>Ga0070669_100004056_pt1 | contig 10593 bp, 11 predicted proteins | sample KBSS53metaG_FD_64680 | JGI IMG/M metagenome (GOLD analysis project Ga0070669, IMG submission 64680) | Switchgrass rhizosphere microbial communities from Kellogg Biological Station, Michigan, USA - KBS S5-3 metaG | ecosystem: Host-associated > Plants > Roots > Rhizosphere > Soil ... | reverse complement strand
GCCAAGGTCTACGTCTCGAGTGACGGCGACTCGACGGTCAGCGTGATCGACACGACCAGCGACCGCGTGGTCCGATCGGTGGACGTTGGCACGAACCCGCATGGCCTGGCCATCTCGGCCGATGGCTCTCGCGTCATGGTCTCCGGCTTCGGCAGCAACCAGGTCCTGTTCATCGACACGGCCAGCGATCAGGTCGTCGGCCGCGTGCCCGTCGCGCAGCCGCACAACGGCGCGCTCAGCGCCGACAGCCGCATCGCGTGGGTCGGATCACAGCAGCAGGGCGCCACCGCGCTCGTCCGCCTCGACGTCGGCGCGCAGAAGGAAGTGGCGCGTGTCGCGCTGGATCGCACGCCGCGCGCGCTCGATCTGAGCCCGGATGGACGGCGGCTCTACTTCACGGTCGCCGGACAGGCGGCGGTGCTGGTGCTCGACACCACCAGCCGGCAGATCGCCGGCCAGATCACGGTCGGCGCCTCCCCGCATCAGGCGCCGCCCAGCGCGGACGGGAAGTGGGCGCTGGCGGTGAGCCAGGGCCCGGGCGAGCTGCAGATCATCGACACCGCGACGAGCACGGTGGCCGGCACGGTCGCCGTCGGCAAGACGCCGCACTGGGTGGGCCAGAGCTCGGACGGGACCGCGGCCTACGTGACCAACGAGGGCTCCAACGACGTGTCGGTCGTCCAGCTGGCGAGCCGCAAGGTCATCGCGACGATTCCCGTCGGCAATGCGCCCCGCAAGGTCGCGGTCCAGCCCGGCGCCATCACCTCGGCGGCCGCCACCGGCGAAGCGGACGTCGCGCTCCGGGTGGACGACTACTTCTTCGAGCCCAAGGTCATTCAGGGCCACGCCGGCCAGCCGCTCCGGCTTCAGATCGACAACGCCGCCAGCACGCTGCACAACCTGAGCGTGCCGCGGCTGGGCATCGATCGTGACCTGCCACCGAAGAGCCACGTGGTGCTCGACGTGACGGTGCCGCGCTCCGGCCCCATCGAGTTCTTCTGCAAGTTTCACGGACCGCTCGGGCAGCAGGGCCGGCTCGTGGTGGAGGAAGGCTCGTAGCGAGGCTTGACAGGCCCGGTGGCGGCGGGCAGAGTCGCCTGCACGGGAGGATCCCATGGACGCTCGCGACCTGTTCCTGGATCAGCACGCCGCCGTGCACTCGGCCGCCGTCGCCGGCAACAAAATGTCGGCGGCGGAGCGCGCCTTCGCCGGCCTGAGCGACGAGCAGATGCGCGTGCGCCCGCGCGAGGATCTCAACTCGCTGGCGTGGCTGATGTGGCACATCGCCCGGGCCGAGGACATCATGGTCAACCAGGTGCTGAACGGACGGGCGCAGATCTTCGAGGATGGGTGGGCCAAGCGCCTCGGGATCACGCGTCGCGACTTCGGCATCGGGATGACGAGCGCCGAGGTGGCCGAGCTCACGCGCCAGATCGACGTCGGCGCGCTGCGCGAGTACCGCGACGCGGTCGGCCGTCGCACGCGCGAGATCGTCAGCAGCTTCAAGGCGCCCGACTGGGACGGTCAGGTGTCGGCGGAGGGCATGCAGGCGGCGGCCGACGCGGGCGGGTTCGGCGTTCGCACCGAGGGACTGCTGAAGGCGTTCACGGGCCGGCCGCGCACCGCCGTGCTGACCGGCATCGCACTGTTCCATCCGGCCGGTCACATGGGCGAGGCGGCTACCGTGCGTAGCGCGGGCGGATTCGGCACCGGCATCTGAGGTCGGTCGGTCAGTGAGCCTCCGCCGGGCCGCCGCTGGCCCGGTAGTGGGTCGCGTAGGCGTGGCGGCACCGCTCGCGTAGCTCGGTCTCGTCGAGATCGCCGCCGGCGAAGCGAGCGGTCGAGACGTCGGCGAGATCGAGCGCCGGGGCGCCGTCGAGAATCCACTGGGCCATGGCCTCACCGAGCGACGGCGACACGCTGAGCCCACCCACGCAGCAGCCGCTCATCACCCACGCCCCGGCCACACCAGGCAGCGGCCCCATCAGATAGCGGTCGTCCGTCGTGAGCGTGGGCAAGCCGCCGCGATGCTCGGCGACGCGGATCGACGGGTCCTGGAAGATCGGAAACTGCTCGCGCACGCTGCGCGCCAGCCGCCACAGCACCTCGATGTCGAGCGGCAGCTCGGCGATGTCGAACGTCGGGGGCAGCGCCGCCAGGTCGACCTGCAGTGGATCGGACTCGTACCCGCCCAGCATGAGCCCGCCCCGCTCGTGGCGGACGTAGACGTTGGCGTCGATCACGCGGGCGATCGGAAACTCCGGCCCCACCCCGGGAATCGGCTCGGTGATCAGGAGCTGGTGGCGCGTCGGCACGACCGGCAGTCGCCCACCGAGCTCCGCGGCCACCACGCGCGCCCACCCGCCGGCGGCGTCCACCACCACCCGTGTCGCGATGGTGCCGCCGGGCGTGCGCACGCCCTCGACGCCGTGGGGTCCGATCTCGAATCCGGTCGCCGGCGTGTGCGGCAGCAGCACGGCCCCCAGCTTCTCCGCGGCGCGGCAGTAGCCGATCGGCAGCTCCGACGGCTCCACGTTGCAGTCGGTCGGGCTCCACGTGACGGCGACGATGCCGCGCTCGCCGAGGATGGGCAGGCGCCGGCGCGCCTCGGCCACCGGGACGAAGTCGATGTCGACGCCGACCGTGTCGCCGCGCGCCACCTCGCGCGCCAGCTGCTCGGCGTCCGACTCGGTGCGCGCGATCTTCAGCGCGCCGCTCTGGGTGAAGCGCAGCGGCTGCCCGGTCTCCGCCGTGAAGGCGGCGAGCTTCGTCACCGCGCGCTGGGCCAGGCGGGTGAGCGCCGGGGTGGCGCGCACCTGGCTCGACAGCCCGGCCGCGCGCGGCGAGGTCTGCGAGGCGAGCGCGGCGCGCTCCAGCACCACCGCGCGCGCGCCACGCTGCGTCAGGTGGTACGCCACGCTGGCGCCGAAGGCGCCGGAGCCTACCACGACGACGTCGGCGGAAGCGATCACGGACTCACCAAGGGCGCGCTCATCATTCGCGCCGCAGCGTCTCGATGTCGTTGAGCACGGTGCGCGGATGCAGGAAGGTCGAGGTGTAGATCTCGCGGACGAAGCCGGCCGAATCGATCAGGAACACCTTGAGCACGTGGGAGAGCTCCCGCTTCGGCTGGCCGTGCGATCGATCGACGACCGAGCGCACGTCCTGACCGAAGCCGTCCAGCAGGGGCAGCAGCTCCCTGGCCGAGCGCGTGGTGAGGAAGTACCAGCGGACGCCGCGGCCCTCGTCCTGCACGCGACTGCCGGCGTAGCGCCGCATGACCGTCGGGGTGTCGCGGGCGGGGTCGAACGAGAGCGTGACCAGCCGGACCTGCGCGCGCAGGTCAGGCCGCTCGCCGAGCGATTGCCTCAGGACGTCGAACACGCGGTACGCCAGCGGACAGCCCTCGGGGTCGGCGCAGCTGGTGTAGACGAAGCCGAGCAGGGTGATGCCCTCGCGGGTGAAGTGCGACAGCCGCTGGGGCCGCCCGTCGACGCCCACCACCTCGCCGTCCGGCGCGGCCATGATCCGGTGCAAGGTGTACGTACCGGGCGGGGGCGGCTCGAAGCCCAGGGCGGGCAGCGGCGCGGCCTCGTGCGCCCGCGCCGTCCCCGCGGCGGCGAGCAGCACGAGGAGCGCCGCCGCCAGTCTCACGACGAGCGCAGCGACTTGGAGCCGAGCTTCATGTGGTGGGCGCGGCCCAGCTGCTCCTTGGTGAAGTCGACCTCGAAGACCTGCTTGAGCTCCTTGCCGTCCCAGGAAAAGCCGCGGAGGAACTGCTCGTTGTCCGCGCCGCCCTTGTCCCAGTTGGCGAGCAGCGAGGAGGTGATGTAGACGCGCTTGCCGTCCCAGCTCTGCGAGATCATGTTGACCTGCTTGCCGGTCACCTTGGAGTAGGTCTCCTTGGGCGCCTCGGGATTGCTCAGGTCGAAGTACCGCGTGGTGCCGTCCATGAAGGTGTTGACCCACAGGCCCTTGCCGTTGCGCGCGATACTGATGTCCACCGGCAGCGGGATCTTGGCCGGATCGCCGATCGTGGCGACCTCCTTGGCCTGCCACTCGCCCTTGGCGTCCGGCTTGATGAGCCAGATCTTCGAGGTGAGCGCAGCCGCGGTGACCGCCCAGTTGTCACCGGCATTGAGCGACCAGCGGATCTCCAGCGGCGCGCCGGGCACGCTGAAGATCTTCTTCGGCTTCATGGCCTTGAGGTCCCACGCCACCATGGTGCCGCCGAAGTTCTTCATGGCCTCGGCGTCCTTCACGAGATCGCCGAGCGGCCGCATGTAGTTGTTGTAGCCGGTGAAGCTCGAGGTCAGCATCACGTTGCGCTTGGGATTGACCGCCAGGTCGTAGCCGTAGCCGTCACCGCCGTTGTCGGTCGGCATCGGGTAGCTGGCGATGAAATCGCCCTTGTTGTTGTAGACGGCCATGCCGGTGACGCCGCCCTTGTCCTTGGTGTTGGAGAGCGCCTGCACCAGCATGCGTCCCGGCAGCGCGTAGTAGGTGTGCGGGCCGAGGTAGCCGGTCTTGTCGCCCAGGTTGGCGATGGTCTTCACCAGCTTGGGCTTGGCCGGATCGGTCGCGATGTCGAAGACCCAGATCTTGCTCTCGGCGAGCCCGCCGGCCCAGATGAAGCGACGGTCGTCGGTGAAGCCCATGTGGTGGGCCTCGTTGCGCACACCGACCGCCACCGAGCCGAGCACCTTGCCGTAGCTCTTGGACTTCGGGTTGACGTCGATCGTCACCAGCTTGTCGAAGCCGTCGCCAACCCCCTCGACTCCGAGGGCCCACACGTAGACGTAGTCCTCCTGGCCCGTGATCAGCCGGGTGACGTAGGGCGAATTACAGGTCTCGTCGGCGCTGGCCAGGCCAACGGCCCACCACGAGATCAAGCACATCAGGAGGATTGCGAGCTTCTGCGCACGACGACGCATGTACGTTCCTTTCGGATTGAGGTGAGACTCAGTCGACGCGCCGGGATCGTCGGCGCTCACCGCTCCATCCGCCGCACCGCGCTCGGCGACTTCGTGGGCCCGATGAACTCCACCATGTTGCCGTCGGGGTCCTTCACGAATACCTGCCGGAGACCGGTGGGGCCGGAGACGACGTCGCGGCACGGCAGCCCGAGCTCGGTGATCCGGGCCGCAGTGGCGTCGGCGTCCTCGGTCCACAGCGCGAAGTGTCCGTAGCGCGCCTCGATCTTCTCGCGCTCGACGGCCGGCCGGACGAGCTGGTCGTTGAGGATGATGTGCAGCGACAGGCCTGCGTTGAGGCTGTACCAGATGCCGGGGAAATCGAAGGCCGGCCGCGGGATCTCCTGAAAGCCGAGCACGCCGGTGTAGAACTCGCGGGCCTTGGCGACGTCAGTCACCGTGATGCTCACGTGGTTCAGCTCTTTGAACAGGCTCATGGGGGCCTCCTCCGGGTGTCGTCCCGGCTGCGATTCTACCGCGGACGTCGGGCGATGTCGGCGGAACACCGGGCCATCTCGCCGGGCCGCCTGTTCCCGAAGGACCGATCGCCCTTGGACCTTGGTCCTATTGCTGCCTTCCCGGGCTTTCTGGTTAGTTGCCTGTCGGATCGAGAGGGACCTGACGAGGCTTCCGGACCGTCGTGCTGCGCCGTGACGGCGGATGACGTCGACAGGGGTGTCCGCTTCGAGCGTTCGCTTCGTGTCGCACTCACACACACCGCAGCAGCGGGAGGGAGAGAGCACGTCATGGATCAGAGAACGGTGATGGCGGGGATCATGCTCGTGGCGGCGCTGGCGACGGCCGGGTGCGCCTCCGGCTCGGGCGGTATGGGCAAGAAGAAGGTCGGCGTGACCGGCGCCAAGATGTGCCAGGCCCACGGGGGCACCTACAACCCGGTGACGAAGGCGTGCAGCTACACGGCCTCGATGAAGAGCATGCGGGAGGCGTGTGCGGCGCAGGGTGGCGCGTTCGACGACGCCGCCGACTTCTGCGACATGGATCCCATGTAGGCCGACTGACCACGCGGGGGGCGGCGCGGCCGGTCCGCAGCTTGACGGCGGACCGGCCGCGGGCGCAGGATGGCCGCGACCCGACATGACCATCGACGCCGCGCGGGCCACGCCCGCCCCCCTGGAGGTTGCCCGCACGCTGGCGCCGCGCATCCGGGCGCGCGCCGCCGAGATCGAAGCCACCCGCCAGCTGCCGCCCGACCTCGTGCTGGAGCTGGCCGAGGCGCGGCTATTCAAGGTGGCCCTGCCCGAGTCCGAGGGCGGCCTGGGCGCCGACGTGCTGACGGCGCTGCAGGTCATCGAGGAAGTGGCGCGCGCCGACGGCTCTACCGGCTGGTGCCTGGCCATGGCCGTCAACACCTTCCGCCAGAGCGCGCAGCTGGCGCCCGACGTCCGCCGCGAGCTGTTCTTCAGCGATCCCATCGGCCTGTCGGCCGGCTCGGCCCGCGAGCGCGGGCGCGCGGTGGCTGTACCCGGCGGCTACCGCGTGAGCGGGCACTGGTTCTTCGCCAGCGGCTGCATGCACTCGCACCTGCTGCACGGAGCCTGCAAGGTCTTCGACGGCGACGCGCCACGGCTGCGGCCCAATGGCGATCAGGACGTCCGGATCGCCTTCTTCTATCCGAAGTCGACCGTGCGCATCGTCGACACCTGGAACGTCAGCGGCCTGCGCGGCACCGGCAGCCACGACATCGTCGTCGACGATCTCTTCGTGCCGGAGGAGCGCACGTTCTCGGCGATGGACCGGCGGGCGCGCGTCACCGGACCCATGAACCGCATGCACGGCTTCGACCTGGCCGGCTGCGGCTTCTGCTGCGTGGGGCTGGGCGTGGCCCGCGCCGCGATCGACGCCTTCGTCGAGCTGGCCACCGCCAAGATCCCACGCTCCTCGGCCGACCTGCTGCGCGAGCGCGTGATGGTGCAGGCGCAGGTGGGCGAGGCCGAGGCACTGCTGCGCGCCGGCCGCGCACTGCTGTTCGACGTCGTCGAGGAGATGTGGGAGCTGGCCAAGGCCAAGGAGGTCATCTCCGAGCGCTTGCGCTCGGACCTGCGCCTGGCCATGACCCACGCGGCCCAGAGCGCGGCCCGGGCCACCCACATGGTGTGCGTGTGCGCGGGCACCACGTCGATCTTCGCCAGCAGCCCGCTGGAGCGCTTCGCGCGCGACGCCGAGGTCGTCACCCGTCACAACCAGCTGCAGTTCGTGAACTACGAGGCCGCCGGCCGCACAATGATGGGGCTCGAATCCAACAGTCCGTTGTTCTAGGGGGCCTCGAAGGGCCCCCTAGGACCCCCGCGCTGCGCACCCCGGCGGAGCCGGGGCGCTCCGCGAGCGTTGTTGTCGCATACCGGGCCTCGAGAGGGCCCCCTAGGACCCGGGCGGCGGGCTCGCGAATCGCCTATCATGTGGCTCACTCGATCCGTCCAGGAGGACTCATGACGCAGCGCCGCGTGCCTCTGACCGCCGCCCTCGCCCTGCTCGTGATCGCGCCCCTCGGCGCCGCCGCCATCCGGACCGCGGAGAAGTAGCCATGGCCATCGCGACGACCGATCGGTTGACCGACGCCATCCTGCAGCGGGATCAGCCGCGCACCACCGATCTCTTCTTCCAGATGGTGCGGCGTGAGGGCCACTCGCTGGGCGAGGCGCTCGGCGCGGTGACCGCGGCGGAAGCGCCCTTCGTCCAGGTGCCGAACCACATCAACGTGCGCGATGGCATGATCACGCTGGTCAACAACGACCACACGATCCTCGGACTGCGCACCGCCGCCGCGCTGGCGCCGTTCCTGCCCGAGTCCCATCGCCTCCTGCCGCTGCTGCAGGCGGTGTGGTACGTCCCGGCCGGCCTCGACATCTGGAATCAGCTGCTCGGCAAGTACCCCGGTCGCTACGCCACCATGAAGGGCATGAACGTGCCGCCGCCGAGCCACGGTCCGGTGGTGTGGAACCGCGACGAGCCGCCGATCACGCAGGAGGGCCCGATCGCCGAGCAGCTGCACGCGCACATGATCGCGACCATGAGTGGCGACGTGCGGCGCAGCTACGGCCTGTTCCTCGGCCTGGCCGGCGACGCGCGCATCCGTCCGCTCCTGCGCGACCACATGCTCTTCCTCGGCCTCATCGATCTGCAAGACACGATCATCGGCCGCAAGGCGCGCAACACCGGGCACAAGGCGCTGCGGGCACGCGCCGTCGTCGATCTGGCCGACGTGATCGGGTGGGATCAGGCGCGCGGCGTGTACTACATCGGCGTGCCGGACATGGCCGTCGGTCCGCTCTACTACTCGCTCTACGACGCGGCCTGCGTGACGATCGCCGCCGAGTTCCCCGACGCCGGCAAGAGCCTCAAGGCCGCCAACGCGCTCCCCCTGACGCCGACCGAAGTCGAGGCGATGGTCCAGCAGCTCACCGAGGCCGATCCGCAGACGGTGTGGAATCTGATCACGGCCCATCTGCGCAACGGCAAGTCGCTGAAGAGCCTGGGCGACACGATCCAGGTCGGCGCGGCCGAGCTGATTCTCCGGACCACGGTCCCGCGTCAGTTCACCGATGCCCAGCACGCCTTCGACTACTGCAACGTGGCGAACTACTGGATGCGCACCAGCGACAACCCGTACCAGCCGCGCGTGCTCTACCTGATGGCCAACTTCGTCAACGATGCCGCCCGCTCCAACAAGCTCCACACCTCGGTGCGCGAGCGCGAGTGCGCCGGCTTCGACTTCGCCCGCCGCACGCCGCAGTCACTGCTGCACGAGCTGGACGAGGCCATCCTGGCCTACGACGTCCCCCGCACCACCGCGGTGGCCAGCGCCTACCTGGCCTCCGGCGCCGACCGCACCGCCTACATGCAGACGGTCGCGCTCGCCGCGTGCAAGTTTCAGGACGATCCGCACAACCAGAAGATCACGCACTCGACCTTCGAGGAGTACGGCCACAACGGCACACACCTGCGCGATCACCTGCTGCTGGCCACCGTCCGGCTGCTGGCCGGCTGGCCGAAGATGCCGGGCGAGCGGGACTGCTACGCGCGATTCACCAAGGAGTGGATCAACAACTAGGCGGTACTGACCAGCCGGGGAGAAGAGCATGGCGTGGGTCATCCTCTGTGTGGCCGGGTTGTTCGAGGTCGGGTGGGCCATTGGCTTGAAATACACGGAGGGCTTCTCACGGTTGTGGCCCACCGTGTGGACGGCGCTGGCCATGATCATCAGTCTCTGGCTGCTGGGGCTCGCCATGAAGTCCCTTCCCGTCGGCACCGCGTACAGCGTCTGGGTGGGGGTGGGAGCCGTGGGCACCGTGATTCTCGGAATCGTGCTGCTCGGCGAGCCAGCCAACACCTCCCGGCTCATCAGCCTGGCGCTCATCGTGGCGGGCATCATCGGTCTCAAGATCGCGACACCCGCCTGAGATCACGCGTGACCGAACGCGACGCTCGGCGGTCGCCCAGCGTCCTTCACAACGATAGGGGCACGGAACATGAATGAGATGGTGCCGTTGAGGCGCAAGCCCGATCACGTCAACCGCCGCGGCTTCCTGCGGGTCACGGGCACGGCGCTGGCCACGCTGCTCGTCGGCGTGGGCCCCGCCGCCCGCGTCGTGTACGCGGCCGCGCTCACCAAGGCTCAGCGCGACACGATGTCGCCCGACGACATCATCGCGCTGATGAAGAAGGGCAACGAGCGCTTTCGCCTCGGCCAGGAATCGCCGCACGACTATCTGGCCCAGCAGAGGGCCACCGCCACCGGCCAGTACCCGGCGGCCGCGATCCTGAGCTGCATCGATTCCCGGGCGCCGGCGGAGACGATCATGGACCTGGGGATTGGCGACTGCTTCAATGCGCGCGTGGCCGGCAACGTCTCCAACGACGACATCGTGGGAAGCCTGGAGTTCGCCTGCAAGGTGGCCGGGGCCAAGGTGGTCCTCGTGATGGGCCACACCGCGTGCGGAGCGATCAAGGGCGCGATCGACAACGTCCAGCTCGGAAAGCTCACCGGGCTGCTGGCCAAGATCCGCCCCGCGGTGGACGCCACCCAGTATCAGGGCGAGCGCTCGGCCAAGAACTACGGATTCGTCGATGCGGTCGCCCGCAAGAATGTCGAGCTGACGATGGCGGAGATCGGCCGGCGCAGCACGGTGCTGGCCGACCTGGAGCGCTCCGGCGCCGTGCGGATCGCCGGCGCGATGTACAACATCGAAACCGGACTGGTCGAATTCTTCCGCTGAAGCCCGGAGACTTCCGGCCGCGTGCCGCCGTGAGATCAGACGTACGGCAGGACGCGCTCCCCGAATAGTCGGATCGCGTCCATGATACGCTCGTGCGGCGGGCCGCCGGAGTGGGCGTGGCGCAGTCGGAGCAGGAACGTGCTCGCGCCGGTGGCCTTCTGCCAGCGCTGGAACTCGCGCACGCACGTCTCGGGATCGCCGAGGATCAGGCGATCGGGCGCGAGCCGCTCCAGCGTGAACTCCGAGCCGGCCGCGAGGTTCTTGAACTCGGCCAGACGGTTCTCCCAGTAGTAGCGATACGCGGTCATCACGTGGGGCCCGTACACGGCGTCGGCCTCGGCACGCGAGGCGGCCACCCAGGCATCCCGCATCTGGACCACCTCGGC
>Ga0070669_100004040_pt1 | contig 10616 bp, 7 predicted proteins | sample KBSS53metaG_FD_64680 | JGI IMG/M metagenome (GOLD analysis project Ga0070669, IMG submission 64680) | Switchgrass rhizosphere microbial communities from Kellogg Biological Station, Michigan, USA - KBS S5-3 metaG | ecosystem: Host-associated > Plants > Roots > Rhizosphere > Soil ... | reverse complement strand
CACAGGACGAAGAACGGATAGAAGAAGCTCCGGTAGACGAGAACCGGATAGAGAAAGCGGGGGAACATGTCGCCGGGTCGCTGGTTCGTGGCCAACTACGTGTTCACCAACCGGCGTACGTGTCGGCGGCGCACATGTTTCGTGGCGTGTGGCGCGCGTACGCCGGCATTGTCGATCATCGAATCGGGGTACACTATGAGGGCCACAGCTGCTTGTTCCCTTTGTGCTCGGAGGAAGTCATGCCGCGAAAGCTCGCAGTCCTGATCGGCCACGCCGCGGTGGTCCTGTTCCTTCCACTCTCCGTCTCGTCGGCTCAGGCTGGATACGGCACCGAGGCGCAAGCCAAAGCGATGCTGAACCGAGCCGTCGCTGCGATGAAGCAGAACAAGGCGAAGGCGCTCGAGATGTTCAACAAGGGCAATGGCGGTTTCAGGGACCGTGACCTCTATGTGTTCTGCGCCAACGCGTCGGACGGCATCCTCACCGCACATCCGTACTTGAAGGGCGAGCAGCTTCAGACCATCGTGGGCAAGAAGGGCTTTCCGCTCGGCAAGGAGATCATGCAGAAGGCGACGGCGGGACAGGTGAAGCGGGTGACGTACTGGTGGCCTCGACCTGGCTCGGACAAGCCGCTCGAGAAGGAGACCTTCTACACCAAGGTCGCGGGCCAGAATTGCGGCGTGGGCTACTATAAAGGATGACGAGGTCAGTGAGGAACGCTTTCCTCACGCGGCGTCATCACCGTCGGGGGACGCGGCCGGCCCGCGCTCCCGGCCCTTGCCGACGAGACGCGGCGTCGTGGCACGCGGTTCATCCCAGCGCCGTGCCTGGCGCGATGCAGTGAGCTTCCGGTGCTCAGGTACGATACGCTGCGCGCCAAGTACGAGTACCGGGCAGGGCGTCGCCCAGGTGATGAGACGTGTCGTGCTCCCGACGCGGCCTTGATCACCTGCAGTCGCCGGTGATTCGATCCGACGCCCGATCACGATCAGGTCGCACGGCGCGCGCGTTGCGCTTGCCACGATGGCGTCGGCCGCATCGCCGATGTGGACGATGGATCTGACGCGACCTTCCGCCATTCGCATGTCCGCCGCGTGGCGGGTGAGCCACTGTTCGGTGAGCTGGCGGATTCGCTCATCATTCGGTTGAGCGCCGGGCTCGACTGGATCTCTGCCTTCCGCCGTTCGCGCGCATCCTTCCGCACGCAAGGCAAGGATGCCGGCGTTCAGCGCGTGCAGCAGGTCCACGCGCGCATCCAGGAAGTCCGCCAGGGTGGCGGTCGATCGTAGAACCTCGAGCGCCTCGACGCCGTCGCTCACGGCGGCGAGCAGAGTCCCGGGATGACCTCGCGACGCGCTCGGCACGAGTAGCACCGGTAGGCTCGTGCGCTCGAGCAGTCGCTGCGGCGTCGTCGCGCCGAAGCGGGCCCCTCCCCTTCGCCTGCTGCTCCGGCCGACGCAGACGAGGTCCGCACCCACCTCGTGCGCGAGCGCGGCGAGCTCGGTCGCGGGCTGGCCGTGCCGCACCACGACCTCGGCTCGACTCGCCCCGGCGAGATCAGCGAATCCGGACAGGCCCGGGAAGAGAGTGGGTTCCTCGTTCTCCGCACCTACCGCGACCTGCAGATGCGTGCGGAGGAACGAGGGCGTGTGGGGGCGCGCTATCACGTGCGCGAGGAACAGCTCCGCCCTCGGCGCGAACCGTGTCGCCACCCATCGCACGGCGTTCAGTGACGCCGTGCTGAAGTCGACTCCGATGACGATTCTGCGATAGAGCATCGTTACCTCCTCACGCCGAGCTAGGTGATTCCACCAGCTCGGTGGTCCCGTGCGATCGATCTGCCCGCAGCTCGACGTCGGGCGTGTCGTTCGACGTGGACTCGCGGTACGGCGCGACGACGCGCGACATCCCGTGCGATGCCGTGATCGCGACGCCTTCGCTGGCGTACGAAGGCAGGACCAGCTCGATGGCGAACCTGTGTTCCCGCGCGCCCGGCCGTGGACGCACCAGCCGCGCGATGGCCTTCGTGCCGTCGTAGAACCACTCGTACGCGCCGTCGTGGGTGGTGCCGAGCCGCTCGAGCGCGAGCTCGTGGTGCGGCCAGCTGGGATACTCGCGTCGAAGCGCATCGTTCATTGCTCGCCAGGCGGCGACCGCAGCGTCCCGCGCGACAGCTTCGCTGGCGAAGCCGCGGAACGAGATCGTGCGGCCTCGGATCGTGCCGATGTGTGTTCCCCTACCGTCTTCCAACCGGAACAGGTCGTCTCCTTCGCTGAATACGCGCAGCATGGCGTACCTCCATGGTGACTCGAATGCGGTTGTCGATGTCGTGCCGGCCGCCGAGCAGCCGCTGATCCACTCGGCGGGCGGCGCGAGCGATTCGCGTGATGTCTCTAGGTTTCCCTCCGCGTAGCGGGTGCCTGGCGCGTGAGCGTCGATCGATGCCGAGCGGATGCGGAAGTCGCGTCGTGTTGCATCCGCGCGGACATCGAACGACGTCACCGAAAAGCGAACCGCCCCTCCTGCGTGAAGCGCAGGAGAGGCGGTAGCGACGGGCAGCGCGATGGCTCCCGAATGCTGTCGGCCGAACTCGGCCTAGCCGCTGACCATCCGCGGGTAGGCGAGACTCCTGGACTTCGACGGGGAGATCACCGAACGGGCGAGCGCGCGCGCAGCGCGCAGGCGCCCCGTTCGGGATCGATGCAGTCGTGCGACGGACACCCTCGTCCGGCCGGTGCCGGCGGTCGCGATCGGCGGGCGTGCCGTGTTCGTGGCGGAGGAGACCGCCGAGCGGCCGGTCCATGCACGCACGTTCAGCGGCGCCGCCCGCACGATGCGGAGGCGCGCAAACTGGCGTCGTGCACGTCGACGAATGACCCGCTCAATCATGGCGTCGCACCGAGGAACACGAAGGACTGGAAACGACAAATCGCGCCGCCGACACTTCTACGAATCGTGTGATTCGTGCGGTGCCCACCACGTGAACTCCGCGGCAGCCATCGTAAGCGTCGGGACGCGACTCCCTGTCAGTAAATCTAGCCTGCGTGCAGATCGTGTCAACCAACCACGCGTGCAATGCGTCGCCGGCGATCGTCTGCTTTCGAAGGCGCGATCTTCTATCACTGACGCCTCGCGGGTGTGCACGCGCGGCGTCACTGTCGGCCGGGAACGACCGGCTCGGGCACGTGTATCAGCGTCAGCACTGCCGCGCCAGTCCGCTGCATCACCTGCCCGCACGCTCGGCGCTTCCACGTGACGATGCTGCTCTCGCTCTGCCTGTTGGTGCTCCGTCTATACGCCCCTGCATCGGGGACGTTCGGCGTGCCTGCCGAGCGCATCGTGTGGGGCGGAGCTCCGACTCGTGAGTCGATCGAAAGCCCGGCGGTCGTGTCGGTGCGCGGAGAAGGCTCTTCCCGCGACGAGTGGTGGCTTCGCGATGCAGCGCGCACTGTCGCAGTCACATCCTCGCGCGTTGCGCGACCGTTCTCCGTCGAGCTCAAGAAGCGTTCGCCGGCGACACGATTGCACGTGCCGACGGCGGTTGCAGCGAGCAGTCCCCGCGCGACCGACGCCGCCGTCCGCATCGGTCTGGGAGTGCGAGCCCATGACTCCTCCCGCGAAGCCGGCGGAGCGCGGACACTCCTCGCCTACTACCCGACGGCGCCCCCACTCCACGGCTGATTGACCCTGCCGGGTCCATCGAGCGACACGATGCTCGATGGCCCCAGTGCGCCGAGTACGCATCGCTCCGAGCAGCCAGGTCGCTCGGGCACTGCGTCGCGCTCGCTGCGCCGAGCGGGGTCGTGCCGACGTCCATGCCCAGGACACTTCCGCGCCTGGGCACCTCGACACCGTGGCTCCGTCCATTCGCGCGCGCTCCGCACCTCGGGCGACTCGCCGTGATTCGACGGGGCCCGTTCTGGAGATTCTCATGCCCATCAACGCGCGCCAACTTCAGAAAGACTCGAGCTTCGAGCGGGACGCCGCCGCTCTCACTGACGGACCATGGTATCGCAGGGAGCCGTGGCTCTTGACGCTGTTGCTGGCCTTCGCGCCGATTCTCGCCGCGATGGTTCTGCCGAGAGCGTACCACCTTCCACTCTTCGGCCTCGGTGGATCGCTCGTCGTCATCGGCATGGTGCTGCTCGTTCGTCGCGAGCTCTCGGCAGCACGATCCAGATCGGCGGCAGAGTCCCGAGCCAGCTGATCGACGAGACGACGTGAGGAAGGCCCGCCAGGTCGCTGACCTGGCGGGCCTTCTGGCTGAAAGCCGCCCGCCGCGCTTCGAGGCTTTGGACGATCTTGCGCTTTCGTGCGTTCGGCACAGCTTGGTATCGCACGTCGCACGGATGAATCCGGTCGCCTGAGCGCACGCGGCCGTCCCTACCAACGCAGCTCTGTCGCGATCCGCCTCAGCGCCCACCGCCGGGCGCAGCCGGAGCAGTGCGTTCGTTCCCGTTGCCTCACCGGTTGACTTCGTTCGCGGAGGAATACCTCATGGTCGGGTCCCGTTCTCTTCTATTCTGCACGGCGATGCTGGCGCTCTCCGCGCCACTCCCGGCGCAGAGAAGTACCGGCACGGTCGCGGGCCGTGTGATCGACCGACAGACGACGCGCCCCCTCGTCGGCGCCCAGATCCGCGTCGCGGGTACCGACCGCGGAGCGTTGACCGACGAGACGGGTGCGTACCGTATCGCGGGACTTCAGGCCGGAAGCGCCACCGTCGTCGCGCAACGCATCGGCTACGCTGCCGTCTCGCGGGCGGTCACCGTCACCCCCGACGGCACGACCACGGCCGACTTCGGCCTCACCGTGTCGGTCACGACGCTGGATCAGGTCATCGTGACGGCGACGGGACAGTCCGAGCGGAAGCGCGAGAGCGGTGTGTCCACGGCGACGATCGACGGCTCGCAGGTCGTCAAGGCGGCGGTGAGCACCTTCGCCGACGTCCTCAGCTCCCGCTCCCCCGGTGTGGTGGTGCAGCAGGCCGCCGGCGAGTCGGGCGCGGGGGCGCGAATCCGGATCCGCGGATCCAACTCGATCTCGTTGTCGAACGACCCGCTGATCATCGTCGACGGCGTCCGCGTCGACAACACCGCGAACTCGACGGCGATCGGGACCGGCGGCCAGCAGCCGTCGCGCTACAACGACATCAATCCCGAGAACATCGCGAGCATCGAGATCATCAAGGGGCCGGCGGCGGCTTCGCTCTACGGCACGGCCGCGTCGAACGGCGTCATTCAGATCACGACGAAGAAGGGCCGCGCGGGCCGCACGCGGTGGGACACCTTCGCCGAGTACGGCAAGCTGCGCGACGTCAACGACTATCCCATCAACTACCGCTCCTACGGGCACACGGCCGCGAACGCGCTCGTGACCAACTGCAGCCTGTTCTCGCGCGTGTCCACGGCGGCGACGAAGTGCGTCGCGGTGGATTCGACGATCACCAACTTCCCCCTCGACGCCGCGAACATGACGGACGACGGCAACCGTCGCATCGCCGGCCTCAGCGCCAGCGGCGGCTCCGACGTCGCGACGTACTTCCTCTCCGGCGAGTACCGGAAGGAACAGAACGTCATCTCGGTGAACGGCGAGCAGCGCCTCAACGTTCGCACCAACCTGCGCGGCCAGCTGGCGAAGAACCTCGACGCCCAGGTGAGCATCGGCTACGCGAACGGCGACCTGCGTCGTCCGCAGAACGACAACAACGCGTTCGGTGTGATCTCCGGCTCGCTGCTCGGCAAGGCGGCGGATTGCGGCCCGGGCGGGCTCGCGGCGCAGCACCCGGGACTGTGCGGCACGGACACCCTGAGCCGCGGCTACTTCAACGCCGGCCTCGACCCGAAGGCGTTCTTCAACATCAACACGCGCCAGGGCGTGCAGCGCCTGACGGGCGGCTTGACGAGCAACTGGAACCCCAACTCCTGGCTGAGCTTCAACGGCACCTTCGGCGCCGACATCGACAACCGCACCGACACCGAGACGCTGCAGCCCGCGGTGCTCGCGTACAGCCAGACCACCCTCGACGGCAGCCGCGGCGTCTATCGCGCTCAGGTCTACAACTACACTTCCGGCCTGAACGGGCAGGCGGTGTATTCGCTGTCGCCGAGCATCAAGCTCACGACGACGCTGGGCACGCAGTACACGGACGTCTACTTCTCTCGCACCGATGCCTTCGGCGCGAAGCTCCTCGCCGGCACGGGTTCGCTGGCCGGCACGAACGCGCGCTTCTCGATCAGCGAGCAGACGCAGGACGTCCGCACGCTCGGCTTCATCGGCCGCGAGCAGATCGCATGGCGCGACCGCGTCTTCCTCATCGCCGCCGCGCGGACCGATCGGAACAGCGCTTTCGGCACGAACTACCCGCGGATCTACTATCCCTCGCTCAGCGCGTCCTGGGTGCTCAGCGAGGAAGGATTCTTCCCGAAGGTCGACGCGATCTCGTCGCTGCGGCTGCGCGCGGCGGTGGGGTCGGCGGGTCAGAATCCCGGCTATCTCGCGGCCGAGCAGACGTACAGCCCCGTCGCCGTGGTCGCCGCCGGCGCGGACTTCCCGGGCTTCACCGTCGGTGGCGCGGGCAATCCGAACCTCAAGCCGGAGAAGAGCACCGAAATGGAATTCGGGTTCGACCTCGGCCTCCTGCGCGACCGGGCGTATCTCGAGTACACGCACTACGACAAGGTCACGAAGAACGCGCTCGTCAACGTGAACCTCGCGCCGTCGCTCGGGTCCAGCCCCACCCGCTTCCAGAATCTCGGCCAGGTGCGGAACTACGGCGACGAGGCCCAGGCGCGGGTCACGGTCGTGGATCGGGGAAGCGTGAAGTTCGACTTCAGCGCGAATGGATCGTGGAACACCAACCACCTCGACGACCTCGGCGTCGACGTGCTCGGCAATCCGATCCCGCCGGTCTTCTTCAACAACAGCACGCAGGTCTTCAAGACCGGGTTCCCGCTCGGCGCCTACTTCGTCAAGCCGATCACGTCGTTCACCGACAAGAACAACGATGGGCTCATCGGCTGTCCGGCTGGCCCCGGATCGGCGGACTGCGAAGTCACCCTCGGCGACTCGGCCGGATTCCGCGGGACGCCGTTCCCGAAGGTGGAGCTCTCGTTCACGCCGCAGCTGGCGCTCGGCAATCTCGTTCGCGTGTCGGCGACGTTCGATCGCCGAAGTGGGCAGAAGCTGTTCAACAACACGGCCTATTTCCGCGAAGTGAGCATCGGCAACGGTGCCGCGGCGCAGACGCCGACGTCGTCCAACCTCCGGACACAGGCCGCCGCGACGGCGGGGCGCTTCTCCGGATCGAACTTCACGTACGACGGCTTCATCGAAGACGCGTCGTTCACCAAGCTGCGCGAAGTCGCGGTCATCCTGTCCCTGCCCCGGCGGTTCGCAGCGCGTGCGGGTGCCGCCTCGGCGGAGCTCACGCTGGCGGGGCGCAATCTCAAGACGTGGACGAACTACAGCGGCGTCGATCCGGAATTGAACGCCATCGCCCAGGCGCAGTTCTCCACTCAGGACTTCCTCACCTTGCCGCAGGTGCGCTACTTCACCGCGCGTCTCGCGCTGAGCTTCTGACGCGACGATGCAAATGCCAACGAGGAACTCAATGCGTCACATTCGCATCGGTGCTCGCCTTCTCTGCGCCGTCGTCGCGATCTCCGGCGTCGGCGGCCTGGCGGCGTGCAATCAGGACAAGCTGCTGACGGTGCCCACGCCCGACGTGGTCCTGCCCAAGGATCTGACCGGTGCCGCGGTGCTCCCGAACGCCTACGCGGCGGCGCTGGGCGATTTTCAGGTTGCCTACGGTGGAAGCGGAGGCAACGTGACCGGAACCTTCGGCTCGACCGAGGGGCTGGTTCTCATGTCGGGCCTGCTCTCGGATGAGCTGCTGGACGCCGAGACGTTCCCGACGCGTCTCGAGCTCGATCGCCGCGCGACCAACCCGGTCAACAACACGATGCTCGCGATCTTCCAGCTCGCGCAGCGCGCGCGCGCGAGCGCGGAGCTCGTCGCGGCCAGCTACGCGCAATACGAGCCGGCCAATCCGAACCGCGCGGAGGTGCTGGCCCTCGGCGGCTTCACGTACATCCTCTTCGCCGAGAACTACTGCAACGGCGTGCCGAACAGCACCGTGAACGCCGACGGGACGTTCACGTACGGCGATCCCAAAACGGGCACCCAGCTCCTCAACAGCGCCATCGCGAAGTTCGACTCCGCGATCACCCTCGCGACGGCGGCTGGTGCGGGCGGCACGACGGCGCTCAATCTCGCGCGCATCGGCAAGGGACGGGCGCTGCTCGATCTGGACAACCCGACCGCCGCCGCGGCGGCGGTCGCGGCGGTGCCGACGACGTACGTGTACAACATTCTGCACAACGAGAACACGACCCGGCAGTACAACGGCGTGTACACCTTCACCGTGTCGAGCAAGCGGTTCACCGTCGCCGAGAAGGAAGGCGGCAACGGGATCCCGTTCGTGTCGACGAACGATCCGCGTGTACCGGTGGTTCGCACCGCGAACGGCTTCGACGGCGCCACGCCGTTCTACCGGACGCCGAAGTACACCTCCCTCGCGCTGTCCCCGCCGCGCGGCGCGCCGACGCCCCTCGCACTGGGAACCGAGGCGCGGCTGATCGAGGCGGAAAGCGCGCTGCGCGCGGGAGACGCCGTGACCTTCCTCGCCAAGCTCAACGACGCTCGCGTGAACGCGAAGACGTACGGCGACGCTGCGCTGCCACCGCCGGCACTCACTGCCTTGCTGGTCACCGATGTGCCGGCGGATGCCGTCGGAAGACAGAACCTGCTGTTCAGGGAGCGCGCGTACGATCTCTATCTGACGTCGCACCGGTTGGGCGATCTGCGCCGCCTCATTCGGCAGTATGGTCGCAACGCCGAAACCGTCTTCCCGACAGGCGTCTACAACCCACTCGGCGCCGCGGCCGGCAACAGCTACGGCCCGGACGTCAATCTTCCGATCCCGTTCGAGGAAACGAACAACCCGCAGTACAAGGCCTGCATCGATCGCAACCCGTAGGGGATGCGGGTTGGGTTGTGACAGCACGGGCCGCGAGCTTCACTCACTCGCGGCCCGTGCGCGCATCCGGCCGCCGACCGCGGCGGCCGGCGCCATGCACACGAGCGCCGCGACCTGGGTCCACACCGCGCCGTGACCGAGCGTCATCCAGAGCGACATTGCGGCACCGAGCGCGATCAGCACCCCCACCGCTGCCCCGTGTGCGAACGACCGCCGGCGTGCGAGCCAACCGGCGACGTAGCCTCCGATCAGCGCGAACACGATCCCGAGGACCGTGCTGAGCACCATGAACCAGGCGGGTGCGGCAGCATGAGGCGCTCGCGCGGCGATGCGGAAGATCGCGAACGACGATACGGCGAAGATGACGTAGCCGGCCAGCACCGCGCCGATCGACCGAAGCAGCATCACCGCGAGAACACCGTCCCGTGCGGGACCGCGGTGCCGGTGAACCCGTGCGGCCACTTCCGCTGCGTGAAGCTGACGCCGGCGCGCGTCGCGCCGGTGTCCCGGAAGCGTTCGTCCAGCGTCAGCCCGCCCGTCGCCGGATCGAGGTCGACGACGTAGAGCCGATTGCCGCTCGCTCCACTCGCGGAGTTCAGGACGACGCGCCGGCCCGTCCGGTCGATCGCGATCCAGTGCGGGTACTCGTCGTCGGCGAACTTCAGCGTCGACACCGTGCGCGGATGCTCGGGGTCGGCGATGTCGAGCGCGACGAGCGCGTGCGCATCGGGCACCGTCTGCAGCCAGTAGTGTCCCGTGAGCACGGGCACTCCACAGTTCTTCCCCTCGAACGCCGTGACGAATGTCGACGTCGGCCGGTCGCCGTCCACGCCGCGCACCAGATACAGGCCGCAATTGAACGTGTGGATGTAGACGCTCTTCCCGTCCGGCAGGAGGCGAGGCTCGCCGGTGAACCGCTGCTCGTCGCCGCGCGGACCGGGAGCGAGCGCGATGCTTCGGAGCAGCGTCAGGTCGGAGAGTCGCCAGAGCTGGATCCACTCCGACGTCGCCAGTGTGTCCGTCTCGTCCATGTCGGTCGACGTCGACACGGCGCGATCGAGCGAGGCGATGGGGAGAACCGAGTACGGGTAGATGCGCCGGTAGGCAATCGCGCTGTCGATCGCGCCGCGGCTCCGGATCACGATGCCGCGCTCGTCCATCTCGACCAGACCGCCGGTCCGATGCTCGACGTGCGTCGTCATCGCGCCATGTCCCGCGGCCGATGCCGTCGAGGAATCCGCCGCGTACTGGAAGGTCGCGAGGACGTTGCCGTTGGCCAGTCTCGCATAGCTGTGCGGATGACTGAAGCCGGCGACGTCGCCGAACGACGTGAGGATCTTCGGCTCACTCGGCGCGGAGAGGTCGTAGAGCCAGGTGCGTCCGGCGTGGAATCCGTTCGCCAGCAGATGTCCGTTGCCGGTGGGCTCGTTCTCGGTGTGGTGGGGATGCGTCCCGCTCATTCCCGTCGGCAGCGCCGACACGACGGCGCCGTACCGCGCCGACGACGGCGATGCGTCGATCACGGCGAGGAAATCGCTCGCCCTGCCCGCGGAGTCGCCGGCCCAGGCGTACAGAT
>Ga0070669_100004036_pt1 | contig 10621 bp, 9 predicted proteins | sample KBSS53metaG_FD_64680 | JGI IMG/M metagenome (GOLD analysis project Ga0070669, IMG submission 64680) | Switchgrass rhizosphere microbial communities from Kellogg Biological Station, Michigan, USA - KBS S5-3 metaG | ecosystem: Host-associated > Plants > Roots > Rhizosphere > Soil ... | reverse complement strand
AGTTTGGCGGAGTGGCTCAGGAGGGCGACGACGGTAGGAGCGGTCATGAAACGGATATCAGATGTTGGGCCAGCGCGTGGTACGCCGGCAACGTGGTCGGGTCGGTGTTCGCGCTCGCCGCCTTGGGGTGCGATGCGAAGCGCGCGATCACCATCTCGGCCTTCGGATCGACATAGATATTCTGGCCGTGGATGCCGCGCGCGCAGTACGCCCCGTGCGTGTTGTGCGTCATCCACCACTGGTTACGGTAGCTCCAGCCGGGCAGCAGCGTGTAGCCGGCCTGCGCGAAGTGCGCGGGGTCGGCGCCGCGCTCCACGTCGGCCACGGCGGCTTCCGGAACGATCTGCCGGCCGTTGAAGAAGCCCCGGCAGCGCATCGTCTCGCCGAATCGCGCCATGTCGCGCAGCGCGCCGCTGAAGGCGCCGCCGGCACCGGCCTGGCCGCGCGGGTCGACCACGAAGTACGCGTCCTGCTCGGCGCCCATCGGCGTCCACAGGCGTTCCTCGACGAGTTGCTCCAGTGGCAGCCCGGTCACGTTGCAGAGGGGCGACAGGGCGTCGGGGTCGATCGCCAGCGACGGCGCGCCCATGTGCCAGCCCAGATCGACCGAGGGTGATGTGATGGTCTTCATGCCGCCAGCTTGTGTTCGAAGAAGTCCAGCCCCGGCATCGCACCGAGCAGCGTGCGTGTGTACGCGTGCTGCGGGTTGGCGAACAGCTGCCCCGGCGCGCCGCGCTCGACGATCCGGCCCTTCTGCATCACCACCACCGAGTTCGAGATCTCGGCGGCCACGCGCAGGTCGTGGGTGATGAACATCATGGTCAGGCCCAGCTCGGCCTTCAGTTCGGCCAGCAGCGCCAGCACCTGCGACTGGATCGACACGTCGAGCGCCGAGACGGCCTCGTCGGCGATCAGCAGCCGCGGCTTGAGCGCCAGCGCGCGCGCGATCGAGATGCGCTGTCGCTGCCCGCCCGAGAACTCGTGCGGGAAGCGGTTCACGGCCGAGGCGCCGAGCCCCACGCGCTCGAGCAGCGCGGCGGCGGCCTTCAGCGCGTCGGCGCGCGACGCACCGTAGATCATCGGCCCACGTGCGATCGCGTCGCCCACCTTCTGCCGTGGGTTGAGCGAGGCGAAGGGGTCCTGGAAGATGATCTGCACCTGCTTGCGGTACGCGCGCAGCGCCGCGGCATCCTGCCCCAGCACCGGCTGGCCGGCGAAGGTGATGGTGCCGCTATCGGGTTCGATCAGGCGCATCACCATGCGGCCCAGCGTCGACTTGCCCGAGCCCGATTCGCCCACCACCGAGACCGTCTCGCCTTCCTGGATCGACAGGTCGATACCGTCGGCCGCCACCACCGTGCGCGGCGGTGAGAACAGGCCCGACTTCGAGACGAAGGTCTTCCTCAACTGCTCGATCTTCAACAGCGGCTCGGCCGTCTTGCCGGACAGCGCCGTGCTGCGCGCATGGCGCCCGGGCACCGCGGCGATCAGCGCCTGCGTGTATTCGTGCTGCGGGTGGCGCAGCACCGCGTCGCGTGTGCCCTGCTCGACCACGCGGCCGTGGCGCATCACCACCACGCGGTCGGCAATGTCCGCCACCACGCCGAAGTCGTGGGTGATGAAGAGCACGCCCATCTTGCGTTCGGCCTGCAGCGTCTGGATCAGGTCGAGGATCTGGCGCTGCGTGGTCACGTCGAGTGCGGTGGTCGGCTCGTCGGCCAGCAGCAGGCGCGGGTTGTTGAGCAAGGCCATCGCGATCATCACGCGCTGTCGCTGGCCGCCGGAGAGCTGGAAGGGATAGCTGCGCACGATCTGCCGGGGCGAGGGCAGGCCCACCGCGTCGATGATCGCGATGCAGCGCTCTTCGATGGCCGTGGCACTCAGGCCCGCCGTGTTGTGCAGCTGCAGCGCCTCGGCCACCTGGGCGCCGATGCGCTGCAGCGGGTTCAGCGCGCTCATCGGCTCCTGGAACACCATCGAGATGCGCTCGCCGCGCAGCTTGCGCATGGCGGCGTCGTCGAGCTTCGTGAGGTCGGTACCTTCGAGCACGACACGGCTCCTGGCGTCGATGGTCACGCGCGGCGGCAGCAGGCCGAGGATGGCGTGCGCCGTCATCGACTTGCCCGAACCCGATTCGCCGACCAGGCAGACGATCTCGTTCTCGGCGATGTCCAGCGACAGGCGCTCCACCGCGTAGGCGCGGTCGCCCGAGCTCGGCAGGACGATCGACAGGTCCTGGATCGACAGCAGAGGATTTGTCATTGGCGCGAGATCCTCGGATTCAGCACGTCGTTGAGCCCTTCGCCGACCAGGTTGATGGCCAGCACGGTCAGCAGGATGGCGAGGCCGGGGAAGAAGCTCATCCACCAGGCCTGGCGCAGCATGGTGCGGGCCGAGCCGATCATGAAACCCCAGCTCATGAGGTTGGGGTCGCCCAGGCCCATGAAGCTCAGCGCGCTCTCGATCAGGATGGCGCTCGCGACGGCCAGCGAGCCCGCCACGATGATCGGCGACAGCGCATTCGGCAGGATGTAGCGCACGATCAGCGACAGCGGCGATTCGCCCTGGCAGCGCGCCGCCTGCACGAACTCGCGTTCCTTCAGTGCGAGGAACTCGCCCCGCGTGAGGCGCGCGACCTGCGGCCAGCTCACCAGCGCGATGGCGATCACGACGGTGCGGATCGATGGCTCCAGGATCGCCACCAGCAGGATGCACAGCATGAAGGCCGGGATGGTCTGGAACAGCTCGGTGAAGCGCATCAGCCATTCGCCGACGCGCCCGCCCACGTAGCCAGACAGGGCACCGACCACCACGCCGATGACCAGCGCGACGAAGGTGGAGATGACGCCGATCATCAGCGACACGCGCGTGCCGTGCGCGATGCCCGAAGCGATGTCGCGGCCCAGGCTGTCGCTGCCCAGCAGCATGCCGTCGGTCTGCGGCGGCGTGAACGGTGCGGCCACGGTGTCCCACGGGTCGCCGGGAAAGAAGATCGGCGCGGTCAGGGCCAGCGCGATCACGGCCAGCAGGATCACCAGGCCGAGCATGCCGCTCGGGTGGCGCAGGAAGGATTGGACGATGGCTTTCATCAGGCGGCCTTGATGCGTGGATCAATGACCCGGTAGAGAAGATCGGTCAGCCAGTTGAAGAAGATCACCAGCACCGACAGCACCAGGAACACGCCCAGCATCACTTGGTAGTCGCGCTGCAGCACGGCGTCGTAGGTCAGGCGGCCGAGGCCGGGCCAGGCGAACACGGTCTCGATCACGACCGAGCCGCCGATCAGCGTGCCGGCCTGCACGCCGGCCATGGTCACCACGGGCAGCAGTGCGTTGCGCAGCATGTGGCGCCACAGGATGCGGCTGTCCGATGCGCCTTTGGCGCGCGCGGTCTTCACGTAGTCCTGGTGGCTCACTTCGATGATCGACGAGCGCATCAGCCGCGCATAGATGGCCAGGTACAGCATGCCCAGCGTGAAGGCGGGCAGCGCCAGATGCTTGAGCTTGTCGACGATGCCGGCCCAGGTGCTCATGGTCACGCCGATGGTCTCGTAGCCGAAGGCCGGCAGCCAGCCCAGCTGCACGGAGAACAGCAGCACCAGCATCAGGCCGAGCCAGAAGACGGGGGTCGCGTAGATCACCAGCGCGAGCAGGCTGATGAGCGTGTCGGACAGCTTCCCGGCGCGCACACCGGCCAGGCTGCCCAGCACCACGCCGCCCACGAGCGAGATGGCGAAGGCCGAGAGGGTCAGCAGCAGCGTGGCGGGCAGGCGCTCGAGGATGGCGCTGAGCACCGTGCGTTGCTGGCGGTGCGAATAGCCCAGGTCGAGCCGTACCACCTTGCCGAGGTAGGTGGCGAGCTGCGTGGGCATCGGCTGGTCGAGGCCGTATTCCGCACGCACGCGCTTCAAAAAGGCCTCGTCGGTGGCGCCGGACTGGCCCGCCATCACGAGCGCGGGGTCACCGGGCGCCGCGCGCACCAGCATGAAGTTGAAGATGGCGATCAGCAGGACGACCGCCACCATCTTGGCCAGGCGCACGCCGAGTGCGCCCAGGCCTTGGAGCCATTGAAGATTCATAGCGGCCGGTGCTCAGCCCTTGAAGTAGACCGTGTCGAAGCTTTCGTGGATGCCGATGGCGCTCGTCACCAGGTTCTGCAGGCGCTTGTCGTAGATCGTCGGGAATTCCATCTCGACCAGCCAGGCGATCGGCACCTCGTCCACGATGATCTTCTGCATCTCGCTGTACAGCGCCTGGCGCTTCGCATCCTCCACCGCCACGGCGGCCTCGTCGGCCAGCTTGTCGACCTGCGGGTTCACGTAGCCTTCGGTGTTCGTGAAGAGGATCTTGCGGATGTTGCTCGACACGTAGTTGCGCGTCACGCCCAGGGCCGGGTCCCCGAACTGGTACAGCCACGACAGGTTCATGTCGAAGTCCCAGTTGCTGATGCGCTGCGTGTAGCTGCCCGGGTCGGTCGACTCCAGCACCACCGCGATGCCCACCTTGGCGAGCGACTGGCGGATGTATTCGCAGGTGCGCTGCACCATCTCGCCGTAGGGCGACACGGGCAGGCGCACGGTGGTGCGTACGCCCTTGGCGTCGGGCTTGAGGCCCATCTCGTCGAGCAGCGCCTTGGCCTTGGCGATCGAGAAGTCGTAGGTCGTGACGTTCGGCTCGTAGAACTTCGTCTTCGAGTTGACCGGGCTGGTCGCGACCTTGCCGAAGCCGTAGAGGATCTTGTCCTTGATGAACGTGCGGTCGATCGCGTGCATCACCGCCTTGCGGAAGCGCTTGTCGCTCAGCGGCGCGTTGCGGTTGTTGATCTCCAGCCACATGATGGGCGCGAAGTACTCGTAGCCCTTGGTCGTGACGGCCAGGTTCGGCTTCTTGGAGAGACGCTGGGCGTCGAACAGCTCCAGGTCGGTCCACTGCGTGAGCTGCACCGTGCCGTTCTCCAGCGCCAGGGCGCGCGAGGCACCGTCGGGCACCACGCGGTAGATGATGGCGTCGAGGTAGGGCAGGCCGGGCTTGAAGTAGTCGTCGTTGCGCACCAGGTGGATGTGCGAGCCGCGCACCCATTCCTTCAGCTTGAAGGGGCCCGAACCGATCGGGTTCAGGTTGGCCGGGTTCTTCACCACGTCGGTACCCGCATAGATGTGCTTGGGCATCACCGGCAGGTTCGAGATGTCGAAGGCGCCGATGAAGGGGCCGAAGGGCTCCTTGAGCTTGAAGACCACGGTGTGGGCATCGGGCGCGGTGATCGACTCGCAGCGGCCGAAGATCGCCTTGGCGCGCGGGTGCGTGAGCGGCAGGAATTCCATCGCCGTGTAGACCACGTCCTCGGACGTCAGCGGCTTGCCGTCGTGCCACTTGGCCTTGGGCTCGAGCTTGAAGGTGTAGGTCTTGCCGTCGGGCGAGATGGTCCAGCTCTTGGCCAGGCTGGGCATCGGCTTCAAGTTGACGTCGTAGGTCAGGAGGCTCAGGAAGATCTTGCCCGACACCATCTGCGTCGGCGTCAGCTGGCTCACCGCCAGGTTCAGGATCGGCGGCTCGGGCTGGACGATGGAGTTGAGCGTGCCGCCCTTGACGCCGCCCGTTCCCTGGGCGAAGGCCTGCGTCAGGCCCAGTGGAAAGTCGGCCAGGCCCAGGGCGCCGCCCGCTAGCAACAACTTGTGGAATTCGCGCTTCTTCATGAGGTGTCCTTGGGAGAGAAGGAGAGAGGCTGCGCACTGGCAGTGCGGTGTCCGTCGAATGGCGAATTCAGTGTAGGGAGGCCCCCTCGCGCTGTTTGCGCGGTTCGAGCCGAGTTCTGTTTCGCGTGGGCCATCGTGGCGGCGACTTGACCTTTTCGCTTGCGCGCCCCAGAGTCGGCCGTCCTGTTTTGGCGCATTTCTTGCGTGCGAAAGAACCGTGATGCACAGTCCGAATCCCGTCCGCAGCCAGCTCGCCGTCGATTACCAGGACATCCCGCGGCCGGTCTCCATGATCATCGTGGAGCACGACCCCGAGCCGTCGATGATCGTCCCGCGCCACTCGCACCCACGCGCGCAGCTGGCCTATGCGGTCAAGGGCATGTTCACGCTGCACACGCAAGAAGGCGCCTGGCTGGTGCCGCCCAACCGGGCCGTGTGGGTGCCCGGCGGCATCGAGCATGAAATGCACGCGCGCGGCCAGCCGGTGTCGAACCGTTCGCTCTACATCCAGCCCGACGCGTCGCCCGACCTGCCCGACGAATGCTGCGTGATCGAGGTGTCGCCGCTGATGCGCCAGCTCATCATCGAGGCCATCGACATCCCGCTGCTGTACGACGAGGCGGGGCGCGACGGCCGCGTGATGCGGCTCATCCTCGACGAGATCTGCGCGGCGCCCAAGGTGCCGCTGCACGTGCCGATGCCCAACGACCCGCGCCTGCTGCGCATCTGCAAGGCGCTGCTGGCCGACCCGGGCCGCGAAGGCGACCTCGAGGACTGGGCGCGTTTCGGGGCCTTGGGTCGCCGCACCCTCACACGGCTGTTCCGCGACGAAACCGGCATCACCTTCACGATGTGGCGGCAGCAACTGCGCCTGATGGAAGCGCTGCGGCGCCTCTCGATGGGCACCGCCGTCACCACCGTGGCGATGGACCTGGGCTACGAGAGCCCCAGCGCCTTCACCGCCATGTTCCGCCGCGTGATGGGCAAGACGCCCAAGCACTACCTGGGGCGCTGCGACATCGAGTGATGCGGCGGAAGGGGACCGGCCGGCGTCAGCAGCCGGCGGTGCAGGTGCCGGCCGCGTCGAAGGCCATGGTCACGCCCGACAGCGGGATGTGCACCGGCACCTTCACCGCTTTCACGAACGCCTCGGTCTTGCTGCCCGGCCGGACCTTGCCATTGACCGTGCCGACCTCGTTGGCATGCGAGGCGATCACCGACGCCGGCTTGACCAGTTCGTTGATCACGAAGGCCGATTCGGCCGGTCCGGTGGTGAAGCCGTCGCCCATGTTCATGACCGCGAGCTTCGCCTTGTAGTAGTCGCGCACCACCCGTTCCTGGTCGGCCACGATGCCGGTGTCGCCCGACAGGTAGGCGACGAGCCCGTTGCTGAACCGCAGCACGAAGCCCGTGGCCAGGCCGACGTCGCCGGCGATGCCCGCGTCCTTCATGGCCTTGCCGAGGTCGCCGCCGATGTAGTCGGGGTCGACGCCGTTGCTGTGCTGCGCGCTCACCGTGGCGATGCGCACGCCGCCGAGCGACACGCTGCCGCCGAAGCGCGCCAGGATCGAATCCGCCGGGTTGCCGCCGTTGGCCTTGAGCTTGGCCGCGAAGAAAGGCGGCATCTCGCTGCCCGTCACGATCTTCGACTTCTTGGCCAGCGCGATGTTGACCACGCTCGAGTTGGGCATGGCCGAGACCGACATGTCGGGGCTCTCGCAGCTGCCCGAATTCGGCGCCTTGTTGTGCGCATTGCCGACGTGGTCGCCATGCATGTGGCTCACCAGGATGATGTCGATCTTGCCCAGCCGCGGGTCGGCGGCGCCTGCCACGGTGCGGCCCGGGTCGTACAGGATGCGGGTGCCGTTGGGGTCTTCGAAGACCAGTGCACGGTCCTGCGGGCAGAACTCCCCGTCGATGCCGCCGAGCGACGTCACTTTCACGGTCTGCGCGACAGCCGGCAGGGCCAGGGTGGTGGCCAGCGCGGCGGCGGCGAATGCATGGGAATGCTTGAGCTTCATGGACGTTCTTTCGTGGGTCAAGGGATGCTGCGAGGCGGGGCCACGGCAGCGCCTTCGATGGCGTGCCGTTGCAGGGACTGCGCCACGAAGCCGGTGGCCTTCATCTCTTCAATGTAGCGGCTGAGCCAGGCCTGTGCCGCCGTGCGGCCCTTCGGCACGCCCATGGCCTGCTCGATGACCATGAAGCGGCCCGGCAGCATCCGCACGCCGCCGACGCGCCGGGCGTCGGCCTCCAGCTGCTGCCGCACGCCGGCGGCCACGTCGAGATTCTGTGCCAGGAACATGTCGGTCACGGCGGGCGAGGTGGGCGCGCGCACCAGCGTCGCGGCCTTGATCTCGCGCGTGAGGAACAGGTCGTAGGCGCTGCCGCGGCCGACCACCACGCGCGTGCCGGGGCGGTCGACGTCCTCGTTGCGCTGCAGCGGCGAGCCGTTGCGGACCAGGTAGGCGCCTTCGATGATCACGTAGGGCGCCGTGTACTCGGTGTCCGCCGCGCGCACGGGGTCGATGGCGACGAAGGCCAGGTCGACCTGGCGCGCCTTGACCGCCTCGACCACCGCACCGGCGGAGTTGAAGGGCACGAGTTCGATCGGCAGGCCGAGCCGGCGCGCCGCCTCGCGCGCCAGGTCGACCGAGACGCCGGTGGGCTCGCCGGCCGGGCCGCGGTTCGCCAGGATCGGGTTGCCGAAGTTGATGGCGGCGCGCAGCGTGCCGGTACTGCCGAGTTGGGCGATGGCGTCGGCGGGCGGTCGGATGGCGGTGCCGGCGCAACCGGCCAGGAGCAGCGCGCCGGCCGCGCAGAACTGGCGCCGCCCTGTGGGAAACGGTGATGGGTTCATGCCCATGGCCGAGCCAGTGCGGTGAGGCTGCGCACATCCGTCGCGTCGGCCAATGCCCAGCAGGCCTTCAGCAGGCGGTCGGTCGCCTCGGCGCCGATGACCGCGTCGGACATGCCGTGGAACTTGCGCTCCAGGTCGGCGTTGCTCATCGGGCGCTGCAGCGAGCCGATCGCGTGCTCGACGAACACGTGCTCGCGGCGGCCGTCGGTGAGCACTGCCGTGACGTCGGCGCTGGCTTCGTCGATGCTGTCGTCGACGGTCGCGACCACCTTGCGGCGCAGCGCGACCACGTCGGGGCGGTTGACGATGTCGTCGGCGAATTCCTCTTCCGCGGCGCGCCCGAAGACCAGGCCCGCAGCGCAGCCGTGGTACACGCTGAACTTGGCGCTCAGGCCGTCGGCCGGCTCCTTCTTGCCCGTGAGTTCGAGCACCAGCGAATGCACCTTGAGCTCGATGCGCTCGACCTGTTCGGGCTGCACGCCGCGCTCGCGCAGCTGTACGCAGGCGTCGATGCTCGGGTGGATCACGATGCCGCAGGCGAATGGCTTGTAGCTGTTGAAGGAGATCTCGAAACGCTCGCCCAGTTCGTCGGTGACCTCGTTCCACGCGTACTTGGTCGACGACACCTGGGCCCAGCCGCGCGGCGCCTCGATGGCCTTCGCGCTGGCGGTGTAGCCGTGCTTCGCCATCAGCGCGGACATCAGGCCGGCGCGCGCGGCGCCGCCCGGGTGGAAGGGCTTGGTCATGGTGCCGAACTGCTCGCGCAGGCCGACCGGTTGCGAGGCCGCGATGCCCAGCGCCATCTGCGTCTGGTCGGCATTCAGGCCCAGCAGCCGCGCGCAGCCGGCCGCCGCGCCGAACATGCCGGTGGTGCCGGTGATGTGCCAGCCGCGGTCGTAATGCTCGGGGTAGACGGTGTTGCCCAGGCGGCAGGCGACGTCGATGCCCAGCACCAGCGCGTCGAGCACCGCGCGCCCGCTGGCGCCGGTGTGCTCGGCCAGCGCGAGCACCGCCGATGCGACCGGGCCGGCCGGATGGATGATCGTCTTGAGGTGCGTGTCGTCGAAGTCGAAGGTGTGCGAGGTGATGCCGTTGAGCAGCGCCGCGCTCGCGATGTCGACCTTCTCGCTGCGCCCGAGGATGGTGGCCTGCGGGGCCGGCTGCAGCGTCTGCACGGCGGCCAGCGCCGCGTCGGCCGCTTCGTGGTGGGCGGCACCGACGGCGCAGCCCAGCCAGTTGAGGAAGGTGCGGTGCGCCTCGCGATCCACCGCGTCGCTCCAGCCGCGTGACGGGTGGTTGGCCACGTACTCGGCCAGGATGCGGGTGATGGGCGGGGCGTTGTGGTCGGCGGGGACCTGGGTGTTGCGTGCCATGGTGAGAAGGTCTGAGGTGGGAGGGGAAAAAAGGGAGATGGGGAGCGCGTGGCCTCAGGTGTCGAGTTCGATCTTGCGGTCGCGCGCCAGTTGCGTCCAGCGGGCGAGGTCGGCGCGGATGTAGTCGCCGAACTGCTGCGGGGTCATCGGCATGGGCTCGACCGCCTCGACCGACAGCTTCTCGCTGAGGTCCGGCGCCTTGAGCACGGCGTTGAGGGTGTCGTTGAGCCGCTTCACCACATCGGCCGGCATGCCGGCCGGGCCGACGACGCCGTACCATTGCATCGCGTCGAAGCCCTTGAGGCCGAGTTCCTCGAGCGTGGGCACGTCCTTGAGCTGCGGGTGGCGCGTCTTGCCGGTCACGGCCAGCGGCCGGGCGCGGCCCGACTTGATGTGCGGCATGGCGGCGGCGAGCCCCGGGAACATCGCCTGCGTCTGGTTGCCCATCAGGTCGGTGAAGGCCGGTGCGATGCCGCGGTAGGGCACGTGCGTCATCTGCGTGTCGGTCTGCTGCTTGAAGAGTTCCATCGTGAGGTGCGTCAGCGAGCCGGCACCGGCCGAGCCGTAGCTGACCTTGCCGGGGTTCGACTTCGCATAGGCGACGAACTGCTGGAAGTCCTTGGCCGGCACGTCGACGTTGACGACCAGCACGTTGGGCGTGCCGCCGATCATCCCGATCGGCGTGAAGTCCTTGAC
>Ga0070669_100004034_pt1 | contig 10624 bp, 9 predicted proteins | sample KBSS53metaG_FD_64680 | JGI IMG/M metagenome (GOLD analysis project Ga0070669, IMG submission 64680) | Switchgrass rhizosphere microbial communities from Kellogg Biological Station, Michigan, USA - KBS S5-3 metaG | ecosystem: Host-associated > Plants > Roots > Rhizosphere > Soil ... | reverse complement strand
CGCTGGTGACGCCGCCTTCGCCGCGCAGCGCGGCGTGCAATTGCGGCAGCGTATAGAACGCGTGGTCGACCAGCGCCACGACCGCCGGACTCGCGGGGCGCCCGTCGAGCACGCGGTTGAGCAGGTGTTCGACCTTCCAGCTGAACTCGCCGAGCGCGCGCGCGCCGACCAGGCGGCCGCTGCCCTTCAGCGTGTGGAACGCGCGGCGGATCGGGCGCAGGCGTTCGAGGTCGTCCGGCTGTTCGCGCCAATGCGGCAGCAGCGTGTCGAGGTTGTCGATCTCCTCGCCGAATTCCTCTAGGAAGACTTCGCGGATCTCGTCGTCGATCTCGTCGCCGGTGCTCTCGAAGCCGCCGGCGTCGAGCGCGATCGGCGCATGCGTCGCGACGGCAGGTTCGGCGATCGTCGGCGCGGGCTGCGCGTCCGCGGCAGACGGCGCGGAACGTTCGCCGCGATCCATGAACGCGGCGATGCCGTCCTGCAGTACCGCGGCGGGTTCCTCGGCGATCTCGGCGGCGAGGCCGGCGTCGAGCGCAGCGTCGGCCTGCGGCGCGGGCTGCGCGGCCGGCAGCGGCCAGTAGCCGAGCGTCTCCAGGCCGTTGCGGGCGATGTCGAGGATGTCGTCGCGGTTGAGGCGGTTCTCGCGCAGCGCTTCGAGGTAGTACTCGAGGCTGGCCAGCGCGTCGGCCAGCGTGTCGAGCTGGCGGCCGTTCGGCACGCGCTTGCGGCCGATCAGTTCGGTTTCGGCGTAGCGGCGCACGCCGGTGAGATAGGCGGCGGGCTTCGGCAGTTCCAGCATCGTCATCGCGCCGGCCACTTCCTGCAGCAGGCGCGGCACTTCGGCGAGTTCGGCGTGGTCCCACTTGGTCTCGACGAACGCGACGAACGCCTGGCGCGCGTCGGCGAAGTTCGCGATCGCCTCGCGCGACACCACTTCGACGACCTTGCGCGACTCGTTCGAGAACAGGTCTTCCTGGGTGCTGCCGGCGTCGCCGTCGCCGAGGCGCGCGACCTGGTCGTCCAGCGTCGCGTCGACGTAGAGCAGCGCGCCGGCGACGTCGAGCAATGCGCCTTCGTCGGCGGAACGGTCGCCGCGGACGATCGCCTGCACCGCGTCGCGCTGCTGCAGCACGACGTTGCGGGCGACGCCGAGGCCGAGCATGCCGAGCGTGTCGGCGACGCGGCCCAGCGTTTCCACCTGCGGCTGCAGGCTGGCGAGATCGCCGCCCTGCGTGCGCACGTGCAGATCGAGCACATCCTTGACGCGCAGCAGATCCTCTTTCACCGCCGACGACACGGTGTCGAGCAGCGCGCGGTTGCGGCCGCTCAGGCTGCCCTGGGCGTGGCTGATCTCGCTCTCGCTCGGCAGCTGCGCAGCGAGGTCGAAGGTGTCGCGCAGCGTCCGCAGCGCGGGGTGTTCGGCGTCGCTGTGGGCGACGTGGTAGAGCAGTTGGCGGGTCGGTTCCAGCGCGCTTTCCGGGCGCGGAATGCCGAAGCCGTCGTCCTCGAACTGGCGACGCGCCTCGCGCTGCACGCTGGCGAACGCCTGGCGCAGGCCGGCGCTCGGCGCCAGCGCGGTATCGCGCATCGCGTCGGCGACCGACACGGCCACCCACAGCATGCGGCGCGCCTCGTCGTGGGTCGCGCGCGGCAGCAGGTCTTCGATCGCGGCGTGCAGTTCGCCGATGTCGGCCGGCGCGCCCTGTTCCGGCCACGCCGTGACCGCGGCGCTGAGGCGCTCGACCATCGGCAGCGTTTCGGCGCGGCGCGCCGGGCCGGCGCGCTCGGCGGCCGCGGACGGCAGCGTGTCGGGCAGCGGCCGCGCCAGGTCGGGCGCGAACAGCACGCTTTCGCTCAGGCCTGGTTCGCCGCGCGCGGCGCGCAGCTCGTTGAGCAGCGGCATTAGGACGATCGGGATGTCCTTGTGGCCGCTCTGCAGGCGCTCGAGGTAATCGGGCAGCAGCACCACGCCGCGCATCAGCGTCGCGCAGCCGCCGTCGCGGTCGGCGACGGTACCGTGCTGCAGCGCCTGCGCGAGGTGCTCCATCTCCTCGGCGACCATCGCCGGCGCGTACAGCTCGACCATCCGCAGCGTGCCCTGCACCTGGTGCAGATAGCTCGCGCAGAAGCGCATGCGGCTGGTGTCGGTGGGCTCCTCGGCGAAACCTTCGATCTCGATGCGCGCCTGGCGCAGGGTTTCGTCGAGCTCGGGCTTGACCCAGCCCAGCGTGGTGTAGTCGATCGCGTTGCGCAGGGCCGTCATCGCGCGCTGCTCCGGAGGCGGCGCGCGGGCACGCGGCGGCGGCGACAGCCGTTGGCGGTGCGGATCATGTCCAGGTCGTCCGGTCCGTGGGCGGCGTCAGGCGGGCAGCTTGAAGTCGGCGACCGAGCGGCGCAGGTCGGCGGCGAGCTGGGCGAGGTTGCCGATCGATTCGGCCGTCTGGTTCGCGCCTTGCGAGGTCTGCGCGGTGATCGACTGGATCGTGTTCATCGTCGCGGTGATGTTCGACGCGGCGGCGGACTGCTGCTGCGACGCCGACGAGATGCCTTCGATCAGCGACGCGAGGCTGGTCGAGACGTTTTCGATCTCGCCGAGCGCGGTGCCGGCGTCCTCGGCGAGGCGCGCGCCGGCGACCACTTCGGACGTCGTCTGCTCCATCGAGCTGACCGCCTCGTTGGTGTCGGACTGGATCGCCTGCACCAGCGTCTCGATGCGCTTGGTCGCGTTCGACGCGCGTTCGGCGAGCCGCTGCACTTCGTCGGCGACGACCGCGAAGCCGCGGCCCGCCTCGCCGGCGGACGCGGCCTGGATCGCGGCGTTCAGCGCCAGGATGTTGGTCTGTTCGGAGATGTCGTTGATCAGTTCGACGATCGAGCCGATTTCCTGCGACGACTCGCCGAGGCGCTTGATGCGCTTCGAGGTTTCCTGGATCTGGTCGCGGATCGAGTCCATGCCGGCGATCGTCTCGCGCACGACGCCGGCGCCCTTGGTCGCGATCTGCACCGAGCGCTGCGCCACGTCGGCGGACTCGGCGGAGTTCTTCGACACCTGGTTGATGCTGGCGGCGATTTCGTTGATGCGGTCGGACGCCGACGAGATTTCCTGCGCCTGGTGCTCGGCGGCCTCGGCGAGGTGCATCGCGGTCGCCTGCGTCTCCTGCGCGCTCGACGCGACCTGCACCGAGGTGTCGTTGATCGTCTGCACCAGGCTGCGCAGCTGCTCGACGGCGAAGTTGATCGAGTCGGCGATCGCGCCGGTCATGTCCTCGGTCACGGTGGCCTTCACGGTGAGGTCGCCTTCGGCGAGCGAACCCATCTCGTCCAGCAGGCGCATGATCGCCTCCTGGTTGCGGTTGTTGAGTTCCATCGTGGTTTCGTAGCGCACGCGCTGGGCGCGGTTGATGCTGAAGATCAAGCCGACGATCGCCGCCAGCGCCAACGCGCCGAACACGATGCTGATCCAGATGTTGCCGAGGAAGCTGGTGTCGCGCAGCGAGCCGAACGCGGTGAACGCGCGGAACAGGCTTTCGCTGTCGGTGAGCAACTTGTCGGAGCCGGCGGTGAGCTGCGCGGCCGAGGACTGCGCGCTGAACAGCTTCTGCGAGCTGCCGAGGATCGCGTCGAGATCCTTCTTCATGCCGGCCCACTGCGTGGTCGCCTGGTTCAGCGCGGCCAGCGCGGCGCCGTTGCTGAGCGCCTGCACGTTCATCGCCGGATCGCCGGCCTTCAGGCCGGTGAGCACCTGCTGGAACACGCCGGCGTCGCGCGCGAGCGCCTGGCCGGCGACGGTCGCGCCGGCACCGCCGGCGCGCACTTCGGTGACGCGGCGCGCGAGGTTGCCGGCGAGCACGTTCTGGCGCAGCGCGATGTAGATCTGCGACGACGGCGAACCGCTCGACGACATCGCGCGCACCACCTCGTCAAGCTGCGCCTGCAGCTGCGGGATGCCCTGGGTGAAGCGGTCGGCGTTGCCGGCCAGCGCGAGCACCGCGGATTCGCTCGCGATCACCTGCTGCGCGCCCTTGTCGAGCGGCGCCCAGGTCTCGTTGACGGTGCTGATCGGGCCGCTGAGGCCGGTGGTGTTGCCGTAGTTGCTGTTGAGCGACTGGATGTCGCTGTCGATCTGCGCCTTGGTGGCCTTGAACGCGGTGAACGCGTCCGCCTTGCCCTCGACCGCCTCGCGGCCCTGGTTGGCGAGCTTCTGCGAATTCACCTGCAGGCTCGACGCCGACGTGCTGGCGCCGCCGAGCCGCGCCGCCTTCCACATCGCGAACGCGGTGTTGGCACCGAAGATCACCAGCGCCGCCGCCAGCACGATCAGCCAGAAGTTGGTGCCCATGTTGCGGCCGCGGCCGGCAACGGTATCGATCACGGTACTGCTCATGGTGTGTCCCCAGGTGTCTCTCGAACGCGGTCTACGGTAGCGGTCGTCAGGCCGCGGCTTGTCTGAATTCGGGCGTGCGGGCCAGCCGTTCCAGGCTGAAGATGCCCCACGCGTGGTCGGCCAGGCGGTAGGCCCGGTCGACGAAATGCGAATAGCGTCCGGCGGTCAGCGGACTTTCGGCGAGCGCGTCCGCGGCCACGGCCTGGTCGTCGACGAAGCTGCGCTGCCCGAACAGCTCGTCGATCGTCACCGCGACGTCGCCGCCGGACTGCCGCACCAGCAGCACGCGCTGGTCCTCGTGCAGCACCGTGCGCTCGCCCTCGAGGAACTGCTTGAGGTCGACGATCGGCAGCAGGTTGCCGCGGATGTTGGCCAGGCCGAGCATCCACGGTTGCGCGCCGGGCACCGGCGTGACCTGCGGCATCGGCAGGATTTCGATCACCTCGTCGAAGCCGGACGCCAGCCGCCGCTCGCCGATTCGGTAGCCGACGCCGCGCCACAGCCCTGGCGCGTCGAGCTGCTCGGGCAGGCCGGCGACGTGCGCCAGGCTCTTGCGCTCGTAGTCGGCGAGGAGCTCGAACGGGTCGTGCGGCCGCTGCATGCTCAACCGCCGATCAGCGCGTTGATGCGGCCGATGAGATCCTTCTCGACCGGCGGCTTGACGATGTAGTCGCGCGCGCCCTGGCGCAGGCCCCAGGCGCGGTCGGTGTCCATGTCCTTGGTGCTGACGATCAGCACCGGGATCGCCTTGGTGACCTGGTCGCGCGACAGCGCGCGCGTGGCCTGGAATCCGTTCATGCCCGGCAGCACCACGTCCATCAGCACCAGGTCCGGCAGCTCGCGCTTGCAGACCTCGATGCCGTCCTCGGCGCTGGCCGACGCCAGCACCTGGTGGCCGTTGCGTTCGAGCAGCTGCGCGAGCACCGCCGTGTCGGTCGGCGAGTCCTCGATTAACAGGATGCGTGCCATTGGTGCCCTACCCCCCGGTCAGGCGTGTTCGACGTGCTTGCGGATCGCGTCGAGGAGTTCCTCGCGCGTGAACGGCTTGGTGACGTATTGCTCGGAACCGACGATGCGGCCGCGCGCCTTGTCGAACAGGCCGTCCTTGGACGACAGCATGATCACCGGCGTGTGCTTGAACATCTGGTTGTTCTTGATCAGCGCGCAGGTCTGGTAGCCGTCCAGGCGCGGCATCATGATGTCGACGAAGATGATCTGCGGCTGCTGGTCGGCGATCTTGGCGAGCGCCTCGAAACCGTCGGTCGCGGTGACCACCTCGGCGCCCTCGCGCTTGAGCAGGGTTTCCGCGGTGCGGCGGATGGTTTTCGAGTCGTCGATCACCATCACTCGCAGGCCGTCGAGGCTGCCGGCGCGATTCGGGTCTTGCGTCATCTTCACTTCCCCTAGTGCGCGTCGCTTCGTAGATGCCGGCGCCGCTGCAAACCGTCTTATATCCCAGCCGCACGGCGCACTGTCAAGCGATTCTTGCGCGCTCCGCGAAGATCGCGCGGCGCGGCGCGTGATGCCGCTCGCGCGCCTGCTAACATTTGTCCGAAACTGCCGCAGGTGGGAAGTATGCCGCTCGATGTCGTCGTGGTGATGGACCCGATCGGGTCGATCAAGATCGCCAAGGATTCGAGCTTCGCGATGCTGCTGGAGGCGCAACGGCGCGGCCATCGCCTGCATTACGTGATGCCCGGCGGCCTGTCGATGCGCGACGGCCGGCCGTTCGCGCTGAGCGCGCCGCTGCGCGTCGCCGACGACGCCAAGGCCTGGCATGAACTGGGACAGGCGTCACAACGTGCGCTGGGTGCGGGCGACGTCGTGCTGATGCGCAAGGATCCGCCGGTCGACGCCGACTATGTCCACGACACCCAGATCCTCGGCTTCGCCCAGCGCGCCGGCGCCGTCGTCGTCAACGATCCGCAAGGCCTGCGCGACCACAACGAGAAGCTCGCCGCGCTCGAGTTCCCGCAATGCTGTCCGCCGACCGTGGTCGCGCGCGACGCGGCGACGCTGAAGGCCTTCGTCGCCGAGCACGGCGACGCGGTGCTGAAGCCGCTCGACGGCATGGGCGGCCGTTCCATCTTCCGCGCGCGCGCCGGCGACGCCAATCTCAACGTGATCCTGGAGACGCTGACCGACGGCGGCCGCCACCTGGCGATGGCGCAGCGTTACCTGCCGGAGATCGTCGACGGCGACAAGCGCATCCTGCTCGTCGACGGCGTGCCGGTCGACTATTGCCTCGCGCGCATCCCGCAGGGCGACGAATTCCGCGGCAACCTCGCCGCCGGCGGCCGCGGCGAAGGCCGCGCGCTGAGCGAGCGCGACCGCTGGATCGCGGCCCAGGTCGGTCCGACCATGCGCGAGCGCGGCATGCGCTTCGTCGGCCTCGACGTGATCGGCGACTATCTCACCGAGGTCAACGTCACCAGCCCGACCTGCATCCGCGAACTGGACGCGCAGTTCGGCATCAACATCGCCAGGCTGCTGTTCGACGCGATCGAGGGCGGCCTGCCATGACGCGGACGCTGCCGGCGCGCGACGCAGCATCGCACCGCGCATTCGGCCGCGGCGTCGCGCGCGTCGTCTTCCCGCGCCCGCGCTAGATGTCCGCCGTCCCCGCCCACGGCGCGCCGCGCATCGGCGACAGCGAACGCCTCAGCGCGACGATGGTGCTGTCGCTGCTGCTGCACGGCATGCTGATCCTCGGGCTCGGGTTCGCGCTCGAGGACGCCGCGCCGGTGCTGCCGACGCTGGACGTGATCCTGACCCAGACCCAGACGCCGCTGACGCCGAAGCAGGCCGACTTCCTCGCCCAGGCCAACAACCAGGGCGGCGGCGAGGACGAGAAGACCAACCGCCCCCGCGACGCCCAGGCCGGCGTGGTGCCGCAGGTCGAACAGGGCGTGGCGCCGCAGCCGTTACGCGCGCAATCGCCGTCGCCGCAGCCGCCGCCGGAGGCGCGCGTGGTCAGCAGCACCCGCGCCGAACAGGCGCTGCCGGCCGCCGACGCGCGCCCGCAGGCCGACGAGACGCCGCTGCCGCCGGGCGACGAGAAGATCGAACGCGACCTCGCAATGGCGCGCCTGGCCGCCGAGATCCACCTGCGCTCGGAACGCTACGCGAAGCGCCCGAAGCGCAAGTTCGTGTCCGCGAGCACCAAGGAATACGCCTGGGCCGGCTACCTGCGCGCATGGGTCGACCGCGTCGAGCGCGTCGGCAACCTGAACTATCCCGACGAAGCGCGCCGGCGCCGGCTCACCGGCCAGCTCGTGATCAGCGTCGCGATCCGCCGCGACGGCTCGGTCGAACGCGCCGACGTGATCCGTTCCAGCGGCATCAAGCTGCTCGACGCCGCGGCGTTGCGGATCGCGAAGCTGGCCGAACCCTACCCGCCGCTGCCCAAGACCGAAGAGAACGTCGACGTGCTGCACGTCACGCGCACGTGGAACTTCCTGCCGGGCGGCGAGATGATCGACGATCGCTGACGCGCGCTGTTCGCCGGCACCCGTCCGGCCGCCGTTGCTTGCCTTTGCAGCGGTCTGCGGGATCCTGCGCTGACCGCGCGCCCACTCTCCGACTCCGACGCCATGACCCAGTTCGAATACCTGTCGGTCCTGATCTCGATCATCATCGGCCTGGCGATCACGCAGTTGCTGTCCGGCGCGGCGCGGCTGATCCAGATCCGCAAGCGCGTGCGCCCGCATGCGACCACGCTGTGCTGGATGGTGATCCTGTTCCTGATCGACGCGCAGATCTGGTGGGCGGCGTTCGGCATGCGCCGCGTGGAAAGCTGGAACTTTTTCCTGTTCATGTTCTATCTGCTGGTGCCGATCCTCGCGTTCCTGCTGAGCTATCTCGTGCTGCCGGAACTCGGCGACGAGGACGAGATCGATCTCGCCGCCAACTTCGCCGGCAACCGGCCGTGGTTCTTCGGCCTGCTGTCGGGCATTCCGCTGCTCAGCCTGCTCAACGAATATCTCGCGCTCGGTGCCGTCGACTGGAACGCCGACGCGGTGTTCCGCGTCGTGCTGGCCGCGATCGCGCTGCTCGCGGCGTGCGTCGCCAGCGCCCGTTTCCATCTGTGGAACGCGCTGTTCGCGCTGGCGATGGTGTGCGCCTACGTCGGGACGCTGTTCCTGCACCTGCATTGAGCGCGCGCCGCGGCGCGCGCGTTCACAGGCGTTTCCAGACCAGGCCGTCGCCGCTGCGGTAATAGATCGCGACCGCGCGCGCATACGGCGCGCGGCTGTCGACGAGGCCGAAATAGCGGCCGTCGGCGCTGTTGCCGCGGTGGTCGCCGAGCAGCAGCAGGCGGCCTTCGGGAATGCGCAGGCGGTCGATGTCGCCGCCACCGCCGGCATCGAGGTTCAACGCCGCGATGCGCGCGCCGAACCGCTCGCGCCCGGCGTCGCCGTCCACGGCCAGCGCGTGGCCGTTGACCGTGAGGTGGCCGTCGTGCAGCGCGACCGTGTCGCCGCCGATCGCGGCCACGCGCTTGATCAGGCGAGTGCCGTCGGCCGGCGATTTCAGCACGACGATGTCGCCGCGCTGCGGCGTGCCACGCGGCACCAGCGCGATCCCGGTGAACGGCACGCGCACGCCGTAGGCGCTCATGTCGACGACCACGCGGTCGCCGGGCATCAGCGTGTCCTCCATCGAGCCGCTCGGCACGACGTAATGGTTCGCGAACGACGTGCGCGCGACCGCCAGCAGCACCAGCATCACCGCGAGCGAGCGGCCTTCGCGCTTGAACCAGTTGCGCAGCGCGCCGGCGCGGCGGCGAACGAACGAAGGCTTGTGCATGGCGTGCGGTTCCCCGGCGGCGATGCAAAGGCAGACCGCAGCGCGCACGAATGGTTCCGGCGCGCCGGCGGCGCCGGTGCGACCGGCTCTGGCCGGCGGTCTGTTTCGATGGTCGTGACGGATTCATGCCCCGATTGGCGATCTGCCTTGGCGAGCGCCGATTGCCGCCCAATGGGCAACTCGCTGCGGCCTGTGCCGATCACGTCTGCATCACGATGCGGCGCAGGTTTCGGCAGACTTGGCGACGCTCACATCTTCGCCAAGCGTCGCGCGTGCGACAACTGCGGCGCTGTCGCCGTCAATTGGCGCTCCATGACGGGAATCGCGGCATCGAGCAGCCTGCGCGCCCGCGCCCGGTCTTTCCGGCTCAAGGCGATCTCCGCCGCCGTGGTCTGCAACATGGTGATCTGCAATGCGGATATCGTGTCGGGGTGCGCCTGCGCGATTGCGAGGGCACTGTCGATTTTTCGCATTGCCGCGGCGCCATCGCCGCGCGCCTGTGTCAACTTCGCGTCCAGTTCCAGGATGCGCATTCCGAGCGGGGTGGTGTCCCCGATGCCTTGTTCGCGATTGATCGCGCGTGCGGCGTCCATCGCACGCTGCGCCTCGTCCAGGCGGCCGGCCGCGAACAAGGCCGCCGCGTAACGCGCCTGCAACTGTCCGTATTCCGCCGATTGCGCGCCGATTTCGCGGCCCAACCGCAGGGCGTGCTCGAAATCGGGCCAGGCACCGTCGAATTGACCAAGCCTGATATGGGCCGAACCGCGTTGCGCGTATGCGGCAAGAAGCAGATACCGTTGCGCGGGTGTGTCCGAAAGCTCGGACAAGGCTCCGTCGAGCAATTCGATCGCGCGCGCGTAGTCGCCTCTTCCGTCGTAGTAGTGAGCCAGATCGATGTCAAGCGAGGCGAGGCTGTCGGCGCCGGTATCGAGTTCGCGCAGGATGGCGCGGGCGCGTTCGAGATGCGCGATCGCATCCAGATTGCGGCCCATGTGCGCATACACGCTGGCGAGTTCCGATTCTTCGGTCGCCGTGCGGCGGCTGCGTTCACCGTAGACGTTGCGCGAGATCGCCAAGGCTTGGCGGGCATGCGATAACGCTTCCTGATAGCGCGCCTGATCGACGCGGACGCTCGAGATCGCACGATGTACGGCTTGCCATTCGGGATCGTCGGCGCTGAGCAATCGTTCCGCAAGCGCTTTCACCTGTCTCAGATATGTTTCGGCGGCGGGCAGATCGACCTGTTCCCAATGCAGACGCACGCCATCGAGCAGCAGCTTGAGGCGAAGCCTGCCAGGCTCGCCGCGATCGGCCGGACCGAGCAAGGCCAGGGCCCGGTCGAGATGCGTCTCGGATTGGGCGAATTCCGCGGCGCGGAGCGCAACGGCCGCATACGCGCGATGCCCTTGGGCGCGCGTATACGCATCGCCT
>Ga0070669_100004031_pt1 | contig 10626 bp, 15 predicted proteins | sample KBSS53metaG_FD_64680 | JGI IMG/M metagenome (GOLD analysis project Ga0070669, IMG submission 64680) | Switchgrass rhizosphere microbial communities from Kellogg Biological Station, Michigan, USA - KBS S5-3 metaG | ecosystem: Host-associated > Plants > Roots > Rhizosphere > Soil ... | reverse complement strand
GTTCGTTGTACCGCGCGACGACGTTCTGCAGCTCGAGCAGCTTCTTGTCCTTCTGATATTGAAGGTTGCGAACGCGCAGCTGATCTTCAGGTTTCATTGCCGGCGTGATGGTCACGCCCGCCGGCGTTTGACTTCCGGTGTCGTTTGCGACTTGGGCAGCAGCGCGTGGCCCAATCTTCGGCGACTGCGCGGCACCGCTTAGCGCCGCACAGTGAACCGTCAATAGCAGCAAAATAAGGATGTGTGTTTTCTTCACGTCTCAATTCTCCAGTTGCATCACGTAACTAATTACATAATCGACCTTCTCGGCGGTCGACGCTCTGCCCTCGATCAAATTACCAGGCGTCAAGGCTATGAACATCGGCCCCTGCAAGTCGCCGTTCGCTTGAAGCGGGTAAGGCCGGATAATTCTCCGGGAGTCGCCACCGCGGTTAATCCAAAGCTCGGCCGTGGTGTCGGCGCCGTCCGAATTCACCAGCACCACGAACTTGATAAAGAAGTTCAGACACGACGGCACGGTGAACAGCGTTTGTTTCGAGTCTGGCAGTTGCCCGTCGATTGAGTCTGCAACTTCTCGCATTCATCACAACCCGATCCAGCCAAGCAGTCCCGCGGTCCCCGGAGGCCCTTCGGGGCCCCGCTCAACAACTTCCAGCAGCTCAAGCGCCGGCGCTTCGCTGATAACAAATTCCGCCTCGGCAGGCGCTGAGACGATCAGTTCGCTGCGCTCTTCATTGACAACCAACTCCTCGCTCATACTTTCCTCGCCGGTCCAAAGAACAACTTCTTTCGTATGCCGCTCGGCAGGTGCAGGTACCACTTGTAGTTTGCCTGCCTGAACGCGATCGCCGCCGCTTCCGATCGCGGTATCGTGGTGGTCGCGCGGCCGGCCGCGGCGTCAAGAACGATGTGGCCACTCTCCGTTGTAAGCTCTACCGGCGCCGCGGAACCCGAGATGTCCCTCATCACCATGCGCGCCGTTGAGCCTTCGGGTATCAGTGACTCGTGGCCGTTCTTCGTGCGATAAACAAACTCCAGCTGGAAGCCAGTCTCGCCGTCGATCGTCAATGGGTATTCAACCGGCATTTAATTAGGCGGCAATGCACTCGATCGTTGACTCCAGCCGCGCGGCCTGGGCGGCGAGCTCGCCGGCATATCGGGTGTAGCGCTCAATCATCAGCCGCTGCACGACGTCGCGCGCCCCCTCCGGTATCTCCTCAAGCGCGTTCTTTGCCTGGTTAACTCCCGCGATTTGCCCGTTCACAAAATCGATCGCAGCATTCGCTTCCGCCGTCACGCCGGCAATCAGACCGTTAAGGGTTGCCACTACCTCGGCAACTTCATCGGCGAGCTGCGCGGCGCGTACGGCGTAAATAGGAGCGCGCGCAGGCTGTGGAAGCTCGCCCTGGATAAGCGCGTAGATTTGCTCCTCGAGAGATTTCTTCAGCGCCTTGATCGCGAGCGCGGCGCCGATGTCCGGCACGTTGCCAAATTGCGCGCCGACATAAGTCGTTCCAGTCGCGCCCGCGCAGCCAACATGCGGGATCGTCGGAATCGCCCGGATGTTCGGCAGGGTGATGTGCGGTAGCCTTGGCTCTGGAACACTCATGATCTGTTTTAGCGAGTCGACTTCTTATGTCCGCAAGGACGGCCTACTCGGTAATGAATCTTTCGGTGTTTGTAGATCGTATATCGACCACACGGCCTGCCGGCGCGCCGATGTTTCTTCGAAACCCCGTCCGCAAAGACGAGTCCCGACGTCAGCAGCAGGAATACAAATAGCAGCGTGATTCGCTTCATCTTTTCTCTCCCTCTCATATTCGCAATCCGAAATTCTTTTTAGACTGGTTTTCCGTTCACAAAAAAACCGCCTGGCGCGATGATGTTGATGGCGCCCGTCGCCTCGATCTGTATTCCGCCGGCGCGCAGCTGCAAGTCGCCCTCGACGATGAGCTTGAAATCCCCTGGCACCCGGAAGCCGCGCATCGCCGCGTTTTCAAAATCTGCCGGCGTCTTAAAGTCTTCGTTGTAAAGTCCGCCCATGTAGAACAAGTGATGCTTCTGGCCCAACTGTCCAAACAGAACCACTTCAGCCTTTAGCGGCGGCGGGAAGAAAGAGCCAAAACCATTCCCGAACGCCAGCGCCGACAACGACCGCACCCACTCCGGATACGCCTTCTCTTCGTCCATCGCCGGAATTACAACCTTGATGCGGTGCTCGTGCTCCGGATCTTCGTTCTCGACCACGATCGCCGGCACAGCCGTAAGCCAGTCGTCGTAATCGTCGCGCGCGACGCCCTTCACTTGCTGGTGCAGGTTTCTTCTCATGCTTCCTTTACATCGCGATACAGCTCGTAGCTCGTCGTCAGTCTCCCGGCTGAAAATTCATGGGTCACGCGATCGGCGAGATAGTCGCCGCTGAAAAGTTTCCCCATTTCCAAAATGCGAATCGTGTCGCGCACGTCGTCGCGGCCGGTTGCCGCTTTGATTCGACTGATCGAAAGAGTGAACGCATGTTCGCGATCGAGTTCCTTCTGCGCCTGCGCGCGCGCCGTGGCGCGTTGCTTAGTGTGCTGCGATAGATCGCGCTTGATATGCAAATCCTCGTGGCCGCGAGTGTCCTTATCAGACTTGCCGCTCAGCCGTTTGCCGCCACGACCGCGACTGCGAACCTCAATCCCTTTCGGCCGGCCGAGCACGTTCTCCGGAAGCTTGAACTGCAGATCGAAGTCGCGCATCAATGTGAAATCTTTGCGATAAGTAAGCATGCGCGTTGGCGTACCAACCCTCGCCGGGTAGTCCGCGAATACCGTGTCATCTCGCACCCAAAGCAACAGGCCGGCGTCGTGCGCGATCTCGCTCGCATGTTCCCAATCGCTTTGTCCGTCCTGCGACATTGCTTTGTGCGGCTCGAGCTTTAGAGGATTGGCCGGGCCTTTGAACTTCAGGCCGTTGCGCTTCACCAGCTTCTCGATAATCTGCAGGTCTGTGCCTTTGTGGAATTCCGTCTTCTGCACCCGGCGCATCGTGTAGCCCATGTCGTAAGCGACCAGCGTGGTCTTGCTTTCGGGCCTTTGAACGCGCGCTAACAAACCTTTGAAGACCGGCTCCTGACTTTCCGCGTCGCCGTCGTAGCCAAGCCAGGCGCGACAGGTTGACATCAGCACGCCTTCGGCGGTCGAGTAGCGATCGAGAAACTTGAAGTCCGGATCGAAAACTTCGAGCGTCGCCTGCGAGCATTCGCCCGTGGTCAGCTCAACGTTTACCCGCGTGATTAGCTCCGGGTGCTTAATCGAGTCCCAGGCCATACCGTCAATTTCAAAGATCGCGTGCGGATTCATGAGCCTTTAAGTCGATTCGTAACGCCCTGACTGCAGCGGCCGTGGCGGAATCAATAGCCGCGTTCCGATCGGGATTGTTCTCGCGTCGACAATTCCATTGCGATCGGCAATCGCCCGCCATAATCTCCAGTCGCCATACTCACGATGAGCGATGCCTGTAAGCGTGTCGCCGGCGCGGAAGACTCTCTCCTCGAGGTAGGCGTCCGGCTCGGGACTCGGCTCACCGTAGCGCTGGAATGGCGTCAGCGTGTTCATCGCTTTTCAAAAATTCCCTATCCCACTGCCGCTATCAAAAACATCAACGTCAACATCTCTTACAACCACGTCGACTGATTCGCGCTCTTCCTGCAGCTGCAGCAACTGCAAGCTCACTGCCGCACGCTGAGGGTCGCCCTCCTCAGAGAACCAGGTGCGCTTTATGTCAACCGTCTCCAACACGCAGCGGACTTGCTCTTCTCCCCATGTCGCCAGCAGCGCCGGCGGGCGCCCGAGCTTTGGGATTTCAGCCTGTAGCTGCAGCAGCGCGTCGATGTCCGGCTTAATCGACGTGAGCTCGTCGCTGCGATCGAGAAACACTTCCGGAATCGAAATTCGTTTCGGATCGCGGTTCGCATAGAAAAGCGGCTTCACTCCGATCGTAATTTCCTGCGGCTCCCACACCGCGCGATCGCTGGTTTGGATCTCGCGCGGAAACAGATCGAAAAAGAAGTCGCCCGGTCCTTCGAGATTTATCAGCACGAATGCCCATCGCTTTCCCATTACGCGCGCTCACTTTGAGTCTCCAACTTGTGTTCAATGAACCGCAAAAACTCCTCCGGATCGTCTGCAGCTCTCGAGCCGGCCGGCACCTGGACGACGAGTCCGCCGTAATTGTGGCTATGGTGATGAACGTGACCGGACGACGCTCGCTCATTCAAAATCGCGTGCGCGGCCGCGGGCGTGAACTGCGCCGGCGTTACCGACGACGTCACGTTTGGACTGAAGCTGGTCTTCGGAAATATCTGGTAAGGACTCGCCGGCGCCGCGCCTGGAGTGGCGGTCGGCGCCGTGATCGTCGGCAGCTCAAAGCCGTCGAGCCGATTCGAAAATCGATCGAGAGCGCCAACGCCGCGCGTCGCCGCATCGCCAAACCGCGTGAGCGGAACAGGCAACGGGGTCAACGTCTGCTGTAGGTCCGTCAGACCTTTCGTTACCGACTGTGTTGCTTGCTGGTAGCTCTGCGGGAATGCCTGCTGCAGCGCAGAGGCTATGTCCTGGCGTTGCAGCGCCGCCAGTCCAAAGAGTCCTTGCTGCTCTGCCGGCAACTTGAACTTGCCCAACTCGGCGATGAACGCGCGCATCACTTGAGCGTTGGCTAGCTCTGGAGCTCGTTCCTTAACCGTCTGGCCAAATGCTTCTTTATCGAAGACGCCGCTGATCGTCCCCCGTGTGTAGGGATTCCCTGGTGACAGCGCGAACAATGCGTTCCAGTTTCTAAGGAAGTGACTGCCGGGCTCGAGCGCCTGCGTGAGCTCGCCCTGGGGCGCTCCGCTTACGCTTTCTCCTAACAAGCCTGCTTCAGTTTTCCGGTTGAGAGAAAACAAAATCGACGCGGCGCGCCCGGAGTAGACGTCCGCCGGCACTGCCTGCCCACGCTTTGCGTAGTCAGCTTCCAGACGAGAAAGGGATTGGACGCTTGCTGCGCCGGCCTTTCTTTCGCCTTCAGTCGCGACATTGAAGTCATGGACCGCGCCGATGAGTTCAATGAACTTTTGAATTGCAAACTCGACGCCGACTAATGCGATCGTCGTGGTTACGGCCGTAGGAATCCGGCCCACCGTGCTGGCGTAGAAACCAGCTCTGCCGGCGTTTGAAGTCATCACAGCGCCGGTCGCTGCCGTCTCGGTCCGTAGCGTGCGCAGGAAAGTGAGCTGGCCGGCTTCGTTCACGCCGATCGACGAAGCAATTCTCCAAAGCCGCCAACCGGTTGTCATGGCGCCGATGCCGCCGACGACTGTGAGAGTGATCGCGCCCATTCCGGTCAGGCTCCCAACCGTCTGTGTGATTCCAGGATTAACTTTGGACCACTCCTGCAGCTTGCCGACAATCTGGTTTGAGTTATCGAGGATCGGCTTCAGCGTGTCGAGCATCGGACTGAAGGCTGTGGCTTCGAGATTGGTGAGCGTCCCTTTAACCGCTTCCAGCTTGGCGTTGTAAGTTTCGGTTTTCTGATTTATCAGTTCCTGGAGCGGCGGTACCTTGTCGATCTTCTGATTGATCTTGCCCCAACCCTCGATGCCGGACTTCATGAACACCGAAGCGATCGCCATGCCCTCGCGATCGAAAAGCTTCTCGCCAAACTTCATCTGCTCCTGAGTCGACAAGCTGCGGAACTTTTCCATCTGCTTGAAGACATTTTCAACGCCGAGGAACGCTCCTTTGTCGTCGAAGAACTTGAGCTCGATACCTTTGGTGTTCTTCAGCTCCGCGATCGCTTTCTGTTTGTCTTTGGTGTTGAAGTTGAGCGAAAGCATGAAGCCGCCCAGCTCGCGACCGCCGATGCCGCCTTCGAGACCGTAGCTTCGGAGCGTGGCCAACAAGCGGCCGCTGATGTCGGCGCCCTGGAGACCAGTGAAGCCGAGCGGCAGACCGGCGCGCAATTGAAAGAACTTTGAACCCTCGATCAGTTCGGCCGGACGCAAGCCGGTTCCGAAATAGATCTTCGCCAAAGTGTCGGACAGTTTGACGGCTTCGTCACCGGTGAGTTTGAACTGCTGGGCATACTGCGCAAACGGCTCAGCCAAATCTTTAGGAACCTGGTTGGTAACGACGGCAAGGTGGGCCACTGATTCGCCGGCGCCGTCGATAATCGTCCGCGATTCAAGTCCGCCCTGCTTGAGCGTAGAAAACATTTCCACGAAATCCTGAGTCGTTCCCGGAAGGCGGTTGCCCAGGCGAACGGCGACCTGCTCCATTTGCCCGAAATCTTTCGCCAGCTTTTGGGTGTTTATTTTTCCGGTTTCGTCGACCTCTTCGATCGACATTCGGAGGTTGCCCATCGCCGCCTCGTAATCGCCGGCGACATCGATGCCTTTGCGCATCATCGACAGCACGCCGACGCCGAGTCCGGCTACGGCCAAATCTTTTTTGAGATCGGCGCGCAAGTCCTGGAATGTTTTGAGGGTGGCCCGCCCTTCTTTACCCATCGACTGGAGGCGGGCTTCGACGCGGTTGAATCCACCGCTGGCGAGGTCTTTCAGCGTGAGCAGAATCGCAAGTTCATAAACAGAGCCTGAAGCCATGATTGCATTTACTTTTTGTAGAGCTTGTTCAGCGCTTCAACATACGTGCTACGACGCTCCGGAGACATTGCTAGAATCTCTCGCTCGCTCCAGCCTGTTTTCATTGCCAGGATTAGCACCGTCAGGGCCTCGCCCGTTGCCCGATACTTTTCCTCTTCCGATTCGAAACGTCTGCCGCCATAGGTAGGCGGCTCCCCTTAGAATGACGAGGTCCATACCGTCTTCAAGCGCTTCGAAATCTTTCAGCGCGATCGGGCCGTCGATAACGCCGGCGCCATCCGCTGTCTTCAGCCTCGAGATCTGCTTACCGATGAGAAAGCATTCGCGGCTGAGGCCGGAGAGCTGCAGCTTGTCGGCTTCGACGGCGTCGCGACCGGTATTGTGAGCGCCAAACTCGACCTCGGTGTAGATCGCGTCGTTGATTTTGAAACCAAAAGGAAGCGTGGCGCCGTTATCGCGAATCTCGGCTTTACGTCCTTCGGAGCTCATCTCCGCAAACTCGTTTTGCGCGGCCATCAGGTCTTCGCGATCGGCGTCGACCAGGTCTAACAACACAGAAAGCGGGACCGGCATTTTCAGCGTACCGAACTCAGTGATTTCTTTAGCAACTATCAAGTCGGCTCGCTGAGTTGGAACCTGCGCCATTCGATCGTTGTCCAGATCGAGCATTTCTTTCGCCGTGATGCGATGGCCGAACACTACGCGGTTATGGCGCACGCCTTTGCCGTCGACGTAGCCGCCGGCCAGGATGACTTCATGTGTAACCTGCTCGCTCATGCTTTGCCTTTTAGAAGCGCTGCGAATCGTCAGGCTGAAAACTGAACGTGATAAACCCCGGATCGCTGCTGGTCGCGTCGAGCCCGTCGTGTTTGTAGTCCACGGGCACGCACTCGGTGAGCAGGTATTCCGCGGCAGGCGTTGCGCCGTCGTCGTCCAACTGGATGACTCTGGCGTTTCGCTTGCCGAGGTCGATTCTCTTGTGATAGTTCCGGTGCCACTCAAAAACTTCGCGCGCGGTTTGACCGAACGCTTCCGCATGGTTCACGGTGACAACTCCAACCTCGTAGTTACCTGGGCCATAGATCGCTCGGTTACGATTACCAGTATTTAACTTGGAAGGGGTGTGCTTAAACGCTTCGAGACCGTCGACCTTCGTCGCTTCAATTCGGGTTATCCCGTCGATCTCGACTATAAACTGATTCTTGTTCGGCATCTTTTCTCCTTAAAAATTCGAATCTCGAATTTCAAGATTTACTGTTGCAGGACGCTCAGGCTTTGAAACAGCGGCACGTTGTCGATATTGATAACAATGCGCTCGGCCGCGGAGACGATATGAACGCCCACCTGGATATGAACGATGCCGTTCTCAAGCTCCCCGGCGGGATTGTTCGAGCTGTCGCATACCACCGAGAACGCGCCAGCCTCGGTGTTGTCCGGGCTCCACAGCGCGCCCGACTCGTAGAGGCTGCGAAGGAAGGTGGTGGCGCTGTCGCGCAAGTCTCGGAACAGCCGACCCTGGGAATCGATAGGCGAAAACACGGCCCAGCCGAAACCTTTCTTCAGCGAGTAGTAAATGAGATTCATCACCCGGACCGCATGAATGGTCTGCAACCGGCGGTCGGCGGTCATCACGCGATTGCCATAGAGGCGCACGCCGGCTTCCGGAAGTGGCGTGACGACATTGATGTCGTGAGCGTTGAGCACGTCGCGAGTATTGTCGTCAGTTTGCGGCGCTCCATTAACGGAACGTTCGACATCCAACACGCCTGGCAGCGCGACCAGGTTCGCCGGCGCGCGATGGACCCCCAGCGTGCGATCGGCGCGCGCACATTCGCCCGCCACGATCGCCGAGGGCGGAATAAACTTCTTCAGTCCCGAGCCTTCGAAGTCGAGAACCTCTTCCCAGGGCCAGCAGAGCTCTGAGTACCAAGTGCCGAAGTTTGCGCGGATAGCAATGAGATCGTCTTTAACCGACGCAAGAGGTGGGTCGAGCAGAGCGACGCGATGATAGGTCGTTGCAGCGGCATCCAAGGCCGCGTGAACGGTATCTGAAGTGATGCCCGGTATCGCAACCTGGCCCGTGCCGAAGCGCTCGTCGTTGAACGCTTGCAAGCCGGTCCGCTTTTCACCGTCGTCGATGCCGATCAAGCTGGCGCTCGAGATGCCGGCGAAATCGTCGTCGCCGCCGGCAAGCGCCGTCGCAGCCAGGACGTCGGGAATATTGCCGGGCGCCGCGGTGATGCTGTTGAGGTTTGTCACCGTTACCAGCGCCTGGTTTTGATTGATGTAATCGATTGAAGCGGCGTCGATCTGCAGGTTGTCGAGCGTCTTCGAGTACTTGAGCAGCGCGCTGCGAACGGTGAGCTTGAAGGTTTCGGCGTCAGTGCCAGCCCCAATCGTCACCAGGATATCGACGCGCGACGACGGATACTTCGCGTCGACGCGCAGCGTGTCTTCGTCGTCGGTATCCTGGAGCGTGAGCGTGGCCACTGCCGCATCGCCGCCAACAACGCGGCTGACAATCGCTTGTGCGCCTGGAGCGTAATTGAAGAAATAGTAAAGCGCGTCATCGAGATATGAATTTACGTCGAAGCCTCCAAAGAGGCGCGCGTACTCGGCCCAGCTCGTGACGGTCGTCGGAGCCGCAGCTGGCCCCCAGGGCGAGTAGCCGGCTACAAAGAAAGTGGATGTCGGCTGACGCGCGACGGCACGCGCCACCTGGCCCGCATTCACAATCGCGGTCACACCAGGCGCGGAAACTTCAACGGTTAATGATTGCGTCATTTCTTGGAGTCTCCTTCCGCTTGCGGTTGCGCGCTCACAGCTGCGGCCGCAGACGCCGCCGCCGGCGCTTCCGGACGTTGGACTTTGGAGGTTGGACTTTGGGCTGGCTTCAGCGCTCCCGGCTTATCGCGCACTGAGATCGCGCCGCTTCGGACAAGGCGTTTCTCATCACCCTCGCTGACAGCCGCAACGGACTTGGTCGCGCCAAGTGTGCCGGCGGCGGCGAGAATGGTGCCGTCAGATAGCGTCTGCGGCCGTCGCGTTTGGTTAGTGACTTCCTTCATCGTTTTTCCTTTTGCTTAAAATCCGAAATCCGCAATCCGCAATTTAACTGAGTATCACGCCTGGCTTGCCATCCGCCGGCTGTCCTGGTCCACCGCGCGGCGTAACATCAAGAACCAACTCTTCAACTCCGTTATCCGCGGTGCGACGATCTGGCTCGGTCCATTGAAAGTAAGTTTCGTAATCCGCGGCGTAAACCGTCAGCCCCGGCAACTCCAAGTATCTTTCACCGGTCGGCGTCAGCGGCCCGTGCGTTAACAGCACGTCGCCGATCGGCAGCTTCCTTCCAGGAACAACAGCAACGGTCGCCTCACCGCGGCGCGCCAGCTGCAGACCGCTTAACGTCTCGCCCACGTCGCTAAACATCTTAATGACGCCAGGGCTGCCCGCGTCGCCGCGTAGCTGATCGACCACCCCGCGCAGGTTGTCGTCACAGCACATCACCGTGAACACACAATCGATGCGAAACGTGCGCGGCTGGCCCAGCGCGGCCGAGGTTGCCGGCGCCAGCTTTTTAACAGTGTCACCGAAGGCCACCAGCTCCGCGGGAAACCGAGGAACATGTTGCGCGATGAAGGCTTGAATTGAGTCGTCGTCTGACGGCCCGCCGTAAACTTCGACCGCGTTCAAATAACCTTGAGCGCCGCCATGCGCGGCCTCTAAAACTGTTTTCAAACCGTCCTGGATTCCGGTAATAAAGAAATGCTGATCGTGGCGTTCATCACTCATCACTACTTCGCCAGGTGCCGCTCGATGATCTCAGCAGCCTTAACTTGGTCTTCCGGAATCTGAATGACCATGAACGGCCGCGGCGTCAGCGGCGGATGCGTCACACGTCTTCGAACTATTTTCTGACCGCCAGAACCCATGAACGCCAGACCCTTTTTATTCTTGGCCACGATCGTGTACTTCTTTCTGCCACCGAAGTGTTGCACCGC
>Ga0070669_100004028_pt1 | contig 10628 bp, 10 predicted proteins | sample KBSS53metaG_FD_64680 | JGI IMG/M metagenome (GOLD analysis project Ga0070669, IMG submission 64680) | Switchgrass rhizosphere microbial communities from Kellogg Biological Station, Michigan, USA - KBS S5-3 metaG | ecosystem: Host-associated > Plants > Roots > Rhizosphere > Soil ... | reverse complement strand
ACCGCATGCGCCGGGAGCAATGGGTGGCGCGCAGCGGCGGATTTCTGGTGCAAGGTTATGGGCAATTGTGGCGCCAGCACGGCATCAAGCCGATCGACAGCCCGCAGCATCCGTTTATTTGAGGCGACCATGACGTCAGGTTACGCAGAGCTGTTGATGTACATCGCCCCCGAGCCGATCCGCGCGGCGAACGAGCAGTGGCTGGCGCGGATTCTCGAACACTTGGGCCGTTCGCGGCTCGATGTCGACGGCTTGTCGTTGCTTGAACTTTGGCGCTCGCCTGATTTGTTGCTGACCCAGACCTGCGGCTACCCGCTGATGACCGCGCTGCGTGGGCAGGTCAGGATTGTCGGTCGTCCGCGTTACGAATTGCCCGACGCCAGCGCCGGCAACCATTGCAGCCTGATCCTCGCCCGGGCCGAGGATCCGCGCCGCAATCTGGCGGAGTTCTTCGACAGTCGCGGGGTGATCAACAGCGAGGACTCCAACAGCGGCATGAACCTGTTGCGTCAGCGTTTGGCGCCGCTGCTTCGGGACGGTCAGTTTTTCGCCTCTGTGGGCATCAGTGGCGGGCATCGCGAAAGCCTGCGCTGGTTGCGCGAAGACCGCGCCGATCTGGCGGCCATCGACAGCGTGACCTTTGCGTATCTGGCGCAATACGCCGCCGCAGAGGTCAGCGGCTTGCGGGTGGTGGCACGCAGTGCGTTCAGCCCGACCTTGCCCTTCATCACCGCTGCCAGCACGACGGACGAACAGATTGAACACCTGCGCCGGGCGATGAATCGCAGCCTTCAAGACCTGCCCGATGTGGCCCGCATCCTCGGTTTGCCCGAAGTCCTGCCCGCCAGTGAAAGTGATTACCTCGTCCTGCTGGATTATCAGCGCGAGGCCGAAGAACTGGGTTATGGCCGCGTGCGCTAGCAATCTCTTGTAATTCACTAATGGAATATAAAAATTCTTTTTAAGTATTTTTAACGCATAAGGCGCCTTGCTAGGATCGCGCCACCGGACGACCGGACATTCAGCGACCCTTGACCAAGGAGCCCCCATGTCCGGCGCCGACTCATCCCATCGCAATCATGTGCACACGTTGTTTGGCGACCATTACCAGTGGTTGTGCACACGTCTGCGTCGGCAATCGAATGATGCGGCCACCGCCGAAGACATCGCCGCCGAAACCTTCGCGCAACTGCTCGAAGCGCCGGGCCTGACCGCCATCCGTGAACCCCGCGCCTTGCTCACCACCATCGCCCAACGCCTGCTGTACGAGCGCTGGCGGCGGCGTGATCTGGAGCGTCGGCATTTGCATCAGCTTCATCAGGGTGACTTCGACCACCCGCCGTCTCCCGAAGAACTCGCCGACCTGTCGCAGAGCCTCAAGCACCTGGACCGGACGCTCCAGCGCCTGCCGGGCAAAGTCCGTTCGACCTTCCTGCTGGCGCGAATCGACGGCCTGACCTACCCGCAAATCGCCGCCGAACTGGGTATCTCCCAACGTTCGGTGAGCCTGTACATGACCCGCTCCCAGGCCTTGTGCAACCGCCACAGCGCCAACCAAACTTTGATTTCCTCCCAGAACAAGAGGTCCGCATGAGATCGCTCAAAACCCTGCTCGGCAGTTCGCTGCTGGCCCTGACCCTGACCGCCGGCCACGCCGTGGCAGCGGAAAAAACCGCGCCGATCCACTTCGGTGACATCACCTGGGAAAGCGGCAGTTTCATCACCGAAGTGCTGCGCCTGATCGTCGAGAAAGGCTACGGCTACCCGACCGACACCCTGCCGGGCAGCACCGTCAGCCTGGAGGCGGCGCTGGCGAAAAACGACATTCAGGTGATCGGCGAAGAGTGGGCCGGGCGCAGTCCCGCGTGGGTCAAGGCTGCCGCCGAGGGCAAGGTGTTCGGCCTCGGCGACACGGTAAAAGGCGCCACCGAAGGCTGGTGGGTGCCGGAATACGTGATCAAGGGTGACCCGGAGCGCGGGATCAAACCGCTGGCGCCGGAACTGAAATCCGTGGCCGATCTGCCGCGCTACAAGGATGTGTTCAAGGACCCGGAAGACCCGAGCCGCGGGCGCTTCCTCAACAGCCCGACCGGCTGGACCTCTGAAATCGTCAACAGCCAGAAACTCAAGGCGTATGCGTTGAACGACAGTTACGTCAACTTCCGCACCGGCTCCGGCGCGGCGCTGGATGCCGAGGTGGCGTCGTCGATCAAGCGGGGCAAACCGGTGCTGTTCTACTACTGGTCGCCGACGCCGCTGCTCGGTCGCTTCAAACTGGTGAAGCTGGAAGAGCCACCGTTCGACGCCGAAGCCTGGAAAACCCTGGCCGATGCCAACAACCCCAATCCGAGAGGCACCCGTTCGATGCCGGCGAGCCTGGCGATTGGCGTGTCGGCGCCGTTCAAGGCGCAGTATCCGGAGCTGGTGACGTTCTTTGAAAAGGTCGACTTGCCGATCGATCTGCTGAACCAGACTCTGGCCGGGATGAGCGAAAAGCGCCAGCAGCCACGGCAGGTGGCCGAGGCGTTCCTGCGCGATCAACCGCAAGTGTGGAAGCCTTGGGTGCCGGGTGATGTGGCGAACAAGGTGAGTGGGAGTCTGTAGTTCTTTTCCGATATTTCTGTAGTGCTGCACCGACGCCATCGCGGGCAAGCCCGCTCCCACAGGGTTGTGCGCAATGTTAAAGCCAGCGTGGTACCTGTGGGAGCGCGGCTTGCCCGCGATGGCGTCCGACCGGCAAAAACGTTTTTGCGCTGAACCGTTTCTCGTCCGCTTCCTGTCCGAACTCCCGCATTACTGGCCGACTAGTGGCCTTGCGCAAGGCCTTGCGCTGTCTATGCTCATTCATAACTAACTATGTCGACCGCAATTCAAAGCGCTCCGGCGGCAATCGGTTAGCCGTGAACAAAGCTGCCAGAGTGCGCAATCCAAGGCACCGACACTTGACCGACAAGGAGCTGTTTTTTAAATGGAAGTTCTTCTGCATGTTAGGAATGGCCCGCCTGCGGGCTATCAAGAAAAGGATGTCTTGATTAGAGCGTCGCTGCATGGACTCTTTGATTAGTCATCGTTTATCACCTGACAACTTCCTCCCGTGGAGGAAGGCGTGTGCCTGTTCTGTGGAACGTAGTGGTGGATTCTGAAAGACCTGAACTTTCATCAAATCAAAAGAACGCGCGGAAGGTGATAGAGACATGTTCAACCTACATCACAAGGCTGATCTGCAGGAAATCGAACGTTTCAGCTGTGCCCTGACCGAAGCCAACGCCAAGCTGGCGGCGATCAGCCGTTCGATGGCAATGATCGAATTCACCCCCGAGGGCATCGTTCTGGATGCCAATGACAACTTCTGCAAGACCATGGGCTACAGCGCCGATGAAGTGCGTGGCAAACACCACCGGATCTTTTGTGAAGAGGAGTTTTACCGCAGCGAGGAATACGCCAAATTGTGGCGTGACCTGGCCCGGGGCGAACCCATCAGCGGCACTTTCCTGCGTTTGAACAAAAGCGGTCGGGAGATCTGGCTCGAAGCCAGTTACATGCCGGTGTATGGCCCGGACAAACAGGTCCGAAGTGTGATCAAAGTGGCGGCGGACATCACCGCGCGAGTGAACAAGGAGAAGGAAGAGGAGAGCATGCTGGCCGCCATCGGTCGCTCTATGGCGGTGATCGAGTTCACCCCGGAAGGCAATGTGATCACGGCCAACGACAACTTTCTCAAAACCATGCAGTACTCGCTCAACGAAATCGTCGGCCATCATCACAGCCTGTTCTGTCACCGGGTCGAAGCCGAATCCGCGCAATACAAGGCGTTCTGGGCTTCGCTCAATCGCGGCGAATATCACTCGCACCGCTTCGAGCGCAAGAACAAGTCCGGGCAGACCGTTTACCTCGAAGCCTCATACAACCCGCTGTTCGACGCCAAGGGCCGGTTGTACAAAGTGGTGAAGTTCGCCAGCGATATCACCCACCAGATGACTACCTTACAGACTGCTGCGGAATCGGCTCACAGCACCTCGGTACAAAACGACGCCTGTGCGCAAAAAGGCTCACAGGTCGTGCAGCAAACGGTGCAGATCATTCAGGACATTTCCCGCGACCTCAACGAGGCGGCGCTGAGCATCGATGCGGTCAGCAAACAGTCGGACATCATCGGCACCATCGTTCAGACCATTCGCGGCATTGCCGATCAGACCAACCTGCTGGCGCTCAACGCCGCCATTGAAGCGGCGCGGGCGGGTGAACACGGGCGGGGTTTTGCCGTGGTGGCGGACGAGGTGCGCAGCCTCGCGGCGCGGACCAGTCAGGCAACCCTGGAGATCGTCGATGTGGTGCGCAAAAACCATGAGCTGTCACTGAGCGCAGTGTCGAGCATGCAGTCGAGCCTGAGCCGCACCGGCCTCGGGGTGGAACTGGCGAATGAGGCAGGCGACGCGATCCGGGAGATTCAGCAGGGCTCGCGGCATGTGGTGGATGCGATCAGTCAGTTCAACGAGACGTTGCAGCTAAATTAATTAAGTCTGCGAGTGATGGTAATGCCGCTCGTTCAGTAAGCCTCGATTAGAATCAAGGGCTCTGGCAACATTCAGAGCCCTTGATGCTTGTTACAGTAGGTCATACGTTCCGTCAAACTCTCCCTCTAATTTCAAGAGCCGGCCTATGCCATCGTAATAGTACACAGTGAAAGTCGCAGTGTGATGAGCGAAAGTAGGATCAACTGTCAACCTTACCTCCCCGTCGCAATGGTATCCCAGATATGTCATGAGGCCATTGTGGCCCGTCCCTACCCGGATGGTGTTGAGGCCCTCCGAGATCGGGACGCCATAAACGATGACCACATTGCCGACTGGTGCGTAGGCAAGGAACTGATCAAGGGTGAATTCGATACGCTCCGAATCATAGTCCTTTCCCAAGTCCACGTTGTTGAAGAAACTCTTTGCTTTTAAATGACCAACGAAACCATCCCTTCTCATGATGAACTCCTGCTCAGCGTCATTAAAATTTGTGTAGATGCATGGCAGCTACCAGCTCGATTAAACGGATCTGATCTGACGATGGCTACTGTCATATCTGACAGGTAAGTCGTTCTTTCCGATGAGTGGTCAAGGTGGTGTGCGAGATAAACACCGGGAAACAGAGCAGACAGTACTCGATTGAGTACTGTCTACGGGTATTAAAGTGAGGCGAGGAACTTGTCAGCCGACTCGTCGCTGATCTTCGCCGAGTTGGCGTCTTGCTTGTTCTGCTTCTCGGCTTCGGCCAGCTTCATCTTGTCCTGCAGTCGCTCGGCGATTTCTTTGCCGATGGCCAGTTGTTTCTCCGGCGGCATGGCTTTGATGTCGTCTTCGGTCAGGCCCATTTCCTGGAGGATACTGTCGCGCAGACGCTGTTCCGGCGTTTTGCTCATGTAGTCCTTGAACTCGTCCAGGGCCGATGAACCTGAGGATTTGCTCGGCGATGTATCGGAGGTTTGCAGGGCGACGCGGGTCTTGGCGAACGCTTCGTCGACGTTGTCGCTGATGCGCGTGGCTTCGCTGACTTGCTGGGTCGCCAGTTGGGTGGCCGACTCCTGCACCTTGGCGGTGGCTTCGGCGGTTTGCGCCTGGGCCTGGTTTTGCAGGGTTTGCAGCATCGCGCCGTGCAGGCCGCCTTGCAGTCCGGCTGCGGCGGTGGAGGTGGCGTCATCATTCAACTGCTTGGGTAGATGAATGATTTGTTGTTGTTTTGCACTGACCAACATGATGAATGAACCTGTAGGTAATGACTGTCAGTCCTAGGCAGCAATTACCGTGCCTGTTGAATAAATCAATATTTATCAATGGGTTGTGGTTTTCCATGAACAGGCAAAGCGGTCATCCCTTGCCAGTGGGCGGCAGAGGATGACCGTTGTCCGTCAGCGATGGGCAATGTTTTCCAGTGCCAGGTTGCGGGTGCGGGGGCCGAAATAGCCGATGGTCAGCATCACGATCAGCATGCTGGCGACGATGAACGCCAACACGCCCGGTGTGCCGAAGTGGTCGAGGAACAGACCGATCAACAGGCTGCTGAATACCGTCGACAAGCGACTGAACGAATAGCAGAAGCCCACCGCCCGGGCGCGGATGTTGGTCGGGAACAGCTCGCTCTGATAGGAGTGATAACTGAAGCTCAGCCAGGCGTTGCAGAAGGTGATCATCACACCGCAGAAGATCAGGCCGAAGGCGCTGGTCTGTAGGGCAAACAAGGTGCCGAAGGTCATGGCGCCGAGGGCCGAGCCGACGATCTGCCACTTGTTCTCGAAACGGTTGGCGAATTTGACGAACAGCAGCGGGCCGAGGGGGTAGGCGAGGGTGATGATGAACGCGTACATCAGGCTGTGAGTGACGCTGACGCCCTGACCGGAAAGCAACGCCGGCAGCCAGTTGCCGAAGCCGAAGAAACCGATGGCCTGGAAAATGTGAAAGACGATCAGCATCAACGCGCGGCGGCGATAGGGCGGTTGCCAGATATCGGCGAAACGGCCCTTGCCTTCGACATCGACGGCTACCGCTTCCGGTGCGTCCAGTGGCTTGCGGTGATCCTTCTCGCAGCGCGCCTCGATGTTATCGAGAATCCGGTTCGCCTCATCGAAGCGGCCATGCTGCGCCAGCCAGCGCGGCGACTCCGGCAGACGTTTGCGCAGCCACCAGATGAACAGTGCAAACACCGCGCTCGCCAACACCACCCAACGCCAGCCGGACACCCCGAACGGCGCTTGCGGCACCAGCCACCAGGACATCAACGCCACTGCCGGCACCGACAGGAACTGCACGAAAAATGCGAAGGCAAACGCCGAACTGCGCATGCGCTTGGGCACCAGTTCCGAGAGGTAGGCGTCGATGGTCACCAGTTCGATGCCGAGGCCGATGCCCACCAGAAAACGCATGCAGATGATCCCCAACGCCGAACTCTGCACGCCCATCAGTACCGTGGCCACGGTGTACCAGACCAGCGCGAAGGTGAAGATCGCCCGCCGACCGAACCGATCGGCCATCGGGCTCAGCAGACTGGCGCCGAGAAACAAACCGAGGAACGTCGCCGAGGCGAACGCAGCCTGATCGGAGAAACCGAACACGCCCTGATTGCCGGTGGCGAAGATGCCATCGCGGATCAGGCCGGGGCTGATGTAGGCGGTCTGGAACAGGTCGTAGAGTTCGAAGAAACCACCGATCGACAGCAGCGCCACCAGCCGCCAGATCGTGGCGACGGCCGGGAGGCGGTCGATGCGGGCGGAGATCTCGGCGGCGCGTATCGGGTCGATGCCGTCGCGATGCGCGGCGGGGGCGTGTGCAGTCATGGGCAGATCCATTTTTTATTGATGGAAAAGCTTAGCCTGCTATCGGAAATCAAGGATTGTTTATATCGGCGGTTGGTGAGGGAAAACCGCCGATTTCTTGCAATATCCGCTTACCAATTAACGATTTATGTCGCGGGCTGCGGATCCGGCAATGCCGAGGCCGGAAGGCCGAACACCTTATCGAACAGCCAGTTGAACGCGAAGGTGTAGCAAGGGATGAACACGATCAGCGCCAGATCCAGCAAAAAGGCCTGCACCAGACTGATGTTCATCCACCAGGCGATCAGCGGAATCAGGAACACGATCAGCGTCAGCTGGAACCCGACGGCGTGGGCGATGCGCCGTTTCACCGTGCGGGTGCGCGACACCTGGCGGCTTTCCCAGCGCTCAAACAGCGAGGTGTAGATGAAGTTCCAGGTCACGGCGATGGTGGTGATGATCACCGCCAGCGGGCCGGTGCTGCCGGGCGAAGTGCCGGACAACAGGGCCAGGCCAAGGGCCGAGAAGGTCATGCCGATCACTTCATAGAGCGACACATAGACCAGTTTGCGTTTAACGCCTTGCATGGGGAATTGCCTCTTTCTTGCGACTTGTGGCCAGTGGGACTGGCGAAGGCGACGAAAGATAGCTTCAATATAGGTGACAGAAAAAGTCAGTAGCTTTCAGTTTTATTGACAGGTGTGAGACGTGAATTTCAACAGTGAAAGCATCGAGCTGTTTCTTGCCGTGATCGAGCGCGGCTCGTTTTCCGCCGCGGCCAGGGCATTAGGCAAAGTCCCGTCGGCGGTGAGCATGGCCATCGGCAATCTGGAGGCCGAACTCGGTTACTCGCTGTTTGATCGCAGCCATCGCGAACCGCAACCCACGGCAATGGCGCTGTCGCTGGTACCCCATGCGCGGCTGATCGCCGATCAGCTCAAGCAATTGCAGGTACACGCGGTGCAGTTGTCGCTGGGGCTGGAGAGCAAGTTGTCGATCGGCGTGGCGGCGGATATTGATCGCCGACGGTTGCTGACGGCGATCAAGGACCTCAGCGAGCGTCATCCGCTGCTCGACATCGAAGTGCTGACTGCGCCGCAGGATGATGTGCTGGCAATGCTTCACAGTGGCCGGGTCAGCGTGTGCCTGGCGTTCGCCGGGTTGAGCGTGAATGTGCTGGAACGGTTTCAGTTCGTCGGCAGTGAGCGAATGATCGCCACGCTGGCGGCGGATAGCCCGCTGTTGCAGGGACAGGATCTGTTTCTCGAGGATCTGGTGCATGTGCGGCAGATCGTCGTCGGCAGTCGTGATTTGCCGATCAGCGAAACCCGGCCGCTGGTGGCCGAGTCCCACTGGCGCACCGACAACCTGGAAACGGCGCTGGAGATGGTCGAGGCAGGGTTGGGCTGGGGCAATTTTCCGCTGTCGGTGGTGCAGCCCTGGCTTGATAGCGGACGGCTGAAACGGCTGAATTTCCGCAACATCGAAAACGGCCTGGTGCTGCCGGTGCATGCGGTATGGCTCAAGAGCCAGCCGTTGCAGAAGGGCGCGCTGGCTCTGGTGGAGTTGCTTGGGAAGTGAGGTGATCTTTCCCACGCTCTGCATGGGAACGATCAAAGTCTGGGAGTGATGCGGGGTCAGGTGCTCTCGCGGATTTTGAGTTCGAAGCCCATGTCCTCCACCGGTCGCGCCACGCTGTTGCCGGCCATCAGCGTCAGCATCTGCTCCGCCGCACGCTTGCCGATCGCTTCGCGGGGTGTGTTGATGCTGCTCAGGCGCGGCACCATGTGCTCGGACATCGGCAGGTCGTTGAAGCCGAGGATCGCCACTTGCTCGGGGATCCTGATCCCGTTGCGCAGCGCTTCGAGCAGGGCGCCCTGAGCCAGGTCGTCATTGCCGAAGAAGATCGCATCGACATCCGGATGCGCCGCCAGCAATTGCAGGAACAACTCGCCTCCCAGACCTACGGACGATGAACGCGGGGTCAGCACTTCCAGATCCGGGTCGTAGCGCCCGGCCTTCTGCAACGCCTTGCGAAAGCCTTCACCGCGCAGCAGGGTGCGCTGATCGAGCTGCGCACCGATGTACGCCAGGCGCTTGCGGCCACGGGACAGCAAATGTTCGGCAGCCGTTTCGCCGGCGCTGAGCTGCGAGAAGCCGACGCAGTTCACCCCGGCGGCGCTGTCCAGTTCCATCATGTACACGCAGGGAATGTTGCTGGCCTCGATCATCCGCCGCGAACTTTCGGTGCGGTCAAAACCGGTCAGCAGCAAACCGCGTGGCTGATAGGCCATATAGTTGCGCAGCAGGTTTTCTTCTTCATCGCGGGAATAGTGGAAGTTGCCGATCAGCACTTCGAAGCCTTTGGGCGTCAGTACCCGATGAATGGCTTCCAGGGTGTCGATGAATAAAAGGTTGGACAGCGAAGGCACCAGAACCACCACCGAATGGCTCTGGGCCGAGGCCAGGGCGCGGGCGGCGGGGTTGACCACGTAGTTGAGTTCCAGCGCGGCTTTCTGGACTTTTTCCACCAGTTCGATGGCGACCGTGCTGACCCCACGCAGCGCGCGGGAGGCGGTAATCGGGCTGACGCCGGCCAGACGGGCGACTTCATTGAGGGTGGGACGGCCGGTGGTGCGGGTGTTTTTATCGTTTTTAGGGGTGGTCATCGGGCGGCTTGCCAAACAAAAATCAAGGCACTAAGGTAGCGCTGTCCTTATGCAGCTGCAAATGCGTAAGCGAGGTCCTGCCTGATCTTCGCTTTTTGGCGTACGGACAAAACCTGCTGCAACCCAAAAAAACGACAAGAAGGCGTCGGCAACTTCTGCCTGTGCACTAGAGTCATAGCTAGCAAAGGTAGCGCTGTCTGCGCGCTGAGGTGTTACATGAATCATCCCATCACCGCCCTGGTCATCATGGGCGTTGCCGGTTGCGGCAAGACGTGCGTCAGCGAGGCCCTGTGCCAATTGAGCGGCGCCACTGCCATTGAAGGCGATACTTTCCATCCGGCCGCGAACATCGAAAAGATGAGCGCGGGGATCCCCCTGAACGACGAAGACCGTGCCGGCTGGCTCGACAGCCTGTGCGATGAGCTGCGTCGCGTCGATGCCCTGGGCGAACGCCCGGTGCTGACTTGCTCGGCCCTCAAACACAGTTATCGCGAAGTGCTGCGCAGCGCCTTGCCGGGCCTGGGTTTCGTGTTCCTCGAATTGACGCCTGAAGTCGCCGCCGAACGTGTGTCCCACCGTCCGGGCCACTTCATGCCGGCCACCTTGATCGAAAGCCAGTTCGCCACCCTCGAGTCGCCCAAGGGCGAGCCGCTGACCCTGGCCCT
>Ga0070669_100004025_pt1 | contig 10629 bp, 9 predicted proteins | sample KBSS53metaG_FD_64680 | JGI IMG/M metagenome (GOLD analysis project Ga0070669, IMG submission 64680) | Switchgrass rhizosphere microbial communities from Kellogg Biological Station, Michigan, USA - KBS S5-3 metaG | ecosystem: Host-associated > Plants > Roots > Rhizosphere > Soil ... | reverse complement strand
CGCTGACCGTGGTGCGCGTGGCGATCGACACGATGCTCGACGACCCCGAGACCACCGCGCGCGCGCAGCGCACGCTGCTGCGCATGCAGCGTGCCGGCCGCGACATGGAAACGGTGATCGACGCCTTCCTGATCCTCGCGCGCGAGCACGACGCCGCGGTGCTGGCGGAGGATTTCGACGTGTCCGAGATCGTCGTCGACCAGGCCGAAAAGGCGCGCGTGCGGCTGCAGGACAAACCGGTGGAACTGCAGGTCGCGATGCAGGCGTCGCCGCGCCTGCACGCGTCGCCGCGCGCGCTGGCGCTGATCCTCGACAACCTGCTCGAGAACGCGTGCGCGTTCACCGACCGCGGCCGCGTCGAGGTGCCCCTGGAAGCCGACCGCATCGTCGTGCGCGACACCGGCATCGGCATGTCGCAGGAAACCCTGCAGCGCGTGTACGAGCCGTTCTACCGCGCCGACCAGTTCGGCGGCGGCAAGGGCATGGGATTGTCGATCGTGCGCCGGCTCAGCGAGCGTTTCGGCTGGCCGGTGTCGCTGGACAGCGTCGCCGGGGTCGGCACGACGGCGACGATCGGATTCTCCCGGCATCTGATCCAGGAAGCGCCGCGCGGCGGCCGCGACGCCTGAAAAACGAAGTGCCGGCATGCCGGCACTTCGTTCTTGAACCTATCGCGTCTTCGCGCTATCCGCCGCGAAAAGCGCTTGCTCCCGAATCACTGCGTCGCTTGCGTCGAACTGAACGACCCGTTGATCGAATTGCCGCTGATGATGTTGCCGCCGTACGAGTACAGCAGGCCGCCGTTGGCGAAGCGGACGCCGTTCTTGTTCTGCGCGATCACGTTGTCGATGATCCGAACCGTCGCCGCCGCGCCGTCGGCATTGACGCCGGAACTGGTCGCGGTGGCGAAGCCGTTGTTGGTGATGTTGTTGCCCTTGACCGTGACCTTGAGGTTGCCGGTCGCGTTCGCCTTGGCCAGCACGCCGTCGTACGGGCTGCCGCCGATCTCGCTGTCGCGCACCGCGACCCAGACGTATCCGGTGGTCTGGGTGCTGTCGGCGATCACGCCGGTGTTGTTCTGGGCGAGGACGAGATGGTCGATGTTGGCGACCGCGGAACCGGCGCCCGTGGGACGGATGGCGATGCCGGCGCCACCACCGGCGCCCGCTGCGCCGTTGGAACTGACGGTGCTGTTGCGGATCGTCAGTTGCGCCGCGCCCGCGGTCGGCGCGAACAGCACGCCGTTCGATGGCGCGGTGCCCTGAAAGCCGTTGATCTGGCAGTCTTCGATGATGAGCGATGCGCCGGTATTGAACTTCACGCCGTTCAGGCCGGTGCCCACGCCTTCGATCGTGAGCCCGCGCAGCACGACGCGATCGCTGGCGGCGGCGGAAATGACGATGCCGTTGGTGCCCGATACGAGTACGCCCGCTTCCGGCCCGACGTTGTTGATCGTGATCGACTTGGTGATCGTGACGCCGCCGAAGCCGCCCGGATCGATGACGCTGATCTCGCCGCCGGCGGCGGTTTTAGAGATCGCGCCGGCGAAGGTCTTGCATGGCGCCGTGCGGCTGCACGGATTGGCGTCGTCGCCGACGCCGGAAACCCAGGTGCGCGTCGCCTGCGCGGACGCGGTGGTATGCATGGCGACGAACAGGAATGCGACCGCGACCAGCCTGAAAGACCAGTGGTGTTTGGATGACATGATGTGAGCCCCTTGTGCGGAACGTCGATGTTCCCGGCGGCTTGCGGCGCCGGACATTGGGCGGCAGCTGCGATCGCCCAGACGAGGATCGCACGAACCGGAGCGCCTGATTGCGGTAACGCGAAACCGCGGCCGCGCCGGTCATCGCCGGAAGCGGTGCCGCCGCGGAATGGCCCCGGTACGCCCGACCGCCGATGTCGGTCGTACCGGTAAAAACGCTGACGCCCTGCCGGTATGCCTTCGCGCGGGTCGGTCCTGGCGGCATGCCGCACCCGGCCATGCGCTCCCTGCTGGCCGGCGCGTCCGACCATCGGCGCGCGCCGGCCTACTGGGTCTTCTGCGTCGAGCTGAAAGCGCCGTTGCTGGAATTGCCGCTGACGATGTTGCCGCCGTACGACTCGACGATGCCGCCGTTGACGGCGCGGATGCCGATCCTGTTCTCCGAGACGACGCTGTCGCGGATCCGGACCAATGCGCCGGCGCCATCGGCTTCCACCCCGGCAGCGGTGAAATAACCGAAACCGTTGTTCATGACGGTGCTGCCTTCAAGCGTGATTTTCACGCTCCCGTCCGCCTTCGACTTGGCCAGGATTCCGTCGATCTCGCTGCCGGTGATTTCCGAGTCGCGCACCGACATCGATATCGAGCCCGTCGTATAGGTGCTGTCCGCGATGATCCCGTAATAGTTTTGGACCATTCGGACATTGTCGAGGGCGACCGTCGCGGACGCGTTGTCGGTGGGATGGATCAGGATGCCCGGGTAGCCGAGGAGCGGCGATGCCGATTCCGATCTGCCGCCGCTGGAATGGACGGTCGTGTTGCGGACGGTCAATTTCGCCGCGCCGCCGGTCGGCCAGAACGTGATTCCGGATTTCGGACCCAGGTAGCAATTTTCGACCAGGAGCGACGCGCCCGTAATGAAATAGAGGGTGGAACTCTGGCTGCCGCTAGACAACGGAAGCGTCAAGCCGCGCAACACGATGCGGTCGGCAGGGCCGGCCTGGATCGTGATGCCGCCGCTGGCGACCACGCCGGCTTCCCGCGATGCGTTATTGATCGTGAGCGACTTGTAGATGATGAGGGAGCCGTAGTCGCCGGAATCGAGGACGCTGATCTCGCCGCCCGCGCTGGTTTTCGCATACACGCCCCTGAAAGTCCGGCAGGGCGCGGTGCGGTCGCACGCATTGGCGTCGTCGCCGGCGGACGACACCCAGGTGCGCGCCGATTGCGCGAATGCGGGCGTCTGCACCGCCGCAAACAAGAACACGGACGCGGTCAGCGCGCGTAGCCACCGAGATTTGGGCGGCATATGTTTCCCCCATGCATCGGACATCGGTTTACCGTCGACCTGCCTCGGTGAAGGCGGAATGCCGTCGGCATGTGTCGGGAATATCGCACGAACCGCACGTCCGACAACGGCCGCGAGTATGTGCAATGGCGGGTGGGCGGCCTTGCGCCGTCGCTTAAATGACTGAATTGAATGACGAATATGGCCGAAGTCCGGGCGCCGTCGAGCGTTTTTTCCAGAGATCCCGAAGCGCCGCGAGCGCGTCGACATCCGCGCCTACGATGGGAACCTTCGTGTGCCATGCCGGCTCAGACATCCTTTCCGCGGGTTGCATGCGCCGCCCGTTTAGACTGTGCTGTCAACCCGCGCCAGCCCGGCGCGTTCGTCGTCGCAACGCCAGCCCATCGGATCGCATGAGCACTTCCCGCAAACCTTCCCCCGCCTCGCGTCTGTTCCGCCGCAGCGCGGCCGCGCTCGTCGTCCTCGCGCTGGTCGGCGGCTTCTTCTGGTACCGGCACAAGCAGGACGCCGCGAACGAGGAAGGCGCGTGGCGCACCACGCCGGTCGAGCGCGGCGACATCCGCGTCGCGATCTCGGCCACCGGCACGCTCAGCGCGATCTCGACGGTGACCGTCGGCAGCCAGATCTCCGGCCAGGTCACCGACGTGCTCGCCGACTTCAACGACAAGGTCACCAAGAACCAGGTGATCGCGCGCATCGACCCGAGCGCGTACGAAGCGCAGATCGAGCAGGGCAACGCGCAGATCGCCAGCGCGCAGGCGTCGCTGCGGCAGGCGCAGGCGACGCTGCGCAACGCCGATCTCGATTTCCAGCGCAAGGCGTCGCTGCAGCAGCAGCAGCTGGTCGCGCGCAGCGACGTCGACCTCGCGCGCGCCGCGCGCGACCAGGCGCAGGCCCAGGTCAACGCGGCGCAGGCGGTGATCCGGCAGCAGACCGCGTCGACCCGCAACACCCACATCAACCTCGAGCGCACCGTGATCCGCTCGCCGGTCGACGGCGTCGTGCTCACGCGCACGATCGAGCCCGGCCAGACCGTCGCCGCGAGCCTGCAGTCGCCGGAGCTGTTCAAGATCGCCGAGGACCTCGGCAAGATGAAGATCGAACTGGCCGTCGACGAATCCGACATCGGCCAGGTCAAGGAAGGGCAGACGGTGACGTTCACCGCCGACGCGTTTCCCGACCGCCAGTTCAAGGGCCTCGTCGACCAGGTGCGGCTGGCCGCGACGACGACCAACAACGTCGTGACGTATCCGGTCGAGGTGACCGTGGACAACGCCGACGGCACGCTGCTGCCGGGCCTCACCGTCAATGCCGAGATCGAGGTCAGCAAGCGCGACAACGTGCTGAAGGTCGGCAACGCCGCGCTGCGCTACAAGCCCGCCGACGACGACGGCACCGCCGCTGCGCCGGCGGCGGCCGGCGGCCAGCGCGGCGGACGCAGCGGCGGCGGTATGCTCGACGACCTGACCGCCAGCGCCGAGCAGATGAAGCTCGACGCCTCTCAACGCGCGGCGTTCGACAGCGCGATCGAGGTGGTGCGCCAGCGCCAGGCCGCACGCCAGGCGCAGCAGCCGGCCGACGGCGGCAAGAGCCTGTTCGGCGGCCGTGGTCGCGGCGGCCCGGGCGGCGGTGGCGTGGTCCTGGTCGGCGGAGCCGGCGGCGACATGCAGGCGCAGATGCGCCAGCGCATGGCCGAACGCTTCAAGCAGGATTTCGCCGCGTTCCGCGCCACGCTCGACGCCAAGCAGCTCGCGCAATGGGACGCGCAGATCAACGCGCTGGTCGGCGCCAAGCGCGCGCCGCTGTACAAGCTCGTCGACGGCAAGCCGCAGACCGTGATGGTGCGCATCGGCGTCAGCGACGGCACCAGCACCGAGATTTCCGGCGCCGTCCAGGTCGGCGACCAGATCATCACCGGCGAGCGCGCCGCGCAAGCGCAGGCGCAATGAACGCGCGCGTTCCGGTGATCGCGACGCACGCGCTCAGCAAGGTGTATTCGCCGGGCAGCGAGGCCGAAGTGGTGGCGCTGAAGGGCGTCGACCTGCGCATCGAACGCGGCGATTTCGTCGCGATCATGGGACCTTCCGGCTCGGGCAAGTCGACGCTGATGAACCTGATCGGCTGCCTCGACACCGCCAGCAGCGGCCGTTACGAATGCGACGGCGTCGATGTCGCGACGCTCGACGCCGAGGAACTGGCGACGCTGCGCCGCGACAAGATCGGCTTCATCTTCCAGGGCTTCAACCTGCTGCCGCGGATGAGCGCGCTCGACAACGTCGCGATGCCGCTCGGCTACGCGCGCGTGTCGCCGCACGAGCGCCGCGAGCGCGCGCGCGAGGCGCTGGCCGCGGTCGGACTGGCCGAGCGCGGCACGCATCTGCCGAGCGAACTCTCCGGCGGCCAACAGCAGCGCGTGGCGATCGCGCGCGCGCTGATCAACGCGCCGCCGATCCTGCTCGCCGACGAACCCACCGGCGCGCTCGACAGCCGCACCGGCGAGGAGATCCTCGCGCTGTTCAAGCGCCTGCGCGACGACGACCACACCGTCGTGCTGATCACCCACGACGCCGACGTCGCCGCGCACGCCGACCGCACCTACGTGATGCGCGACGGCGAACTGCACGCCGAAGGCGACCTGCCGCATCCGGACGACGCCGCGCTGGCGTTGGCGTCGTCCGCGACGAGCGCCGGGCCGGGCACGGCCGGGACCGGCGCGCCATGAACGCCGCGCGTCGCGAAACCGACGGCCGGACGCACCGGCCGGAGCACGCCGCATGACCTTCCTCGACATCCTGCGCACCGCGATCTTCGCGCTGCGCGGCAACTGGATGCGCAGCGCGCTGACCTCGCTCGGCGTGATCATCGGCATCGCCGCTGTGATCGTGATGGTGTCGGTCGGGCAGGGCACGCAGGCGGAGATCGACAAGCTGGTGTCCGGGCTCGGCTCGCAGCGCCTCGACATCTCGCCGGGCGCCGGCCGCGGCCCCGCCGGCGGCGCGCGGCAGAGCGCGAGCAGCTTCTTCAGCCTCAGCGAAGGCGACGGCGACGCGATCCGCAACGAAATCCCGGAAGTGCAGTACGTGGCCGGCGCGCTGCGCGGCAACACGCAGGTCGTCTACGCCGAGAACAACGCGTCGACGAGCTGGCAGGGCGTGCAGCCGGACTATTTCGACATCAACGGCTGGACGCTCAGCAACGGCGCGATGTTCGACGCGCAGGACTACGGCAGCGCGGCCAAGGAAGTGATCATCGGCGACACCGTGCGCCGCGAGCTGTTCGGCGACGACGACGGCGTCGGCCAGACCATCCGCCTCGGCCGCGTGCCGTTCACCGTGATCGGCACGCTCGCGGCGAAAGGCCAGGGCGGTTTCGGCCAGGACCAGGACGACGTCGTGATGGTGCCGCTGGAAACCGGCCGCCGCCGCCTGATGGGTTTCATGGGCCTGCCGCCGAGCGCGGTGATGCAGATCGCGCTGACCGTGTCCGACGCCAAGGACCTCAACTACGTGCAGGGCGAAGTCGAGGCGCTGCTGCGCCAGCGCCACAAGATCAAGCCCGGCGACGACGACGACTTCAACGTGCGCAACATCAGCGAGATCGTCAAGACGCGCACCGCGACGACCGACCTGATGTCGAAGCTGCTCGGCGCGGTGGCGACGATCTGCCTGATCATCGGCGGCATCGGCATCATGAACATCATGCTGGTGTCGGTGACCGAGCGCATCCGCGAGATCGGCCTGCGCATGGCGGTCGGCGCCGGGCCGTCGGACGTGCGCCGGCAGTTCCTCGCCGAGGCCATGCTGATCTCGCTGATCGGCGGCGTGATCGGTATCGCGATCGGCATCGTCGGTGCGCTGCTGGTCGGCAAGTTCAGCGATCTGCCGGTCGCGTTGAACGGCAGGGTGGTCGGGCTCGCGGCCGCGTTCTCGATCGCGACGGGGCTGTTCTTCGGCTATTACCCGGCGCGCAAGGCCTCGCAGCTCGATCCGATCGAGGCGTTGCGCCAGCAATAGCCGCGTTTTCCGGTGCGGCTTTTCGGTAGGAGCGACGCCAGTCGCGACCGGGCCTTTCCGGGAAAGCCCGGTCGCGACTGGCGTCGCTCCTACCGGTATCCTGACGGCCCGAATCCAGCCCTCGCATCACGATGACCGCTGCCCGACCCGGCGCCCCACGCACCGCCCTCGTCGTCCACGGCGGCGCCGGGGTGATCGAGCGCGAACGCCTGACGGCCGACGACGAGCGCGCGATCCGCGCCGACCTGGACGCCGCGCTCGATGCGGGGTACGCCGTCCTTGCCGCGGGCGGTGCCGCGCTCGACGCGGTCGAAGCGGCCGTGCGCGCGTTGGAGGATGCGCCGCGCTTCAACGCCGGCAAGGGCGCGGTCTACGACGCCAAAGGCCGCCACGAACTCGACGCGTCGCTGATGGAAGGCGAGCACGGCGGCGCCGGCGCCGTCGCCGGCGTGACCACGATCCGCAATCCGGTCTCGCTGGCGCGCGCGGTGATGTCGCATTCGCCGCACGTGCTGCTGATCGGCGCCGGCGCCGAGGCGTTCGCCGATACCCGCGCCGACATCGCGCGCGTGCCGAACACGTATTTCGATACCGAGCATCGCCACCGCGAGCTGCTCGAAGCACAGGCGCGCGAACGCGCAGAGGCCGATGTTGCCGCGGCCGGCGACCTGAAAGGCAAATATCTCGGCACGGTCGGCGCGGTCGCGCTCGACACGCACGGCCATCTCGCCGCGGCGACGTCCACCGGCGGCATGACCAACAAGCGCTGGGGTCGCGTCGGCGATTCGCCGCTGATCGGCGCCGGCACCTGGGCCGATCGGCGCGTCGCGGTGTCGGCCACCGGCTGGGGCGAATTCTTCATCCGTTGCGCGGTCGCGCACGACATCGCCGCGCGCATGGCCTACCGCGGCGATGCGCTGCGCACCGCGGCTGAAGACGTGATCGAACGCGTCGTGCCGGCCTGCGGCGGCGACGGCGGCGCGATCGCGGTCGATGCCGACGGCAACATCGCGATGCCGTTCAACACGATCGGGATGTACCGCGGATGGGTGGCCGCGGACGGCACGCGCGGGACCGCGATCTTCCGCGAATAGCGATCGTTTTCGAGGCTTCGGCGAATGCCGCCGCCGATCCGCACTACCGCGCTCGCGCGCAACGCCGGATTTCCGCTGCAGCGAAGCGGGCGCTACGCCGCGCCGTCGTTGCGCTCGAACAGGCGCCGCGCCGAATCGCCGGCGAGCGTCACCAGCGTGAAGACGCCGAGCACCGTGCCGAGCGGCATCTGCAGGCAGTTCAACCCCGCGACCACCATGCAGAACGTGCGCGCACGATGGCGGCGCAGGTTGCGCGCGGCCAGGAAGTTCAGGATGCCGCCGGCGATCAGCACGACGCCGAACACGACGTACATCCAGAAGAACATCGCCATGAATTCCTGCGGCGGCGGGTTCGGTTGCGCCTGCATCGACGGCATCGACATCATCGAGCGCATCAGCCAGTAGTGCGCGGCGACGAACGCGAGTCCCAGCAAGGTCAGTCCGGCGACGACGTAATGGAAGATCGACAGCAGGCGCACGTGGTCGCGCGTGCGGGCGTCGAGGTAGGCGACGGTGTCGGGCGAGTAGTTCATGGGCTGTTCCTCGGGAACGTCGATGCGCGCGGCGCGTTCGGCGCCGTGTCGTGGCGTCGGGTCAGGGCAGGTGTCCGGCGAGCAGGCGCGTCCACAGCGCGTAGCCGGCGCGGTTCATGTGCAGGCCGTCCTCGACGAACAGCTCCGGCCTTGGCCTCCCGTCGCGGTCGAGCATCGGCGTGGCGACGTCGACGAACGCGACGTGGCGCCAGCGCCCGGCTTCCGCGCGCAGCAGCGCGTTCGCTTCGCGCTGCTGCGGCAGTTGCGCGGCGCGCGCCACGCTCGGCTTGATCGCGAGCACGACGATCGGCACGCGCGGCAGGTCGCGGCGCACGCGGACGACGAATGCGCGGAAATCGCCGAGCACCTGCCGCGGCGTGCGGCCGGCGTTGAGGTCGTTGTCGCCGGCGTACAGCACGATCGCGCGCGGCCGGTAACGCACCGCGATCCGGTCGGCGTAATGCACCGCGTCGCGCAGCTGCGAGCCGCCGAAGCCGCGGTTGAGCACCGGCTTGCCGGGGAAGTCGTCGGCGAGCGTCGTCCACAGCCGCATCGACGAGCTGCCGGTGAACACGATCGGATGCGCCGGCGGCGGCGTCGCGGCGTCCTGCGCGGCGAAGCGCGCCATGTCGGCGGCCCAGTCCGGCGACGACACCGGATCGAGCGGCGCGGTCGCGGCACCGCCGTCGGCCGCCGGTGGCGCCGCCCACGCGGCCGGCACGGCCAGCAGCAGGCACAGCGCCAGCAGCGGCGCGAAGCGCGGAACCGGAACACGCATGGCGATCACCGCAGCGAAGACCCGGGCAGTGAACCAGCGCCCCGGGCCGATTGCAAACCGGTTACGGACCCCCTTGTGGCAAAATCGGGATTCCGGCCCCGGGCCACGCCGCAGAGTCCGCATGCGACCGATAGCCGATCGATTCCGTCCCGCCCGGCGCCGCGCCGTGCGCGCGCAGCGCTAGCGGAGCGCCCATGGCCGACGCCACCGGACATCTTCCGCGCGGACCTTCGCGCATTCTCTCGGCGACCAAATGGTCGATGCAGGGCCTGCGCGCGGCGTGGCTGCATGAATCGTCGTTCAGGCTCGAGGTCTATCTGTTCGTCGTGCTCGCGCCGATCGGCTGGTGGCTGGGCGACACTGGCGTCGAGCGCGCGCTGCTGATCGGTTCGATGCTGCTGGTGCTGAGCATCGAACTGCTGAACTCCGCGGTCGAAGCGGTGATCGAACGCTACGGCCCCGAGCACCACGAACTCGCCGGCCGCGCCAAGGACATGGGCTCGGCGGCGGTGTTCGTGCTGATGCTCAACGTGCTGCTGGTCTGGGGCGCGGTGCTCGGCTCGCGTTACCTCTGACCTTCAGTGAAACCCCTCTTTCGATGAGACCGGCATGGATTTGAGTTTTCTCGCTTCGCCCGACGCCTGGCTGACCCTGGTCACATTGAGCGCACTGGAAATCGTGCTCGGCATCGACAACCTGGTGTTCATCTCGATCGCGGTCAGCCGCCTGCCCGAGGCGCAGCGGCCGATGGCGCGCAAGATCGGCATCGCGGTGGCCTGCGTCACCCGGATCGGCCTGCTGGTGATGCTGGCGTTCCTGGCGCGCATGGAGCGCGACCTGTTCGAGCTGTTCGGGATGGGCTTCTCGATCCGCGATCTGGTGCTGATCCTCGGCGGCGCGTTCCTGCTGGTGAAGGGCGCGCTGGAAATCCGCGACCTGATCACCGGCGGCGACGACGAGGATCCGCGCACCGCGGGCAGTTCGCTGTTCGGCATGGTGATCCTGCAGATCGCGGTCATCGACATCGTGTTCTCGCTCGACTCGGTGATCACCGCGGTCGGCATGGCCAAGCACATCCCGATCATGGTGTTCGCGATCCTGCTCGCGGTCGCGATCATGCTGCTGGCGGCCAATCCGCTCGGCAAGTTCATCGACGAGAATCCGACGGTGAAGATGCTGGCGCTGGCCTTCATCCTG
>Ga0070669_100004012_pt1 | contig 10643 bp, 10 predicted proteins | sample KBSS53metaG_FD_64680 | JGI IMG/M metagenome (GOLD analysis project Ga0070669, IMG submission 64680) | Switchgrass rhizosphere microbial communities from Kellogg Biological Station, Michigan, USA - KBS S5-3 metaG | ecosystem: Host-associated > Plants > Roots > Rhizosphere > Soil ... | reverse complement strand
TTTTGTTGGTTATTCGATTTCTCACGTCGATGGAAGGTTCCGAGCGGTTGCTATTCGTAGTTATGACGAAGTTGCTACACTCCAAGAGTGCGGTCGCCGATACTTGATCGACGAAACTACAGCCGTAACTCGATTCATTTTTCCCTACGATGACGATGATGATCTTGAGGCCATCAGTTTTCTCTTTGAGGAGCTGTTTGTAGAAAGCATGATCGAAGCTGCTTCGGAGGAAAAACAAATTTGGATGCTTGAGATCGGGCCGGAGCAACGTGTTCACATTTGGGAAGCAGAAGACGGTGACGAAGACGAAGAAACTTTCGAAGAAGAGAAATGACCTGCAGAGATTGGCTGCGCGCGAATGGCTATGAAGATGTCGTTAAATTAATCGATCAAGCAATGGCCAAGATCGCCGCTCGCGATAGCAAACAAAGACGAAACTGGTGGGATATTCTTTCAGGAGACGCTCACGGAAATTCGTGTGTACGGGAAGGCATTGAGTTCCCGGTTCTTCAAGTTGCTCAGATGCGGCAAGGCAAGCCCGTCACACCGAACGCCATCAGCAGAAATCCGAATGAGCTTCCTCCGGATGTGCGGGCCACAGATCGCTGGCGGCACTAAGCCCTCAACGCAGATCATTCTGAGGTCTACGTTTTGTAAGATTTGTGAACTCCGTCGAGATAACCCAGTGCATAAGCTGCGGGGGGCTCTTATGTCTAACGACCAGCTTGGCTCTCCGGAAGGCTGTCCAGATCTAACGAAATCGGCTCCTTCGTTTTTCACCATCTTGAAGCCCTTTTTGATACGCACAGCCTGCACACTTGTGCCTGCAATGTCCCCTTGGTCATGGGGTAAGGACTCAAAAGAAGGCCAATAGCGATGGTTGTCCTGACACTCGCTCATGAAACAAAGACTCCTTATCTTGAAGCTACCGATAAATCTCCCCACCCTCAGCCACAAACTCCGCCGCTTTCTCTTTCATCCCTGTTGCCAACGCCGCCGCTTCATCAATCTCTTTCTGCGCGGCGTACTCGCGCACGTCCTGCGTGATCTTCATGGAGCAAAAGTGTGGGCCGCACATGGAGCAGAAGTGTGCGAGCTTGGCGCCTTCCTGCGGCAGCGTCTCGTCGTGATACTCGCGCGCGACTTCAGGATCGAGCGACAAGTTAAACTGATCTTCCCAGCGAAACTCGAAGCGCGCTTTCGAAAGCGCGTTATCGCGATACTGCGCGCCGGGATGGCCCTTCGCGAGGTCGGCAGCGTGCGCGGCGATCTTGTAGGCAATCACGCCGTCTTTTACGTCCTTTTTGTTCGGCAGGCCGAGATGTTCTTTCGGAGTGACATAACAAAGCATCGCGGTGCCGTACCAGCCAATCATCGCCGCGCCGATCGCGGAGGTGATGTGATCGTAGCCGGGCGCGATGTCGGTCGTTAACGGGCCAAGCGTGTAGAAGGGCGCTTCCTGACAAGTCTCGAGCTGCTTGTCCATGTTCTCCTTGATCAAGTGCATCGGCACATGACCCGGACCTTCAATCATCACCTGGCAGTCGTACTCCCAGGCGATCTTCGTTAACTCGCCAAGCGTTTCGAGCTCGGCAAACTGCGCTTCGTCATTCGCGTCGGCGATTGAGCCGGGCCGCAGCCCGTCGCCGAGTGAAAACGAAACGTCGTAGGCCGCCATGATTTCGCAAATCTCGCGGAAGCGCGTGTAGAGAAAACTCTCTTCGTGATGCGCCAGGCACCACTTGGCCATGATCGAACCGCCACGGCTGACGATGCCGGTGGTGCGTTTCGCGGTGAGCGGAATGTAAGGCAATCTTACGCCGGCGTGTATGGTGAAATAATCTACGCCCTGCTCGGCTTGTTCGACGAGCGTGTCGCGAAAGATTTCCCAGGTTAAGTCTTCAGCTTTGCCGCCGACTTTTTCCAGCGCCTGGTAGATCGGCACGGTGCCGATGGGCACGGGCGAGTTGCGCAGGATCCATTCGCGCGTGGCGTGGATGTTTTTGCCGGTAGACAAGTCCATCACCGTGTCGGAGCCGCAGCGGATCGACCAGCGCATCTTTTCAACTTCGTCGTCGATTGAGGAAAGCACCGCGGAGTTGCCGATGTTGGCGTTGATCTTCACCAGGAAGTTGCGGCCGATAATCATCGGTTCGCTTTCGGGATGATTGACGTTGGCCGGGATGATGGCTCGACCGCGCGCAACTTCGTCGCGGACAAATTCAGGCGTGACGTAGTCGGGGATGGAGGCGCCGAAGGACTGGCCGCGATGTTGGTGGAACAACGAATCGCGATCGCTGCAGACAAGATGTCTGCGCTCCAGTCCTAAGTTCTCTCTGATGGCGATGAATTCCATCTCCGGGGTGATGATGCCCTGACGCGCATAGTGCATTTGCGTCACGCACCGCCCGGGCTTGGCGCGCAGCGGCGTGCGGCGCAGCGCCGGGAAGTCCTCAAGTCGGCCTTTCTCTTTATGACGCGCCTGATTAGCGGCGTCGAAAGTCAGGTAGCCGTCGTCGATTGGCTGCAAGTCGCGGCCTTCGTACTCCTCGACATCGCCGCGCGAAAGAATCCAATGCCGCCGCAATGACGGCAAGCCTTCCCTCACATCGGCGTGGACGGCATCGTCGCCCCAGGGCCCACTCGTGTCGTAAACGCGCACCGGCGCGTTGTCCTCGAGCGTGTTGTCAAAGTTGCGCGTTTTGTTTTGGGAGATTTCGCGGAAGGGAACGCGCACACCGGGCTGTTTGCCTGCGGCGTAGACACGCCGCGAATTCGGCAGCGGCTTTTCGTCGTTGACCAAGGTTGGTTTGATCTCGGATTCAATTGCAGCGCTCATTGGGGACTCCTTTATTGCTTATCGATGCGTCCTCAGTGTTCTCTGTGACTCTGTGGCGATAACAGATTGCATCAACACAGAGGACACGGAGTAAACACAGAGTTTCACAGAGGCTTGAACAAAAAAACCGCTCTACCCAAATCAAAGGATAGAACGGTCGTGAAACTGTTTCTCCCTTCGACGGTGCTAACCGTATCAGGTTCAAGGGGTCTCCCGTCAGAATTGCGGATTGCGAAATGCGAATTTCGGATTAAAGCGCGGTCACTTCAATCTGCAATCCGAAATCACCAATCCGAAATTCCCTGGGACTCTCAGCTCCGATCAAAAGATCGGGGCTCCCCCGAAAGTTATGCAAACTTATCAACGTAACGCTTCCGATTCTAGGGCGCTTTGACCTCACGTGCAATGCCGCGACCTTCATGCAACAATAACGATCCACCCCTTTAAGAAAAATCTAATCGAGAGGACGGGAGAATTATGAGCGCCGAAATAGGTAAACGCTTCGCTGACTTCAAACTGCAAAATCAGGATGGCAAGACTGTCTCTTTGGACGACTTCGCGGGCAAGTGGCTCGTGCTTTACGTCTACCCGAAAGACGATACGCCGGGCTGCACCATCCAGGGCAAATCATTCACGGCCAGCAAACAGGAATTCGATGATGCCGGCATCGCGGTGGTGGGCGTGAGCGCGGACGACGTGGCTTCGCATAAAGACTTCTGCAACAAGTTTGCTTTCACCATCGACCTGCTTGCCGATCCCAATCACGAACTGTTGGACGCGGCGGGCGTGGGCCAAAGCGAATACAAAGGCACGATGTACTGGAACCGCACGTCTTTCGTGATCGATCCTGAAGGTAAGCTGCGCAAGGTTTATGAGAAGGTCGATCCAAATGGCCACGAGCGTGTTTTGTTGGACGACATCAAGGCGATGCAGGCAGGCGGTTCGGAAAACGCAGCCGTAGCTGAAGCCTCATAGTGCTTCGCTCTGGTGCGCAGCAGTTTCGTGTGGGTTCGTGGTTGTGATTGGTAAACAAACGGTACCGACCACGAACTAACACTAAATGAGAACGAAGAACACTAATTAGATCACGGTGAGTCAGGGCAAAGGTCTGCGCATAATTGGCGGGCCGCCGGGACCTCGCAGTTCGCGCTGTCGATCATCGACAACACGATAGCCGGGCGGCAGGTGGAAGAGTTCCGCCGCCGGCTCGCTGCGGTTGATGTTGATAAGCCGAAACGTGGTTTCACCGAAGCGTGGATCGTTGTGCTTCATCAACACGATCATATGTAGTTCCGGCGCGTACCATTCTTCGTGAGAAATAGTCAGCGGTTGCTCGTTATCAAACTCACCCGCCGGAATAGTCAGCGTCGTGCGAGTTCCTTCCGCCAACACTCCTTCGATTACCTGGGCGGGCAATTTTTCCTTAACCGGCTTGGCCGGCGGCTCGGCGTCGTCGGCTTCACTCATCCGGCGATGGGCCGCGCTTGTCGGCATAAGCACGCTGAACGGCGCGTTGTCGCCGCGTGCTTTTGAGAAAGCCTCCATCACCTGGGACGGCGGGAGTTGTGTTTTGCGCGCCGTGCCTGTTTGCGTCTCAATAACGTAATTCACTCGTCCCACCGGGTCATTGATAACGAGCAAGCGAGGCACGTCGCCGCTCGCGGACAGCGAGCCTCTGCGCGTCATTTCATGTTCACGTCGCGTGCGACCCGCGGCGTCGCGATAGATATGAGCGACAGACTTTCGCGTGAAGCGGTTGCCGTCAGCGAGCGTCTGAACATGTTCGGTGACAGACTCCGCGGAAAATGCCGCGTCCTTCACGACGGTGCGTTCGAAGTTCGCGTCGGGCGTTACAAAGCTGAGTGTTTGCAAACTGGCGCGCCCAACGTCGACGAGGGGTACGGGCGTTTCGGCCACAGGCGTGGGCAGCTCCACTCGTAGCGTAGACGAACTCGCGACCGTGGGTGGGCCGCTGGGTTTGGGCGTTTGTGCAGGAGCTTGGGCGTTAGCTACGGCTAAGGAAACAAAGAGAAAAATGAGCGAGGAAATTATTCGGTATGGCATTGCTTTGAAATTGCTTTCGAGTTTTAGTAATTCCTAACCGCCGATAAAACTCATCGAGCGCGACGGTGTGACGAACTGCGGATCGTTGATGTAATGGCGTGGCTCTTTCTTCAGCACCACCGCCTCGATGAAGTCAACGATCTCATCGCGAGTGGCGCCGGTCCTGACGACGTCGCGAAGTGAATGTTCGACGGTGGAAAACAGGCAGGTGCGAATCTGGCCGTCGGCTGTGAGTCGAATTCTCGAGCAGGCGCCGCAGAAGGGTTCAGTCACCGGCGCGATGATTCCGATTTCGCCGGGTGCGCCATCGGCAAAACGATAACGCGAAGAAGTTTCCGAGCCGCGTAAAGCTTCGACCGGTTCGAGCCCGAATCGTTCCTCAATCCGTTCACGAATTTCTCGACCAGACACCACATCTTCCCGCGCCCAATCATGTCCTGAATCCAGCGGCATAAACTCGATGAAGCGCATCTTCACGTCGTGCTCGCGCGCGAAGGCGGCGAAGTCGGCCACTTCGTCTTCGTTGTGACCACGCACGATTACGGCGTTGATCTTGATCGGCTTCAGTCCAGCTAATTTTGCCGCACCGATGCCGGCCAGCACTCGATCCAACACGTCAACACCGGTCATCTGTTTGAAAGTGTCGCGCTTCAGACTGTCGACGCTAATCGTAACGCGATCGAGTCCGGCGTCTTTCAAACCTTGCGCTCGCTCCGGAAGAAAATAGCCGTTAGTGGTGAGCGCGAGATCCTGAAGACCTTTCGGTTTGAGCAGAGAAAGTTTCCGGATGATGGTCTCGATGTCGCGTCGCATCATCGGCTCGCCGCCGGTCAGGCGAATCTTTTCAATACCCAGCGAGACGAAGATGTCGCAAATATACTCAATTTCCTCGTAGGAGAGCATCTGCTCCTTGGGCGCAATCGGCGGCTCACCGTGAGGCAGGCAATAAAAACAGCGAAAATTGCAGCGATCGGTCAGCGACACGCGCAGATCGCGTATCGGCCGGTTGTAGGAATCTTTGAGCGTTGCAGACATCAGGGGAATGATACGCTGACTAAACATGCGTTCCCAAATGTGGTTTGGTCCTCGGGCGATTTGCAGATGAGAAGTGGTGTGGTATAGGGTCGATTTGATGGAAAAAGAACCCGTATCAGCGGAAGCGATTGCTTGGTTGGCGTACGTGACGAGCCGAGTGAAGACTGAGCGCGCCTAGACAGAACGGAGGAATGGATTCACTACCCTAACGCCGTCGTAATCCTGCCCATGACTAAAGTCTTCTGAGTAGAGCGTGGCGCAACCAAGTTCATAAGCCGCCGCGATGATTACCGCGCATCCCAGTAGCTCACTTGAAAGCGTTCTCTCAATTTCAGAGCTTGACGCACTGTCGAAGGATGAAGTGAAGCGGTGGGGAAACTCAGCCACGTGGTTATGTAGTCCATCGCAGAAGAATGCGTCAATCGAAACTGACGCTTAGGAGAGGTGACTACGTGATAGAACTCGCCAGCTACCTGCACAGACCAACCCAGTTCTCATTCATCAATAATTGGCGGGCCCGCTCAGCCTTCGTCAGTTCTTCTGGACGATCGCTAAGGGCGTAGAGAAAAACGTTGGTATCAATGAATACTTCCGCGTTCATGCATCTCTTCGCGTAAAGGTCTTACGCCGACGCCAAAATTCCTGGTTGCGCCAAACAACTCTGCCATATGAGTCCGGGCCTCAGAAACATCATCAGCGTCCCCATTGAGGGCTTCGAGATACTCAGTCACATGCTGATTGACCTCGGCTTCGAGATCCGCGACCTTCCGTGAGGCGCGACGGTAAAGCTCGTCATCAATCTTGATGGAAATTTCTTTCATGATTCAAGGTACTTTCGAATCTTGCCTGAGGTCAAACGCAGAAGGGTGCCAATATCCGATTTACGAAGCCTTCAACGTTTTTGGTCCTGCAGTCACTTGACCGTCAACGTCGTCTTCGCGAAATACTCAGTAAGATTCCCTCGATGCTCCAACACTTCGCGTTTACCCCAGGCGATGATGTAAACGGAATAGACGCCGGCAGGCAGGCGAAGCTCGTCGCCGACAGTCGCGTACTTGCGATTCGTCTCGCCGATGTTCTGTTGATACTCGTTAACGAAAGCGACGTCCTTGCCGTCAGCTCCCTGCTTGTGAATAACGATGCCGATGAAATCAACCCCGGAGGGCGTCGGGTTCTCAAACAGCACATTGAAAGGCGCGTTCGCCGGCCACTGGCTTGCGGCGCCGACACACTTCCAGTTGTCATCGATTTCTTTGCAGATCGACACCTTGCCCTGACCAGCCGCCGTGTTGCCGGTGGCGCGCGCACCAACCGCATCTTCACCCACCGTGAAGTCAGTCGTGGCCCATACCTGTGATTTATCGAAGTAGTTCACCATGCGCACGAAATATTTACCGGGAGTGTTTATGGTGAAGGGGATGTAGGCGGTGGTGTGCTGCGGCGAAGCGTAATAATCCATGTTCTGCACGTATTCACCATCGGCATTGTCCCGGGTGATCATGAAGGTGATACGTGCTCCGGTAGGCACCGCTGGAAATGTCGATAAAACAAAAACGTTTCGCAGCGTACCCTTGGGCTTGAAGTTCTTGGTGGGATTTACGCAGGTAGCCGTCTCGACGATGTTAACGCCGTACTGCTTTTTTGAGATCGCGAGGTCTTCGCAGGTTGTCAGCTCGATTTTGTATTGAGCATGAGCGGCTGAAGCAAGTACTGCGAGAAAGAGGAAACTAAGAATGCTCGAACTGGTTAGTCTCTTTAGCGGTGCCATGTTTTTCTCCTTTCTAATGAGCCGCGAGGATGCACCTCCAGATAACCCATAGTCGTATTTACGCCTTGTTCGTCATGATACGCTGGCCAAATTGGCGGTCCAGTTTGCCGTACTAAATTCCTTGCATGGAGCCGCAAGGTCGGCGTTCTCGACAAAATTGCAACTCCCAAGGACACGATATACAGTCACGATGTGCGGTTCAAGTTTGACAAAAAGAAGAGTATATCTCTCCGTTCAAATCCGAAACGCGGGATTGGTTTTGAAGAAGCGGAAGAAGTATTTCGTCATCCATACTATTTGGATCGGCGCGCAGACCGGCCAAGGCAATTTCGCGCCATTGGTTGGGTGAAGGGGCGTCTCTATTCAGTGATTCTTGAAATCAGGCAGGATAAGGGTGGAGAATACTATCGGCTGGTGACACTTTGGAAAGCTACGGCGGAAGAACAAACGCTCTATGAAGAAAACCTCTAAAACCAAACGAACGGTATCAGCAGAATCAATCGGCCGTTTAGCGGACAAGGGACAAGACGTATCGGCTTACTTTACCAACAAGGGTAAGATGATGCCGCCTCTCTATGATATTGGGATTGATCTGAACCAGGATATGCTTGAGGAATTGAATGAAGCGGCTCGAAGACTCAATATCAGCCGACAAGCCCTGATTAAACGATTCATTCGTCGCGGCCTCGACCAAAGTCAGGAGGCACAAAAAGTCCGCAAAGCTGGCTGACATGCAGAGAAAATTACAATTTCGAAGTTGGTGGGGATGCGCGTCCTCCAGCATCGGCCCTTAGGGCTTTCAACAACCTATTAACCTGCTCATTGAATTTGTCGTTGTCCGCTTCCCATCCAGTAAAGTCGGCTGCGAGCCTTGATTTGATCTGAGCACTCTTACCGCTCTTCCACTCACCCGAAAACATGTGGCCGTCAAGATTGAGTGGGACAAGGGAGTGTACTTTACCACCCCGCTGCTTCATTAATTGCTGTTCCTTCTCAAACGCAGTGCTGATTTCATTATCAACCCACCAACTTGTAAGTGAACTCTCAGAGCAGCAAAGCAAGACCTTATCCCAAAGCCTAATACCTTGATCAACTTGCTCGAAAATATCATCGCCAGGGAGAAGGTTGTGTTCGTCCAGCCAGCTAGAAATACCACGAGCTTTTAGGGCCGTGAAAAGCCGTCGGGCAAAATCCTTGTCTTCGTGGCTGTAACTAATGAAGCATGAATAAAACTGGATAGGCTCAAGTGCGCGAATTAGCGCAGGAATCTGAATTGAAATGGGTTCAGGCACCTCGCACCCACGCAAGAATTCTTCAGGCAATTTCCCCTCAGAGTGAATTATAGTGTCCAAGCCCAAGGAGCACGGTCTTCTAAACTCAGCAGTTTCGAGGCCCAGCGCACCGCTGAGGTCAACCCGGCAGAATAAGTTCTGGTCCATTAGACACTTCCCAAACTCCGTAAGGATAAGAATCGAGTCAAAAAAAACCGACCGCGCGATTAGCGCCTGCATAAAATTAGTCTGTTCTAACCACGTCGAATTGAAATTTGCGTTTCCAATAACTGCGTTTTCGAAATTAGCTTTGAAAAGCACAGCTGACCAGAAATCTACGTCATTAATTCGCGCAGATCTAAATTGGGCGCTACTTCCTTTCACGCCACGGAAATTCGTGGAAGTTATCTCAGCATTTGAAAAGTCAGTGGAATGAATTGAAGCGCGGCCGAAGGTTGCTTGTGCTATTAAAGCGCCACTGAAATTAGCGTCATCGAGTATGGCACCTCCAAAATCTGTACGCCATGCCTGCACACCCGACAGGTTTGTGCGACTAAGATTCGAGCTTGAGAGTTTGGCGTTTGAAACGTCCACTCCAGACAGATCTAAATCATGAAGGTTTGGTGCCAAGATACCTTCAAACCTATGTCCACTGAAATCGAGTTTTCGATCTGCATTTTCGGTTTTCCATCGATTCCACGCTTCCGGTCCGATGGTCAAAAGCCTAAAGAAGTGTCGCGTGAGTTCCTCGTCAGCCATATCTCAAATCAAGACTCCTCGTTCATCGATTTTGTATTGAGCGCGGCCGCCGAAACCAAAATGTGGCGAGAAGAGAAAACCAAGACTGATGGAATTAGCTGGGCGATGTCATTTTTCCGCTCCTTTGTAGTCCGATAGGCTTTAGCTTGTCGAGGACGGTGAGCCCGCCAGCCAACGCGCCGCATTCGCCACATACGTCTTGATGTCCTCGAGCGCTTGCGGGTCTCGCTTGTAGCCATCTCCAGGCGGCTCCTCGAGAAAACTCGGACAGCCCATGTCTGTATTCCAATTGTAATCCACAAAATGATGAAAGCTTGATTCGGCGATGCCGCGCCCGAGTTGGTTGCCATGATTGTCAGGTGAACCTTCGAAGGCCACGACAAGATTGAAGTCGCGACCTGTCACCTCGCTTTTGCCGGTCGCAATCACGCGCGCATGCTGTTCGCCTTCCGGCACCCCAACCGCTCCCTCGTGTGGGTGCGCCGGAAAAAACTCAATCAGTCCGCCGGGCGAGGCGGGATTGCGCAGCAGTTCATGTTCGGCCGCCACGGTTATTTTCTGATAGTCGCCATTGGCGCCCGAATGGTAGTTGGGCCACGAGATCGAAGTCGTGTAGGGATCGTCCGCCACATGTCTCGAAGAATCAGGTTCGGGATGCTTTGAATGAAAGAAGTGAGCGCGACCAATGCCGCCGAGGGTGCACAATGAAGTGCCGAGGTCCTGATGATCGCGAGTCGCCATGAGACCTCCGCCTCGCTGGCGAAAACGCGTAATCCCCTGACAGTCGGCGGTAGTAAGACCTTCACCGAGATCAACTGCAAACAACCAGAGCTCCTGAACGTCCGTCTGATCAAGCGTGCTAAGGACAGGATCATTGCCGGCTGCATCCAGTTCACGATCGCGCGTG
>Ga0070669_100004011_pt1 | contig 10646 bp, 10 predicted proteins | sample KBSS53metaG_FD_64680 | JGI IMG/M metagenome (GOLD analysis project Ga0070669, IMG submission 64680) | Switchgrass rhizosphere microbial communities from Kellogg Biological Station, Michigan, USA - KBS S5-3 metaG | ecosystem: Host-associated > Plants > Roots > Rhizosphere > Soil ... | reverse complement strand
CCGAGAGAGCCGCCGCCGCGCTGGCTGAGAAACGCGCTTACAGGATTGAGGCCAAGAATCGCGCAGTTTCAGAGCTGTCCTCGCCAGACACGTTCAGACGGGCAAACGCGATCGATACTCTGGGATACCTCGTGGGTAAGGATTCGTCGCTTCTCGAAGGCGTGTACCTCAAGATGCTGAGCTTCATCGCCGACCGCACACCAGAGAGTGCAACCGCGCAATGCGGTACTGCTGCCTCCTTCCGGAAGGCAGCAAGGAACCAATCCGCGCTGGATGTCAAGAAGGCGCTGGAGTTCCTTCGCATTTTCGGAGGAGCATCGTCGACTCTTCGGAAGTCCGATTCGGTGGTAAGCCTCACTCGGAAGAACCTCGCCTATGCCAACCTTGTAGGGGCGGATCTGCGAGGTGTCGTGCTTGAGTACGCCTGTCTCGACAGTTCCACCCTGGACGGCGCGTCTGTGGGTGGCGCGAGCTTTAGCCATGCGTTTCTGCGTAACGCGAACTTGCGGAAGCTTCGTGGCTCCAGGGTAGTGTTCGACAACGCCCACCTGAATTCCGCGCGATTCTCCCGCGGCACTCTCATTAGGGCGAGCTTCACCGACGCCGACCTCACGCATGCCTGGTTCGAAAATGCCATCCTCGACACAGTGAACGTTGACCATGCAAAGCTCAGCTGGTCTTACTGGCGGGCCGCTCGCCTCATCGGATCTGAGCACTGGGGCGAGGTCGATAGTACTTTGGTTGCCGGCGTGATGCTTCATCGGACTGTCGGTATCTCGTCGGCTCAACTAGCTCGACTTCATCGCCTCGGCGCTTGCGTCGACAGCATCGGCCTCGACGAGTGGGACATTCGTCGGACTACGCCGAGTGCGCGAGATACGAGCTGCGGCAAGGCGAGGCCATCGCCGCTCCGCTAAGAAGGAGGATTTGGGGGGGGGCACCGAGATCGCATTCTCGGCGCGTGTCGCGACATGGATCTGCGCCGCGACATGCGCTCATCAACGAGTCCCTGCGATCGGCAGTCCCGTGTCAGGCCGCCAGCGTCGAAGTCGCGCGAGGGGAGAGACCTACCACGGCGGCGCCGTCGTCGGCGCTTCAGGCAGGGCCGGGGTACTCGACGAGGAATATTCCTGTCCTGTGATGGAACGCAAGCGCCTGGCGGGAGGGGCCGACCCTTCGCTCCCTCGCCTGCCTAGCGCCGACCCCGCACTGAATCCGCGATTGCCGGCTCCGCGATCCGATACAGGATCTCCTTATCCCCGCGCAGCATCCCGAACTCCTCGCGCGCGATCCGCTCCTGCAGCACCGGATCCGTCTCGAGACGCTTCTTGTACCGCCGCAGCGAGTCCACCACGCGCTGCGCCGAATCGATCCCCGCCTGGAGGCGCGCCTTGCGTTGCGTCTGCCGCCTCAGGTCGAGCGTGCCGTACTCGCCTCCCTCGATCGCGAACCAGAGGGCCCCGAGCACGCCGGCGGCGACGAGGAGTCGCTTGACCCCTCGGCCGCCGCCGCCGGACTTTCGACTGCGAGCCACTCGTCAGGCCCTACATCCCATAGATCGCGCCGCCCGGATACTCCGCCGCGCCGCCGAGCTGCTGCTCGATGCGCAGGAGCTGGTTGTACTTCGCCACGCGGTCGGTGCGCGACGCGGAGCCGGTCTTGATCTGGCCCGCGCCCGTGCCCACCGCGAGATCCGCGATGAACGTGTCCTCCGTCTCACCCGAACGGTGCGAGATCACCGACAGGTAACCCGCGCTGCGCGCCATCTCGATCGCCTCGAGCGTCTCGGTGAGCGTGCCGATCTGGTTCACCTTGATCAGGATCGAGTTCGCGATTCCCTCCTCGATGCCGCGCGCCAGACGCTCGGTGTTCGTCACGAACAGGTCGTCACCGACGAGCTGGCACCGCTCGCCGATCGCTTCCGTGAGCTGCTTCCAGCCGTCCCAGTCGTCCTCGGCGAGGCCGTCCTCGATCGAGACGATCGGATACTTGTCGATCCAGCTCGTGTAGAGCTCGACCATTCCCGCCGCGTCGCGCGTGCCCGCGCCGCTCTTCTTGAACGTGTACTTCCCGTCCTTGAACAGCTCCGACGCCGCGCAGTCGAGCGCGAGCGCGATCTGCTGGCCGGGCTGGTATCCCGCCGCCTCGATCGCCTCGAGCACGACGGTGATCGCTTCCTCGTCGCTCTTGAGATCCGGCGCGAAGCCGCCCTCGTCGCCCACGCCGGTGCTCAGCTTCCGCTTCACGAGCACCTTCTTCAGCGCATGGAACACCTCCGTCCCCATGCGGAGTCCCTCGGCGAACGACTCGGCGCCGACGGGGATGATCATGTACTCCTGCAGATCGACGGTGTTCGTCGCGTGCGCGCCGCCGTTGAGGATGTTCATCATCGGCACGGGCATGACGCGCGTCAAAGGTCCGCCGAGGTAGCGCCACAGCGGGAGGCCGAGCTCCTGCGCCGCCGCACGCGCCGTCGCCATCGACACGGCGAGGATCGCGTTCGCGCCGAGGTTTCCCTTGTTCGGCGTGCCATCGAGCTCGATGAGCGAGGCGTCGATCGACATCTGGTCCGTCGCATCGGCGCCGGCGAGCGCGGGGGCGATCGTCTCCGTGATGTTCTGCACCGCCATCTGCACGCCCTTGCCGAGGTAGCGCTCCTTGTCGTTGTCGCGCAGCTCGATCGCCTCGTGCTCGCCCGTGCTCGCGCCGCTCGGCACGGCGGCGCGGCCGACGACGCCGCTGGAGAGGATGACGTCGGCTTCGACGGTGGGATTGCCGCGGCTGTCGAGGATCTCGCGGGCGACGATGTCGGCGATGATGGCGGGCATGACGGTCGGTTCAGGGTGGTGTGGGAAGAGACCGTAAGATAACCCCTCCCGGCCGCCACGAGGACGCGTCACGCGTCGGGCCACTCCGGCACGAGCAGCTATGCGGTCTGTTCGTCCAGCGGCTCCGCGATTGGACGCTCGCTCGTCGTCACTCCGTACTCCTCGCGCAGGCAGGCGGCGATCCGGTCCCATACGGTGCGCATCAGCTCGTGCCGGCGATCGTAGTCGAGCCCCGCGGTCTCGACCGCCTCGAGGAAGTGCACGTGCACGGTCGCCGGACGGACACGGAAGCTCCCCTTGGGCATCACCTCGCGCGCGCCGTACACGAGCACGGGTACGACGGGCGCCTGCGCTGCGATGGCGAGCACGAACGGCCCCTTCTTGAACGGCCGCAGGCTGTAGTCACGCCCGCGCGTTCCTTCCGGGAAGACGACGATGCTCTGCCCTGCCTTCACCTGCTCCGCCGCCCCCTTGTAGCTCTCGAACGCCGACTTGCGATTGTCCCGCGTGAGGAAGACGACCCCGGCCGATTCCGCGCCCCAGCCGAAGATCGGGATCTTCCGCAGCTCCGACTTGGCGATGAAGGTGTAGCGCGGCAGCACGGACGCGATGGCGAACACGTCGTACCAGCTCACGTGGTTGCTCGCGTACACGGCACCTCGCCCCGACACCATGCGCTCGGCATTGTGAACCACTACCCGGACGCCGGCCGCCGCGCACAGACAGCGCGCCCACGTCCGCATGCACCACTGCGCGACGCTGTGCTCCCCCTCGTTCAGGCCGAGCAGCCGCCCCACCACGGCGAGCGTCGCCAACGGGATCGTCGCCACCCACACCATGATGAAGCTGAGGAGGGTGCGCATCTACGAAAGGTGGTCGTGGCCCGAAGGGAGGTCAACGCGATCGCCGCCGCGCTCGATACGCACTCCGTGGCCCGGCGTGACGTGCCCGACGTGCGTGAGCGGAATGCCGAACCGCGCGCTGAATTCATCCGTGTCGGGGCGCGCGTCGGATGCGAACGCGACGAGCAGCTCGTACTCCTCGCCGCTCGACGCCGCGCCCTCCGGCGTGATTCCATCGATGCACGGCAGCGAAGGCAGATCGATCACGACGCACACGCCGCTCGCCGCGGCGAGGTGACCGGCATCGGCGACGAGCCCGTCCGACACGTCGATCGCCGCGCTGGCACCACGCTCGGCGAGCCAGCGACCTTCCGCGATGCGCGGCCGCGGCGCGGCGAAACGTGCGCGGTCGACGTCGCGCGGGGTCACGCCACGCAGCAGCGCGTCGAGCGCGGCACCCGCGCCACCGAGCACGCCGGTGACGTACAGCGCGTCGCCCGCGCGCGCGCCCGAGCGAACCAACGGATGCCGGCTCGTGCCGAGCACGGTGATCGTGAGCGAGAGCTCGCCGGCGCGCGTGACGTTCCCGCCGACGATGGGGCACTGCACGGCGGCGGCGACCTCGCCCACGCCGTGCGCCAGCGCATCGAGCTCGCTCCGCCAGCTCGCGGGCACGCCGAGCGCGAGCAGCAGTCCCGCCGGCGCGGCGGCCATCGCCGCGAGGTCGCTGAGGGCCGCGGCGGCCGCGCGTGCCCCGATCTCCCGCGCCGTCAGCCAGTCGCGCCGGAAGTGGACGTGCTCCACCGACGCATCGGTGCTCGCCACGAGCGCCTCGCCCTCGGGCAGCGGCAGCACGGCCGCGTCGTCGCCGATGCCGGTGGCCTGAGCCCCCCACACGCCGAGCATCGCACGGATCGCGTCGAACTCCACGCCCGCGCCGAGCGGCAGATGTGCCCGCGACGGTGTCATCGCGACGGCTCGCCCACCGCCGGCAGCTCGGCGAGCAGGGGCGGGCGCGGCGGCTCGGCGTCCAGCGCCCAGACCGAGGGAAGCGCATGCATCACGTCGTCGAGCGTGTAGCCGCGCACCTGGCGCGCGCTCACGGCGGCCGCCGCTCGTCCATGCGCGAACGCAGCGAGCGCACCGGCGAGCGCTGCATCGTCGGACTGCGCGAGCAGGGTGACGGCGATGCCCCCCAGTAGATCGCCGGCGCCTCCCGTGGCGAGCACGGGCGTCCCTTCGGCGACGACGTGCGTGGGTCCGCCCGGCGACGCGACGACGGTCGGAACTCCCTTGAGCAGCACGGCGGCTCCCGTGTCGACGGCGAGCCGCGCCGGCAGATCGAACCGCTCGGCGAGCACCGCGTCGACGTCGAGCCCCGCCAGCCGCCCGAACTCCGCTGGATGCGGCGTGAGCAGCGCCGGCCGGCCATCGAGCAGCGCACGCAGCGCAGGCACGTCTCCGGCGAACGCATTCAGCGCGTCCGCGTCGAGCACCACCGGGCCCTTCCACGCCGTGAGCAGCCGCGTCACGAGCGCTCGCGCTTCACCTCCACCGAGCCCCGGGCCGATCAGCATCGCGTCGGCGAACTCCGTCAGCGCGGCCAGGCCGGCGTCGTCCGTCGGCCACGTCGACGCGAGCGCCGCCGGCTCGGCTTCCTGGATCGCCGGCAGCGACTCTGGCGCGACGACGCAGCGCACGAGCCCCGCCCCGCTGCGCAGCGCGGCGCGCGCCGCGAGCACGACGGCCCCCGCCATCCCCTTCGCGCCGCCGACGATGGCGATCTTCTTCCGCGTCCCCTTGTGCGCGTCGGACGGGATGCGCGGCAGCATCGCCGCGAACCATGACGCCGACGCGAGCCGCATGCGCTCGACCGCATCGTGCGCGTGCGCGCCGAGACCGATGTCGACGACGACGATCGTGCCGCACGCCTCACGCGCCATGAGATGTCCGCGCTTGATCGTGCCGAAGGTGATCGTCAGCGCGCAGCGCAGGTCGCCCGTGATCTTGCCGTTGCTCGCGACGAGTCCCGTCGGCACGTCGAGCGCGACGAGCCGCGCGCCTCGCTCCTCCAGGCGACGCAGCGTCTCGACCGCGATCGCGATGTCGCCCCGCAGCGATCCGTCGCCGGAGAGACCGGTTCCGAGCACCGCGTCGACGACGAGCGATTCGCCCCCCGAGAGCAGGTCGTCGATGTTCCCGCTGGCCTCGACTCCCGCGGCGCGCGCCTGCTCGCGCTCCGCACGTGCATCCGCCGTGAGCGCGGGTGCGCACTCGACGACGCGTACGCGCGCTCCCGCGGCGTGCAGCGCGTTCGCGACCACCCAGCCGTCGCCCCCATTGTTGCCCGGCCCGGTCGCCACGACCACGCCCCCCTCGAGGCGGTCGGCGTATCGTCGCACGATCTCTTCCGCCGCCGCGGCGCCCGCGCGCTGCATCAGCGCGCGCGACGGGATGCCGGTCGCGATCGCGGCGGCGTCGCACGCGGACGCACCGGCCGCGTCGACCACGGCGACGGAGAGCGGGCGTTGGGTCATCGTGATGTGCGGTCCGCGCGGTGCGCGGCGGCTACTTCTGGGAGGCGCCGACGGAGCGCCCGTATCCGAGCTCGCCGTTGTCGATCCGGACGTTGAAGCCGCACTCGGGGTTGCTGCACACCCATGCCTTGTAGGTGATGGGCGCGCCGTCCCTGCCGTAGTCGCTCAAGGGGAGGAGCGTGCCGGCGCCGCACTTCCGGCAGGTCGGCAGCTCGGCGGGGAGGGTCATCGCGAGGCGGTGGTCACGCGCGCTCAGACGAGCTGCGCGCACCACGGGTAGTCGCGCTCGAACGCCTGGTCGAAGTCGAACACGTCGATGAACTCGTCGCGCGAGTCCGTCGCCTGGCTCATCAGCAGCTCCAGGTCCACCAGGGTGAACACCACGTCGCCGATGTCGGACGAGCTGCGAATCCCCCAGCTCTCGAGCACCAGCCGCGCGAGCACGCCGAAGCGGTCGAGCGCCAGGTCGCGACACGACAGCGCGAGCTCGCTCCCCGAGATGTGGCGTCGCTCGGGCAGACGCTGCTGGCAGTACTCGAGCGCGCCGAGGACGAACAGGTAGGCGCGCTCGTCGAACCGCTGCTCGCGCATGCGGATGCGATCCATGATGCCGTCGCGGAAAGCGAGCTCGGGCACGGCTGCTGGTAACTCCTGTGAAAACGGTGCTTCGACGCGTCCGGGAACAGCGACACGCGGTGTGGGAACGGCGGTGGCCGCCGCGGGAAGCGGAGGCTGGTGCAGTATGGCGCCCGGGGCCTTCAGGCACAACTCCGGCCCCGGGCGTCCCGCCGCGGTGAGTGACTAGCGGTGGGCGGGCTGAGGCGCCGGGTAGAGCGGGAACGCCGCCGCCAGCGAGCGCACCTCCTCCTTCACCCGCTCGGCCACGCCCGCGTCCTCGGCCGACATGAGCACCTGATCGATCAGCTCGGCAATGCGCGCCATCTCCGGCTCGCGCATGCCGCGCGTCGTCACCGCCGGCGTGCCGATGCGGACGCCGCTGGTCACGAACGGCGACTGCGTCTCCTTGGGCACGGTGTTCTTGTTCACCGTGATCGCCGCGAGATCGAGCGCCTTCTCGGCCACCTTGCCCGTGAGCCCCTTGTTGCGCAGGTCCACGAGCATGAGGTGGTTGTCGGTGCCGCCGGACACGAGCTGGTAGCCGCGCCCGACGAGCGCCTTCGCCAGCGCCTGCGCATTGGCGACGATCTGCTTCGAGTACGTCGTGAAGCCCGGCTCCAGGGCCTCCTTGAGCGCCACCGCCTTCGCGGCGATCACGTGCTCCAGCGGGCCGCCCTGGGTGCCCGGGAACATCGCCTTGTTCACCGCGGCGGCGTGCTCGGACTTGCAGAGGATCAACCCGCCGCGCGGGCCGCGCAGCGTCTTGTGCGTCGTCGTCGTCACGACGTCGGCGTGCGGCACCGGCGACGGATACACGCCGGTCGCGGCGAGCCCCGCGAAGTGCGCCATGTCGACCATGAACACCGCGCCCACCTCCTTCGCGATCTCGGCGAAGGCGGCGAAGTCGATCACGCGCGGGTACGCGCTGTAGCCGGCGATGATCATCTTCGGCTGGTGCGTGCGCGCCTGGCTGCGCACGGCCTCCATGTCGATGTAGCCGTCGTCGTTCAGTCCGTACGACACGGCCTTGTAGAGCAGCCCGGAGAAGTTCACCGGCGAGCCGTGCGTGAGGTGGCCGCCCTGCGACAGGTCCATGCCGAGGAAGGTGTCGCCCGGCTTCATGAAGGCGAGAAACACCGCGGCGTTGGCCTGCGCGCCGGAGTGCGGCTGCACGTTCGCGTGGTCGGCGCCGAACAGCTGCTTGGCGCGGTCGATCGCGAGCTGCTCGATCTTGTCCACCACCTCGCAGCCGCCGTAGTAGCGCTTGCCGGGGAGTCCCTCGGCGTACTTGTTCGTGAGCGGCGACCCCATCGCTTCGAGCACGGCGGGCGAGACGAAGTTCTCGCTGGCGATCAGCTCGATGCCGTCGTTCTGTCGGGCGATCTCTTCCTCGATCAGACCAGCGACGTCGGGATCGGCCTCGCGCAGCGCCTCCCCGGGGGGACACCGTTCCCACGTGGACCAGGACGACATCAGCGACTCTCCTCGGTTGAAGTATTCGGCTCGGCGTCACGCTCGATCTTCGCGATGCGGCGCGCATGGCGGCCGCCGGCGAATGGGGTGTCGAGCCACGCCCTCAGGATCGCTTTTCCTTCCTCGGTGCCGACGAAGCGCGCCGGCAGCACGAGCACGTTGGCGTCGTTGTGCTCGCGGGCCAGCGCCGCGACTTCGGGCGTCCACGCGACGGCCGCTCGCACGTGCGGGTAGCGGTTCGCGGTGTACGACATGCCGAGTCCGGTCCCACACAATAACACTCCCCGCTCCACCTCGCCGCTCGAGACCCGCTCGGCGAGCGGATGCGCGTAGTCGGCGTAATCGGTGGAGGCATCCGAGCCGGGCCCGAGGTCCTCCACCGCATAGCCGAGCGCCTTCAGCTCCGCCTCGAGCACTTCCTTGAGCTCGAAGCCGGCGTGGTCGGAGGCGATGAGGACTTTGTTCTGGTCGGAAGTCATGTCGACGAACGGTTAACGGTTTTCGGTCAACGGTTTTCGGTTAACGGTTAACGGTTTACGGTTTTCGGTTCACGTTAGCGAGCAGGAAGAGCAACGGCGTCGCGCGTGGCGCGACTGACATCCCGTGGCAGGCCGAAAACCGACAACCGAAAACCGACCACGTTCACGGAACGAGCTCCGCTCGTTCCGTGAACAGCTCCCTCGCAATCACTATCCGCTGCACCTCGGACGTCCCCTCATAGATCTCCGTGATCTTCGCGTCGCGGAACAGACGCTCCACGGGGTAGTCCTTCACGTAGCCGTAGCCGCCGAAGATCTGCACGGCCTGCTGCGCGACCCACATCGCCGTCTCGCTCGCCAGCAGCTTGCTCATCGAGCCGTACAGCGTCGTGGATTCGCCGCGGTCCTTCGCGGCCCCGGTCGCGTGCAGGAGCGCGCGCGCCGACGCGATGCGCGCACCCATGTCGGCCACCTTGAACTGGATCGCCTGGAAGTCGCCGATCACCGTGCCGAATTGCACGCGCTGCGACGCGTAGTCGAGCGAGTGCTCGAGCGCGGCGCGCGCGATCCCCAGCGCCTGCGCGGCGATGCCGAGCCGGCCGTGATCGAGCGACCGCATCGCGTAGACGAACCCCTGCCCTTCCTCGCCGAGCAGGTTCGCGCCGGGGACGCGCATGCCGTCGAAGTTGAGCTGCACGGTCGGCGACGCGCGCAGCCCCATCTTGTCTTCCTTCTTCCCGACGTGGAAGCCCGGCAGGTCCGGCGTGACGATGAACGCCGAGATGCCGCGCGACTTGTGCGAATCCGACAGCGGCGTCGATCGCGCGATGACGATGATCACGTCGGCGTGGCTCCCGGTCGTCACCCAGGCCTTCGTGCCGGTGAGCAGCCAGTCGTCGCCGTCGCGCTCCGCGCGGCAGGAGAGCGACGATGCATCGGATCCCGACTCCGGCTCGCTCAGCGCGAAGGCGCCGATCTTCTCGCCGCGTGCCATCGGCCGCAGGAAGCGCTCTCGCTGCTCGTCGGTGCCGAAGTTGAGCAGCATCTGCGTCGGCAGCGAGTTGTGCACGCTCATCAGCACCGCCGTCGACGCGTCGGCCACGGCGATCTCCTCGAGCGCCATCAGATACGTCAGCGTGTCGAGTCCGAGCCCGTCCCACTCCTCGGGGATCATCATGCCGAGGAACCCCAGCGCGCCAAGCTTGTCCGCGACGCCGCGATCGAAGCACGCCTCCCGATCCCAGCGCGCCGCATGCGGCGCGATCTCGTCCGCCGCGAATCGGCGGGCGAGGTCGATGATCTGCTGCTGCTGCTCGGTCAGGGGATTCAGCATCGAACGCGGTTCCTGGTGATCGGTTGTCGGTCATCGGTGACTGCGGACGCCGTCACCGAACACCGAGAACCGAGAACCGACCACTCAGTATTCATAAAATCCCCGCCCCGACTTCTTCCCCAGCCACCCGGCCGCGACGTACTTCCTCAATAGCGGCGCCGGCCGGTACTTCGAGTCCCCGAGACCGTCGTGCAGCACTTCGAGGATCGCGAGGCAGGTATCGAGGCCGATGAAGTCGGCGAGGGCGAGTGGACCCATCGGGTGATTCATGCCGAGCTTCATCACCGTGTCCACCGCCTCGGGCGTGCCGACGCCCTCCATGACGCAGTACACGGCTTCGTTGATCATCGGCATGAGGATCCGGTTGGCCACGAACCCCGGGTAGTCGTTCACCTCGACCGGCGTCTTTCCCACCGCCCTGCTCCACTCGAGCACGCGCTGCATCGTCTCGTCCGACGTCGCGAGGCCGCGGATGACTTCGACGAGCTGCATCAGCGGCACGGGATTCATGAAGTGCATCCCGATCACGCGGTCGG
>Ga0070669_100004002_pt1 | contig 10652 bp, 6 predicted proteins | sample KBSS53metaG_FD_64680 | JGI IMG/M metagenome (GOLD analysis project Ga0070669, IMG submission 64680) | Switchgrass rhizosphere microbial communities from Kellogg Biological Station, Michigan, USA - KBS S5-3 metaG | ecosystem: Host-associated > Plants > Roots > Rhizosphere > Soil ... | reverse complement strand
GGTAGCCATCAATGGCCAACGAAGAGCTCGGCGAAACGGCGTATGTGGCCGCGATAGTCCGATCCTCTGATGTCGCCATCTACAGCGAAGATCTCGAAGAAAACATCACCTCCTGGAACGAGGCCGCCGAGCGGATGTTCGGCTACGCCGCGAGCGAAGCCTTGGGGCAGCCGATTTACCTGATCATCCCCGTCGATCGCCACGCGGAAGAGCGCGACGTGCAGCGGCGGATTCATGCCGGTGAGCGGGTCGGTCATTACAACACCATCCGCCGGCGAAAAGGGGGCGGGCGCATTCACGTCTCGATGGTCGCCTCGCCGGTGCGCACGCCGGGAGGTGTTCTCATCGGGGTGTCGAAGGTGGCGCGCGACATCACCGCGCAGAAGGAGCTCGAGGCCAAGCTCGCCCTCACGAGCGCTCTCATCGAGCTCTCGCATGAAGCGATCTTCGCGTGGGACGTGAGCCACGGCATCGTCGAATGGAACGCCGGCTGCGAGCGGCTGTACGGCTATTCGCGCGACGAGGCGCTCGGACGCATCAGCCATGAGTTGCTCCACACCGTGTTTCCACTGCCGCTGGACACATTCGTCACGCGCCTCGTGGAGCGGCGGGAATGGTCCGGCGAGCTGCATCATGTGACGAGAGACGGACGCGAGGTGATCGTCGAGAGCCGGCACCAGGTCATCGATATCGAAGGCGGATCGGTGGTCCTGGAAACGAATCGCGATGTGACCGATCGACGTCAGGCCGAGGACGCACGCGGGCGGCTCGCCGCCCTGGTCGAGTCGTCCGAGGATGCGATCATCGGCAAGAGCGTCTCGGGCATCATCACCTCGTGGAATCGCGCCGCGGAGCGCATGTTCGGTTACTCCGCGCCCGAGGCGATCGGGCAATCGATCCGGATGATCATCCCGCAGGAGCGAAGAGCGGAAGAAGACGATGTGCTCGCGCGCATTGGTCGCGGCGAGACGGTCCACCACTTCGACACCGTCAGATGCCGAAAGGACGGAAGCGAGATTGCGGTATCGTTGACGATCTCACCCATCCATGATGCGAGCGGCGCCGTCATCGGGGCGTCGAAGATCGCCAGAGACATCTCCGGGCAGAAGCAGGCGAGCCAGCGGGCGGCGTTTCTCGCTGAAGTCGGTGCCGTGCTCGCAGGCTCGCTGGAGTATCTGACCACCCTGAAAACGGTCGCGAATCTCGCCGTCCCGTCGATCGCCGACTGGTGCGCGGTCGACATCCTGACCGAGGCGCGGAAGGTCGAACGGCTGGCCGTGGCGCATGTCGATCCCGCCAAGATCGATCTCGCGCACAAGGTTCGGTCACGATATGAGGATCCGGGCTCGCCGTTCAGTGCCGTATTCGTGATCCGTACGGGCACGCCCGCGATGGTGAAGGAGATCTCCGACGACATGATCGTCGCCGCCGCACGCGGCGACGAAGAACGCATCGCGCTCGTTCGGGCGCTCGGCGTGCGGTCGTTCATGATCGTGCCGCTGACGGCTCGGGGACGGACGCTCGGCGCCCTCACGTTGGCCACCGCCGAATCGGGCCGACTCTATACGGACGACGACTTCCGGTTCGCCAAGGACGTGGCGTTCCGCGCCGCGCTCGCCGTCGACAACGCGCGCGCCTACAACGACGCGCAGGCGGCCAACCGCCTCAAAGACGAGTTCCTCGCGACGCTGTCGCACGAGTTGCGAACGCCGCTCAACGCCATCCTTGGCTACTCGCGACTGCTGCAGTCGGGCATGATGACGGCCGACCGGCAGACGACCGCGATCAAGACCGTCGAGAGGAACGCGACGTCGCTGACCAAGATCGTCGAAGACATTCTGGATGTCTCGCGAATCATCTCCGGCAAGATTCGCCTGAATGTCCAGCCCGTCGATTTCCCGAACGTGGTGTCGAATGCGATCGAGACGGTCAGGCCGGCGGCCGACGCCAAGCAGATCCGGATACAGGCGATTCTCGATCCGCGAGCAGCCCCGATTTCCGGCGACCCGGACCGCCTCCAGCAGATCGTCTGGAACCTCGTCTCGAATGCCGTGAAGTTCACGCCGAAACATGGCGTGGTGCAAATCCGGCTCGAACGGGTCAATTCGCACGTCGAGATCGTGGTCGCCGACACCGGCATCGGCATGGCGCCGGACTTCCTGCCTCATATCTTCGAGCGCTTTCGACAAGCCGACAGCGGCACGACGCGCGAACATGCCGGTCTCGGTCTCGGCCTGGCGATTGTGCGGGAGCTCGTCGAGTTGCACGGCGGGACGATTCATGCGGCGAGCGGCGGGCGGGAGCAGGGCGCGACGTTCAGCGTGAGACTGCCGGTGATGAGTGTCCTTCGCGAAACGCCGCTGGATCGGCGGATTCATCCGGCGACGGATCTCGCGCGCACCGATACGCAGTTGCCGGACCTCAGCGGCCTGTCCGTCCTCGCCGTCGACGACGACGCCGACGCCCGGGCGCTGGTGTGCGAGACGCTCGAGACCCGCGGGGCGCGCGTCATCGCCGTGGAGTCAGCGGAAGAGGCGCTGGCGATCGTCGAGAGGAATCGGCCGGATGTGGTGATCGCCGATCTCGGCATGGCGCGCAGCGACGGCTTTGAGCTGATCAAGCGAATCCGGCAGTCGACCGATGCCACGGTGCGTGAGATCCCGGCGGCAGTGCTGACCGCGTATGCCCGTGCCGAGGATCGAGTGAAGGCGCTTCAGAGCGGGTTCCACATGCACCTGGCCAAGCCCGTGGATCCCGGCGAGCTCGTCGTCGCCGTCGCCTCGCTGGCCAGGCGCACCAGCAAGGACGGCATCGGCGGATCCTCGTCTGCCGGCTAGATCCTCTCCTCGCCGACACGGTAATGCAGCAGCACCCGCCGCACCGTGAGACCTTGGACGAGAATCGAGAAGACGACAACGGCATACGTGCTTGCCAGCAGCAGATCCCGGGCCGGGAAACGTGGCAGCGACAGTACCATCGCGACCGAGATGCCGCCTCGTAACCCGCTCCAGGTCAGTATCGGAATGATGCCGTTCACAAAGCTCCCGCGAACGCTCATGGCGGCGACCGGTACGGCGACCGACACGAGCCGCGCCAGCAGCGTAATCGGAATCGCCAGCAGGCTGGCACCGAGAATGTGCGCTCCTGTTGGCACGGCCAGTACTTTGAGACCGAGCAGCAAGAACAGCAGCGCGTTGAGGATCTCATCGATCATGCTCCAGAAGGCGTCGACGTGCTCCCTCGTCCGGTCGCTCATCGCGAATGTCCGTCCGGGGTTCCCGATCAGCAGACCGGCGACCACGACGGCGATCGGGCCGGACACATGGATCCAGAACGATAGGGAATACAGGAACATCGCGAGCGCCAGTGTGATCAGCAGCTCCAGCGAATGCTCGTTGATGCTCTTGAGCGCCCGGTACCCGATGTAGCCGAGCCCCAGGCCGAGCGCGACGCCGCCGGCAACCTCGCGGGCGAAAAACGTCAGCAGGCCCGCAGGATCGATGGCCACCTGGTGCTCGGACGCCGACAATCCGGCGATCGACACCAGCGCGAAAAAGACCACCACGCCGATACCGTCATTGAAGAGTGATTCGCCCGCAATCTGCGCTTCCAGATGTTTGGGCGCCCGCAACTCCTTCAACAGGCCCATGACCGCGATCGGATCGGTCGGTGAAATCAGCGCGCCGAATGCGAGGCAGGCGAACAGCGGCGCGCTCAACCCGACGAGCGCGAACGTCCACCACGTCAGCACGCCCACAATCGCCGTGGACAGCACGACGCCGATGGTCGCGAGGATGCCGATGGTCCACTTGTTCGCGAGCAATCCGTCCAGATCGACATGCAGGGCGCCTGCAAACAGCAGGAATGACAGCATCCCATGCATGAGGGTCTCATTGAAGTCGATCTCGTCCAGGAAGGCGCCGACGGTATCGGCGAGCTTCAATTGCGGGAAGATGCCGTCGGCCGCCACGAGCATCAGCGAGCTCGCGAGAGCCACCGTGAGGGTGCCGCTGGTTGCGGGAAGCCGTAACAAGCGGTGATTGACGTAGCCGAACGCCGCCGCAACGGCTGTCAGGATGGCCGCGATGTCGAAACTGTTCATGGAGCTGCTGTAATCCTAGAGGTTACGAAACCATCGTGTCATCAGGCACTGATCCGAACTTCAAGTAGAGCGTCGGCACCACGAACATGTTGAGCAGTGTCGATGTCGTCAGGCCACAGAGGATGACGATGGCCATTGGAGTCTGAATCTCGCTTCCGGTTTGGCCTCCCCGGACTGCCAACGGAATCAGCGCCAACCCCGCAGCCGCTGCGGTCATCAGGATGGGCACCAGCCTCTCCTTGGCGCCGCGCTCGACAGCCTGGCGGAAGTCGCGAACACCCTCAACGTGCATCAGATGATGGATGTGCGTCACCAGCATGATGCCGTTGCGCGTGGCAATGCCAAACAGCGTGATGAATCCGATCATCGTCGCGACGTTGAGCACCCCGCCGGAGAGGAACACGCCGACGACACCGCCGATGAGTGCGAGCGGCAGGTTGACCATGACGATCAGGGCATCACGCGCCCGCCCGAACGCCAGCACGAGCAGCATGAACACACCGGCGATGGCGAGCACGCTGAGCGCGAGGAGCCGTTGCGACGCACTCTGTTGGCTTTCGAACTGCCCACCGTATTCGAGGCGGTAGCCGGCCGGCATCGGCACGGCGAGAGACACCGCCTGCCTGATGTCGTTCACGACGCTGCCGAGATCGCGGCCGGCGACGTTGCAGGAGACGACGATGCGGCGCTGAACGTTTTCGCGCAGCACCATGTTCGGTCCCTCTTCGCGGCGGACCTCGGCCAGCGCTCGGATCGGTACAATGGCGCCGGTCGGCGTGTCGATCGGCAGGTCGGCGATACGTTCGAATTCCGATCCAGTCGCCGGGTCGAACTTGACGATGAGGTCAAACGCCGAGCCGCGGTCGAAAATCCGTCCGACGGTCGCGCCAGCGAGGCTGGTCTCAATGGCTGCTGCGACCTCGTCGGGCCGCAGCCCATGTCTCGCAATCATCGACCGGTTCAACACGAAACGAACGAACGGCACGTCCATTTGTTGTTCGAGCGACAGATCGACAACCCCGGGGACACTCGCCACCGACGCGCGAACACGTTCTCCAAGGCGGCGAAGCATACCGAGATCGTCGCCGAATACCTTGACGGCGATGTTCGCCCGCGTGCCTGACAACATGTGGTCGATCCGATGCGATATCGGCTGACCGATGGTCACGTTCGTCCCGGGCAGCGTGGCGAATTGTCGCCGCAGCTCCGACAAGAGCAACTCCCGGGGACGGTCGGTCTCTTTGAGTCCCACGTCGATTTCAGCAGCCTCGACACCCTGGACGTGCTCGTCGTACTCAGCGCGGCCAGTCCGGCGCGCCGTCGCGATCACTTCCGGCTGGGAGAGCAGGATCGCTTCCACGCGGCGCCCGATCTCGTCGGACTTGGCGAGGGAGGTTCCCGGGAGCGTGTTGGCCTGCACCGTCAAGCTGCCTTCGTGAAAGTCTGGCAGAAACGCGCTGCCCGCGCGTGTCAGTCCAACGAGCGCACCGACCAGCAGCGCCGCCGAGACGGCGATGATCGCGTAAGGGTGATTCAGCGCCGACGGCAACACGCGGGCGAAACCACTCTTGAACCGCTGCGTCAGCCATCCGTCGTGGCCGCGCTCGATCGACGCGGCGTGTGGGAGGAAGGTAAAGCAGAGCGCCGGTGTGACGACGATGGCCACCGCGAGCGATGCGAGAAGCGCCACGATGTAGGCAAAGGCGAGGGGCGTGAGTAGGCGGCCTTCCACGCCGGTCAGTCCGAACATCGGCAGGAACACCACCACGATGATGACCGTGGCGAAGACGATCGACGAGCGAATCTCGAGCGTCGCCTCACGAACGATCGTGGCCGCGGACTGTCGCTCAGCCTCTGGCTTGGCGCGATTCTCGCGCAGACGTCGCACCACGTTCTCGACGTCGACGATCGCGTCGTCGACCAAATCACCGACGGCGATCGCCATTCCGCCCAGCGTCATGGTGTTGATGTTCGCGCCGAACGCCCGCAGCGCCAGAATGGCGGCCGCCAGGGAAAGCGGAATGGCCGTCAGCGTGATCGCGCTGGCCCTGGTGTTGGCGAGGAACAAAGCGACCACAATCACGACGAGGAGCCCGCCGTCGCGAAGCGCCCGGAAGATGTTTTCGACGGCCACCTGGATGAAGTCGGCCTGACGGAAGATGCGCCGGTCGATCGTCATGCCGGCCGGCAACTCGCTGTGCAGCGCGTCCAGCTCGCGATCGAGCCGACGCGTGACCTCGATGGTGTTGGCTCCGGGCTGCTTCTGCACCCCGACAATGACTGCCGGCTTGCCGCTGCGAGAGCCCTCGCCGCGCTTGAATGCCCCGCCTTCCCGCACGTCCGCGACGTTTCGAATCAGAACGGAACGATCGCCACGCAGCGCGACGACCGTCTCTCCGATCTCCTCGGGCGTTCGGGCGCGTCCGATCGCCTCCAGCACGTATTCCTGAGCGCCTTCGGTGTAGACCCCGGCGGACGTGTTCTGACTGGCGCCGCGGACCGCGGTGAGCAGTTCGGTCAACGTCACGTTGTTGGCCCGCAACGCATCAGGATGCGCGATCACCTGGAACTGACGTTCCGAGCCCCCAATTGGCGTCACCTGCGACACACCGGGCACCGCCAGCAATCGTCTGCGCACGGTGGTATCGGCGATGGTGCGCAGCGTCAGCGGATCGTCGTGTTCCGACGAGATCGCAAAGAACAGAATCTCGCCCATGATTGAGGACACGGGCGCCAGAACAGGACGTTCGACCTGCGGCGGTAGCGTCCCACTGACGAGTGCCAGCTTTTCCGAGACGAGTTGGCGCGCCATGAAAATGTCCGCGCCCCACTCGAACTCGACCCACACCACGGCGATCCCGACCGCCGTTGCCGACCGAACGCGTCGCACTCCGGACGCACCGTTGATGGCGCTCTCGAGAGGAAACGTCACCAGCGATTCCATCTCTTCCGGGGCCATCCCGTGACCTTCGGTGAGAATCGTCACCGTCGGTGCGGTGAGATCTGGAAACACGTCGATCGGCATCTGGCGAGCGGTCCAGCCGCCGGCGCCCAGCAGGAGCAGCGCCAGCCCGATGACCATCCAGCTGTGGTCAATCGACCACTGAATCAAGCCTTTCATGGCGCCTCAGTGAACGTGGCCTTCTGCCGGCAATCCTTTTGCCGCAGAGGCCAGTTGAACTTCGTACGCGCCACGCGTGACCACGCGGTCGCCTGGCTTGACACCGGCGCGCACGCCAACGAGACCCGCATCTCGCGAGGCGACGTCGACGAAGCGCCGAGCGAACCGCTCACCGCCGATTTGCACGAACACGTACGGCCGGCCGGCTTCCATCAGCACTGCCTCTTTCGGCACGACGGCGATTCGTTGCGTTCGGCCCGTGTATAGGACAGCCGTTCCGGTCTGGCCGACAAGCAGCTGGCCGTTTCGGTTCTCCACCTCGATCTGAAGGGGGAGTGCGCGCGTCTTCGGGTCGATCACCCCGGCATCGTGCACGTGATCGGGTTTCAGCGCGATGGCATCTGCCTGTCCCGGAATCTCGAATGCGATCGCCGTCAGGGCGCGCGCCGCAGCCGCTTCATTCGGCGGCACCTGCGCCTGCAACTCGACCCGATCGCTCCGCACGATGCGAAAGAGCGGCGTACCCTCCGTGTACGAAGCGCCCAGAGCGGCGAACACCTCGGCAACACGCCCCGCGATTGGTGCGCGCAACGTGAAGGCGTTCCCGGATGCGGTGCCGCCCCCGCTCCGCAGTACTTCGTCCCGCTGAGCGAGGCGCGCCTTGGCGGCCGTCACGCGCGCGCCGGCGACCGCCGCGGCCCGGCGCGCGTCTTCGACGCGCCGGCCTGGGACGGCGCGTTCTTCCAGCAGCTGCTCCGCGCGAGCAAGGTCCGCCTTCGCGCCATCGAGGGCTGCTTGCGCTTCCGCCACGGTGGATTCAAGAGACGCTCTGTCCTCGCCGCCGCTCGCGAGACGCGGCTCGAGCCGGCCGAGCGTCGTTCCTGCTGCGACCCGATCGCCGACCGATGGCAATTGCGGTGACGCGTAGCGTCCGTCCGCCGGGGCGGCGACGATGGCGTCACCGCCGGTGACCGGTTCAACGGCGGCCGGCACACGAATCGATGTGCGGACATCGCCTTCTCGCACGACCGCCGTCGAAAACGGATTCGTCCACTGCTGTTCCTTGAGATAGGCGATCGCCGCCGCATCCTGTTCGGGTTGTTTCTCCGCGTCTGCCAACGCCGTCGGTTCGTCAGCGAACACCATCGTGGAGCCCAGATCGTGCCGATCGGAAAGACCGGGCGCGTTGACGACCAACGCCCATCGGTACTGTCCCGCAGGTGGGAGCTTGCCCTCGACACGAAATGCGCCGGGCCGAAGCGGCTCCGAGCCTGGGAGGATGACGGCCGCGCCACCCGAGACCGGCGCCATTTCGATGGCGGGCCGGCCGGCGTTCAAGGCCTGGAAGTCGGCCAACTTCGTCAGATGGACGGCGAATCGAACCGTGTGCCCGGCCACGAGGGGCGGGTGCTCCATGAAGAGCTCCGTCTGCTGTGTCCAACTCGTCACGTCCAGCGTGTGTTCCTCGGCGCTGGTGCCCTGACCGGCGCTGGTTGCTCCGCGGCGGCACGCCGCGGTCAGGAGGATCGACACAATGACCGCGACCGGGCGCGTACGCTTCATCATCGGATCTCCCATCCGCTCACAAGTTCGAGCTCGATTTCTGCGATCCGCAACGCCGCGTCCAGGACGACCTGCCGCAGTCTCGTTGAACCACTGTTCCGATAGGCATCGACCAGTTCGAGAATGCTGCGCTCGCCCGCGTCGTAGCTGACTTGAGCGATGCGTTCGAGCTGTGCCGCGCTGGTGGCCGTCGACGCCCGATAACTGTCGGCAGCCTGTCGCCGCTCGAGCACAATCGTGCGCAGCGCGGCGACGTCTGCGTGCAGCACCGCTTGAAAGGCGGCGATGCGCGCTTCGGCCTGCGCGCGCCTCGCGTGTGCCAGGGCCTGTTCGGGCTTCGCACGATCGAAGAGCGGAACCGCGATGTGGACGCTGAAGACCGTTCCCACATCGCCCCCCGCGACATTCGACGACTTCGTGCCGGCGACGACTTCCGGCTCGGGGATCGGACGCCGCCCTGCCGCGTTGATTGCCAGTGAGGCGGATTCCTGCTCGTGCTTGAGCGCCGACAGTTCCGGAAGCTGGCTTTCTGCGTGAGCCACCAGCTCTTCGACTGTGGGGAGCGGCTGCCGTGAGGCTCCGGCCTGCGGAACCGCAGCGACCAGCGTGGCGGGATCGGTGGTTGGCGCAAAGAAGGCGGCCAATGCGGCCTGCGCACGCGCTCGATCGGCCCGTGCAGCGGTCAAGTCCGCCTCGATTTCTATCACTTCACGTTCCGCCCGCAGGCGGTCGTACCCCGCCGCCTCGCCAGCCGCTTCGCGACGCCCGAGAACCTCCGCGAGTCCCCGCAATCGGTCCCGCGACGCACTCATTTCGGCTCCGCGCAGCTGTGCGCCCACGAGGTCTGCGTAGGCCCGGCGGAGCGCCGCGCGGACCTGCCGAACCGCCTGGTCGGCCCGATGATCGCTTGCCGCCACCAACGCGGATGCAGCGTCGACCTCTAAACCTCGTCGTCCGGTTATCGGGAGCGGCTGCGCCACCATGAACATGTTCTCGGTGACGCCCGCCACAGATTCACGATTGAACGTGAACCGCGGGTTGGGCCATCGGCCGGGAGCAAGGGCCTCCGCTCGCGTCACATCCACGCCGCTGCGAATCTCACGCACGCGCGGGCTGTCGACGCTGAGTTTGGCCAGCGCATCGGCCTCAGACAGAACCGTTTGGGCCGCAACCAGCGTGGGCAGACACGCCAAGGTCGCAGCCACGCACCAGGTGCGGGTCCGCATACGACTCCTTCCGGGTAGACAGAGATCGAGACGACGGCTATCGAGCCGTGTTTATAAGGCGGGCGAGAAAGGCGGGCCGCGAAGTACGGAAGGGGCGCGAGGCGGACCGTGAATCGGTACGTCGCACTTTGTCTGGGGGCGCTCGATACGTTCTGGCGCTGGCGGTTGGATGAGAGAGCTCATCAAACGCTCCGGCGCTGACAGAACGACTGAAGCAGGAACGGTGTAGACCGTGGTCAGGGTGAGGATCGGAGCGTCATCATCCTCGACTGATGCCTGGTGCTCGCGATGATGGTCGAGCAAGCCGTGCGGAGGCGTGTGGCGATGTACCACGAGCTCGGCATGTCCGTGGTCTTCACGCTCGTGGACATGCTCGGGTGCAGCCATCGGCAGCAGGCCGACAGTCAGGCTGAGCACGCTCGCGAGAATCCCGGGCACCGTCACACGTGAATCGTATGCGACGTTGAGTTGGCGCGCCAGACTTCCCGCTTTAGAGACGGCTGGCCGAACCGCTGATCGCCGCTGTCGCAGACCCGAACCGCCAAATCATCGAAACTTGGCCTGTTTAGGCAGCTTCGCGGATGAGACATGGTCGAAAGTCTCTCCCGGTCATCCACTTCCATGACGATGCTCATGCGCA
>Ga0070669_100003993_pt1 | contig 10667 bp, 6 predicted proteins | sample KBSS53metaG_FD_64680 | JGI IMG/M metagenome (GOLD analysis project Ga0070669, IMG submission 64680) | Switchgrass rhizosphere microbial communities from Kellogg Biological Station, Michigan, USA - KBS S5-3 metaG | ecosystem: Host-associated > Plants > Roots > Rhizosphere > Soil ... | reverse complement strand
AGCCGTCCCATCGGCTTGTTCCACCTATGCACCGGGCTACTATTCGGCTTCTCTCTGACGGAGGGTTCATGGCGCAGGGTGCGGGCGGGTTGATGGTGAGCGTGTCGGGCATCCGCGGCCGGGTGGGCGACGCGCTCTCACCGGAGGTCGTGGCACGATATGCGGCGGCGTTCGGCGCCTGGTCGCTGGCCCAGGGAGGCTCGCGCCGGATCGTCGTGGGGCGCGACAGCCGCGTGTCCGGTCCGATGGTCCACCGCATCGTCGTGGGCACCCTGCAGATGGTGGGCTGCGACGTGATCGACATCGGCCTCACCACCACGCCCGGCTGCCAGCTCTCCGTCGAGCATCATCACGCCGCGGGCGGCGTGATGCTGTCGGCGAGCCACAACCCGATCGAGTGGAACGCGCTCAAGCTGATCGGCTCGAGCGGGCTCTTTCTGGAGGCGAGCCAGGGCGCCGCGATGCGCGCGCTGCTCGACACGGGTGTGCCGCTCGCCACCTGGGACCGCCTCGGCTCGGTGTCGACCGATCCGGACGCGGCGGCGAGGCATCTCGCCGCCGTGCTGGCGATCCCCTACGTCGACGTCGAGGCGATCCGGCGCCGCCGGTTCAAGGTCGCGCTGGACTGCGTGCGCGGCGCCGGAGCCACGATCATGCCCCTGCTGCTCGACGCCCTGGGCTGCGAGATGGTGGCGATCAACCTCGAGCCGGACGGCCGGTTTCCCCGCGAGCCCGAGCCGCTTCCCGAGAACCTCGGCGCGCTCGAGACGCTCGTGAAAGACAGCGGCGCGGACATCGGGCTGGCGGTGGATCCTGACGTGGACCGCCTGGCGATCGTCAGTGACGAGGGGCGGGCGATCGGCGAGGAGTACACCCTCGCGCTCGCTGCGAGGCTCGTGCTGCGGCACCGTCGGGGACCGGTGGTGACGAACCTCTCGAGCAGCCTGATGGTGGAGGATGTCGCGCGGGAGGCGGGAGTCCAGGCGATACGGACGCCCGTAGGCGAGGTGAACGTCGCGGTCCGGATGCGCGACGAAGGTGCACCGATCGGGGGCGAGGGGAACGGCGGCGTGATCCTGCCCGAGGTTCATCTCGGGCGAGATGCCCCGATCGGAGCGGCCCTGCTCCTGCAATTACTGGTGGAGGAGGGGCGGCCGTTGTCGCAGGTGGCGCGGTCGATCCCCAGCTACGTCATCGTGAAGGACAAGCTCGCCAGGCCGAACGCGAGCCTCGACGCAGTGTATGGAGCCCTTCGGTCGGCGTTCCCCGACGCCGGGGCGGATGCGCAGGACGGGCTGCGGTTGGCCTGGTCGGACCGGTGGGTACACGTGCGGCCGTCGGGGACGGAACCGATCGTTCGAGTGATCGCGGAGGCGCCGGACGAGGCGCAGGCGCGAGAGCTGGTGCGGCGGTCGCGCGAGCCGCTCGATGCGTTGGCCGGGTAGCGGCGCGGCGGGCTCGATCATCTAGCAGAGGACCAGAAGCCATGTGCGGAATCGTCGGTTATGTCGGCCCGAAGAAGAGCGCGGCGATGCTCATCGACGGACTGAAGCGGCTCGAGTATCGCGGGTACGACTCGGCCGGCATCTCGATCATGAACGGGAAGGGGGTCGAGACCCGGAAGGCCAAGGGGAAGATCTCGCAGCTCGAGCAGGTGATCAGCACGAGCCCGGTGGACGGCAACGTCGGCATCGCGCACACGCGCTGGGCGACCCACGGTCCGCCGAACGAGACGAACGCGCACCCACACCACGACTGCACGGGGACCGTGTCGGTCGTGCACAACGGGATCATCGAGAACTACGGGCCGCTCCGCGCGATGCTCCAGAAGACGGGGCACAAGTTCGTGTCGGACACGGACACGGAGGTGCTGGCGCACCTCGTCGAGGCCGCGATGGACGGCAATCTCGAGGAGGCGGTGATCGACGCGCTCGCGCTGGTCGAGGGGACGTACGGCATCGCCGTGATCTCGTCGAAGGATCCGGACAAGATCGTCGCGGCGCGCAAGGGCAGCCCGCTGCTGATCGGGCTCGGGGACGAGCAGGGTGAGTACTACGTCGCCAGCGACGTCGCGGCGATCCTGCAGCACACGCGGCAGGTGGTGTACCTGGACGACGGCGAGATGGCGGTGCTGTCGCGCGGCGGCTACCAGGTGATGGATCTGGACGCGCAGATCGTGAAGAAGGGGGTGAGTCGCATCGAGTGGGATCTCGACCAGATCGAGAAGGGCGGCTTCGCGCACTTCATGCTCAAGGAGATCTTCGAGCAGCCGCAGACGATCCAGAACACGATGCGGGGGCGTCTCGTCGCGGACGAGGGGTTCTCGAAGCTCGGCGGCCTGAACCTGACGAAGGACGAGCTGCAGCAGCTCGACCAGATCATCATCACGGCGTGCGGCACGAGCTGGCACAGCGCGTTGATCGGCGAGCTGATGATCGAGGAGCACGCGCGCATCCGCTGCGAGGTGGAGTACGCGTCGGAGTTCCGGTATCGCAACCCGATCGTGACCGACAAGACGCTGTGCGTCGTGATCTCGCAGTCGGGCGAGACGGCGGACACGCTGGCGGCGATGCGCGAGGCGAAGCGCCGCGGCGCGAAGACGCTCGGGCTCGTGAACGTCGTCGGCTCGACGATCGCGCGCGAGGACGACGGCGGCATCTACCTGCACGCCGGTCCGGAGATCGGCGTGGCGTCCACCAAGGCGTTCACGAGCCAGGTGATCGCGCTCGCGCTGCTGACGCTCAAGCTCGGACGCCTGCGCAACATGTCGGTGGTGCAGGGACGTGCGGTCGCGCAGGCGCTGGAGGCGCTGCCGGGGCAGATCCAGTCGATCCTCGACCGCGCGAGCGAGATCGAGAAGATCGCCGAGGCGTTCGTCGACGCGACCAACTTCCTGTACCTCGGCCGCGGCTACAACTTCCCGGTGGCGCTCGAGGGCGCGCTCAAGCTGAAGGAGATCAGCTACATCCACGCCGAGGGCTATCCGGCGGCGGAGATGAAGCACGGTCCGATCGCGCTGATCGACGAGAACATGCCCGTCGTGTTCATCGCGCCGCACGACTCCGTGTTCGACAAGGTCGTGTCGAACGTGCAGGAGGTGAAGGCGCGCGGCGGCCGGGTGATCGTGCTGACGAGCCGCGAGGAGCCGTCGCTGGCGGGCAAGATCGACTACGAGATCCGCATCCCCGAGACGATCGACATGTTGAACCCCGTGCTCGCGGCGATCCCGCTGCAGCTGCTGGCGTACTACATCGCGGCGAAGCGCGGGCTGAACGTGGACCAGCCGAGAAATCTCGCGAAGTCGGTGACTGTGGAATAGCGCGATGCGCAATGCGCATTGCGCGATGAGTCACGGCCTCGGGACGCTTCTGCCTCCCGAGGCCGTTTCACACCCCCTCACCCTCCAACCAACCAACTCACTGCGCAATCACGCGCAGATCGAATCACAGAACGGCCGCCGCCCGATTAGGGCATTCACGCGGCGTCGAATGGCGTCGCCGGTGACCGTGTTCCCGAGGAGTACGAAGACGTAGCCGCTGTCGCCGTACAGCTCGAGCTCCGACTCGGCGCCGGGAATCGCGCCGCTGTGGCCCCAGACGTTGTTCCCGCGATAGAGATCGACGCCGTAGCCGTAGTCCATCGCGCCAAGCTCGCGGCGCGGCGTTCGCATCGTGGCCACCGTCGCCTTCGACACGAGCCGGCCGGTGCGGAGCGCCTCGGCGAAGCGGAAGAGGTCGAGCGCGGTGGAGAAGAGCCCACCGGCGCCGGTGGCCGGCGTCGTCTGCGCCTGCGGATTCGCCACGAAGCGGATTCCCGTGCTGTCGAACTGGACGTCGTAGGCCGAGGGGAGTGCGGAGTCCGCGGTGGTGGCGGTGAGCCGCAGCGTCGACGTCATGCGCGCCGGAGCGAAGATGGCCGACGCGAAATGCTCGGCGAACGGCATGCCGGTCACCTTCTCGATCACCAGTCCGAGGATGTAGTAGCCGTAGTTGACGTACGAGAACCGCGTGCCCGGCGTGAACGCGAGCGAGTCCGACCCCCGCGTCATCCCGTCGGTGTGCGAGAGGATGGTCTTGAGCGGGACGCCTGCCGCGGCGGCGGGTCGTTCGCCCCGCGCGAGGAACTTTCCGAGCGTGTCGTCGAGCGACAGCCGGCCCTGCTCGACCAGCTGCATCAGTGCCGTCGCCGTGATCAACTTCCCGGTCGACGCGATGCTGTAACGCTCGCCCAGCCTCGTGCGCCGCCGCATCGACCGATTCGACGTGCCGAGCGCTTCGTGGTAGAGGATGCGCCCGTCACGGGCGAACAGGACCTCACCGGAGAACACGCCTCCTTCGGCCATGCGCCTGGTGACGGCGCGCAGCGACGCCGCGCGCGCTTCGTCGTTCGCCGTGTCGGCCGGCGCGAGTGGGACGTGTGCGCCACGTGCGACGCCGAACCGCGCGATCGTCTGCGAACCCGGCACCACGGCCACCTGGATGCTGTCCAGCTCACCGGTCTGGGCATTCGCCAGGATGCCGTACGCCGAGCTCGCGTCGCCGCACTCACGCACGGGCGTCAGCCTCGTGCTCTCCCAGTGCCACCGCCCGAGCGACGAGCGCATGGCGGCGTGCCGCTCGGGGGTGAGGCGCGTGCGATCGAAGTGCGCGAGGATCGCGCTGTCGATGGCGGCGACGGTCCCGGCGTTCGTCGCGGCGATCAATCGCCGGAGCACGCTGTCGACCGCCGGACCCGGCGGCGCGCACGGGGCGTCCTGCGCGACCAACGGCGCGGGAAGCGACAGTCCTGCCACGACGCCGAGAAGTCCTGTCCAGGATCGCACGTGCGCCAGGATGCGCACACTGCTGCGGATACGCGGAGAGGCGGGTTGGATGTTCATGGTGCCCTCGAGGCGGTGGGTTGACGAGTACCGCACGAGCTGGCGGACGGCGCATCGCCGCCAGAGGGTCTTGCTCGTCTGTCACCGGCGACGCCACGAGGGTTGCAGGGGAGGCGGGAGAGTGAGTTGGATGGTGGGAGGGTGTGAAAAAGCCTCGGGAAGCATCTGCCTCCCGAGGCCGTTCGCGAACAAGCGGATCTCCGGACCTCCGGACGGGCTCAAGGCACTGGCTTGCTCTCCACCGCCTTCGCGCCTTCCGCCGGCAGCAGCGTGAACCGCGCGTAGCGATCCGTGTTCAGGTACAGCCGCGCCGCGTCGCGGATCTGCTCCTTGGTCACCTTCAGCATGCGCTCGGGGGAGCGGAGGAAGTCGCGCTGATCGCGGCCGTCCTCGTCCGCGTCCATCATCGCGTCGAGCCAGCGGTTGTTCTGCTTGAGCGCCGTCTCGTGGCCGCGAATCGTCAGCTCGCGAATCTTCGTCATGTTCGAGTCGCTCACCTCGCCCTTCTTGATGTTCTCGATCACCGAGAACACTTCCTTCGTGAGCTCCTCGGTGCGCTCGGGGGCGCTGCCGAACGACACGGTGACGCGATAGTTCGAGTAGGGGATGTGGCTGCAGTTCGCGCCGACACCCGCGCCGTACGTGCCGCTCTTGTCCTCGCGCAGCACCTCGCGCAGGCGGATGTTGAGCAGCTCGCGCATGGCGCTCATCACGGTCCGGTTCTCGATGCTGTACTCGCACGGGCCCGAGAAGACGATCATGGTCTGCGCCTTCGGCTCGATGCCGGCGCGCACCGTCTTGCTGACGACGCCGGTGGGAGGACGGATGCCCACGTCCTTCGCCTTCTCGCCGCGCTTCTGCGAGGGGAGCGACGCGATGTACCGCTCGACGAGCGGACGCACCGAATCGGGATCGAAGCTGCCGACGAGGAAGAAGGTGAACGCGCTCGCGTCGGCGAAGCGGTCGCGATGGATGGCGAGCGAGCGCTGGACGTCGACCGAATCGAACAGCTCGGGGGTGAACAGCCGCGTCCGCGGGTGATACCCGGCCATCACCATCGTCACGGTGTCGCGGAAGATCGCCCCCGGATCGTTGCGCTGGTTCGCGAGCACCGACCGCGCCTGGTTGCGCAGCGCGGCATAGGCATTCGAGTCGGCGCGCGGCTGCGTCAGGTTCAGCCACGCGAGCTGGAATAGCGTCTCGATGTCCTTGGCCGACGCGCTCCCCTGCAGCCCCTGCTCGGTATCGCTGATGTACGCGCTCACGTTCGCACGCTTCCCCGTGAGCCGCTTGGTGAGCGCGGTCTGGTTGAAGGTGCCGAGCCCGCCGACGGAGAGCGCCGTGCTCGCGAGCTCCGCCTGCGTCACCGCGGTGTCGGGGAGCAGCGAGATCCCTCCCGGGCTCTGCGCGGCGAACAGCACCTCGTCGCGCTTGAAGTCGCTCGGCTTGAGCAGAACCTTGGCGCCGTTCGAGAGCCGCCACTCGAGGATGCCCGTCTCGGGAAGCTTGGTCTCCGAGACGACCTTTCCCGGAGTGGGAGGCGACGCCACGAGCGGCGCGTCGGAGGTCGAGTCGACGTAGGCGGTGAGCCCCGCGTCGACCGGCCGGTCGAACACGGCGAGCATCGTGGCGCGGTCGGGAAGCTTGATCTCCGGCTTGTCGGGCGCGGCCACGATGACGACGCGGTCCTGCTTGGGGAAGGACGCGCGGGCGAGCGCATTCAGCTCGTCGAGCGTGATCGTGGGCGCGAAGCGCTGCCCGAGCGCCTGCTCGTCGGCGATGTTGAGGATCGGCGTGTCGTTCAGTGCGCTCGACACGAACTGACCGGCGAAGCTGCTCGAGTTGGTCTTGTCGCGCTCCGCGTAGCGCTGCTCCAATCCACGCAGGTAGTTGGTGCGCGCACGATCCAGCTCGCTCTTCGTGAACCCGAACCGACGCACCCGCTCTGCCTCGGTCAGCAGCGCCTCGGCGGCCTTCGCGAAGTCGCTGCCCTTCACGGCGGCGTAGAGCTGGTGCACGTCGCGCGTCCGCGTGAACGATCCGCGACCGGTGCCGCCGTACGCGAACGGCGCATCCGGACGCTGGCCGATCTCGCTCAGGCGCGCGTTCACCATGCGATCGTAGAAGCCGTTCACGAGCGCGCGCCGGAACTCGGACGTCATTCGGACCCGCTTCGGCGCGCTGAACCAGACCAGCGCCACGCTGGCGTTCGGGTACTCCTTGTCCGACTCGATCGAGACGAAGGTCTCCTCGTGCCCGGGCACCGCGGCGTACTCGCGCTTCCTCGGCTTCGATACGGGGGGAATGCGCGCGAACCGCTGCTTGATGTCGGCTTCCATCTTCTTCGGATCGAAGTCGCCCACCGCGACGACCGTCATCAGGTCCGGCCGGTACCAGTCGCGGTAGAACGCGCGAGCGACGCTGTCCGGGAAGGTCTCGAGGTTCTCGCGCGTCCCGATCGGAAGGCGCGTGGCGTACCTCGACCCGTGGAGGATGACGGGGAACTGCTTGTACGTCATGCGCATCTGCGCGCCGCGTCCCGTGCGCCACTCCTCGACCACCACGCCACGCTCCTTGCGGATCTCGGTCGTGTCGAGCGCCAAACCGTGCGCCCAGTCCTCGAGGATGTCGAGCGCCTTGCTGACGATCGCCGCCGTATCGGTGGGGACCTGGAGCATGTACACCGTCTCGTCGAACGAGGTGTACGCGTTCAGGTCCGGCCCGAACCGCACCCCCGACCGCTCGAGGAAGTTCACGAGATCGGCCTTCGGGAACCGGCGCGTCCCGTTGAACGCCATGTGCTCCACGAAGTGCGCGACGCCGAGCTGGCTGTCGTCCTCGAGGATGGAGCCGGCGTCGACCACCAGCCGGAGCTCCGCCCGCTTCTCGGGAAGCGTGTTGCGGCGCACGAGATATCGCAGCCCGTTCGGCAGACGGCCGCGCAGCACGGTGCTGTCGAAGGGCAGGGGCGCATCAGCGGCCTGCGCGCCGGCCCGGGGTGCGAGCGCGGAACCAGCGAGGACGAGCGCGACGAGGAATGAGGAGCGCAGCGACACGGTTCTGAGGGATGCGTGGGAGAGGAGGGAGCCGAGTGGCCCTGGAAATCAGCACGCGCGGCGTCCGCCGGCAAGGCGGGCGCTCCGCGCTGGGCACGGCCCTGGCGAGCGGGTGCGAGTCGAACCGCACCGCAGGACAGTCCATGATTAGTACGATGGGAGCTAGCACAGGGTTGCGCATCGGCACGGCCGGCTGGGGACTTCCCCGCCTCTGGCGCGGCGAGTTCCCGGCCGACGGGAGCTACCTCGAGCGCTATGCGGCGCGGTTCGACGCGGCGGAGATCAACTCGTCGTTCTACCGTCAGCACCGGCGCGGCGTGTACGAGCGGTGGGCCGCCGCGGTGCCGCTCGAGTTCCGATTCGCCGTGAAGGTCCCGCGCGCGATCACGCACGACCAGAGCCTCGTCGCCGCCGACGTGCTGCTCGAGGTCTTCCTCGAGGAGGTGTCGGGACTCGGGTCGCGGCTCGGTCCGCTGCTCGTCCAGCTTCCACCCTCGCTCGCCCTGAACGAGGAGCATGCCGAGGAGTTCTTCGAGACGCTGCGCCGGCTGCACGCCGGCCCGGTCGCCCTGGAGCCACGCCACGAAAGCTGGTTCTTCGCGAAGGCAGACCAGATGATGCGACGGCATCGCGTGACCCGCGTCGCGGCGGACCCCGCGCGAGTTCCGGCTGCCGCGGAGCCGGGCGGCGACCCAGGGCTCGTGTACTACCGGCTCCACGGATCGCCGAGGATCTACTGGTCGGACTACGAGCCGGCCCGCATCGCGGCGCTGGCCGAACGGCTGCGGCGGGCCGCGACGGCGGGCGTCGACCGCTGGTGCATCTTCGACAACACCACGCTCGGCGCGGCGACGGGAAACGCGCTCGCGCTGGCGAGCCTCCTCTCGGACTAGACGGGGAGCCGCGCTTCCGCTGGCAGGACGCGCCTTCCCGCCGCATGCTTCTCCGCAGTCACCCCTTCCAGGAGAGCCGACATGCCGCACCGATTCACGAAGGCGATCGTCGTCGCGGCGGCCGTGATCGCCAGCGCCTGCTCGAGCAAGCCCGCCGACCGCGCGAAGGACGAAGCGCCGGACGGCGGAGTGACGATCTCGAAGAGCAGCGTGCCGGTGGCCGACGACTCGCTGAACGCGGGGGACGTCCGCATCGTCGCGACGAATGGCGGCATCGACCTCGCGCTGATCGGCGACTCGATCAGCTCCGGGCTGTCGCCCGCCGCGCTGAAGAAGGTCCACGAGGAGACGGACACGGCCAGAGTGACTGGCACCGGATTCGGCGCATCGATCGAGAAGATGGTGAAGGGGACGGTGCAGGGGGCCATCGGCACCCGCGTTTCCTTTCCGGTCTCGGCCGTGCGCCAGGCACGGTACGATGGCGAGAAGATCGTGTTCGAATGGGAGGGCGAGCCGCGCAAGATCTTCGAGAACACGAAGGTCGACGGGAAGCCGCTGCTGGCGTCGTTCTCACCTGAGGAGGCGCGGCGCTTCGTCGACGCGGTGAACGCGAGGAAGGGAAAGCCGAAGAACCTCTAGGAGCCGCGCGAGGCCGAAGTGGCGCCACCTTCGTTGCCGGCGGCGCCTTCGCATGAGGCCGCGTTCGGAATGCCTTTTGCCCTCCACCGGGTCCCCTCATGCAGTGCTTCCCATGACGACAACCCTTCCCGCGCCCCCGGCTTCCGCTGGTGTGGACGCGAACGAGCTGCGTGTCACCCGAGTCCGACCCCTCCGCGGCCCGAACTACTGGCGCCTCGCGCCAGTGATCGCCTGCGACGTCCGGCTCGGCTCACTCGAGCAGTACTCGACGGCGGAGCTCGCCGGGTTCAGCGATCGGTTGCTCGAGGCGCTCCCCACACTCCGTGAGCACCCGTGCAGCCGTGGCACGGCCGGCGGGTTCGTCGAGCGGCTGTACGAGGGAACGCATCTGCCGCACGTCCTCGAGCACATCTCGCTCGAACTGCAGACCCTCGCCGGGAGCGACGTCAGCTTCGGCCGCGTCGTGCCGTCGGGGGACGAGGGCGTCTGGTGGGTGATCGTCGCCTACGAGGAGGAGGAGGTCGGCGTCGAGAGCATGCACGAGGCAGCGCGGCTCGTGCGCGCATGCGTCGACGGCACGCCGGTGCACATGGGCGAGATGATCCACGACATGCAGCGGCTGTACGAGACGGTCAGGCTCGGTCCGTCCACGGGCCACATCGTCGAGGAGGCGCGACGGCGTGGCATCCCCGTGCGGCGGCTGAACAACCGCTCGCTCGTGCAGCTCGGGCTCGGCCGCAACCTGCGCCGCATCCAGGCAACCGTCACCGACCGCACCAGCTCGATCGCGGTGGAGATCGCGCAGGACAAGGACGAGACGAAGCGCGTGCTCGGGAACATCGGTCTGCCGGTGCCGCGCGGGGACGTCGTGCGCACGATCGACGACGCGATCGAGGTGACCGAGGACATCGGCTTCCCCGTGATCGTGAAGCCGCTCGACGCGAGCCACGGGCGCGGCATCTCGCGGCGCATCGACGACGTGGACGCGCTGCGGCACGCGTTCGAGGAGGCGCAGCAGTTCAGCCGCCGCGTCGTGATCGAGCACTTCGCCTCGGGCAACGACCACCGCGTGCTCGTCGTGAACGGCCGGGTCGTGGCGTGCGCCGAGCGCGTGCCGGCGCGCGTCATCGGCGACGGCACGCGCTCCGTGCGGCAGCTCATCGAGGAAGCGAACGGCGACCCGCGGCGGGGGATCGGGCA
>Ga0070669_100003992_pt1 | contig 10670 bp, 8 predicted proteins | sample KBSS53metaG_FD_64680 | JGI IMG/M metagenome (GOLD analysis project Ga0070669, IMG submission 64680) | Switchgrass rhizosphere microbial communities from Kellogg Biological Station, Michigan, USA - KBS S5-3 metaG | ecosystem: Host-associated > Plants > Roots > Rhizosphere > Soil ... | reverse complement strand
AGCGCGCCGGCACCGCGTCCCGGCCCAGCACCTGGCGGTAGCTGCGCCACAGGAAGCGCGCCGGCAGCTCGACCCGCGTGGCCGCGCACACGCCGCGCGTGGCCGCCAGCGTCATCTTCAACCACTCGGCCACGCCGTTGCTCTGCACCAGGAAGATCTCTTCCTCCAGCGGCTGCAGCGGATGGCGGCTGATCCATTCGAACAGCGCGTCGCCCAGCAGTTCGGCGCGGTTGCCGTGCAGGACCAGAAGGCCGGGCTGGAGAGGGACGGGATTCATGCGCTGCGCGGCGGGTGAGGAAGAGGCGAGGGGCGGCGGACCATTCTCGCCGCTGCGCGGGCCAGCCTCGCTGCAGGCCGTCGCGCAAAGCCGCTCAGCGCCGGCCGGCGGCGAGGTTCGCCAGGCGGTCGTAGCCGCTCATCTCCAGGAAGCCCTGCCCTTCGGCGCTGCCGCTCACGCGCACCGGCCCCTCCCAGTAGACATTGGCCGTGGTCTGGCGCGAATCGAATTCGCCGTCGGGGTAGAAAGGCTTCACGTCGTAGACGCCCGAAGGCAGACGCAGGCGCCACTCGACGACGTAGGGGATCCGCGTCGCCGGGCTGGTCCAGCTCGCGCCCGGCGTGAGCTCGATGTCCTCGCCCTTGAGCGGCACGGCGCCCTTGGCATCGGACACCGTGCCGGCGGTCATGACCTTGCGGCCCTCGGCGTCGAAGAGCTGGTAGACCATCACGTCGGAGCCGTTGGCCAGATGCAGCGCGAACCAGTTCCAGCCCAGCGCGGAGGCGTCGAACTCGCCCCACTGGTGGTCGAACCACACCGGGCCGCTCACCGACACGGTCTTGCCGCCGACCACGATGTCGCCCTTGGCGGCGATGCGCGGGCGCGAATAGTAGTAGCTGATACCGGCCTTGCCGAAGTCGAGCAGACCGGGCGTCTTGGAGCCGGCGGCGCGGTGCGCGACCACTCTACCCGCGTCCTTCAGATCGAGCGAGATCGCCATGTCGTCGGACGCGGTCCGCAAGGTGTGCGACGGCCCGGCCGCCGCGACGCGCCAGCGCCCCTGCGAGAAGTCGAAGCCGTTGGCGATCGCCTGCGCCGGCACCCCGCCGGTGCGGGTCTGGCTGGCATAGCGCTTGCCGGTCTGCAGGTCGGTCACCGCGGCATGCATGGCCGTGTGCTTGACCAGGCCGGTGGCGACGAAGACCGCCACGTGGAAGGCATAGCGCTCGCCGTTCGCCGCATCGAGGATGCCGTTGTAGTACCACCATTCCATGCCCGAACCGTGCGCGGCGTCGTCGGCCGGCAGGTTGAGCGGCGGGAGCGCCGCGGTGCGTTCGGCCGGCGTGCCGTCGTCGACGGCCGAGACGACCGCCGGGCGCGCGGGCAGCGCGTCGGGCATCCATGCCATGAACAGCGCCGCGGCGGCGACGACCAGCACGCCGATACCGAGCAGCAGGTAGCGCCGTGCGGCGCGACGGCGCTGCAGCTCTTCCCGGTAGGAGCGCGAATACGCCCGGCCGGAGCGGGGGGAAAAGTCATCTGGCATCGGCGAGCCTCGAAGGGACATGCAATGGGCGCCGAGCCTAGCATTCGTCCCCGGTCCGCGCCAAGCGCGGACGCTCGCCAAGCCCGTTGCGGTCCCTGGCGATGCTCAGCGGATGACCACCGTGAGCGTGCTGCCCTGCGGCACGCGCACCGTTTCCTTGTAGCTGCCGGTCAGGCGGAAGCGCGACACCGGGAAGCTCGCGAAGCCCTTCAGCGTCGACGGGACCGCCGCCGGCAAGCCGCGACCCGACTCGCCGAAGGCCGCGGGGTCCATGGCCACCAGTTGCAGGCCGTCGTCGTTGCGCATGGGCATGCTGTAGCCGGCGACGCCGGCGCTCAACGGCACCAGGCCGGCCGCGGCGGACGAGAAGCGGCGCAGTTCCTGCCCGATGCCGGAATCCGGGCGCTGGGCCTTGATCGCGGCCTCGAGCACGGCGGCCGAGTCGGTCAGGCCGGTGCTGCGCAACACCGACTGGAAGAAACCCAGGCCGAACTGGCGGTTCAGGTAGCCACCGAAGGAGCCGACCACGGCATAGCTTTCGCACACGGTGCCCATCGGGTCCCAGCGGGTCAGCTCGCAGTTGTAGCTGCCGCTGCCGCGGTAGTTCAGGTAATACGGCAGGCGCGCATCACGGATGGCGTTGTGGCTGGTGTCGAGCGCGTAGCTGGCCCAGTCTTCCATCATCAGTGCCGACATCTCCTCGAGCCAGTCGTCGAAGGCGAACTGGGAACCCATGCTGACGCTGCGGCGGTAGAAGTTCTGCATGTGCATGCCTTCGTGCGCGAGCGCCGTGACCACCTGGCGCAGCCCGCGCTCGCCGTCGAGGTACATCGTCTCGGTGTCCATGTACATGCTCAGCGATTCGTTGCTGTAGGCCAGCTGGCCCGCGCCCGTCTTGAAGTTGTTCAGGCCCCAGAAGTAGCCGCCCATGCCGTAGGGCTGGGCGTTGCGGTCGAAGTTGACGAGGAAGATGTCGATCGGCTGGCCGCTGCCGGGCAGCAGCTCCGTGTGCCCGTGCGGGCCCCACAGCGGGCCGCCGACCTTGACCAGCATGTCGTAGATGCCGCCGGCACCGGCGAAGGCGTCGCGCACGCGGTCGCTCAGCGTCGCGGACACGCGCGCCGGGTCGATCTCGCTCGTCTCCACCCACACGTTGACGACCGTGCCGTCGCCGGTCGCGCGCTGGCCCGCGAGCCGGACCGTGCGCTGCGACCGGTCGAGCAGGTACACGGTGCGCTGCTGCCCCACCGTGTAGGTGGCGGCCGGCGCTGTCGGGGCCGACAGCGCGGAGAGCTTCGCGGCGACGCCGGCCGCCGCGGTCGGCGTGCTCAGCAGCCGGGCGAAGCCGTCGCGGTTGAAGTTGGCCACGTCGGCGTTGAATGCCGTGCCCGCGTCGGCGCCGTCGCCGCCGCCAGACATCGACTTGCTCAGGGTCGGCGCCAGCGTGGTCGACGACGACAGGATCTGCAGCGACGGCATCGCGACTTCCTGCGCCGATTCGTTGGTGAAGACCAGGGTCACGAGCTGGCCGGTCAAGCCCTTGATGGCGAGTGGGAAGTCCTTCGCCAGCGACCCGGTGTTCGAGACCTGCCACACGCCGGTGCCGGCACCGGCATAGGTGCTGCCGTCGACCGCACCGCAGTCGGTGCAGGCCGCGGTCAGCGGCGACGGCGTGTCGATGGCGGCCACCGGTGGCGCGCTCGCGCCTGCGGTGCCAGCCGCGCCCCCCTCACCACCGCCCCCTCCACCGCCGCAGGCCGCGAGGATGGCGGCCGCAGCCAGGGATGCGATCGCGCCGAAGAGGGCGTTGGGGGTTCTGCGAGGCATGAGCTGTTCCTTGTTCGGCGAAGTCCGTACGTGTGAGGCGCCGGGACAGCGTGAACAGAGATAGAAAGAAAGCTCTGCAGGCCGCGGCCCGATCGCGTGGCATGACCCAGCTATCGGCAGCGATCGGTGAACCTTGAGGGCGTGGCCGCGCCAGGCAGGCGACGGCGCGCGGCAGTCCGCACTTTCAGGAAGAAATGCGCATCCGCGCGGATATTTGCGAAGACCGGGCCGGTTCGATGCCCGGAGCCCGCCGGCCCTTCAGGCCAAACCCAGGCGGATCGCCAGCGCGGCCAAGGTCACGAGCAGCACCGGCACGGTGAGCACGATGCCGACCCGGAAGTAGTAGCCCCAGGTGATGGTGGTGCCCTTCCTGGCCAGGACGTGCAGCCAGAGCAGCGTGGCCAGGCTGCCGATGGGGGTGATCTTCGGGCCGAGGTCGCAGCCGATCACGTTGGCATAGATCATGGCCTCCTTCACCACGCCGGTCGCGGAGGAGGCGTCTATCGACAGCGCGCCGATGAGCACCGTCGGCATGTTGTTCATCACCGAAGACAGCAGCGCGGTGAGGACGCCGGTGCCCATCGCCGCGCCCCAGACGCCGCTCTGCGCGAAGATGTTCAGCAGGCCGGCGATGCGGTCGGTAAGGCCGGCGTTGCGCAGGCCGTAGACCACCAGGTACATGCCGAGCGAGAAGATCACGATCTGCCAGGGCGCGCCGTGCAGCACCTTGCGCGTGCTGATCACCGAGCCACGCGCCGCCACGGCCAGCAGCAGCGCAGCGCCGACAGCGGCCACCGCGCTCACCGGCACGCCCAGCGGCTCCAGCCCGAAGAAGCCGATGAGCAGGAGCGCCAGCACCACCCAGCCTGCCCGGAAGGTGGCGCGGTCCTTGATCGCTTCGCTCGGCGGCTTGAGCTGCGCCACGTCATAGGTGGCGGGAATGCCGCGCCGGAAGTACAGCATCAGCACCACGAGGCTGGCGAGCACCGAGGCGATGTTCACGGGGACCATGACGGCCGCATAGTCATCGAAGCCGATCTTGAAGAAGTCCGCCGAGACGATGTTCACCAGGTTCGAGACGATCAGCGGCAGGCTCGCGGTGTCGGCGATGAAGCCCGCCGCCATGACGAAGGCCAGGGTCGCGGCGGGCGTGAAGCCGAGGGCCAGCAGCATCGCCATGACGATCGGCGTGAGGATCAGCGCGGCACCGTCGTTGGCGAACAGGGCCGACACGGCCGCGCCGAGCAGCACGATGAAGGCGAACAGCAGCCGTCCACGGCCGGCGCCCCAGCGTGCGACGTGCAGGGCCGCCCATTCGAAGAAGCCGGCTTCGTCCAGCAGCAGGCTGATGATGATCACGGCCACGAAGGTGGCGGTGGCGTTCCAGACGATGCCCCAGACCACCGGGATGTCACTCAGCTGCACAACGCCGAAGATCAGCGCGATCACGGCACCCAGCGACGCGCTCCAGCCGATGCCCAGGCCCCTGGGCTGCCAGATGACCAGGACGAGCGTGAAGATGAAAATGAGGATGGCCGTCAGCATGGAGGCTGCTCGAACACGGCGCGTTTCTCGTGGGTGCGGAGGATCAGGACGATCATCTTCACCGGCGGGTCCCGATCTCGCGCACTTCATGCTGGATGGCCATGCGTTCGAGCTTGTCCATCGGCAGCGACAGCATGAAATCGATGCGGCGCTTGAGCGTCACCGCCGTGTCCATGAAGGCCCGCTTTCTCTCTTCCTCGGTGCCTTCCACCGCGGCGGGGTCCGGCAGGCCCCAGTGCGCGGTGATCGGCTGGCCGGGCCACACCGGGCACATCTCGCCCGCGGCCTGGTCGCAGACGGTGATCACGAAGTCCATCGGCGCAACGCCCTCCTTGGCGAACTCGTCCCAGCTCTTGCTGCTGTAGCCGCGGTCTTCGATGTGGAGCGTGCGCAGCGTTTCGAGTGCCAGCGGGTTCACGGCGCCCTTGGGATGGCTACCGGCGGAAAAGGCCTTGAACCGGCGGCCGCCCAACTGGTTGAGCAGGCCTTCGGCCAGGATGGAGCGCGCGGAGTTGCCGGTGCAGATGAACAGCACGTTGTGGGGAGTGTCGGTCATGATGGTCGGTGGGTTGGTGGAGATCAACAACGAAGGGAGCCTTCCGAGGCCATGCAAGCCTCCCCCTGGCAGCAGTTGTCCGTGAGGTAGCCGAGCAGCGCCTTCATCTGGTCGAAGACAGCGCGGTAGATGAGATTGCGGCTCTGGCGCTCCTGCGTGACGAGGCCGGCATGCATCAGCTCCTTGAGGTGGAACGAGAGGCTGGTGCTGGGGACACCGAGGGCCTCGACCAGCGCCCCGGGCGTCATGCCGTCGGTACCGGCGACCACCAGACGCCGGAAGACCTGCAGCCGCAGTGGTTGGGCAAGCGCGGCCAGCGCACGGACAGCCTCACTTGTTTCCATTATTCAATCATAGTCGAATGATTGAATTTTAGATGACAGCAGCAAGTCGAACTCACCGAAAGCAAGCCCGGAGGGGCTTCGTCAGAAGGCCGCGTCAGGAAGACGCGACGGGCGGCGGCGTGGTGGCCAGCGGCAGCTTGCGCCAGCGGCGGTGATGCCAGCTCCACAGTTGCGGATGCTGGCGCACCTGCTGTTCGGTGAGCTGAACCAGGCGCTCGACATCCGACGCCAGTGACCCCTGACCCAAGGGCACCGGCGGCTGGATCTCGAAGCGCCAGACCGGCTCGGCCGCCGTCGTGGCCACCGGCAGCAGCGGCGCACGCGCCGCGCGGGCGAGTTGCGCGGGGCCGGCCGGCATGGCGGCGTCCTTGCCCAGAAAGCGCTGCATCAGCCCGGTCTCGGCCTGCTGCACGCCCTGGTCCATCATGACGAAGACGATGCGGCCCTGCTTCAACGCAGAGACCATCTGGGCGTAGGCGCGCAGGCCGGTGTTCGCGAGGATGCCTTCGATGCCGTACTGCTCGAGGCCGTTCTGCAGCAGGCCCGCCGACATCATCCGCGCCTCGCGGTAGACCACGCTCACGCCCCAGCCGGCGCGGGCCAGCTTGACGGTGAGCAGCGCCGCATTGCCCATGTGCGTGGCCAGCAGGATCGCGCCGCGCCCGCCGGCCATGGCGGTGCGCAGGTGCGCGAGGCCGTCGACCTCGCAGCGCGCGATGAGCATGTCCTCGTCCTGGCGCTGGTCGAACATCGCCAGAATCTCGAGCACGGCGGTGTTGTTCACGCGGTAGGCCTCGCGCAGCAGCGGCGCGACAGACGGGTCGCCGGGCGGGCGGCCGAGCGCCACGGCCATGTCGTGCGCGATGCGCCGGCGCTGGCGCCAGGCCAGCCGGTACTGCAGCGCGCCCGTCAGTTGGCCGAGCAGGCCCACGCGCTGGAAGCCGGTCACGCGCAGCACCGTGCGCAGGCCGAGGAAGAGCGCGCGACGGCGGGCGCGTCGCACGCGGCGGCCGAGGTCGACCGGGCGTTCCGCGTCGCTCACGGGGCCACCTCTGGTTCCTGCGGACCGCGCACCAGGCTCACCTCTGCATCGGCCAGCCGGTAGATCCGGTCGGCCGCGTCGATCAGCAGGCCCTGGTGCGCCACGGCCAGGATCGTCAGGCGGCCCTTGAGACGCCGCACGGTGTCGATCACCACGGCCTGGGCTTCGGCGTCGAGGCTGCTGGTGGCTTCGTCGAGCACCAGCAGGCTGGGCTTGTGCACCAGCGCCCGCGCGATGGCCAGGCGCTGACGCTGACCGCCGGACAGGCGCGAGCCGCCCTCGCCCACCCGCGTCTGCAGGCCCTCGGGCATGGCATCGACGAAGTCGAGCGCATCGGCGGCGCGCAGCGCGTCGCGCAGGTCGGCCTCGCTCAGGGCCTCTTCGCCGAGCGCGAGGTTGTAGGCGATGGATTCGTTGACCAGCACCGAGTCCTGCGGCACGTAGCCGATCTGCCGCCGCCAGGGGCGCAGGGCCAGTTCGGCCATCGGCACGCCGTCGACGCGCACGCTGCCGGCCTCCGGCTGCAGCAGGCCGACCACCAGGTCGAGCATCGTCGTCTTTCCGGCGCCCGAGGGACCGACGATGACGGTCAGTTCGCGTGCGCGGATGGTGAAGGACGCGTCCTCGAGCACCAGGCGGCCGTCGCCGTGGCGGAAGCGCACGCGGTCGAAGGCGATGCCGTCGGACAGCGTCGCCGTGCGGTCGCCGCCCTTCGGCTCGGCCTGCGCATGCGCCGCGTCGATGCCGTCGATGAGGGCCCAGTAGGCGCTCTCGCGCACGACGATCTGCTGATAGGCCCGCTGCGTCTTCGACAGGTAGCTCACCACCCGTGCCAACAGAAACAGCATGACCAGCACCGACGCCAGCGGCATCTTCAGCACCACCAGGCTCAGGAAGAAGCCGGTGCCGACCATGATGGCGAGCAGCGGGTCCTGCAGGGCGCTGAGCGCTTCGCGGCTCACCACCTGGCGGCGCAGCGCACGGCGCAGCTGCTTCATCTGGTCCGACAGCAGCGCATCGACGTGGTCCTCGCGTGCCATCGCCTTCAGCGGCTTGGCCGCGGCCAGCTGCGCACCGATGGCCGACAGCAGCGAGGTGAGCAACTGCGTCTGGTGCTGGCCCGCACGGCGCGAACTGCGGATGAGCGTGTGCAGCAAGGTCAGCAGCAGGCCGCCGGCAATCGCCGTGGCCACGCCCGCCTGCCACGAGATCGCGAGGGCAATGCCCATGTAGATCAGCGAATTGAGCAGCATCGCCGCCATCTCGGCGCTGTACTGGAAGGCTTCGGAGGCACGCTGCGCCTCGGTCGCGACCGCGTTCGACAGCCGGCCGACCGACTGCTGCAGGTAGTGGCTCCAGCGCGCGCCCATCACCGCGCGGATCAGCGCCAGGCGCAGGTCGGTGGCGATGTGCGCCACCGTGTAGCCGACCTGCTTGTTGGCCACCAGCGTGAGGCCGGCACGCAGCGCGATCAGCGCGATCGCCAGCGTGAGCATGACCGGCGCGGTCGGCGGCAGGCCGAGGACGTCGGCGATGCGCGTGGCGACCTGCTCGGGCATCGACGGCTTGCGGCCCGGGTCGCCGGCGGTCGTGAGCGTGAGCATCGACAGCAGCATCGACATGCCGAGGCCATCGAGGAGGCCCGCGACGAAGACCGCGGCGAGCGCGGCCAGGCTTCGGCCCGGGTAGGCGCGCACGAAGGCGGCGATCATGGGCACCGCGCCGCGGGCGCGGGCGGCGGTCACGGCGTCGATGGGCTCGCCGCTCATGCGGCAAAGAACCGAAGAGAGGGGCCGCGACGGATCACGACCGGGCGCGCCGGGTCGGTGTCGTAGGCCTCGCCGTCGAGCGAATAGCCACCGAGGCCCGTGATCTCGACCTGCGCACAGCCGCCGCTGAGGAAGCCGTGGGCCGTGTCCATCGCGCGCGAGAAACGCCCCGTGAGCAGGCGCGGCAGCGAGCGGTAGAAGCGGCTGGCATGGCGCGACACGGCCGTCAGGCGCATGCCGCCATCGGCGCGCGTGGCGTAGGGGTCGAACAAACCCTGGCGGTGCTGCAGCGTCGTCGCCAGCAGCAGGTTCACCTTGCCCTCGAAGCGGCCCAGCGGGCCGGCATCGATGCGCAATGTCGGACACGACAGACCCGACCGACCGCGCAACGCGAGAACCACCAGGCGCAGCAGCGACGACAGCGTGCTCAGGTGGCCGGTGCGCAGCGCGCCGTCACCACCGATGCGGTGGGCGTGCGTGCGGCGGATCACGCCGTCGATCAGCGCCGCGCCCACCCACAGGCCGCGGCGTGCCGGTGCCGGCCCCTGCTCGATGCACAGCGTGGCGCGCTCGACGACAGCGGCATCCCAGCGTTTGTCCGCGACGGCCGCCAGGCCGCGCTCGAGCAGGCGCATCGCGTCGATACCCGGTGTCAGGTCGGCGGCCGTCAGGTTGGTGCGGCCGCCGGGCAGCACGAGCAGGTCCGGCGCCCAGGCGCCGGCCGGTAGGCTCGCCAGCTGGTCGATCACGGCGCGCACGGTCCCGTCGCCGGCCAGCACCATCACGTGGCGCTGGCGCCGGGCCAGGATGGCGTCGACCGCGGCGGTGAGCGATGCGGGACCGTCCACCACCACCACCTCGGCGCCCTGCGCCTTTGCCACGGCCTGCGCCTGCTCGGCCAGGCCGCGTGACGCGCGAAAGCTCAACGGGTTGACGATGAGGCACGGCGGCATCGAAACGGTCGCCAGTGCGTCGAGCGACTCCAACACGGGCATCAGCCCGGGCACCTCGGCGTTCAAGATCGGCCGGACCGCGGCAGCCAAGCGCGCATCGCCGACTGCTCGTGCGGCGTCTGCCGGGCCGACTGCCAGAGCTCGCGCACGGCGGCGAAGAAGCTGTCGCGGTTGGTGATGCGGTAGGACGCATCCGCCGGCAGGTTCTGCATCAGGCGGCGATGGGCTTCGTCCATGTTGTGGTACGGCAGCGCCGGGAAGAGATGGTGCAGCGCGTGGTAACGCAGGCCCACCGGGAAGAAGGCGATGGTCAGCCAGGTCTGGCCGGTGATGTTGATGGATTCCTCGACCTGCCCCGCCAGGTCCATCGGCGTGCCGTCGTTGACGTAGCGATGCGCCGCCAGGTTGCGCACCCAGTTCAGCCCCAGCGTGAAGGCCAGCAGCAGGTAGCCCATGGCCACGTGCTTGAAGCTGATGACGTCGCGCCAGACCAGCACGGCGAGCGCCACGATGTACGCGAAGCACAGCGCCTCGACGATCTTCAGGTGCTTCTCGAAGCGCTTGGGGAAGCGCTCGCTGTAGTACGGGTTGGACACCGCCGCCGACGCGCGCGTCAGCACCCAGTGGCGCAGTCCGCCGTGCAGCCACGACAGCGGCCCCAGCACGCCGAAGCGCACCACCATGAAGAGCGGCAGCAGCGGCGCCTGCGCCAGGTACTTGAGGGTTTCCTTCACCGGCGACGAACCGAGCGGCAGGTATTCGCCGTCCGACGGGGTGCCGAAGCGACGGTGGTTGTGGTGCTCGATGTGGTTGCTGTACATGATCCACGGCATCAGGAAAGGGATGCCCAGCAACAGGTTCCACGCCCGCTTGAACCACACCATCTGCTGGTTCGGCATGTGGATGATCTCGTGGATGAAGGTGCCCGAGCGGAAGAACAGCAGGCTGGCGACCACGAACGCGGCGATCTGCACGGCGCTCCAGGGCGTCGCCAGGAAATAGACGGCCGTCAACGCCCAGCCGATGCCCGTGCTGAGCAGGAAGTCGGTCCAGTAGATGGCCGGTGAGCGCTCGAACAGGTCGTCGATCA
>Ga0070669_100003977_pt1 | contig 10696 bp, 8 predicted proteins | sample KBSS53metaG_FD_64680 | JGI IMG/M metagenome (GOLD analysis project Ga0070669, IMG submission 64680) | Switchgrass rhizosphere microbial communities from Kellogg Biological Station, Michigan, USA - KBS S5-3 metaG | ecosystem: Host-associated > Plants > Roots > Rhizosphere > Soil ... | reverse complement strand
GGGGCGATAAATAACACCGCAATGTAATGGTTGCAAAATGAAAGGGCGGTCGCATGGCTGCCCTTTTTTATTTGGGCTACAGTTGCGAAACGCTTTCTCGCGCCCGGCCGCAATAAGCCCGGTACTTTATTAACGATCCGCTCAATCGCTCGCAAAGGGACTGATCCGTGTCACTCGAAGTCATCATCCTGGCCGCCGGTCAAGGTACGCGCATGCGTTCCGCGCTGCCGAAAGTGTTGCATCCGCTCGCCGGCAAACCGCTGGTTCATCATGTTATCGATACCGCGAGCGCGCTCGGCGCGACCGCGATTCACACTGTCATCGGCCACGGCGCTGAAAAAGTGCAAACGCAATTGGGCGCGCTGCCGACGCGCTGGGTAATGCAGGAGCAGCAACTCGGCACCGGCCACGCGGTCGCACAGGCCACCCCGAATATTGCAGACGACAGCATCGCGCTGGTGTTGTACGGCGATGTGCCGCTGGTGCAAGCCGAAACGCTGCAGAAATTATTGACCGCCGTAAACAGCAAACAAATGGCATTGCTCACGGTGGAGATGAACGATCCAACCGGCTACGGCCGTATCGTGCGCGACACGGAGCAACGCATCGTTGCGATCGTCGAACAAAAAGATGCGAGCGACGCACAGAAAAAAATTAGCGAAGTGAACACGGGCATTCTCGCCGCACCCGCGCATCTGCTGAAGCAATGGCTACCACAACTCGAAGCGAACAACGCACAACGCGAATATTATCTGACCGACATCATCGGCCTCGCGGTGAAGCAAGGTATTAATGTGGTTGCGCAACAACCGCACGCGTTATGGGAAGTGCAGGGCGTCAATAATCGTCTGCAGCTCGCCGAGCTCGAACGTCAGCACCAGCGCAATATCGCCGATGAATTAATGACGAACGGCGTCACTCTCGCCGATCCGGCCCGCATCGATGTGCGCGGTAAACTCGACACCGGCCGCGATGTATTTATCGATATTAACTGCGTGTTCGAAGGCGATGTGGTGCTTGGCGACAACGTGCGCATCGGCCCGAATTGCGTGATTCGCAATTCACGCGTCGCCGCTAACGTCGATATCGAATCGCATTCGCTGCTTGATGGCGCAATCGTCGGCACAGAAGCGCATATCGGCCCGTTTGCGCGCCTGCGTCCCGGCACCGAACTGGCCGCCAACGCCAAAGTCGGCAATTTTGTCGAAACGAAAAAAACCTATATCGGTGAAGGCAGCAAAGTAAATCATTTAACGTATGTCGGCGATTGCACGATTGGCGTCGACGCGAATATCGGCGCCGGCACCATCACCTGTAATTACGACGGCGTGAATAAATTCAAAACCGAAATTGGCGACGGCGCATTTATCGGCTCCAACAGTTCGTTGGTGGCACCGGTTTCGATCGGCAAAAACGCGACTATTGGTGCCGGCTCGACCATTACTGGCAACGTCGCTGATGAACAACTCGCGGTCGCACGCGGCAAACAACGCAACATCGACGGCTGGAAGCGGCCAACAAAAAAATCGTAACCGGAGAAACGAGATTATGTGTGGCATTGTAGGCGCAGCAGCGCATCGTGAAGTCGCCCCTATTCTGATCGAAGGCCTGCGCCGGCTCGAATATCGCGGTTACGATTCCGCTGGTGTTGCGATCATTAATAGCGATAAACAGATCGGTTGCTACAAACGCGTCGGTAAAGTCGCCGTGCTCGGCGAAGCGCAAAGCCAGCATCCATTGCACGGTCACACCGGCATTTCGCATACCCGCTGGGCAACCCATGGCAAACCCACCGAAGCGAATGCGCATCCGCACATTTCCAACAACACGCTCGCGCTGGTACACAACGGCATCATCGAAAATCACGAAGAATTGCGCAGTCGTTTGCAGGGTCTCGGTTACGAATTCAAATCGCAAACCGATACCGAAGTGATCGTGCATCTGCTGCATTATTTAATGCGCGATGGCACATCGCTGCTCGACGCATTGAAAAATGCAGTGAAAGAATTGGAAGGCGCATACGGCGTCGCAGTGATTCATGCCGATCAGCCGAATCACATTGTTTGCGCGCGCAGCGGTAGTCCGCTGGTACTCGGCCTCGGCCTCGGCGAAAATTTTCTTGCCTCCGATCAACTCGCGTTGCGCCAAGTCACCGATCGCTTTATTTATCTCGACGAAGGCGACATTGCCGAAATCACGCCGGAAAGCTATCGCATTTGGGATAAGAGCGGCGTCGCGCAACAACGCAAAATCGTGCAGATCAGCGATGCGATTGATTCCGGTGACAAAGGCGAATTCCGCCATTACATGCTGAAAGAAATTTTCGAGCAGCCGAAAGTTGTCGCCAATACATTGCTCGGCCGCCTTGGCAGCAAAGCAATTCTCCAAGAAGCGTTCGGCATCGAAGCAAAAGCAATTCTCGACAAAACCAAAGCGGTGCAAATCGTTGCCTGCGGCACCAGTTATCACTCCGGCCTCGTCGCGAAATACTGGATCGAAGCGCTTGCCGGCGTCCCGTGCCAGGTCGAAATCGCCAGCGAATTTCGCTATCGCAAATTCGTCGTCAGCCCCGACACACTATTCGTCAGCATTTCGCAATCGGGCGAAACCGCCGACACTCTCGCGGCGCTGCGTCTCGCAAAATCATCCGGCTATGCGTCGACACTCGCGATTTGCAACGTCGCGCAATCGTCATTGGTGCGCGAATCCGATCTGGTATTGATGACGCAAGCCGGCGTCGAAATTGGCGTCGCATCGACTAAAGCGTTCACCACGCAATTGGTGGCATTGTTGCTGCTCAGCATCGCGCTCGGCCGCCGTAACGCCCTCAGCGCCAAAGACGAAGAACACATCGTGCACGCGTTGCACAATTTGCCGGAGCAACTTGAGCAAACGCTCGCGCTCAATAAAGAAATCGAAGGCGTCGCCGAATCGTTCGTCGAAAAACATCACGCGCTATTTTTAGGCCGCGGCATCATGTGGCCGGTCGCGATGGAAGGCGCGCTAAAACTGAAAGAAATTTCATACATTCACGCCGAATCGTACGCCGCCGGTGAACTCAAACACGGCCCGCTCGCGTTGGTCGATAGCGACATGCCAGTCGTCGCCGTCGCACCGAACGATGAACTGCTCGAAAAATTGAAATCGAATTTGCAAGAAGTGCAGGCGCGCGGCGGTCAATTATTTGTATTCGCCGATAAAGACGCCGGCTTCAAAAATGAAAACGGCGTGCGTGTCATCAACCTGCCGCACGTCACCGATATTATCGCGCCGATCATCTACACAATTCCGCTGCAATTGCTGTCGTATCACGTCGCGGTGTTGAAGGGGACCGATGTGGATCAGCCGCGGAATTTGGCGAAGAGCGTGACGGTGGAGTAAGAGTTTCATGGCAAATCGCGGATTCCATCCGTAAAGCGATAGAGCGCATTTGCCATTTCTTGGTTACTAAAAATATCAACTCATGGAGTGAGCGGAATGCCCGCGTATTGCCCTAAAATAGTTTTTAAAGCCAAACAATCATTACTCTTTCCCAGTTTATTAATTTGTGCGTTGCTAACTGGATGCGGGGGTGGAGGAGGTGGCACCGTTAGCAGCAATAGCGCTGCTCCGGAAGCTACCCTACTAGCCATTGATGAAGACAACGCGGTGGAAGTCTCCGCCAGTGCTTTTAACTATAGCGAAATGGTTTTTGAGTTTGGTGAAGCTGCCTTAATCACGATTGCTAAAACAGATACAACGGCCTCCTATCCGCTCACAAGGGCATGCGATGGCGGCACTCAAACAGACGAGTTCATCGATTATGACTCTAACGGGACATTGTCGGCGGGAGACGTGCTAAGGAGCACATATAGCCATTGCCACGACGCAGTAATCGGGGGAACGATATCAGGTGTGGTGACAATGACTTTAAGTGTCCCTCTCAATTTAAGCTATTCGACAGCCAAGTCCGGTAATCTGCAATTTACTGATTTCGAAATTGTATTGGATGATCAACAGAATGTATTAGCCTCTCTTTCTGGTGATATTGAATTCAATTCCTTTGCCGATGCGTTAAATACCATACTTGAAGTTTCCACACCCGCCTCTGGGTTTAAAATATCCGCGCAATCAAATAGTAAAATCGTTACCGAAAAAATTATTGTTACGATGGGGCGAAAAACTCTCAGATATGATCAAGCGCGGTACGGCTTCGAGCTCGATGGCACCTTGCAAAGTCAAATTCTTAACGGCGCAGCTACCATTAAAACCACTACGACTGTCTCGGGACAACTCGGAGCACTGCCAGATACTGGAAAGCTAGTCGTCGCCGGAAAATTGAATTCGAACGCAAGTTTTAACATGGGTGCTGGAACGCCGAATGGCAATCTCACGCTGATTACAATGCTAAATTCCAACCAACCTTCGGGGCCCGGCATATTGTTCCCATGGACATCCCTAAGTGATGGCTATGTTTGGAATGATCCGTTGAATCCGAACGGCAATTTCTATCCTGCGTTGCCGCCCGCATCGTTGAGCCTCCTGTATACCAATATTCCGACCACGGTAATTTCGCCCGCCTTATTATCGGTGGCGCCGACGGTAAGCTTGCAATACAACAAAATAATCGATGCCAATAATCTTCCGTCGATCTCATTCGTACCCCAAAACAGTAACAATGGAAATGGAACAATCGGGGCCAGCGCGGAGGTAATTGGTGCAAAGCTAATTTTAAGACCAAGTGTTCAATTGCGGCACGGTACTACATATAACATTTTCGCGAGCGGTACGATAAATACTACGGACAACGAATCGGCATACGTATCCACCCCGTCGTTTACTACTCCAGATACGCTGGTAGCTGCGTCAGTCGCGTCTAAAAAATACGGCCTCACCGGCGATCTCGTTACTCTTGATGCATCGAGTTCTCGCTCAAATATCGGCGCTTTGAGTTATCAGTGGGAGCAAACTTCTGGTACCCCAGTTAACCTGTCCACCCCCAGCGCGCCAAGTATCAATTTTAGTATTCCGTCGATGGTAAGCACGGGTGAATTACTTAAGTTCCAGGTAAAAATCACCGCTCCTAATGGGGAGTATGAAACCAGCACCATCGAGTTGCCTGCATATGCTTCAGCGAATGATGTCGAGCTTTTCTATTTTGTGAGTGATTCGAATGATTTCATCGGAAAAGGGCTGACAAAATTAATTTCCACTCCGCCATACTTGCTTTCACCTCTTACTTATTATCCTGGTAGCTTAGGGTTTAATTTTTTTCTTGGTGATTACTCGAGCTCAGCCCAACTTAGCTTTGCTGGCCCGAATCATACGCCACTACAAGTGGCTCAATATTTAGGAGCTACTAGAGATCCTTTTAATGACAGTGAGCCTGGGTTATCCATTACGATGGACAGCGCCGGGTGCAATCAAATAACTGGTGCGTTCAACGTACTTGAAATTTCTCTGAACGGTGATGGCAGCGTTAACACGTTCGCGGCTGATTTTATTCAGCATTGCGAGGGGGGGCCTCCATCTCTGCGAGGGGCTATACGAATCCATAGCGCGATTCCCTTACCGTCTGTTTGGCCCTTTTAGCAGATTTATGGCGAAATGAATTACCACCAGAGAGATTTTCATAACGCCGGTCGACGTGGGATTTAGGATCATAAGGCGCAATAACTCAAGGCATTGCGCCGCTTTTGAAGTTTGGCGATTCGCCGCATTACGCCTTTGGCTAATACGCCCTACGAATTACTGCCGATCAACACAAAAACACCCCACCATATGATCATCCACCATCCCCACTGCTTGCATAAACGCATACATAATTGTCGAGCCGACGAATGTCATGCCGCGCTTTTTCAAATCCTTCGAGAGGACCGTAGGGCGCAATAACCGAAAGGCATTGCGCCAATTGTGGCACCGCAATTCGGCGCATTACGCCTTCGGCTAATGCGCCCTACGTAAAATATTGTGGTTTGTTCAAAAGGATTTGGGCATGGAATATCGGCGGATATGGCATCCGGGTGGTACTTATTTTTTCACCGTAAATTTGCTTGAACGGCGAAGTGATCTGTTAACGCGGCATATCGATGCGCTCCGCAATGCCATTCAAACAGTTAGGCGTCGTTATCCCTTCAAAATCCACGCTTGGGTCGTATTGCCCGATCACATGCATTGCGTGATTGAATTACCCGAAGGCGATTCGAATTTTGCTGTTCGTTGGCGCCTGATAAAACAAATTTCTCTAAAGCTCTTCCGAGTGTTGAGCGACGATCGGCGGTGCGGATTGCACGGCATGAGCGTGGCATTTGGCAGCGTCGTTACTGGGAGCATTTGATTCGCGATGAAAGGGATTTTCGAGCGCATGTGGATTACGTACACATAAATCCGGTCAAGCATGGCTTGGTGAATACTGTACGCGAGTGGCCTTATTCAACGTTTCATCGAGACGTTAAACGCGGAATTTATCCTGTCGATTGGGCCGGGTCGGCGATTAATCTTGGCTACTCCGATTAAACGCGTAGAGCGCAATAACCGAAGAGCATTGCGCCGCTTTTGAGGTTTCGGCATTCGGCGTATTACGCCTTTGGCTAATACGCCATACGAACAAGATTAAATGCGTAGGGCGCAATAAGTGAAACGCATTGCGCCGTTCTTAAAACTTCGCAATTCGGCGCATTAAACAAGCGCTGGAATTCTTTGACGGGACGTCGATCCGACGTCCCTAAAATTATTGAACCGATCGCAGTTAATAGCCGAATAGTAAACCTTACGAAAGTTGCGCCCCAGTTCCTGGCGCCGATCTTAGCGACATGATAAAAGGCGCGCGCTATTTTGAAATATCAAATTAGCATTCAACCGTAATGCCATTCCCTCTCGATCGGTAACTCAACGCCGGTCATCAAGGATTTTATTTAAAGGAGCTTCACGTGAAATTCAGATTTTCCGCTTTGCTACTCATCACCGCATTGCTTCAGGCCTGCGGTGGCACGCAAGTCATACCCGGGCAATCAAACAGCACCGCGCAATATAAAACCGCGCATATTTCCGAAATCTCCATCGTTTCACCTGAGGGAAATGAAGACGAGCTGGCGTATAACAAAGAAATGGAGGCTTATGCGCGCTCGAAAATAGAAGAGATCATGAAGGAGAAAAACTTCGCTGCCGTTGATGCCGCTGCTGCGAGCAAAACGCCGACACTGATCTTCAAATTTAAAAGCGAGATCAATTACGGAAGCAGAGCAGCAAGATGGGTGAGCGGTGGCTTTGGCTCCGGCGGAAAGGGCACTGTCAGTTCCAAATTTGAAGTAACCGATAGCCTCTCGGGAAATATCATATACACCGCTTCTGCTGAAAGTGATTTGAAAGCCGGTGCTTTTGGCGGGGGAATGGAATCGACAATTCAGGAAAATATCGACGAACTACTGGATGCCTTTAGCGGCCAGTGAACCACTCAACAAGCGAGTAGGCGCAATAACCGAAGGGCATCACGCTGATGTAACACGATGCCCTTCAACATCTCAAAATAAAGCAATCGCCCGCACTGGCATACCCGTCGTGTCCGCAATCGGTGGCGCACCCACAACCAGTAATGCACCCACCGGCGGTACTGCCTTCAGATTGGTAATTCCTTCGATGCCCCAGCGGCCGCTGCGCAACCAATATTGATGCACCGGGTAACTCGGCACGTTTGGAGCGGCGTCCAATGTCATCGAATCGACCGCGAGGCCTTTGACGCTTCGCTTTTCTGCCAGCATTGTTGCCGCCTCAAGACTGCAACCGGTCGCCGAGAAGATGCGCTCGCGGCGCATTCGCTCGGTTTCGGCGTGAGGGTCCCAGCCAGAATCGATCGCGACGCAACAACCTTCGGGAAGCGCACCATGACGCTGCTCCCAGCGTTCGATATCGGCAGGTTCGAGTTGGGCATTACGCGACTGCGCCGCTTTGTCTGCGATGCTGATAACCGCGAGCGGTACCACCAGATCGATCGCCGGAATATCGCCGAGGCTTTTGAGGCCCGGGCCAAAGTGACTGGGCGCATCGATATGCGTGCCCGTGTGCTCGATCAGCGACAGACGATGCATTCGCATGCCGACGGCAGCGCCCGAACCATCCACAGACTCCATTGCGAGGCGTGGATGCGCTGGGTCGAGATTAAATTCGCGGGTCAGTTTGTGCGTGAGGTCGGCAATCCGTAGCGCGTGCTTGCCAAATGTGACGTCACTCGCGGCGCTGTCGACGGGGGCTGCGATCGCATTCGTGGTGCCGCCGATGAATTGAGCGGCAGACGCCAGTCCCCCCATTGCGATTAAAAAACTGCGTCGTGCCCATTCATCTGAATTATTCATGCATAAAACTCCAACTAGGCCAGTTATTCGAGTTGGAACGAGCGTTAGCGAGCTGCAAAGTCACAGAGATATTTCCCTATGGACGATGGCGTCTATTCCGCACGCAAAAACACCCCACCATATGATCGTCCACCATTCCGACCGCCTGCATATACGCATACATAATCGTCGAGCCGACAAACGTCATACCGCGCTTTTTTAAATCCTTCGATAGCGCATCGGATTCCGGTGAAGTGGTGCGAAAATCTTCTGGCGATTTCGGGCGGCGAATTTGCGGTTTGCCGCCGACAAAATTCCATACGTAGGCATCGAACGAGCCGAATTCTTTTTGTATTGCGCGAAAAGCAATTGCGTTTTTGCGCGTGCCGAATACTTTCAGGCGGTTGCGGATGATGTCGCCTTGGACAAGCAGCGCTTCTAATTTTTCATCGCTCATACGCGCGACTTTAGCGATGTCGAATTTGTGGAAGGCTTTGCGATAACCATCTCGGCGCTTGAGAATGGTTTCCCAGCTCAAACCGGCTTGCGCACCTTCGAGGATCAGCATTTCAAACAGCAAGCGATCGTCGTGAACCGGTACGCCCCATTCAGTGTCGTGATAGTGCTGGTAAAACGGCTTTACATTCGCCGCCCAACTACAGCGTTTGATCTCGGTCATGGCATCGATCCGTACGGTTTACTTGTTCGATAAGATAGCGCAGATGCGTAATAGGGTTTTCGCTAATTTTGCTGGCATCACAGCTTGATTTTGCAGAATGATTTATGGCGCAATGCAGATCAAATTAATTTCACTTGAACAACAACGAAAGGATTCCCGCGATGCCCGTGACACACCACTTCCACCAACTCGACGTTTTCTCCAATATACCGTTGCTCGGTAATCCGCTCGCCGTCGTGCACGCCGCTGCTGATGTGAGCGACGACACGATGGCGCGATTCGCGCGCTGGACCAATTTATCGGAAACAACATTTCTGTTGCCACCGCAATATCCCGAAGCGGATTATCGCGTGCGTATTTTTACGCCCGGCGGCGAGTTGCCGTTCGCGGGGCATCCGACGTTGGGTAGTTGCCACGCGTGGTTGATGGCAGACGGTATCGCTAAAGCGCGCGATTATATTGTGCAGGAATGCGGCATAGGCTTGGTGCGTATTCGGCGCGACGGGTCACGATTAGCATTTGCTGCACCACCGTTATTGCGCAGCGGCGATGTCGACGCGGCGTTGCTGCAAAAAATTGCACGGGGACTCGGTATTTCCCGCGACGATATTTTGCAACATCAATGGGTCGACAATGGCGCGGGGTTTTGCGCCGTGATGTTGCGTTCTGCGGAGCAGGTGCGCGCGCTGAAACCCGATTTCGCGTTGCTGCGCGATATCAAACTCGGCGTGATCGCGCCACAGGCGCACGATGCCGATACACAGTATGAAGTGCGGGCATTCGTGGGGCGCGTCGGCATTGCCGAAGATCCGGTGACCGGTTCGTTGAATGCAGGGCTGGCGACATGGATGATCGGTGCGGGGCTGGCGAAAAATTCGTACGTTGCTGCGCAAGGCACAGCGCTGCAACGCAAAGGTCGCGTGTTCGTCGATAAAATCGATAACGAGATTTGGATCGGTGGCGACGTGGCGGTGTGTATCGAAGGCAGTGTTACGCTGTAAATTATCGCTGTTATTTTTTTATTTAAATGAGTCGTTTATTGATAGGGAGAAACGAAATGTGTAAAACGCGGTTACTGCTTCCATTGACGATGAGCATTGTTCTGCTCGCTGCATGCGGTAAAAAACCGGACACCGCAACAATTACACAACCGGTACCGCCAACCACACCGGCGCCCGCAACTCCTGCATCGCCGCCGCCAGCTGCAGCGGAGGAAGATTCGGAAATGGCGAAGCGCAAAGCAGCGGTGGAGTTTGCATTGGCCGAGCAAAAAATTGCTGAAGATCCGCAGGGCCAATGGGCCACGACGGCGACGGCGAGTTCGACTTACAACGGTGCGAAAGAGCAGGCGCATTATTCGGAATGGCAGGCCACCGGTGCGCCGAACGTCGAGCATTACGGCGATACCGGTGAAGCATGGGCGCCGAAAGATGCGGATGCGGGCATCGAGTGGCTGCAACTCGGCTTCGCAAAACCGGTACACGCCACCGCTATTCGCATTCGCCAAAATAATGCACCGGGCGCGATTATCAAAATCGAACTGATCGACGATACCAATGCAAAACACACCGTATTCGAAGGCATCGATGCCAATAAATATCCCGCCAATTCGATCGTTTGGTTTGTGCAGACCGTAGATAAAACGCCGTATGCGGTCACGGGGGCGAAAATCACACTGGCGACCAACGCGGTGCAGGGCTGGAATGAAATT
>Ga0070669_100003976_pt1 | contig 10697 bp, 8 predicted proteins | sample KBSS53metaG_FD_64680 | JGI IMG/M metagenome (GOLD analysis project Ga0070669, IMG submission 64680) | Switchgrass rhizosphere microbial communities from Kellogg Biological Station, Michigan, USA - KBS S5-3 metaG | ecosystem: Host-associated > Plants > Roots > Rhizosphere > Soil ... | reverse complement strand
GGGTTCGACGACGACGGCGTGAAGGCGCAGAAATGGCCGCTGGTGAAGGAAGGGATCCTGGTGGGTCTGCAGACCAACCGCGAGACCGCGCACCTCATCGGCGAGAAGGAGAGCCGCGGCTGCACGTTCGCGAACCACTGGCGCAACTACCCCTTCCTGCGGATGCCGAACGTCCAGCTCGAGCCGGGTCCCAAGGGATCGCCGACGGTCGACCAGATGATCGCGGACGTCAAGGACGGCGTGCTGGTGGACGGCTCCGGCAGCTTCAGCATCGACCAGCAGCGCTACAACGGCCAGTTCGGCGGCGACGCGTTCTGGGAAATCAAGAACGGCAAGAAGACACGGATGGTCACCGACTTCACCTACAACGCCATCACGACCGACTTCTGGGCGAACCTCGATGCCGTCGGTCCGCCGGAAACCTGGGAGCACCATGGGCTCACCGGCGACGCGAAAGGGCAGCCGGTGCAGTCGAATCACCCGTCGCATGGGTCGGCGCCGTGTCTGATTCGGAAAATCATGGTGGGGGCCGCGTTCGCTTGACAGCCACGAAGTCACGAAGGCACGAAGCCAGACCATCTTGTTCTTCGTGTTTTCGTGTCTTCGTGGCGACCAAGGGGCTGCGAACGCCGAGAGCGAGGACATGAGTTACACACGCGAGCAAGTCAAAACCATCACGGACAAAGTCCTGAACATGGCGAAGGCCGACGCCGTGGAAGTGCGCTTCTCCGGCGGCGAGCGGTCCGCGACCCGCTATGCGAACTCGACGATCACGGCGAACCTCGTCGAGCACGATCAGGAAGTGCAGATCACGGTGTTTTACGGACAGAAGTCGGCGAGCACGTCGACGCACCAGTTCGACGACGCGTCGCTGAAGTCGGCGATCGAGCAGGCGCAGGAGCTGGCCAAGCGGCGGCCCGACAACCCGGAGCTGATGCCGCCGGTCAAGCCGCCGCAGGACTATCTGGCGGTCGACAGCGCGCTGCCGCCGGCGGTCGCGTTCGGACCGGCCGAGCGAGCGCGCCTGGTCAAGCAGAGCGTCGACGTGTGCGAGAAGAAAGGTGTGCTTGGCGCGGGCTACATCCCCAAGCTGCACTGGACCGATGCGCTGGCGAACTCCGAGGGGCTGTTCGCGTACTACCGCTATGCCGAGGCCAGCTTCATTCTCACGTGCCGTACACCGGACGGTACGGGCTCCGGCTGGGCCGGGACGACCGGCCTGAAAGACGTGACGAAGATCGACGCCGCGGCGTTGTCGGAAGTCGCGGCCGACAAGGCGCTGAAGTCGCGCAAGCCTCGCGCCATCGAACCCGGCAACTACACCGTCATCCTGGAACCTCGCCCTGCGGCGCGCCTGTTGTCGCTGATGGTGTTCGCGCTGAACGCGCGGCCGGCGGAAGAAGGCCGCAGCTTCATGAGCGGGGCGGAGCGCGGGGCCACCAAGGTCGGTCAGAAGATCTTCGGCGAGAACGTGACGATCCGCAGCGACGTCGGCAATCCGATCCTGCGGCAGACGCCGATTGGCCCCGACGGCCTCGCCTCGCGCCCCATCACCTGGGTCGAGAAGGGTGTCGTCAAGAACCTGTTCTACGACCGGTACTGGGCGAAGAAGCAGAACAAGCCGTTCACGCCGACCGGGCCGCAACAGAGCCTCGTCATGGACGGCGGCGACGCCACCATCGATCAGATGGTCAAGTCGACCAAGCGCGGTTTACTGATCACGTTCTTCTGGTACATCCGGCCGGTCGAGCAGATGACGCTGCTCAATACCGGGATGACGCGCGACGGGATGTTCCTGATCGAGAACGGCGAAATCGCCGGGCCGGTGCAGAACTTCCGCTGGAACGACGGCCCCGCGCGCGCCTTCAACAACATCTCGATGCTCGGCCGCGCCGTGCCGATGCACATCGGCGAGGCCTACGATTTCCCGGGCACCGCGCTGGTGCCGGCGATGAAGATCGAAGACTTCCGGATGACGTCGATCTCGCCCGCGGTCTAACGACGAAACCGCAGAGAGACCGCCGTGTCCGCACAGCCTGGGATTTCCTCTGCGGGCTCAGCGTGCTCCGCGGTGAAATGTCACCAGGTCGGCACTCAGTGGCGCGCTTTTCGTCCTCTCGCCGCGAGGCATCCCAAATAGCTGAACGGCAGATAAGTCAGCAGGCTCGCCACCCGAAACCAGGTCGGGTGGTACATCGTGAAGACACTCACCGCGCCGGCGATGGTCAACGCGATGCCGGTGACGACCGACGGCCGGTTGCTCCGTCCGTCCACGACCAGCGCCGCCGTCATCCCCCCGGCGAACGAGCCGATCATGTACGCCACGAGAAGGCCGATGAAGGCGAGGGTGGGGATGGCGCGCATCGCGCGGTCGAGCGAAGCCGGGTCGGCCGCGCTCGAGCCCGACGGCATCGCGAACACGAGATGCAGAGCCGCCTCCAGCAGGAGAATCACGACGAACGCGGTCCCAAGCCCGGCGACGTAGGCCCAGAGGGTTCGCATTCCCCTATCCGTCCGTCCTGAGGGCTGGCGGCAACGTCATATGAGATAACATGGATTCCATGAGGCGGGTATTCCCCTGGGTGCTGGCTCTGGCAGTCTCGGCCTTCGGCTGCGCGCAGAGCAACGAAGCGCCGACGCCCGTACCGATCCCGCTGGCACCCGCTGATACCACCGACACGTTCTCCGGCACCCTGAACGTCCTCGGCACCAATTATCACCAGTTCTGTGTCGAGAAAGCCGGCGAGGTTGACATCACGCTGAGGAGCACGGCGTACGCGCCGACGACGGATCCGACCACCGGTGTCAGCGTTCCATCGACGCGCACCGATCCGATTCCTCCGCTGACCATCGTGATCGGCACGCCGGCGGCGACGACCATCGGCCTGCTCTGCTCGCCGATTGTGTTCAACGGACAGAACCAGATCGTCAACAACGCCACGCCCAGCAACACGCCGCAGATTGCCGGCAACGCGCTCGCCGGCAACTTGTGCATCTCGATATCGGATCCCAGCGGCGTCCTGCCCGACAAGATCACGTATCAGGTCACGGTCGCTCACCCGGGAAGCTGCTTTCGCTGATCGCTAGCTGAACGCGTGTCTATGTCATCGCGTAGACGACGACATTGACGGCGAACTTCGTGTTGTCCTCGCGCAGAAACCGCTTGTTCCGCCAGTCGTAGTCCCACTCGCAGCCGTAGTCCTTGTTGCTGTAGAGGACCGCCACGCGGCCGCGGCGCTCGATGCCTTTCAGGTACTCGTGTACGATGTTGTCGCCCCACCCGTTCAACTCGTGCGACGTCTGGGGCGGTCCACCCTTGAACGTGAAGAAGTTCCGGTAGAGCGGATGCGACGACGGCAGTTTGGCCATCGGTTCGCCGGGAAAGGTCACCTGCATTTCCTGCTCGAACGATCGCGCGTAGAGTCCGTTGACGTCGTGATTGCAGTCGTCGGAGAAGAGCAGTCCGCCGGCGTCGGCGAACCGGCGCAGGTTGTCGCGCTCGGCGCTGGTGAAGCGAACCAGCTTGTGCCCGGTCATGAACACGAACGGAAACGACGGCAGCTCCGCGGAGCCTGCCGCGATGACGACTTCCTCTTTGTAGACGGGAATCGACGTGTACTGAACGATGGAGTCGAGGACATTCGCGGCGACTTTCGGGTTGTAGTCCCAATCGCCAGATTCGTAACGCAGACGCGCGAACACGAACTCGGAGCCGCGCGGTTTTCCGGCGCGCTGGCCGGCCGCGACAGCGGCAAACTGGAGGAACTGCCGGCGGGAAATCATATAAAATGCCGGTTTCCGTGGAATATCACATCCAGCATTATGACCTCGAGCAGGGTGCGCTCGAGATCCAGTACATCGAGGAATACTTCGGGGAGTTCCCGCGTAAGAAAACCGCGGTCGAGATCATGCGCCGCCTGAGCGGGCGCGCGCACATCATCCTGATTGCGACGGCGCCGCTCCCCGACGACCCGGGCAGCGTCGTGCCGGTGTCGTTCAAGGTCGCCCACGAAATCCGTGTTCCGGAGACCGAGCCGAAGCTCGTGGACCTCATGCACCGGCTGAGCGACTACGTGCAGTTCCAGGGCCGCCGCGTGCTCTATACCTGGATTGGCGGGACGCGCCGCGACTGGCGCGGCCAGGGGTTCTTCCGCGCCCTCACCGAGCAGCAGGAGCTCTGGGCCATCGAGCAGGGATTCGACGAGATCGTCGTCAAGACGAAGAACAAGTTCTACGACATGCGCGGCACGCTGGACCACCTGCGCTTCGAAGTCGTCAAATACGAGCGCAACGCCGCCGACAACGCCGAATCGAAGGTATATCTGAGCAAAAAGCTCCTGCCGGAGATGATTTCCACCCACCGCAGCAAGAAGGCGGTTGTCCAGATGCCGGTTTAACAAGTCTCAAGGCTCAAGTCTCAAAGCCAGGTTCCGGGTAGCGTCGTTCAACTTTTTCACCCCAGCCTTCGTCTATACTCTGTGTGCCGCGCATATAGTTGGCGCACACCGAGCCGATGCCTTTACGCCCCGTCGAATTCCACATCCTGCTGGCCCTCGCGTCCGAGGAACGGCATGGCTACGCTATCCTCCAGGAGGTCGCCGCCCTCACCGAGGGCGGGCTCGAACTGGAGCCGGGGACGCTGTACCGGGCGCTTCATCGCATGCTCAAGGACGGCTGGGTGGCCGAATCGGCTCGCCGGCCCGCTGCCGACCAGGACGACGAACGGCGGCGTTATTACCGTCTGACCGCGCTTGGCCGGCGCATCGCAACCGCCGAGGCCGACCGCCTGTGGCGCCTGGTCAGCCTTGCGCGCACCCACCGCCTGCTGTCCCATGGCTGACCTGTCCCGCCGTAGCGTCGGCGCGAAGACGGATTCAGGGAGCGGGGACCTGCCGCGCCGCGTCGCGTGGTGGCTCGTCTGGGCCTATCCGCCGCGCTTCCGCCGCGACGTCGGTCAGGGGCTGGTCGACGCGCTCGACGACCGCATGCGCGCCCGCCGCGCCGCCGGGGCCTCCAGCGCCGCCGTCTGGGCGCGCGCCGTCGCCGACACGCTGCGTAACGCCGGCGCCGAATGGGTCGATGAAGTTCGAAGGGTCCGGCTAAAGCCGGACACTACGTACCATCAGGAGCCTTCGGGCGTCGAACACCCCACGTACGTAGTGTCCGGCTTCAGCCGGACTGCCGATCACACGGGACGAACCGCCATGGACACACTGCTGCAGGACGTTCGCTACGCCTTCCGCCTCTGGAGGCGCCGGCCGGGATTCGCCTTCGTCGCCATCCTGACGCTGGCGCTGGGCATCGGCGCCAACACCGCCATGTTCAGCATCGTCAACGCGGTGCTGCTGCGGCCGCTGCCGTATCCGAACGCCGATCGACTGGTGTCGGTCTACGGCCAGACGACGGCGTTTCCGCGAGGGCTGTTGTCGTACGGCGAATACGAAGAAATCCGGAAGCAGGCGGACACGTTCGAGGCGGTCGCCCTGTGGTTTCCCCAGAGCGTCAACCTGACCGGTGTGGACGAGCCGCAGCGTCTCGTCGGCACGTTCGTGACGGGATCGTTCTTCGACGTGTTGGGACTGAAAGCCGAACGCGGCCGGTTCTTCACGGAGGCAGAGAGCGCACCGGGAACGGTCAAGCCGGTGGTCGTCATCACGCATCAGACATGGCAGCGGCGCTTCAACGGCGACGCCTCGGCCATCGGACAGACGATGACGCTGAACGGGGTGCCGCTCACGGTGGTTGGCATCATCGCTCCACCGTTCGATGCCGACTCGGTGCCGAGCGACGGGTACTTCCTGGGCGCGGACGTGTTCATTCCCACCGCGCAGTTTCCGGCACCACGGGGACTGCATGCGGCGGGTCCGGTCATGCTGGGAGTCGGACGCCTCAAGCCGGGCGTTTCAGCCGCGCGCGCCTCGGCGGATCTGGAGGTGATCCGGCAGCGGCTCGTCGCGGCGGGTCTGCAGACCACGGCCGGAGCGCAATCGTCGTTTGTCGCTCAGTCGGGGCGCACGCTCGGGGCCGAGCCCGCGCAGGAAGCGATTATCGGGACGTCGAGGACGGCGCTCTTTCTGCTGCTCGCGTCAGTCGGCGTCGTGCTGCTGATCGCGTGCGTCAACGTCAGCCAGCTGCTGCTTGCTCGCGCGGTCGACCGTGAGCGTGAAATCGCGCTCCGCGTGGCGCTTGGCGCCAGCCGGCGCGCGGTAACGCGCCAGCTCGCCGTCGAAGCCGGCCTCCTGGCCGTCACGGCCTCCATCACCGGCTTCGTACTCGGGCGCTGGGCGCTCGCCGGATTGAGCTGGCTGCAGCCGCCGGCGTCGGTGCCGATCCCGACCCATGTGCCGCTCGACGCGCGCGTTTTGCTCTTTACCGGAATCGTCGCGCTCTTGACGGCGACGATGTGCGGCCTGGCGCCCGCGCTGCGATCGGCGCGGCCGAACATCAACCGTGTGCTGCAGGCTGGTTCGCGCCGGGCATCGGGCATCGGCCACCGGACGCGCGATGTCCTGATGGTCATCGAAGTCGGGTTCTCGGTCACGCTCGTCGCGGTCTCGGTGCTGTTGATTCAGAGCCTGCTCGCCGTGCAGCAGGCGCCGCTCGGGTTCGACCAGTCGAATGTCTTCACGCTGCAGTTTCGGCTGCCGCAGAACAAGTATCCGAAGCCCGAGAACATCGCGCGGTTCTTCAAGAGCGCCATCGAAAACGTGCGCGCCATCCCGAACGTCGAATCCGCGGCGCTGGTCCGCGCGGTCCCGTTCAGCGGCAACGGCGGCACGGTCGGCTACGCGATCGAGGGCCGGCCGGTGCCGGATCCGGCGTCGGCGCCGCAAGCGCGCTTCCACATCGTCACGCCCGACTACTTCAAGACGATGCGCATTCCGCTCCTGAAGGGGCGGGACTTCACCGATCGCGACGACTTGCAAACCCCGCTCGTCGCCGTCATCAACGACACGTTCGCGAGACGCGCCTGGCCGGGCGACGACCCGATCGGCAAGCGATTCACGACGCCGCAGACGCCAGGTCCCATCACCGTGATTGGCATCGTCGGCGATACGAAGCACTACACGGCCACCGAGCCGGCGGTCCCGCAGCTCTACGCCGCGCACTATCAGGTGCCTCTCATCTTTTCGTCGCTGGTCGCGCGGGTCAAAGGGCCGGCGGCGGGGACGATGTCGGTCACCAACGACATCCGGAAGGCGATCTGGTCGGTCGACAAGGATCAGCCGATGTGGGCGGTGGCCTCGCTCGAGGCGACGGTCGCCAGGACGCAGGGGCAGGCGCGCTTCCTGGCCCTGCTGCTCGGCATCTTCGCCGGCGTGGCGCTGCTGCTCGCCGGAGTCGGCATCTACGGCGTGACGTCGTACGGCGTGGCGCAGCGGACGCACGAGATCGGCATTCGTCTGGCGCTCGGCGCATCGAGCGAGCGCGTGTTGCGCGAGGTCGTCGGCCGCGGCGTCCGGTTGACGCTCGTCGGCGTCGCGGCGGGCATCGTCTCGGCGATCATGATGGCGCGCCTCGCCGCCGCCGTGCTGTTTGCGGTGAAGCCGACCGACCCGGTGGCGCTCGCGTTGGCCGCGGCGATCCTCGGCGGTGTCTCCGTCGCGGCGTGCGTCGTTCCCGCGCGGCGGGCGTCGCGGGTGGATCCGGTGGTGGCACTGGCGGAGGAGTAGAGAAGACTTAGGTTAGGGATTAGCGGTTAGGGATTAGGGATTAGGGATTAGGCGGTGAAAATCGTGTTGCCGACAATCGTAGTTACAATTGAGACCAGCTAATCCCTAACCCCTCGATCCCTAGTCCCTAATTTCATGTCTACACAGACTCCCTACTCGAAAGACCTCGGCGATCGTGAGCCCATCGGCGCCATTCGCGACAGCGCGGGTCGATACCAGCGGCTGTTGTCCGGCTGGACGCCCGCGCAATTCGAGCGCAGCTATGCACCCGGCAAATGGACGGCCCGCCAGATTCTGATCCACCTCGCACAGTCAGAGCTGGCGCTCGGCACCCGGGCGCGCATGGCGCTCAGTACCCCGAACTATGCGGCGCAGGCCTTCAATCAGGACGAGTGGATGGCCAAAGAGCAACAGCTCGCGGGAAAAGACGCGCTGGACGCGCTGCTCGCGCTGATGACGATGAATCGCACGTTCTTCGACGGCCTCTCACCTGAGGACCTGGCGACGACGCTGTCGCACCCGGAGTACGGTGCGCTGACGGTGGAGTGGATCCTCAATCAGCTGGCCGGCCATCAGATTCACCATCTGGCGCAGCTCGAACAGATCGGAAAACAGTAGGGCGGGACGGGCTGGATGGGTGGGACGGGCTGGAAGTACCGAGAGAGGGTTGAACCGTTCTCCTGCCTGTCCGGCCCTTCCTGCCCCTCCTGCCTATCCCGCCGCGTCAGAACGTGAAGCGAAGGCCCAACTGCCCGACGCGCTGTTCCGGCTGACGGAAATCGCCGGCGAATGTCGTCGGCTGCATGAACGTCGGATTGGGCGACGGGCTGGCTATCGTGCCCGTATATCGGCGCGTCACGAACCCGTCCGGGTTCTCGCTGTTGAACAGATTGAAGACCTCTCCGATGGCTTCGATCTGCGTGCGCCCGCCGAGCTTGAACCGCCGCGCGACGCGAACGTTCAGCTGACTGAATCGGTACCCGCGGCCGCACTGCCATGTCTCGCACGCGCCGATATCGATCGGGTTCGCGGGATTGCCGGGGTTGTACCTGAAGGCGCGGTCCGGGATGTCGTTGTTGGTGAAATCGTTGTTCAGATCGAGCCCCTGGACGATCGCGACCGGTAGCGCCGAGCGGAAGATCCAGATCGGCGATACCTGAATGGCGCCCCGCACCTCCATCACGGCGCTCGCCGTGATCCGATGCCGGGCATCCGTCAGGCGGTTCGGCGCGAACACGCGCGGGTCGTCGAACGGATTGCGGGCGTCCTGAATCAGGCCGGTATCGAGCGCGTCCGACGAGTCGCCGAGATTGCTGCGGCTTCGCGCCAGCGTGTACGAGACGTTGAAGTCCAGCCCCTTCGACCATCGCCGCCGCGTGCTGACAATGAGAGCGTCGTACTGGCTGATGCCGCGGCTGATCGACGGCCGCAGGCTGGTGTTGTTCGGCGACAGCGCCAGATCGGCAAGACGGAAGGGTCCGCCGTTCGGGCGGGTATTGAGCTGCGGGCGGATGTTCAGTTTCCGGCCGTCGATGTGCACGTAGTCGGCGTTGACGATCGTCGAGCCATTGACCTGATGCGTCCAGCCGATAACGGACTGCCGCGATTCCGGCTGCTCGAGGCGCGGCGAGATGGGGCCGAACCCGAACAGTGGTTTGCTGCCCGGCCGCACCTCGTTCAGGTGCGCGATGTTGGTCAGCGGCTGACCGGCCAGGAAGAAGCTGCCGTCGAGATTCCGGAGGCCGTTCGGGTTCGAGGCGGCGAACGTTGGACCAAAACCGAGCGGGCTCGCGTCCGCGGCGCCGATCAGGATGTTCGAGCTCGTGTAGCCGACGTCGGTGTAGATGCCCCAGGACGCACGGACGACGTCGTGGCCCTGGCCGCTGACATCGAACACCAGCCCGAGCCGCGGCTGGACGTTGTTGTAGTCCTCACGCGGATCCTTGCCGAAATCCTCGAATCCAATCAGGCCGTTCAGGCGGCCGCTGCTGCCGGCAGCCTGCAGGACAACGAAGTTCGGATCGGCTGCCTGGTCGATCTGATAACCGGTCATGACGTCGTAGCGGAGCCCGAGATTCAGGGTCAGCCTGGTGTTGAGGCGCCAGTCGTCCTGGATGTACAGCCCGAGCTGCTTCATCGGCAGGTTCGCGGCTGCGTCGCCGTCGCTGAACGACACGGAGGAAATCGGCCCGTTCAGATCGTTCGTGGTGTGCGTGTAGACGACGACGCGCCGGCCGCCGTTGAAGGTCGTGAACAGGTGCGGCTCGTTGATGAAGTTCACGCCGGCCTTGAAATCGTGACCCAGGCCGCCGCGGTACACATGCCACGAAAAATCGTCCCGGAACTGAAACTTGTGCTGCTCCGTCGTCTGCGGCGTATTGCTGTTGGCGCCGAGGGTGACACCGCTCGGAAAGACTTCGTTCGGCGACGAGCTGGCCGGGGTGATCTGGTTGCGGAAATCGGCGTACTGAAAGATGAACTCGTTCAGCCGTGCACCTGACAGCACCCAGTTGTGATTGAGATTGAACGAGTTGAAGCGGTTGTCGCTGGTGGCCCAGTTATTCGGCGGGTTGATGGCGCTCGTGCCATAGGGCTGTGTGTTGCTGTTGTGGCCGAACCGGCCCGACACGTACTGGTGCGCGTTGAGATTCCTCGTCGCCTTGCCCGTGAACAGCCGCTCGACGTATTCGGTCGGGAACGAGCCGTCGAACCGTGGAAAGAGGCCGCCGGTGTTGACCGCCTGGAACGCGTCGGCTTTCGTGCGCTCGGCGGCGACGAAGAAGTGCGCTTTGTCCTGCGTCAGCGGACCGCCGAACGATCCGCCGAACTGGTTCCGCCGGTAGTCCTGCTTGCCGACCGGCTGGCCCCTCGAGTCGATAGCCGTCCGTTCGGAATGCGATTCGGCGTTGAGCGCTCGATCGCGCAGGAACTCGAAGGCGCTGCCTGACCAGACGTTGGTGCCGCTCTTGGTGACCACGTTCATCACGCCGCCGACGCTTCTTCCGTACTCGGCCTTGTAGTTCG
>Ga0070669_100003974_pt1 | contig 10699 bp, 8 predicted proteins | sample KBSS53metaG_FD_64680 | JGI IMG/M metagenome (GOLD analysis project Ga0070669, IMG submission 64680) | Switchgrass rhizosphere microbial communities from Kellogg Biological Station, Michigan, USA - KBS S5-3 metaG | ecosystem: Host-associated > Plants > Roots > Rhizosphere > Soil ... | reverse complement strand
GATCGAAGTGCTGGTCGCGTTGTTGATTCTGACGGTCGGGTTGCTGGGCGCGGCGGCGGTTCAGCTCAATGCGCTGAAGTACACCGACAGCTCGCGGATGACCAGCCAGGCAAGTTTCATCGCCTACGACATGATGGACCGGATTCGCGCCAATTCCGGCGCCGACTACACCGTGACACCACCGACCACGGGCAATCTGAGTGTCGCCCGGGATCAGGATCTCTACGATTTCAGCACCAACATCGTCAATTTCGGCGGCCCGACCGCCACCGGCAGCATCACCCTCAATCAGCGCGTGTACACCATCACCATCACCTGGAGTGACGCGCGCGCCGCCAATACGACCGGTGCAACCCGCAGCTTCGTCCTGACCAGTCGCGCCGCGGTCGATCCGGTGACCACACCATGAAGCGCCATAACCTGGGTTTCGGTCTGATCGAAATGCTGGTCGCTCTGGCGCTGGGGCTGATCGTGGTGCTCGGCGTGGTGCAGATCTTCCTGGCGGCGAAGAACACTTACGTCAGTCAGAACAGTGCGGCCGCCATGCAGGAAGACGCGCGGTTTGTGCTGAGCAAGATGATTCAGGAACTGCGCATGGTGGGCATGTTCGGCTGCCTGGGCACGATTACCGATTCCAGCTCGGCGGGGGATTTCACGGCGGCCCAGATCATGCCTATCAGTTGGGACAACGCCAACCTCAAGCTGACCCTGGTCACCGCTGATGTCGGCAGTGCGGGCGGGACCCCGACCTGGACGGTGGTCTCCGATTGCCGCAACAGCGCCACGGCTTATACCGGCGCGCGGGTGGCGGCGACAGGACAGATCGCGTTTCCGATCCGTCGGCTGATCTACAGCTTCAGCAACAACCAGATTCTGATGGGCACCGGCAGCGGCAACCCCGCCCAGCAGGTGCTGGTGAACAATGTCAGTGCGTTCACCGTGATGTTTGGTCTGGCGAGTTCTGCGACCGATGTCGCGGCGTCCACCTACAGCGCCAACCCCGGTGATCCGGCGCGGATTCGCAGCGTGCGCCTGAGCCTTACCCTCACTGACCCGAACAACCGGGTCAGCAATCAAACCTTCAACGTGGTTGCCGCCTTGCGCAACCGCTTGCAGTGAGGGGCGAGCGATGAACGTTTCTCTCCATCGGCGAAGGTCCCAGGGCGGCATGGTGTTGCTGGTCAGCCTGGTATTTCTGCTGCTTCTGACGGTGATCGGCCTGTCATCGATGCAAAGCGCCAACCTGCAGGAAAAAATGGCCGGCAGCGTGAGTTTGCGCAATCAATCGTTCCAGACTGCCGAGGCGGCGCTGCGCATCGGCGAAAGTGCGGTGCAACTGGATGGCTACGCGCTGGCGGTGTGCGCCAGCCCTACCCAGTGCGCGCCGCCGGCGGAGTCCTCGGTGGTCAGCGCGGCCGGGTTCAACTCTACGTCAGGCGTGACCTGGGTCGCCGCCGGCAGCGGGTTCTACGGGGTGCAGAACATCGGCACGACCCTGACGGCGGTGAACGTACCGAGCAACACCTCGGCGACGTTGTACCGGGTCACGGCCGTCGGCATCGCCGGCACTTCGCGCAGTGTGGTGGAGAGTGTCTATGCGAAGTACTGAGCGACGCTTCAAATGGTTGTCGCTGCTGCTCGGCATGTTGACCGGGCTCTATCTGGCGGCACCGGCGTATGCTTTCACGCCGTCCGACTCGCCACTGTTGAGCGCGGCCGCCGTGCCACCGAACGTCATGTTGATGATCGACGACTCGGGCAGCATGAACAGCATCATCTATGCAGCAGGGTTCGATCCGACCGTGGATCGCACGCCGGCCCGTCAGTGCAACGCGGTCATCGGCCTGTGTCTGAGCTCGACCGCCATTACCGGCGATACGATCTTTCTGTCGAGCCTGCCGACCTCCGGCTGCTCCGGCGGCGCCTTTGCGTTCTACAACAACAGCCTGACACCGCTCTGCCTGAAGCTGCCGGATCCGGTGGGCAGCGGCAACACCCGCTATTCGGCGGATTACATTTCCTACGTGGTGAGTCTGGCGATCAACAACGGCACACGCGACTTCACCACCGGGGCGATTCCCAACGATTACCGGATCAACGTGGCGCGCAACGTCTCCACCGCACTGGTCACCAGCAACCGCAACCTGCGCATGGGCCTGGCCACCTTCAATCCGGCCACCAGCAACAACCCCGGCAACGGTGGTTTCATCGCACGCTCCATCAGCGACCTGTCACCGGTCAGCGGCAGCGTGACCCAGGCCCAGGCCGATACCAACTACAACGCACTTATTTCCTCGATCAACGGCCTGAGTGCGGTAGCCAATACGCCTCTGGCCGAGACCTATTACGAGATCACTCGCTACATGCGCGGGATGGCGCCGTACTACAACAGCACGCCGAGCACTTACACCAGCCCGATCCAGTACCGCTGCCAGAAAAACTACGGGGTGGTGATCACTGATGGTTTGCCGACCTATGACCGCACCTTTCCCAGCAACGACCCGCTGGGTGGCAGCCGCTTGCCGAACTGGGACGGCATCAACAATGACGGGAACAACCTCAACGGGGACGGGGAGGGCGATACGCTGTATCTGGACGATATCGCCAAGTTCGCCTTCGACATCGACATGCGTTCCACCGGCACCGATGCAGCGGGTAAGAGCTGGAACGCGGTAGATTTCCCCAGGCAGAACATGAACACCTACACCGTGGGTTTCACCGCTTCCAACGACATGCTCTCGGACGCCGCCGATTACGGACAGGGCCGCTACTACCAGGCGACCGACAGCGCCGGCCTGAATGCCGCATTGTCTTCGGCGTTGAGCGATATCACTTCCAAGGCTGGTTCCGGCGGCAGCGGCGTGGCCAGTGGCACCACGCTGGCGAGCGGCACCAGTTATTTCCAGACCAGTTATGACCCCAAGGACTGGCGCGGCACGATCAAGTCCTTTGGCTTCAACTCGGCCGGGGCGGTCAACACCTCGGCGGTATTGTGGACCACCGACACCACCATCGTGCCCGGCGCCACCGCGCCGACCTACCAGTCATGGAACACTCTGAACAACGCGGCGGTGACGCTGGCTTACGGCAACTTCTCGTCGGCCCAACAAACCGTTCTCAGCCAGGGTTTGCCCGCCGGCATCAGCGGCATCGACCTGGTTGAATGGAGCAAGGGCACCAACAAGGCCGGCCTTAAAGTGCGCAGCGTGTTGCTCGGAGACATCATCAACGCGCCGCTGGTGCTGGCTTCGCCCACGGAAAAAACCGCCTCCGATCTGGCCGGTGACACCACCTACAGCACCTACCTGACCACCAAGGCTTCGAACATGAATGCCAGCCTGGTGGTGAACGCCAACGACGGTTTTGTCAGCGTCATCAACTCGGCCAACGGTACCCGGCGCTATGCCTACATGCCGTCCAGCGTATTGCCCTCGCTGCGCCTGATTGCCGATCCGAACTACGTCAATGGCGTCAGCCACAAGTTTCTGGTGGATGGTCAGATCGGTGTGTTCGATGCGCAATTCGGCACGGCCTGGAAAACCCTGGCCATCGGCGGGACAGGAGCCGGTGGCAAGACTTTCTACGGGCTTCAGCTGTTCGACGCCTCGGCAGGCAACGTCATCCGTGCCTTGTGGGAAGTCAGCGCGCCGACAACCGTCAGTACTTCCAACGCTTTCAATGATCTGGGTTATGCCTATGCCCGTCCGGAAGTGGCACGCTTGGCCGATGGTCGCTGGGCGGCGTTCATTGCCAACGGTTACGGCAGCAACTCCGGGGTGGCGGCGCTGTATGTGCTGGATGTGCGTGACGGCTCGCTGATCAAGAAAATCGTCATCGACAGTACGGAAACCACCAACGGTTTGTCCTCGGTGAAGCTGCGGGTCAATTCGCAGAACGTGGTGCAGGCGGCGTATGGCGGTGACTTGAAGGGGCGGTTGTGGAAGTTCGACCTGAGCGCCACGTCCTCCGACAGCTGGGGCGTAGCGTTTTCCGGCAAGCCGTTGTTCACCACGGCCGGCGGGACGAGTCAGCCGATCACCGCGCAGCCATTACTGGCTGACAACGCTCTGGGCGGCAAACAGATTTTCGTTGGCACCGGCAAGTTCAACGAAACCGCCGACAAGACCAACAAGGATTTGCAGGCGTTCTATTCGGTGTGGGATGCCGATGGCGGGTCGGGCCAGATCACGGTCAGCAGTTTGCAGGCGCAGGCGATTACCGGGGTGTTCTCCGGCAGTACCGGGCAGTTCGTCACCACCAGCCAGAACGACACGACTTATCCGGCGGAGAAGGGCTGGTATCTGCCGCTGGTGTACAACAACGCCTTGACTGGCGAACGTGTGATCAATCAGGCCAGTCTGGTGCTGGGACGCATCGTGTTCACCACGGCCAGTGTCGATACCACCGACCCGTGTTCCAGTTTCGGTACCGGCAAACTGATCGAACTCGATGCGTTCAGCGGTAAGATGCTCAACTACGCGGTGCTCGACACCAATGCCGATGGCGTGGTCGACAGCAACGACACGATTTCCAGCGGCGTGGTGTTCACCGGCGGTATCCCGACCCTGAACGCCATCGTCAACGGTGCATCACGCAAGGTCGTGAACGATTCCAGTGGCGGTATCACCACCCTGGTGGAAAAATCCGGCGGCGGCAGCCGTCGTATCATGTGGCGGCAAATTCAGTAAGCGAGAGTTCGAGGCATGCGCAGATCCAACCGAGGTTTCACCCTGATCGAAATCATGATCGTGATTGCGATCATCGGTATCGTCATCACCATCGGCTATCCGAGCCTCACCGAATACGTGAAGAAGGGCCGCCGTGCCGACGTCGTCAGCACTTTGTCGGAGCAGGCACAGATCCTCGAACGCTTCTACTCGAAGAATAACGTCTACACCGGTGTCACCGGGTTGAGCACCGGCAACGATTTCTACACCATCACGCCGACGATCACCGATCAGACCTTCCTGCTGACCGCGACCCGCAAGACCGGCACGGCCATGGCCACTGACAAGTGCGGGGATTTCACCCTCACCAACACCGGTGTCAGAAGCATGAACAACGCGACCACCGGGTTGACCACCAAGGATTGCTGGGGCCGCTGAGCCGCATTATTTCGGACGCCTTTTGCGCCCACTGTCTTTTTTACGGTTGGATCAAACATGACCAGGCAACAGCAAGTGGTGATTGTCGGTGGCGGGGTGATTGGCCTGCTTACGGCGTACAACCTCGCCTCCGAGGTCGGCAGCGTGGTGCTGCTGGATCGTTCGAACGTCGGCCAGGAATCGTCTTGGGCCGGCGGCGGTATCGTCTCTCCACTGTACCCGTGGCGCTACAGCCCGGCCGTCACCGCGCTGGCGCATTGGTCGCAGGATTTTTATCCACAGCTGGGCGAGCGCCTGTTTGCCGATACCGGGGTCGATCCCGAAGTGCACACCACCGGCCTGTACTGGCTGGATCTGGATGACGAAGCCGAAGCGCTGGCCTGGGCCGCGCGGGAGGACCGTCCGCTACGGGCTGTGGATATCTCGGCGGCGCATGATGCGGTGCCGGTGCTCGGTGGCGGTTTTTCCCGGGCGATCTACATGGCCGACGTGGCCAACGTGCGCAATCCGCGGCTGGTGAAGTCTTTGAAAGCGGCGTTGCAGGCGCTGCCGAACGTGACGATTCATGAGCAGTGTGAAGTCAACGGGTTTGTCCGTGATGGCGAGCGGGTGGTGGGCGTGCAGACCTCCACTGGTGTGATCACCGGTGATCAGGTCGTTCTCACCGCAGGTGCGTGGAGCGGCGAACTGCTCAAGACCCTGGACCTGTCGCTGCCGGTGGAACCGGTCAAGGGCCAGATGATTCTCTACAAGTGCGCGGCGGATTTCCTGCCGAGCATGGTGCTGGCCAAGGGGCGCTACGCGATTCCGCGCCGTGACGGGCACATTCTGATCGGCAGTACGCTGGAACACGAAGGCTTCGACAAGACCCCGACGGACAACGCGCTGGAAAGCCTCAAGGCATCGGCAGTCGAGTTGCTGCCGGCGCTGGCCGATGCCGAAGTGGTGGGGCACTGGGCCGGGCTGCGACCGGGTTCGCCAGAGGGCATTCCTTACATTGGCCGGGTTCCGGGGTTTGACGGTCTGTGGCTGAACTGCGGGCATTACCGCAACGGGCTGGTGCTGGCGCCGGCGTCCTGCCAGTTGTTTGCCGATGTGATGCTGGGGCGCGCGCCGATCATTGATCCGGCGCCGTATGCACCGGCCGGACGGATCTAGTCAGTTTTTTAGCGGTGCCTGATAAGTCGCTTTCGCGGGCTTGCCCGCTAAGGGGCCCTCAATCCAGGCCCAGTTTCTTCAGCCTGTAGCGCATCGACCGAAACGAAAGACTCAACCGCTGCGCCGCCGCCGTGCGATTCCAGCGGGTTTCCTCCAGTGCCTGCAAAATCAGTTTGCGCTCGACACTCTCAAGATAGTCTTCGAGGTTGTCGATCTGGGTGAGATCGGCAATGCCGCCTTCAGCGGTGCCATTACCTTCACTCAGGCGTAAATCCTCGGCCTCGATCGTGCGGTTTTCACACAGGGTGTGTGCCCGCTCGAGCACGTTCTCCAGCTCCCGCACGTTGCCCGGAAAACGGTAGTTTTTCAGCGCTTCGAGTGCATGGGGGTGAAGACGTGCCGCCGGTTGCCCGGTGCCATTGGCCAGGCGCTTGAGCACATGGCCGGCCAACGCTTCGATGTCCTCGCGACGTTCGCGCAGGGACGGCACACGCAGTTCGATCACGTTCAACCGGTAATACAGATCCTGACGAAAGCGCTCGGCAGCCACTTCCGCGTCGAGATCCTTGTGCGTCGCGCAGAGGATGCGCACATCGACCACGGTTTCCTGTTGCCCGCCGACGCTGCGCACGGCTTTTTCCTGGATCGCCCGCAGCAGCTTGACCTGCATCGGCAGCGGCAAATCCGCCACTTCATCGAGAAACAGTGTGCCGCCATGGGCCGCCTGAAACAGTCCTGGTTTATCCTCCACCGCGCCGCTGAAACTGCCTTTGCGGTGGCCGAAGAACTCGCTCTCCATCAACTCAGACGGAATCGCCCCGCAGTTCACCGGCACGAACGGCTGATTGGCGCGGGGGCCTTGTTCATGAATCAATCGGGCCACCAGCTCCTTGCCACTGCCAGACTCGCCGCTGATGTAGACCGGTGCCTGGCTGCGGGCCAGTTTGTCGATCTGTTTGCGCAGGTTGCGCATCGGCGGTGAATCGCCGAGCAGCCGCCGGTCGATCGAAGTGCATACATTGCCCGGCGCCGGCATGCGCAACGCCGAGCCGACCAGCTCGCGCAGGCGTGTCAGGTCCACCGGTTTGGTCAGGAAGTCGAAAGCCCCGGCCTTGAGGGCGTTGATCGCCGTTTCCAGGCTGCCATAGGCGGTGATCATCGCCACCGGCAGTTGGGGATAACGTTGCTGAATGTGCTGCACCAGTTCCAGGCCGGTGCCGTCGGGCAGGCGCATGTCGGTCAGGCACAGATCGAAGGTCTCGCGGTGCAGCAGCGCTTGGGCTTCTGCGAGATTGCGTGCGCTGAAGGTGTCGAGTTTCATCCGTCCCAGGGTGATTTCCAGGAGTTCGCGGATATCCGGTTCGTCGTCGACGATGAGGATTTTTTGCCGTGGGCTCGTGTTCAACTTTGTTTCCGTCCGTGAGCAAAGGTGATGCGAAAGCAGCCGCCGCCTTGGCGTGATTTGAAGTCTAGGCGCGCTTGATTGCTTTCGCACAGCTCACGGGACAGATAAAGCCCAAGGCCGGTGCCTTGGCTGCTGGTGGTAAAGAACGGTTCGAACAGGTGAGCCTGTTGATCGAGCGGCACGCCGGGGCCGTTATCTTGCACTTCGAGCACGGCCAGCGTGCTCTCGGGGTCGATGGATAGCGTCAGCCAGACCTCGGCCGGATCGTGCAGCAGGGCGCTGTGGCGCCAGCCGTTGCGTAACAGATTGTCGAGAATCTGCGTGAGCTGGCCGGGATCCATCAACGTGCGGAAATCCCCCGGGCCGATGTGCAGATGAATGTGCTGGCGCTCGCCGGCCTGTTCGCGGCTCTCGCTGACGAACTGCTCCAGCCACGGCTTGAGATCCAGCCGTTGCGGCGCGCTCTGCTGACGGCGGGACAGTTGCAGGACGTTTTCGATGACTCGGTTCATGCGCTGGGAGTGGTCTTGAATGATCTGCGTCAGACGCCGATCCGCGCCGTCGAGTTCCTCGGATTCCTGCAACAGCTGCGCGGCATGACTGATGGCTCCCAGCGGATTGCGGATTTCATGGGCGATACCGGCGGTCAGACGGCCCAGCGCGGCCAGTTTCAATTGCTGGGCCTGCTGGGCGATCTGGGCGAGGTCTTCGAGAAACACCAGGGTCTGGCGGTTCGGACTCTGTTCCAGGGCGATGAAGCTCGGCTGCAGCTCCAGGCCGTTGCCGGCGATTTTCAGGCTTTGCGGGCGCAGGGTCGGGTTGTTCAGCCACAGTTGCAGGCGTTCGACCAATGCGCTCGAGTACTCGTCGATCAAGTCGCCTTCAAGGTGCGTTTGGCCCAGCAAGGTCCTGGCGCTGTGGTTGGCCAGTTGCACCCGGCGCTCTTCGTCGAGCACCAGAATGCCGGTGCGCATGCGTTGCAGGATCAGCGCGTTTAGGGCTTCGAGCCCCACCACTTCGCTGGCGCGCAACTCGGCCAGGTTCTCGCTGACTTCGAGACGTCGCATCAATCCCTGCACCAGCAATGACGCCGCGAAGCATAGGGCGCCGAGGGTGCCGGCCTGCAGATAGTCGTTGGCGCTCAGGGAATGGCTGAAACTCAGCAGAAAGCTGAGCCCGACGATGCCGAGGGTGGCGATGGCGGCGATCAGCAAGCCGATACGTCGTCGCAGCAAGGTGTTGCTGATGGCCACCGAAACGATCAGCAAGTTGCCAATCGCACTGGCCACACCGCCGGCCGCATAGAACACGCCGCACAGCAGCAGAATGTCGACCAGTGCCAGGCCGAACAGTTGGGCCGGGCGGCGGATGTTCTCGAGGAACACCACCAGCAGGATGTTCAGCACCAGGTACAACCAGCTGCCATTGCGCAGCCACTCGTCGTTGGCCGAGGTCAGCAGGCGGTTGTCCATGTTGCTGGAGATCAGCAACACCAGGGTGATGCCGACACTTAAACGGTACAGATGATAGAGACGCAGCAGTCGCTGGGCCTGTTTGCTGTCGGCGTTGTCGGCCTCAGCGATCACTGGAACCGGGGCCTTGCTCAAGGTGAGCCTGGCTGCAATACCACTGTTGTTGAAGGTTCAGCGCGCGGTCGCGGGGCAGGTGCACGCCGCAATGGGCGCAGCGCACCATCGGCGCGGCATCCTGTTCGCGAGGCGATCGGGTGGACGAGGCGGGGGCCTTGAATTTGCGCCACAACCAGACAGCGGCGGCGATCAAGGCAATCCAGAACAGTAAACGAAGCATGATGGGCGGCTTTTCGGCTAATGATTCGGCAGTTTAGCCAAGGACCCGACAGGCGCACAGCCCAATCACACGCCGCAATAAAAAGGGAGATCCGAAGATCTCCCTTTTTGGCATCACCGCAGTGATCAGTCGAACAGACCGAAGGTCATGTAGCTGAAGATGGAACGGTCGCTGTCGCTCGACTCCGGTTCCGGCTCTTCGATCACGTCGCCGTTTTCGTCTTTCGGCTTGAGCTCGTTCGGGATCGCGTCTTTCGCGTCCTGGAACTGCTTCTGCACGTCCTGGTTGGCGCGGGTCTCTCCCGGCGGCAGCGGCGGACGGGATTCGATCAGACCCAGGGTGGCCTTGCTCAGGAACGAACGGTTGTCGGCTTCGGCAACGCGAGGCACGAACTGACCGTCCTGCAGGCTCGGGTGGTTCGGGTAGTTGAGCTTCAGGGTTTCCAGACTGGTGGCCGCCAGTTCGTCCAGATGCAGACGCTGGTAGGCTTCGGTCATCACCGCCAGGCCGTCACCGACCGATGGGGTTTCCTGGAAGTTTTCCACTACATAACGACCACGGTTGGCAGCGGCGACATAGGCCTGACGGGTCAGGTAGTAGTCGGCCACGTGGATTTCGTAGGCAGCCAGCAGGTTGCGCAGGTAGATCATGCGCTGCTTGGCGTCCGGCGCGTAGCGGCTGTTCGGGTAGCGGCTGGTCAGCTGGGCGAACTCATTGTAGGAGTCGCGGGCGGCACCCGGGTCACGCTTGGTCATGTCCAGCGGCAGGAAGCGCGCCAGCAGGCCGACGTCCTGGTCGAACGAGGTCAGGCCCTTGAGGTAGTAGGCGTAATCCACGTTCGGGTGCTGCGGATGCAGACGAATGAAACGCTCGGCAGCGGATTTTGCAGCTTCCGGCTCGGCGTTCTTGTAGTTGGCATAGATCAGTTCCAGCTGCGCCTGATCGGCATAGCGACCGAACGGATAACGCGACTCCAGAGCCTTCAGCTTGGCTGTGGCGCTGGTGTAGCTGTTGTTGTCCAGGTCCTGTTGAGCCTGCTGGTACAGCTCGGCTTCACTCAGGTTTTCGTCTACGACTTCCTTCGATGAGCAAGCAGCGGTCAATGCGAGGATGGCGATCAGCAGCAGGTGTTTCACTTGCATGGCGGCTTGCGTCCCTATGACGGCCGCTGTCTTGGGCGGGGCCGTCCTGTTATGATGAGCGCCCCGTTGAAAAGCCCCGG
>Ga0070669_100003973_pt1 | contig 10700 bp, 9 predicted proteins | sample KBSS53metaG_FD_64680 | JGI IMG/M metagenome (GOLD analysis project Ga0070669, IMG submission 64680) | Switchgrass rhizosphere microbial communities from Kellogg Biological Station, Michigan, USA - KBS S5-3 metaG | ecosystem: Host-associated > Plants > Roots > Rhizosphere > Soil ... | reverse complement strand
TCGTTGCGGAGCTCGAAAAGGTCGACATCCTCGTCAATGCCGCGGGGAGAACCATACGCCGTCCCACGCTCGATGTATCCGACGACGAGTGGGAGGGAATTCTCGACACCAATCTCACCGGAATGCTGCGCGCCTGCCGGTCATTCGGCCGTGTGATGGTGGATCGCGGTTACGGGCGAATCATCAACATTGGCTCCCTGACTTCGGTAGTTGCACTCCAGGAAGTCGCCGCATATGGAGCGAGCAAAGCCGGCGTGGCGGCGCTCACCAAGTCGCTGGCAGTTGAATGGGCCCCATTCGGCATCTGCGTCAATGCGATCCTGCCCGGCGTCTTCCGCACCGCGCTGAACGAAGGATTGCTGGATGGTACGGAACGCGGTCGAGAGCTGCTGATGCGCACACCGATGCGTCGCTTCGGCCTGCCGGACGAAGTTGCCGGGGCCGCCGTTTTCCTTGCTTCCGACGCAGCGAGCTTCGTGACCGGACACTTGCTCGCCGTCGACGGCGGATTTCTGGCCAGCGGAGTCAATCAATAGCGCCCTCGACGCTTCGGCGGATTCCGGAGCGGGAGATGAGGGCGCGAACGCAAAAGACGGCGCGACTGATCAGCTCGATTTGTGATGCCGCCCGGCCTTCCCCTTGCAAAAGGGTTTGTGGCCCCATGACGAGGGCAACTCATCCAAGAATGGCAGGGAGTCTAAAATGATCAGAAACAGCACAATCAAGGGAATCGCGTTGGCGTCGGCGCTCGTGGTGGCGTCAGCCTGCGCCGGAGTCAAGAAGACCACCACTGACATCAATCCGTCGATGGAGCGGAACCCGACCTGCTCCGCGGCAATCGCCGTCTTCAATTCACGTTCGGACGTTCCTTACGACTACTACGAGCTTGCCTGGATCGAAGCGTCCGGCAACTCGGTGTGGACGACCGACAATCAGCTGCAGACCCAGATCCGGAACGGCGCCGCCAAAGTCGGAGCCAATGCGGTAATCGTCAATCCGGTCGAGCAGTCGAAGAGCGGCGTCAAGGTGCTTGGCGAAGCCATCGGTACGAAGTCGGCAACGCAAAAAGCTTCGGCGCTCGCAGTCTACATGCCTAGCGACGCTGCGCGTGTAAGAACCGCCTGCGGTGCAAACGGAGGCTGAGGCGAGGCTAAAACGAATTAGCGTAGGAAAAGGGCCGGTGATATCACCGGCCCTTTTTTTTGAAGTCAGACGGTGGGTTGTGTCGTCCCGTTGCCCGGAGCCTCAGCTCGTAATGGCGCAGCCTGCCCGCTGTCGCGAGCCTGATTCCTGACGTACTCGCGAGGTGAGGTCATCTTGATCGGGAATTGCTCGAATGGTGGCTGGATTCCCGCAAAGAACCCGCGGGCGACGCCGAGCATGAGGCCCGAGAATGTCTTGTCGAAAGGATTCTCGGCGGCGCTCCACTGTGCCTCGAGCGCAGCTTCCGGAATCTCGATGACGCTGAACTTTCTGCCGTAGGCTTCCTCAAACATACCTACCGCATCTCGCTGACTGATTGCCTCCGGACCTTCGACAGCGATCACCGCGTTGCGCGCGGCCGGATTACTTAGTGATTGCACGGCGAATTCCGCGACATCGCCCACGGCGACATATCTGATTTTGTCGGTGCCCCTGCCGTACACCTTTGCAGTGCACGCGACAGGATCGGCGAACAGCATCGGACCAAGCCAGCTTTCGCAGAAGAGCGTCGGATGCAGAATCGTGTAGTCCAGACCACTTTTCTTCAGATGCTCCTCGGCGTTCCGCTTTGCCCGTGAAAGCGGATTCTCGGCAGTTTTGCTCGTATCGAAGGAAACGAACACGAATTTCCTGGCTCCAGCCTGCTTCGCCGCATCGATCAACGCCTTGGTGCCATCTCCATCGGTCGCCTCGAATGAGTCGCCGGGCTGCGATGTCAGAATAGTGGTGATCGTCGATATCACAGCATCTACTCCGGCAGCGGCCGCCTGCAGAGATGCCGGGTCCTTCACATCGGCGCGGACGATTTCGGCGCCAAAGTGCTTCAGGCGTTCTATCTTTTCGGGAGCTGAAGTCGTGCGCACCATCGCTCTGACTTTTTCACCGCGGGCAGTGAGGCGGCGAACGATCTCCGAGCCCAGGACTCCCGTTGCGCCTGCGACTAGAATCATGAAATCCTCCTGGTGAAGAACGGGCGCCTCGAAAATGCAAGGCGAAGAATGATTAGGCAATCGGGTGCGGGATTTGCCGACGAGTACGGTTTCGAACTGAAGTCCTCGAGTGGAGAGACTGATGAAAAAAGCTGCACTGTTGATTTCTCTTTTAGCAGGATCCGCCAGCGCCCAGAATCGCCTGCCCGCCGGAATGCGCCCACCGGGTTGCACCGCCGGCTTGCAGCTGCCTGAAGGCTTCTGCGCCACAGTCTTCGCCGACTCGATAAGAGGTGCTCGGCATCTGGTCGTCGCACCAAACGGCGACGTTTTCATCAATGTGCAGGGCGACGCGGCTACGGCGGGCGTGGTAGCGCTGCGAGATACAAATCGTGACGGAGTCGCGGACGTACGCCAGCGCTTCGGCAGCGGCGGTGGGTCGGGTATCGCGCTCGACGGAAACACACTCTACGCGACAGCGGGCAGCTCGATCGTTCGATATCGACTCAATCCCGGCTCTCTCACTCCCGTCGGACGTCCTGATACCGTCGTTACAGCATTGCCGATGGCCGGACCGCACCACGCGCACAACTTCGTGCTCCAGGGCCGCACGCTCTTCGTCAACATTGGCTCGGCCACCAATGCCTGCCAGCAGCGCGACCGTGTAGCGGGTTCACTCGGCAATAATCCATGCACCGAGCTGAACACTCGCGCCGGGATATGGGAGTTCGATACCAATCGCCTGCACCAGACCGCGAGTGATGGCCATCGATTCGCCACCGGGCTGCGCAATTCGGTAGCACTGACGCGCAACCCAATCGACGGCTACCTGTACGCGACCGTGCACGGCCGTGATCAGCTACACGACAATTGGCCAAACATGTTCAGCGAGCAGAAGAGCGCAGAGAATCCGGGCGAGGAGCTCGTGCGGGTTGATCGTGGGTCGGACTATGGCTGGCCGTACTGTTACTACGATGTCGACCTGAAAACGCTCGTTCTCGCGCCCGAGTACGGCGGCGACGGACGGAAAACCGCACAGTGTTCCGGGAAGACGCAGCCTCTGATGGCATTCCCCGGCCATTGGGCTCCCAATGATATTGTCTTTTATACCGGCAATCAGTTCCCGTCTCAATACAAAGGCGGCGCTTTCATCGCCTTTCACGGATCATGGAACAGAGCGCCTCTTCCACAGGCCGGATTCAGGGTAGTATTTGCGCCATTCCGGTTCAACAGGCCGGTGGGCACCTACACGACCTTCGCGGACGGTTTCAACCCCAATCCCGGGCCCGGCCGGGCTCCACAAGGGACGCGCCGACCGACGGGCCTTGCCCAGGCGCCAGATGGCTCTCTCTTCCTCACAGACGACTCGGGCGGTACGGTCTGGAGAATTACCTACCGCGGAACTCCCCGGTAAATCGTCTATTGGAGGGTTTTGACGCGACCCCCGCGACAAATCATTGCGCCGGGGATGTAAGGGTGAGAGAATGGGAGCCAAGTTGACTTCTCCTTCTGCGGTGTTCCGGCCCCTCAAATCGGTTGGCACCTTCCTGAAGCGCATCGTCAGGGGGTTGCGCTCGCGTCCGCGTAAGGTCGGGCCGCCGGTTCACCAGCGGGGGACGGATTCCGACCGCCGCCTCAGCTTCATGCTCGAATCGGTGCCGGTTAACCTCTGGTCCACCGATGCGCATCTGAACATCACCTTCTCGCAGGGCGCCGGGCTGCACCTCATCGGCGCCAGCGCCAGCGAGCAGGTGGGAATGACGCTTTATGAAGTGCTGAAGACGCGGGATCCCCGCTTCACCCCGCTGGCCGCCCACCTGCGGGCGCTACAGGGCGAACTGGTCCGCTACGAAACCAACTGGCGCGGACGTTCCTTCGAGACCAGAGTCGAGCCGATGCGCGCGGCCGATGGAAGAATCTCGGGGACGGTCGGCATCGCGATCGACGTCACCGATCGCAAGAGCCTCTACGACGCGCTGCAGACCCAGAACGTCTATTTTGCGGCGCTGTTTGAGAGCGCGCCCGAAGCAATCGCCATCCTCGACGAGCGCGATCACATCATCCGCATCAATGGGCAGTTCACGAGGATGTTCGGCTACGGTGAGGATGAATCCGTCGGCCGGAACATCAACGACCTGATCGTGCCGCCGGAGCTCGTCGACGAAGCCAAGACGCTGACTACGCGCGTAGCGGCCGGAGAAAAGTTGAGGGCGGAATCGCTGCGCCGCCGGAAGGACGGTCAGACCATCTGGGTGGGAATAGCCGCAACTCCATTTGGCGTCGCCGACCAGCCCGGGCGCGTCTACGCGATGTACCACGACATCTCGGCACGCAAGCGGGCAGAGGACGAGCTCAAATCGCTACTCCTCCACGATGAGCTGACGGGACTTCCGAATCGCCGCGCGTTCATCACGCTCTCCGAGCAGGCGCTCAAGCTCGCATCACGCATGGAGCGCGACGTTCTCATGATTTTCATTGACGTCGATCATCTCAAGATCATCAACGATACCTACGGTCACCTGGCCGGAGATCGCGCGTTGATAGATACCGCGCGTGTTCTGCGCGAGAGCTGTCGCGAAGCGGACATCATCGCCCGCCTTGGCGGTGACGAGTTCGTTGCGCTCTTGACGGTCGATTCCGGTCAGACGGCCGAGATCGTTTGCGATCGCATCAAGGCGCGCGTTGCAACTCAGAACGAAGAGCTGGGTCGCGAGTTCACCCTGTCTCTCAGCGTTGGCGCCACCCGAGCGAGAGCGGAGGGGACGCAGCTCGCCGATTTACTTGCGCTCGCCGACACCGCTCTCTACGAGCAGAAACGAGGGCGCGGGCGCGCAGCCCACGCCCTTTCGCGTTAAGGTTAGGGCATCGCTCGGACGACGCCGCATGCGATGCGCGCACCGCTGTTCCCAGAGGGATTGGTAACCTGATCGTCGGCGTTGGCGTGAATCAGCAGCGCGCTGCCATCGGCGTCGAACAGCGTCGTCGGCCCGGGAGTCAGCGTGACCCGGTTGGTGGTGAAGGCAACGTGTCCGACGCCGCCCTCCGGGACTTGAATGTCCGGATTATCGCCGGCGTGCGGGCCCTTTGGATTGTTCAACCCGTGTTCCGTCGCCATCGGATTGTAGTGGCCGCCAGCGGTCGCGAACGCACCCGACCCGCCTTCACACTTTCCGACTTGATGGAAATGAATACCGTGAGATCCTGCCGGCAGCGTGATGGTGGCGATGTCGACGTGGACGACGTTGTCCTTGTCCTGCCAGATGGTGCCGGTGCCGATTGCGTTGCCGGCAGTGTTGTACATCACGACCTGCGCTCTCGAAACGGCGTCGCTCATTTGCTGCACTGATGCACAGCCAAACAGAACGGCGAGTGATGACGCCAGTGCAACGAGCAGCTTCAAGTCTCGTTTCAGCCCGAACGGGTAAAGCGCCCTGCGCATCATGGGTGGCTCCGGCTCTGGTTTAGTCGGAACGCTTGCGAGAGTCGTACCGTCAGTTGATGTCGCGGATCTTGAACTTTGTCCAGATTACGATCGTCGTGCAGTCCTGCAGCGCCCGGGCATACTGCGGGGGCGTTCCCGGCCCGTTGTAAACCTCGACACCGACCACCTCGCTGCCATTGACGAAGTTGTTTATGTCACCCGGCATCGCCGAGGTCCACGGCATGTCATCGACATAGTACTGCACGCAGGAGGCGCCACTCAGACTGCTGACGCCGCGTGAGCTGCTCACTTCTTCTCCCTGAGGTCCATAAGTGACCTTCAGACTTGGCACCGTGCGGAGAATGTCGGTCAACATGTGGGGGCGCATCGCCTGGATCTGGTCCGGGCCGAGGTAAAAACCCTGCCCCGATTTCTTGCGCTGACTGAACCCAACCTTGTCCAGACTCGCCTGCCGCTTCGCGGTGACTACCACCGGATCGATCACGGCGACGAACTTGGGCAGCTTCATCGTTACCTGCTTCGGCTCCCGCGAGGACAGGTCGACCGGCATGGTCTCGGCGCCAAACCCAAGATGCCGCGCCAACAGCACCTGACTCCCCGAGGGAAGATTGCGAAGCGTGAACTCCCCGCGCTCGTTGGTGAGAGCGACGATATCGGTGCCGACGACTTCAACGCGGCTGCCGGCGTTGGAGGCGGCTCCCTCGAGCACGACGCGGCCTGATACGACGGCAGTGCCTGTCTTCGTCCCCGAGTCAGCTGACGAGAGGAGCAGTATCCGCCCAAAGAGCTCTGCCGGCTGGTCGCCGAGCGTGATTGGGACTTCGGATGTCATCGATTTCCCCTTTCGTGCCTGCAAGCTTGCCTGCATCGAATTCGGCAGCCCGCAAATGCTGAAGGAGCCGTCGGCTTTTGTGCTGTCGCGAATCAGACGCGGGGTACGACGCACGCCGACTTCCTTCGACACTTCGATCTGAGTCCAGGCGACTGAAACGTCGACGCCGGAAACAGGTTGGAGGGTTTCAGGGTCGGTGACCCGACCAATCACCGCCGACGATCCCTGCGGGCGAATTCCGGGTCTTGGACAAGCGCGAGCGATGATAGTGGGCGCCGATGGGACCGCGAGGGTGATCATGGTCGACGAGTCCGCGCCAAGATGAAAGGGCGCAGTGGCGAGCGAAAGTCCGAGAGTGTCCAGCAACGGATGAAAAACCCCAACCTGATAATCGCCCGGTGGCAGGCTATCCAGCCTGAACCGGCCGCTGGCGTCGGTGTGCAGCGAGGCTTTCGCACCCTGCACGATCACTTCGGCACCGGAGAGATACCCGCCATTGAGGCTGTCGATCACCATGCCGGAGATCATGCCGAACGAATGCTTTGCGGCAGGAGCTGGAGGAGTGGGAGTCTTTTGCTGCGCGTGGATGGGAGCTGCAAACGCGGCCAACAACAGAATGGTTCTATCCAGTCGCATCAATCATCCAGTGCAGGTTCGTAACCGGTTTCGACCGGCGCGGTTAGATGGCTATGGGAGGCAATCAGCCTCGCGCATGTATTCCAGCGCAGAATCGAATCATCGTTGCCGGCGGGACGGATCGCCTCCGCCTTCTCGTACCAGGACATCGCTTCCCTGAGTGCGTCGTAAGCCATGCTACCACTTCCCATTTCACCGCGGTGAAGGTACGCCTGACCACTTCGCTCGGAGGCAATGCCGGTGTAGTAAGCGCGCTCATAAGGGTCCGTGATTCGCGGCAGCGTTTCGTGGACCGACCTGATCACCGAGAGATGGCCGTTGGCGACCTCATCAGTCAGCGCCAGCACCAGCATCACCACCACTTCCTGATTGTCCGGATCGATGTCGAGAATGTCGCGGCAGATGCTTTCCGCCGCCCATGACTCGTTGATCAAGCGATACCTCTCCGCCTTTTCAATCGCGCGTGGGATCGCTTCCCTCGATATCGGCTTCAGATTGAACTTCTCTGTCACGGTGCCCTGCCTTCGCTTCCCGCTTCCCCCTTCCCCCTTCCCTCTTCCCGCTTCCTACCCCGGATCAGCCGCACGAGTTTCCCCAGCGGGTCGTAATGCTTGTCGATAACTCTTTCCTTGAGCGGAATGATCGCGTTATCCGTGATGGTGATGTGCTCGGGACAAACCTTGGTGCAGCACTTTGTGATGTTGCAGTAGCCGATGCCGCCACTGTCCTTGAGCTCGTCGGTTCGATCGAGGATATCCAGCGGATGCATTTCCAACTGGGCTGCGTGCACAAGCAACCGGGGCCCCACGAACTGCTCGTGCAGATGATGGTCGCGGAGAACGTGACAGACATCCTGGCAGAGGAAGCACTCGATGCACTTGCGGAATTCCTGTACGCGGTCGACATCGGCTTGCTGCATGCGCCAGGTTCCGTCGGGTGCATCGGGCGGACGCGGAGTGAACCGTCGGATGCGTTTTTTTGCGCGGAAGTTGGATGACACGTCGGTCACCAGATCCTTCACCGGCGGAAACGCGCGCATCGGTTCCACCGTTACCGGCTTGTTCAGGTCCAGCTCGCTCAGCCGCGTCATGCACAACAGCTTTGGCATGCCGTTGATCTCCGCCGAGCACGATCCGCACTTTCCTGCCTTGCAGTTCCAGCGAACGGCGAGGTCGGTCGCTGTCTCCGCCTGGATCTGATGGATGGCATCGAGGACGACCATTCCCTCGGAAACGTTGGTCGAATAATCCTTGAGCTCTCCAGTCGGTCCGGCCCCGCGCCAGACCCGAAACGTCGCTTTGCGCGTTTCTGTACCGGCGCTCGTATTGCTCCGCGCCGCAGCACGCTGTCCACTCTCGGCGATGCCCCTCGCCAACGACTCGGTGGCCATCTACTTGTTCTCCTCGATGATCCGCTTGAGATCTTCCCGCATGTCCGGAATCGGCTCGCGTGATACCTGCACTTCGCCCGCCGGACCGCGTCGGATCACGATGTTGAAACTCGCGTGGTTGGGATCCTTCTCCGGGAAATCATCGCGGAAATGCCCGCCCCGACTCTCCTTCCTCTCGAGCGCGGCACGCGCGATGATCTCCGAGACCGTCAACAGATTCTGTAAATCGAGCGCGGTGTGCCACCCCGGATTGTACTCCCGGTTACCGGTGACCGATACCTTCCGCGCCCTGTCGCGCAACGCCTTCAAAGCCTCCAGAGCGCGACGTATCTCATCGTCTTTTCGCACGATTCCCACCAGCTCCTGCATCATCGTCTGGAGGTCGTGCTCGACCTGATATGGCCCCTCGCCCCCGCCCTGCCTGTTGAACGGCTCGAGCGCGATCCGAACCATGTCGTCAGCCTGCTGGGTGTCGATTCGTGGAGTCGCCTGACGGCCCGCGAACTCAGCGGCGTACTTGCCGGCGCGCATGCCGAATACGAGGAGGTCTGAAAGAGAATTGCCGCCGAGCCTGTTCGCGCCGTGCAAGCCGGCACCTACTTCGCCAGCCGCGAACAGTCCCGGCACGGTCGACATCTGGGTATCGCCATCGACGCGCACGCCGCCCATCACATAGTGCGTCGTCGGGCCTACTTCCATCGGCTCTTTCGTAATGTCGATGTCCGCCAGCTGTTTGAACTGGTGGTACATGCTGGGGAGTTTTTTCTTGATGTGCTCCTCGGAGTTGGGGAGCTTGGCGCGAATCCAGGAGATATCGAGGAAGACGCCGCCATGCGGACTGCCGCGCCCCTCTCGAACTTCCTTGACGATCGCGCGCGCGACGTGATCGCGCGTCAGCAACTCGGGAGGACGGCGCGCGTTCTTGTCTCCCTGCGTGTAGCGCCAACCTTCCTCTTCGTTGTCCGCTGTCTGATTGCGATAGTTCTCGGGGATGTCATCGAACATGAATCGGCGTCCCTCGCGATTCACGAGTATTCCGCCTTCGCCCCGCACACCCTCGGTGACCAGGATTCCGCGCACACTGGGCGGCCACACCATGCCGGTGGGATGAAACTGGACGAACTCCATGTCCTGTAGCGCCGCGCCGGCGTTGTAGGCGAGCGCGTGGCCGTCGCCGGTGTATTCCCAGCTATTGCTGGTAACGCTGAATGCCCGGCCAACACCACCGGTGGCGAGGACGACCGCCTTGGCGGAGAAAAGCTTGAACCGTCCACGCTCACGATCGTAACCGAGAGCTCCGGCAATTCGATTTCCGTCTTTCAGCAACGATACGATCGTGCACTCCATGTGGACGTCGATCGGCTGATAAGTCGCGTAGTCCTGCAGCGTCCTGATCATCTCCAGGCCGGTGCGATCTCCGACGTGCGCCAGTCGCGGATATTTGTGCCCGCCGAAATTGCGCTGCAGAATGCGGCCGTCGGGCGTGCGGTCGAACACGGTGCCCCACGCCTCCAGCTCGCGCACTCGATCCGGCGCCTCCTTCGCGTGGAGCTCCGCCATTCGCCAGTTGTTGAGATACTGGCCGCCCCGCATCGTGTCGGCGAAGTGCACCTTCCAGTTGTCGCGATCGTCGACGTTGGCGAGAGCAGCCGCAACACCGCCCTCCGCCATCACCGTGTGAGCTTTCCCAAGCAGCGATTTGCAGATCAAGCCAACTGACGCACCACTGTGCGCCGCCTCGATGGCAGCACGCAACCCGGCGCCACCGGCGCCAATAACGAGCACGTCGTGCTCGTGCTTCTGGTATTCAGGCACCTAGATCAGCCTCACGTCGTGCCAGATACCCATCGCGCACAATCGAATGAAGAGATCTGAAAACGCGACCCAGACGAGGCTGAACCACGCCCAGCGCATGTGGCCGCGATTGAGGCAGCTCACGCAGTCATAGGTCTTCTTTCGCACCGGAGCTCGAGAAAGCTGATCGAGATATCCGCCAACCAGGTGTCGAAGCGAGTGACAACCGAGTGTGTAACCGCCGAGAAGAATGACGTTCACGGTCAGAATGATCGTGCCAAGGCCGATTCCGAAATTCTGATGTCCCGTGTTGCGATCGAAGAAGAACATCGCTTTATAGGCGTCGCTGGCGAGAATCACCAGAAAAACGATCGCGGCGTAGAGGAAGTAGCGGTGGACGTTCTGCAGAACCAGGGGGAGGAAGCGCTCGCCCCTATATCCCTTTCGTGGCTCGCCGACCGCACAATTGGGGGG
>Ga0070669_100003969_pt1 | contig 10703 bp, 10 predicted proteins | sample KBSS53metaG_FD_64680 | JGI IMG/M metagenome (GOLD analysis project Ga0070669, IMG submission 64680) | Switchgrass rhizosphere microbial communities from Kellogg Biological Station, Michigan, USA - KBS S5-3 metaG | ecosystem: Host-associated > Plants > Roots > Rhizosphere > Soil ... | reverse complement strand
GCCGTGGCAGCCGTAGCAGACCTTCACGTTCGCCGACAGGTGATCGGAGACGTCGGCGGCCAGCTTCAGCGCGGCCTCGGTGGTGAAGCCGTCGTACACGCTGCGGCCGCCGGTGCCGCCCGTCTCGTCGGGCGCGAACAGGTAGTCGAGCTGCGCCGATCCGGCGAAGTTGCGCTCGATGGCGGCGGCGGGCGCGGCGCGCAGCAGGATCGCGGCGACCGCGCAGGCGAACAGCGCGCGCGTCATCGTCATGGGGCTCCGGCCTCCGGGACGCGCGCGGATGCCGGCGCTCCCGCCGACAACGACGAGTAGTCGTGCGAGTAGTAGTGAAGGAAGCGCAGGATCGGGACGGTGTCGGCGCGCGTGATGCCGCTGCCCGGCTGGCGGCGCATGCGCTCGACGTAATCGGCCCACATCGCGTCCTCGCGAATCCCGGCGTTCAGCGGGCGCGCCAGCTGGTGGCATTTGGAACAGCGTCGCGCGAACACCGTGTAGTCGGGCCGGACCTCGGCGGGCAGCTGCGCGACGTCGAGGCCGTCACGGGCGGTGGTCGCGCACGCGGCGGCCACCAGCGCCGCGGCTGTACATCCAAAAAGTAGCCACACACCCGCGCTGCGCGCGGGAGTGGCTAGCAAGCCCCACCAGCGATGTGGGCGGGCGCGGCTCACGGGGCGGCGACGAAGCTCAATGTCACGTCGGCGGTGGCGTCACCGGTGTCCACGTCCTTGATCCGGATCGCGGTCGCCGCCTTCTCGATGCAGGTCTTCAGCGCCGGCGTGACACCCGCGCCCTGCAGCGCGGCGCCGGTGACGTAGCCGCCGCTGTCGATGCGCAGGCGCAGCGTCGCCGTCCCGGACGCCAGGCCGCCCGCGCGCAGAGCGTCGCGATAGCAGCGCACCAGCGGAACGCGACCGAGCGCGGCGCGGATGTTCGAGCCGGGGATCGCGCTGGTCGCGGCGATGCCGGCGATCGTCGCCGTCGCGTGCTCGACGTCGATGCGCGGCGCGGGCGGCGCGGCAGGCGCGGGCGGCGGCGCTGCAACGGCGGCGGCTGCAGGCGCCGGAGCGACGGACGGCGCGAGCGCAACCACGGGCGCGGTCGGGGCGGCGGCCCCTCTCCCTAACCCTCTCCCCGCTTCGCGGGGCGAGGGGACCTGAGCTTCGCGGGGCGAGGGGACCTGAGCTTCGCGGGGCGAGGGGACCGGATCCCTCTCAGACCCGCGGGGCGGATCTTTCTCCCTCTCCCGCTTGCGGGAGAGGGTCGGGGTGAGGGTCGGTCGAGAGATGCGCGGCGCAGGCGGCGTCGCTGCGCTGGGCGGGGGCGCTTCGACGTCCTTCCTCGCCACGACCAGATCAGGGACCGGCGCCGGCGGCTGCATCGCGATCGGCGCCGTCACGGCCGCCGCCGCCGGGTGCACGTCCTGATTCGCGCTCCGGAACGTCGATCGCGCCGCGAACGCACCCGCGACGACGGCGAGCGCCGTCAACCCGGCGCCGGCGGTGAGCGCGCGCCGCCGCCGCGCCTTGGCGCCGAGCCCGGCGCTCTCCAGCAGCTCGACGGTGTCCCCCGATCGCGGCTGCGGTGCCGGCGTCACGAGCGCGGCGGCCCGCTCCGCCGCCGGCGTCGATCGCGCCAGGACCGCCCGCAGCGCCGCCCGCATCTCGCGCGCGTTGTCGAAGCGATCGCGCGGCGACTTGCTCAGCGCGCGCAGGCAGACCGCCTCCAGCCCGGGGTCGACCGCCGTGATCTGCGAGGGTGGCAGCGGCGGATCGGTGATGTGCTTCATCGCCACGAAGTACGCGCTGTCGCCCTCGAACGGCGGCCGTCCCACCAGCATGTGATAGAGGATGACGCCGGCCGAGTAGATGTCGCTGCGCCGATCGGCCTGCTCGCCGCGCGCCTGCTCGGGCGACATGTAGCCGGGCGTGCCCACAAGCGACCCGTCCATCGTCGCCCACGGGCCACCGGCCTGTCCGCCGGCGCGATCGTTCTGGATCGCGCCCAGCGTGGCGATGCCGAAGTCGCACACCTTCACCAGCTCGGTCTCCTCGCCTTCGTCGCTCTTGGCGCGGATGATCATGATGTTGTCGGGCTTGAGATCGCGGTGGATGACCTCCATGTCGTGGGCGACGGCGATGGCCGACAGCACCTGCGACATGATGTCGACGATGCGCGCTTCGCCCAGCGGCCACTCCTCGTCGATCAGGTGGTGCAGCGTCCGCCCCTCGACGTACTCCATGGCCAGGTAAAGCAGCGCGTCGTCGACGGAGCCAAAGTCGAACACGCGCACCGAGTTCGGGTGGTCCAGGCGGGACGCCGCGCGCGCCTCGCGCTTGAACCGCTCGATGAAGTGCGGGTCGCGCGCGACGTCCTGACGCAACACCTTCAGCGCGACCGTGCGATCCAGCGCCAGCTGCCGCGCGCGGTAGACGGTGCCGGCGCCGCCGGTGGCGATCAGTGATTCGACGACGAACTTGCCGGCGATGCTGTGGCCAACCAGCTGGGACGGACGTGAGCTGTCGTCGGTCATCGCGGTCAAGCCATCATCAACCATGGCACCCGTTCCGCGCCGATCCGGGCGAAGCCGCCCACATGCCTTACGGTGCCCGGACCGCCGCAAACGGTCGAAACCGCCGGGAAACGCCAGGAAAAACGCGGCTCTCGACAGGCGCCGCCGCGAACCCAGGTTGCAGGTATGGCGCGCAGGCAACCAGTCCGGTGGTCGCAAAAAGTCACCCGGACCAGCAACGCGCTGGACCTGGATTCGGGGGTGTTCCGGATGCGCAGCCCGCGCGCGATCGCGCGGTCGCTGGCGCGTTCAGCCGAGGCCAGCAAGCGCCGGAAGTCGGCGCCGTTTCGCTCGGCGATGTCGATGCTGACCTTCTACGTCAACCGCGCCGGCAAGAAGCTGCCCGCGCGCGATCGCAGGACGCTGACGCGCGCGAAGCAGGAGCTGCGCAAGCTCTACGGACGGGCGTGACCGTCGCCGTTCCCGGCGCGCGTCGTGCCGACCGTGCGCCGTAGTCAGTTACAGATCCAGGACGGGAACTGTCCTTCGCCGTCGGTGCGCGAGCAGACGCAGCTGCGCCCGCCGGACGCGCACGTGTCGCCGATGGTCGGGCACGACCAGAAGCCCAGCCGCACCACGACCTCGGGGCAGGTGTGATTCGGTCCGGACGGTTGCGGGATCGCGGCGCCGTCCGCCGTCTGCGCCGCCCTGATCACCTGCTCGGTGGTCAGCGTGCCGCCGGTGCTGCCGCCGCTGCCCGTGCTTGTCGGCGGCGGCTGCGGCGCGGGCGGCTTGCGCCTGTTACGCCAGAGCTCGCTCGTCTGTGTGCTGTCGTCAGCCCCGACGGTTCCCTCGGTGCTGTCCATGTTGCCGCAACCCACCACCGTCACCACGATCGCCGCGGCGATGCTCGCCCCCATTCCCACCTTGCCCATCAAACCAACCCGCCTCATGACTCCCTTCGCTTTCTCTCCGCGTTTCGATCTCCTAATCAGGTTCGTAACGCGGCGAGCGGCGACAAGGTCTGGACGCGGCTTTAAATCAGATCTGCAAACCGAGCATCAGGCCGGGATAGATCCGGACCGTCGTATCCCCACTGTGCTGTACCGACTGCGGCCCGCGCGCCAGGTCGGCGTCGCGTCCATCGGTCGCGACCGCGACGTTGACGCCCGCGCCGCCCAGCAGCACGACGTGCGGCGCCAGCTGCAGCCCCGCCTGCAGGCGCAGCGATCCCACCGCCGGCGCGTTGTTGATCCAGTGCCAGACGGGGCGAATCTCGAGCCAGTCGGCCTCGAGCTCGGCGAACGAGAGCGGACCCCGCTCGACGGGAAAACGCCAGCCGATGCCGGCGCCCGTCGCGAAACGTTTGGTCCCGGCGGAGAACTGCTCGGGCCCGGGCCCGGCCGCCAGCTCGTCGCCCGGCTGGTAGCCCGCGATCAGGTTCGTGTAGAGGTGGCGGCCGCCGAACTTGAAGCCGATGTTCGTCGCCATGACGTCGCTGGCGAACAGCGACACGTTGTGGATGCCGTTGCCGACCAGGTTGATGAGGGCGAACGATTCGCCCTCGTCGCGCTTGGCGACGTTGATGACGCCGAACGAGAAGCCGTGGGATTCGCCGGCGACGTTGACGACGCCCAGGCGGAATCCGCCCGCGTGACTACGCGCGACGTTGAGGACGCCCAGCTGCATGCCGTCGATCGAATCGGCGTAGTTCACCGTCGACAGTTGCAGACCGGTGAAGTCCTTCACGGAGACGTTCGCGCCGCCGGCGATCTGAAGACCGCTTCCGTTGCCGGCCCAGTTGATCCCGCCCGCGAGCTGAAACCCTTTCATGAATCCGGTCGTCGCGTTGGAACCGCCCGCGATCTGGGTGCCGACGTAGCCGCCGTCGGCGACGTTGGCGCCGGCGACCAGCTGCAAACCTCGTCCCGTTCCGCGGACGATGTTCAAGCCCGCGGTGATCTGTGCGCCTTCGAAGTTGCCGCGCACCAGGTTCGCGCCCACGGACAGCTGCAGCGCGAGCAGATCGACGTCCGTCTGAGCCCAGACCAGCGCGAGCTGGAAGCCGTGCACGCGCTGCGATCGATCGGCCACGAAGCCGAACGAGAAGCCGTCGACGTTGGCTCGCCTGTCGGAAGCGGTCGGGAAAAACGTCAGCTTGTAGGACACGGGCTCCGCCATCGGCGCCGGCGCGCCGGTGGCGGTCGCGGTGGCCGCCGGTTCTCCAATCGCCGCCGCCGGCGCGTCGTCGCCGCGCGCGACCGCTGCCTCGCGCGGGCCGGCGGCGTGGAAGGCGGCGGCGGCCAGCGGCGTGTGCTTGCCCGCGGTCAGCGCGACGTTCGCCTGGAAGATGGTGGTGCCGCTGTCCATCGCGACCACGTAGGCGCCGGGCTCAAGGCCCAGCTCGATGGTGTTGCCCGGCGGCTTGCGCAGCTCGGCGACCAGCGCGCCGCTCGCCTCGCGCACGGTGATGCGGCCGCCGAGCTCCGGCGTCAGCACCAGGCCCGACTGCGTGCCGCGCACGTCGGTGACGACCAGGTCGCCGGTGCCCGCCAGGTCGAAGTCGTAGTTGGCGTGCTGGGGCCCGGCCTGCGAGCGCTCGGTGCGCGCCAGCGTCTCCTGCGACGCGAACTGATACGCCTCCTGCAGCGTGACGCGCTTGTCCTGATTCACGTCGGCGGCGCCGCGCAGCCCCGACACCAGGTAGTAGGTGAAGTACGAGGCGGAGATGCGGTCGGACTCCTGGGCGCGCTCGTCGGCGGCGCTGGAGGTCAGGAACGCGTGGCCGCGCATGTCCGACGACGCGTCGAGCAGGAACGGCGCGCGCTTCACGCCGCCCTTGCGGCGCGTGAACGCGCCCGACGCGCACGAATCCAGGATCACCACGCGCAGATCGGCGGGGGCGCGCTGCACGCGCGCGCGCAGGTCGTCGTAGCCGATGCGATCGCGGCCGACCAGCAGGCCGTCCTCGTCGGAGTGGCCCGAGTAATAGACGAGCAGCTCGCGGCGGACGCCCGGGGTCGCGCCGGCGCGCAGCCGCTGCTCGACGTCGGCGAACGCGGCCTCGAAGGCGGCGCGGTTCGCGGTCGACACGAACACGATGTCCTCGGGCGCGACGCCGCCCAGCGTCTGCAGCACGCGGCCCATGGCGCGCGCGTCGCTGGCCGCGTAGCGCAGCTTCGTGCGCGTCGGGCCGCCGTCGTCGACGCCCGCCAGCAGCACGAACCGGCGCAGGCGGACGGTGGGCGCGGGACCCGCGGCGGGGGCGGGGGCGGCGGCGGCGACGCCGGCGCCGACGACCAGCAGCAGGCCGACCAGGAACAGCAGGAACAACGCCGCGGCGATGGTGGGGAGCGGATTTCGCGTGGTCATGGCATCTCCTTGCTTGCGGCGGGCGCCTTGTCGAGCGCCAGCGAGATCTGTTCGAAACCGGGCGGCAGCGCCAGCGATTGCTTGCGCGCCGACGGCTGGGCTGCCAGCGCGCGCGCCGCGTCCAGCGCGGTGGCGATCGAGAACGGGGTCGCGGCGCGCACCAGGAAGAAGCGTTCGAAGGCGGGCGCGTCGTCCAGCTCGTACGCCGAGGGCAGGCGCGTCTCGCCGGTCGCCTTCAGCGCGGGGGCGTCGCCGTCCTGCTTCTCCGGCCAGTGCATCGTCACCTTGCGCGCGCCGTCGATGGACAGCAGCACGCCGTAGCCGCCGCCGTGGCTGCCGTACGCGAGCTGGACCAGGTCGCCGCGCGTTGCGCGGGCGCCGTCGCGCAGCCGCTCGTCGCGCGTGGCGCCGTGGCGGTAGAGGTAGATCCGCGGCAGGGTCGCGGGGTGGATGTCGCCGCCCTTGATGTTGATGCACTCGCCGTCGGGGCCCCGGAAGTCGCACGGGGCGTCGCCGACCTGCGGCTGCCACGGACGCGCCACCAGCACCATCGCCGCCACACCGGCGAGCGCGAGCGGCGCGCTCCACAGGAACACCCGCTTGCGGGCCGGCCGCGCGGCCGCCGCCGCCCGTTCCGCGCGCCGCTTGATCGCCGCCGCGGTCGGCGTGGCGGGAAGCTGCTCGAGGATCTCGCGGTTCGACGCCGCGACCAGCGCCGCGATCTCGTCGGGCGTGCGCCCCTCGGCGGCCAGCCGGCGCCGCAGGTCGGCGGCGGTCTCCGCGTCCAGCTCGCCCAGCGCCAGCCGTTCGAGCAACCAGTCGGGCACGTGTCGTTTGTTGTCTTGCTGCATGACTACACTCCTTCGAGCTCGGCGAGACGTCCCTTCAAAACGCGCAGGCGCTTGCGCACGCCCGACACCGACAGGCGCGATTCGCGCGCGACCTCTTCCAGCGTCATGCCGTCGACCAGGTGCATGAACGCGAGGCTGCGCGTGGACGCGGCCAGCGGATCGTCGGCGCCGAACAGCTTGCCCAGCACGCTGCGCGCCAGCGTTCGTGACTCCGCGTCGCCGCCACCGTCGTCGGCGTGGGCGATGCGCCGGGCCAGCTCATCATCTTCATGCGCATCTTCCGGCCGGCGCTTCTCGCCGCGCAGCCGGTTCAGGCAGACGTTGGTGGCGACCCGCAGCAGCAGCGCGCCGGGCGCCTCGTCGCGCAGCCGATCCTCGTGGCGGATCAGCGAGACGAACACGTCCTGCATCGCGTCCTCGGCCTTCGCCGGGTCGCGCAGCAGCGTGCGGCACCGCCTCAGGACCATCGGTCCGTACCGCAGGTAGTGGCTTTCGACGTCCAGCGCCAAGTCTTTTTCGCCTCCCTCATACACCCTCAACACCGGCCCCCGGCGAAAGTGTCACCGGGGTCGAAAAGATTTTCCGGGTGACCCCAGGCGAGGCCCTGCTGCGCGCCGGCGGCGACAAGAGCGAGGCGTGAGCGGCGGTGCTTCGCGTGCTACCCTCAGGCGGAGGGCACGCCATGACGATCATCCTCGCCTTCGGGTTGCTGCTCCTGCTGCCGCAGCTGGCCGGATTGCTGATCATGCGGCTCGCGCCGCGGGCGTCGTGGGCAGCCTGGCCAGCGGCGGCAATCTTCGTGTTCGGCCTCGCCTTCTACGGCACCCTGTGGGCGCCGGCGCGCGCGAGCGCCGAGGCCGCCCATACGCGCTGTGGGAACTGGTCGCTGGCGCTGGGTTTCGGCCTGCTGCTCGGACTGTTCGTTCACCTCGCCGTCGGCGTCCTGTTCGGATTGCTGGCGCGCCGCCCGCACCAATCGAAACATCCTTAACGATATCGAGCTGCGACGGCTTGATTCTCGGGCGGGGCGGGCGCTAGCCTGAACGTCGGCGCGCGGCCCCGCGGCGCCGGGTATGAGGAACGCGTCGTTTTACCTCCTGACGTTCGTCGTCGCGCTGCTCGCGCTGGCCGGCTGCGATCCGTCGCTCGACGTCATCAACGTGAAGCCGGGCTGTCCTGACATGCCGCTGCGCGGCCCCGCGCAGTACGCGCCGGCGGCGCCCGAAGCCGTGATCGATGATTTCGACGACGGCGACCTGTGGCTGACGAGGAATGCGGGCCGCACGGGCTCGTGGGTCGGTTTCGGGACACCCGGCCAGGCGACGGCTATCGGCGAGGTGTCGAACGATTGCGTCGCGAGCGGCGCCTTTTCGGGGCACCTGAGCGGCATCGACATCGTCAACTACCAGGCCAACTGGAACGCCGTCTTCATCGATCCTTTCAGCTCGGCGGTCGGCTTCGACGCCTCGGCTTACAGCGGGTTTTCGCTGTGGGTGGCGGCTGGCGAAACGGCCGTGCGGCCGCTGTTACTGCCGCTCGGGGTGATGACGAGGGACACCTCGGGCGGCAGCGGCCTCTGTGGCGTCGCCTGCGGCGACTACTACCGCAAGACCATCCCGCTGACGACGACCTGGACGCGCTGGGTGATCAAGTTCAGCGAGCTGGCGCAGAGCGGTCAGCAAGGCGCGCCGCAGGTGCCGCTCAACAAGCGGGAGTTCGTGAGCCTGATGTTCTGGCCCGAGCGAACGTTCGACATCTGGATCGACGACGTCCGCTTCGAACCCTAGTCGCTCCGCGCGGCCGTCACCACGTCACATCGGCGAGCAGCAGCGGCGCCACCAGAAACGGCCGCCCCCAGCGACCGGCTTCGTTGCCCGCGAATCGGATCGGCACACCCTGCGGGACGGCGCCGGCCACCGCGCGCACGCCGATGTTCAGCCAGTTGGTGGCGTGGAAGCCGCCGTCGGCGCGGAAGTAGATCGCGCCGGCGGTCGTGCTCGCCGAACCGGGGACCAGCGGATCGTTGGCGGTTGCGCTCGCGCTCAGGCGAACCACGGCGGCGCCCGCGGCGGCGAGCACGTACAGCCTGCTCTCCGGCCGTTCGTGGCGCACGAACAGCGAGGCGCCCGCCATCCACGGGTCGATGCTCGCCGAGCCCTCCGGGCCCGTGAGCGTGCTCGATCGCAAGGGGGCGCTGACGTCCAGCGCGACGCCGAGGGGTCGCGCGACGATGAACCCCAGCGTCAACCACGCCTGCACCGCGACACCTCCCGCGCCGGGACTGAAGAGCGGTCCCGCCGCCGCTTGCAGCGCGACCGACGGGGGGCGCGGCGGCGGCGGTGGCTCCGCCGGGGGTGGTTTCACGGGCGGCGGCGGCGCCTTCACGGCCGGGACGTCGGAACGTGACAGCAGCGTGGTGCGCAGCAGCTCCGCGGTCTGCAGCGCGACCAGCCCCTCGTTCGGCGCGCCGGGATTTTCGTCCACGATCAGCTGGCGCAGCAGCGAGCGTCCTGTCGGCTGGTTCGCGACCCAGACCTCGACGCCCTTGCGCGACGGCACCATCCGGATCGCCGCGGCGGCCTGGCTGGCGCGCCCGGCGGCGTCCAGCGACTCGACGGGCTCGCCCGTGCGCCAGGGCTCGACCACGACCACCTCGAGGCCCAGCGCCGACACCTCGGCGCGGATTCGTTCGGCGAACGGATCATCGCTCTCGTCGATGACGATCACGACGCGCAGGCGCTGCTCCGCAGCCACGGCGGTGTCGAACCGGCCGAGGACGGCGCAGACGACCGTGAGGGCGAGGGCGGCTCGGGCGGCGTTCACTCAGCGAGAGTATCTCGCGGAGAGCGACTAGTCCGCGAGAATGACTCTCGCCGTGCCCGCGTACGGCCCCTCGGGGAACCGCTGCAGGTAGCGCTCGGCGTCCCGCCGGGCGGCCGTATGGTCGCCGGCGCGATCGCGCGCCTCCATCAGGCGGCCCACCGCGTCGCCCATCAGCGGACCGCGCGGCTGCTCGTCCAGATAGGTCGCGAACCAGCGCGCCGCTTCCGTGTACGCCCCCCGCTTCTCGAACGCCAGCCGGCCGAGCGAGAACGCCCCCGTGGCCGCGCTGGTCGTCCCCGGAAAGCGCTGGCGCAAGATCAGCAGCGCCTCGACGGCGCGCGACGTTTCACCCGACAGGCGCGCCGCGTCCGCGAGCGACAGCAGCTCCACGGCGTTGGCGCTCCGGCACACGCGGCTCCAGCCCGCGCGCTCGGCGGCGTGCACGCCCTCGGCGTAACGGCCGGCCGCGACCAGCTCGCGCCAGTCACCGACGTCCGCCGCGTGCGTGTCGCGATGGGCAACCACGCGCGCCGGCTTGGTCTCGGCGACCGGCGCCGGCGCCGCCACGTCCATCTTCGCGGCCGTCGTTGACGTGGCCGGCGTCCCGCACGAGACGCGCAGGTTGTCGCCACGCTGCACGCGGCGCGGGGTGGGCAGGCACTCGCCGCCCACGATGACGGATCCTTCCTTCAGCTCGATGCCGAACGAGCGGCTCTCCGGGCTCCAGTCGACGCGGAACCGCGTCCCGGTCACGTCGACCGTCACCGGCCCCGCCTCGAAGCGCCACTTCCCCGGCCCGTGCCGGTGAGCGATCGCGACGTCGGCCGCGCCCTTCTCGACCAGCACGCGCGCGCCGTTCGATTCCAGCGCCAGCACGCGCAGCTGTCCGCCGCGCTCGAGGACGATCGAGCTGCCCTCCGAAAACCGCAGCGCGGTCGGCACCACGGCGTTGGCCTCGATCAGATCGCCCGCGTTTCCGGCGATCGCAGCGGGACCCGCGTCCGAATCGATCTGGAACGAGATCGGGAGCCGCAACCAGACGAACACCGCGGCCACCGCCGCCGCCGCGCCCACCATGCCGAACGAGAGACGACGGAACGTCACCGTCCACGCCCGCGGGCGTTCAAACGCGTGACTGACCTGCCGCG
>Ga0070669_100003968_pt1 | contig 10705 bp, 8 predicted proteins | sample KBSS53metaG_FD_64680 | JGI IMG/M metagenome (GOLD analysis project Ga0070669, IMG submission 64680) | Switchgrass rhizosphere microbial communities from Kellogg Biological Station, Michigan, USA - KBS S5-3 metaG | ecosystem: Host-associated > Plants > Roots > Rhizosphere > Soil ... | reverse complement strand
GATAATTCCTTGTTATCCATACTTTAGTGAAGCGGGTCAATTATGTTCCCAAACTGATTTTAGGACAATCAATATGATACACCAGCGAAATCGGTCAATACTTTTGCGTGAGCGATAAGCTCCTCACGGAGTGGCTAACCTCTCAAATCCTCGGTTGGCTTGCAACTCGTTTTCCCAGAAACTAAACTCCGGCAACGTTTCAGACCCACCGCTTAAACAGCAACGAAAGTTCTTCCACTTTTCAGTCCCAAGAAAGGACCTGGTTAGGTGTGTGCCCCTATGCAACTGATTCCAGCTATTGAAGAGTTCTTTAATGGATACTTTTCCACACATGACCGTAGCGAGAAAACGAAAACTGCTTATCGTGTCGATCTTGAACAGTTCGCAATCTACGCAGGGCCAGATCTTGCGCTTGACTCAGTCTCCGCAGTTTTGATCGAGAATTGGGCAGCCGATCTCCGAGGCAAAGGCTATTCACCCGCGTCTATGCGCCGCAAAACGGTAGTGCTTAAAGTTTTCTGTTCCTATTGGATGCGTAGAGGCGAACTGACAGAGTCACCTTTCTGGCGAGTAAAGTTGAGTCTAGGACGAGTAGAACAATTACCTCGCGCGTTATCTGAACTCGAAATGAAAACTCTCCTAGTTCAGGCAGGTAGGAATGAGCAAGCTACTGCCATTCGGCGAAAGCGAGCCGTGCTTGCAACACTAGACAAAGCTTCACGTCCATTTCATCAGTACCGGAATCTGCGCAACCTCGCTTTAGTGGATCTGCTTTTCGCTACAGGCATGCGCGTAGGTGAGGCGTCTGCTTTGGATGTTGCAGACTTCGATGTTGAAGAATCCACTTTCCGCATACAAGGCAAAGGTGGACGTGACAGAATGGCATTCATTGTTGACCACGAGACTATTCGCATTCAAAGAGAACACTTTAAAGCGCGCTCCGGACTCGGTCATGGAAGTAAGGCCTTGTTTATTAATGCCGCCCGCGAGCGTCTTTCAACGCAGGGTATCGCAAACGTTATCGCTCATTTTCGACAAGCAGCAGGCCTTGAGCGTCACGTCACGCCGCATATGTTGCGTCACACCGTTGCCACGCTGTTGCTTCGAAATGGAGTAGACATACGCGTGGTACAAGAATTTCTGGGACATGCTTCCATAGCGACAACGCAGAGATACACACACGTCGCGAAAGATCACCTTATAGGCGTACTTCGTAAACGTCATCCATCTCTAAGATTAAGGGCTTGACGTTTGACAGGTTGTTCAGAGTTAGCAATTCGAGCCAACGGCGGAGCAACCCTTCTCTTGGTACCTCTAGCGAAAAAGTCAAAAGGTTTCCAGATGTCGTCGTTTCCGCTCGAGGCGGCGATGTATAACAGAGATTGCTTGAAGAAATGCTCCAGGATAATCTTACTTACTTCCCAAAGCGCGATGCAGTCAGCGTCACGTCAGCGCGAGCCCACGCTTTCTTGAAGCGGTCTTCGACCAGCGCGGCGTCTTCGTTCTTGCCTTGTGCTTTCAACGCCTGCATCAAGCCGTACAGCGCCCAGCCGTTTTCACGATTGCGGCGCAGGTCTTCCCAGTAGACAGTCTCGGCTTCAGGCGCGCGCCCAGCGGCCAGCAGAATCGCACCCAGCGAATGTCGCGGTGGGTAATGAAACTCCGCCGGCTCGGTATAGACCAAGGCGTCTTCCAAACGCACCGCGCGTTCAAGATGCGCTATACCCTTGTCGAAATCCTTCTTCGCTGCGGCGATCTCACCTGACAAAACTTCCTGTGCGATCGAAAGGACGGCGCGACCGGTGTTTGGCGAAAACAACGGGTGGTCGAGCGCAGGGTCTTTCATGATCTCGTTCAACTTCGCGAGTTCCTGCTCCGCGTCGCTCGTCTGACCTTTGCCGAGAAACGCAGTGCCGCGCGCGTAATGCCACTGGCCATTCAGGTAGGCACTCGTGTTTGGCGGTTCAGGCTCCGCCAGCATTTCGTCCCACTTGCCAAAACGCGTTAAAGCAAAGTAAGGCACAACGCGAAAGCCGGCGAGCAGCGGCACCGCTTTCAAAGTTTCATCGTCGACTCTTGACGCCGCCTTCCGTGCCGCTTCGATAGCCAGCTTGCTGCGGCCGTCGGCGGTCGCGGCGAACCAGAGGAAGTGCAGGTTGTGCGGATAGTAGGCCATCGGGTAGAGGCCCTGCGCATTACACTGCGAGATGTAATCTTCATCGGCGGCAATGGCTAGCTCATTGCTGCGCGCCGCATCGGCATAACGCCCCACGCGCTGATAGATGTGCGCCGGCATGTGGACCATGTGACCGGCGGCGGGCATGAGCGTCAGCAGACGATCTGCCGCGGCTTCAGCCTTGGCCGGCGCGTAGGCTTCCATCAGGTGAATGTAAAGATGCAGCGCGCCGGGATGCTGGGGGTTCTGCGCGATCACTTTTTCGGTGAGCGCAACGACTTCTGAGGTGCGTTCATAAGGCGTGCCGTCGCGCGTCCAGTAACCCCAGGGCCGCAGGTCCATAACGGATTCAACGTAAAGCATCGCGATGTCCTGATCGTCCGGAAACTGTAGATGCACTTTGCGCATTGCATCGGCATAAGCAACGTCGCGCGCTTTGCGATCTTCAGCACGACCGGAGTAGCGCTCAGTGAGGGCGTCGATCAGCGCCTGCTCGCGCGGCGAAGCTTTGGCTTTGAGCGCGACGGCTTTCTTGATGGCTTCGACAGCCTTCGGTTCGTTTGCCGGATCCATCGGCGCGTTGATGTTCGGTCCGAGCGCGAGCGCTTCGCCCCAGTACGCCATTGCCAGATTCGAATCGAGTCGCGCCGCTTCGCGATAGGCGCGCCCCGCTTCCGCATGATTGAACGCGTAGGAAAGATTTAGTCCCTGGTTCATGAAGAGCTGCGCCTGGGGATTTTTGGTGGATACAGGAAAGGTGTGGCTGCCCAGCTTTTGCAGACGCGGCGCGATGGCGCCCGTCGGCGAAACGCCTTGCTCAGCCGGTTCCTTGTAGTGAACGTGGCCGGATGCAGGCTTCTCCTGCGCGACGATGTTTTGCGGACTTAAGATTGAAGCGAAGGAAACAACGAGGGTGGCAAAAACTAGTCGTGGGAATTTCATCGACTTATCCTCTTTCAACAAATTGGGGTTTGGGTCATGGCCGTCTTGCAAAGGCATATTATCGCTTTGCGTTGGCTTACTGCTTCCCCTGCCGTGCAAACGATGGTACGCCGCGACGTTGGCTTCCGGGGACGGCATTCTATAGCAACGCTGCTATATATTCACGCGTATTCTGAGGACAGGAAGGGCCATCGCGTCCAACAAAAAACGGCTGGCATCACTGCCCGCCGTTTTCTATTTGTGGTGAGCCGAGCAGGACTCGCAACCCGCGACGCCACTGGTTAAGAAGCCTTTGTCTCTTTTAAGCGGCGGGTACCGGTTGCTCCCCGGTTTCCGAGTCCAATTTGGGAGCCACAGCGTAAACCATCACGGATGCTTCTCGACCGCGAACGGGAGTGGGGCCCTTTTTCGTAATGCTGAACGGTAACCCCTTCAGGCCCTCGTAGGTGGATTCACTGATCAATACGTCAGTTTTGAACTCCTTGGTGAGGGCTTCGAGGCGCGACGCCAGATTCACCGTGTCGCCGACTGCGGTGTATTCCAACCGTTGCACGGAGCCCAGATCTCCGACGACGGCGTTGCCGGAATTAATGCCGATGCCGATTTCGAGCGGAGGTCGTCCCTCTGCGCTCCATTTTTTACATAGCTCACGCAATTCCTCTTGCATTTCAAACGCCGCATAGACCGCATTTTCTTCCTGAAAGGCGTCGTATTCGGGCGCTCCAAACAAGGCCATCAAACCGTCACCAATGAATTTATCAACCATGCCCTTACGCCGGACCACAACATTGACCATCTTCTCAAAATATTCGTTTAGTATCTTGACGACGTCTTCCGGTTTCATATGTTCAGACAGAAGGGTAAACTGACGTATATCCGAGAACAGCACAGTTATCCGGCGACGATCCGCCTGGACGGTGGGCAGTTCACCTTTGAGAACTTTCTCGAGTGCGGGGCCGGAAACATAAGAGACGAATGCCGATTTGACATTCTCCAACTGCCGCAGCCGCTCGATCATAGAATTAACACCATTGCCGACCAGGCCGAATTCATCGGCTCTCCCGTCCGCAACCGGTAGGTCAAAATTGCCTTGCCCCACGGCTTCCACTGTTTGATGAAGTGATCGTAGCGGCTTGGAGAACCGCGACGAAACATAGATCGCGAGCCCCGCAGCCACAGCGACCACGATAGCGAAACCGAGGAAACTCAAAAGCATCAAGCGGTCCAGTTTTGCCTGGACGAACTCGGCGGGGAAGTCCACGCCAACAGCCGCCACAACGTTTCCGGCGCTATCCTTGACAGGTGCATTCGCACTTAGCCACTGCCCGTATTGATCTGTGGAGAAGTCGTCACTATCCACGCCACTCTGATAAAGAACCGGGATACGCCCTTTCATTATTTTTAGCGCTTGATCCACCTGAGATTTGTTCACCGCACTCTCTTCAGAATCAACACCGTAGGCCAACGTGTTGGGAGCCCCGACCTTCGGCTTCATCGTATACAAGTTCTCGACGCGCGTATCCGGACGGTAATTTCCGGCTCGCGCTTTCGTCAACTTCTCCTCAATCCGGCGATACGCGTCCGTTTTCTCATCGCCCGGGTTTTGAATGCCCTTAACCTCGTCGCCATCGACAAACGCAGCCGTGGTTGCCGCAATAGATAAAGCATTGTTTCCGATCTCCCGAAACAGAGCACGGCTGGCGAGCAAGTAGACAACAGCAAACGTCACGACGTTGCTGAGCACGAGGATGATCAAAAAGGTGACAGTTAGCTTGGCGCGATATTTCATGTTCAACTCCCGTGAGACTGAGCGACGTGGTCAGATGAACGAGAAGGATCAGCAGATTTGGCTGATGCCAAATTTCATGGGCCGGTCCCCCGGCGTGGAACCTGGAACGGTAAGGCTGCTCCTTGAATGGCCGCACAGTATCGGTTTCATCCTTCTTATGTCAATAGGCTTGCGGTCCGGGTAGTGGGGAAAAGGTGTGGACTTAACCAAAGAAAGAGGCCGCGGCTCCTCAAAAAAACCACGGGCCTTCAATCAATCCGGTTACGGCTGGTGAGGAACGCTCAAGCTGTCCGTCTTCTGCGTCTTGACCTGCCGATCAATGCCTCAGCCGCTTCCTCTCCGGTAACAACCGCACCCTCCATAAATCCCTGTCTGTCGGCGAGGTGTTCTCCGGCGAAAATAACTTTACCGTGCGGGCGCTGGAGGAGCGGGCGCACCTTAAACCACTGCCCCGGCCGGTAAAGTGCGTATGCTCCCTGCGTGTAGCGGTCTCGCTGCCAGGCATAAGAGGCGATACCCTGAGCGAGTCGAGGAGCGCGCTCATTGAGAGGATTTAGATCGTGCGTGATGATATCCATGCGACGGCGATCATTCTGAGCGGCGAGAACGTCAGCCTTTTCTCCGATCGCATAGCTGCAGAGTATCCCCTCGGTTCCGGACTGCCGCTGGGTGCTATGGAAGTAATAATGGGAGGTAACGTCGCTGACCAGCGAGAAGTTTTCCGCGCCCCAGAAACGTTCTGAGAAGAGGACAGAGTTCTTGACGATTCGCGCATATTGCAGCTCTTCGGCAGCTGCTAGTTGCGCAGCGGGCAACGGTGGGTCGAAACGTATCTGCTCGATGACGCGCGAGGGAACGGTGCAGATGCATGCGTCCGCATTGAAAGTCTGTCCCTTTGCAGTGACCGTGACGCGTCCCGCACGTTGGCGTATCTCCTCCACCTGTGTGTTCGGCCGTATGCGGTCGTAGCCGACACGTGCGGCTAGTTCTCTCACTAGCCGGGAATTTCCGCCAGTCATCTTGAAATCCATCTCATTAGCGGGACTCGATTCGAAGTATTCAGCGGATGCTATGTAAGCTGAGACGTGCCTGATTGACTCGCCAAAATCCGTGCTGTCCATTAAATCGCGCACCAGCAGGTCGTCTTCGGTAAAGCCTATATTCTGAAGCCAGGTCCACCAATCATAGCGGTCCAGTCTGACGAGATCGCTTTGCTTATACGCCGCATACTGATGTCTGAATTTCTCAAAAGCCTTTTCCGCTTGCGGCGAAAAGCGCCACTGGTTGGGCGGTTCGACGATCCCGTCGCGCATGAGCGACGGCACGAAACGATGATCCTGCAGTTCAATATTAAATTCCCGGCAAAGCGCCTGTATGCGCGTGTGACTGGCGCCGATCCACTCAGCGCCCAGCTCGCAAATCAGCTTGGGATTCTGCGGGAAGCTATATGAGAGAACTCGTCCGCCAATCCGATCTCTTGCCTCGAGCACGGTGACATGCCAGCCTGCGAGCTGCAAAGCATAAGCAGCCGCGAGCCCGGAGAGCCCGGCTCCAATGACAATGCAGGAATGTGAGTCGAAAGCGAAGGAAGTATTAAACAGAAAAGGAGAGCCGAGGATTGCGGCTCCACTGCGCTTCAGAAATTCACGACGCGATCTCAAAATATTTGACAAACGAAATGCGGCTGGCTTCATAGCCAACCGCAGGATATTTTTCTGAGAGTAGTGGTGAGCCGAGCAGGACTCGAACCTGCGACCCACTGGTTAAAAGCCAGTTGCTCTACCGACTGAGCTATCGGCCCACATCTCCCAACTTGAGTGGTCGCATTCTAACTGACGCTAAAGTCCAATGTCCAAAGTCCAATGTCCGCTCTCGATCCTTGAGTGGCTACCGGGATGAATTCTTCCAGGTTAAGAGGCGGACATTTGACGTTGGACATTGGACATTGGACGTTGGACTAGTCTTGAAGCCAGCGGCCGACTGCGGAATCTTTGACGACGATCGTTTGCGAGCGCTCGGGACCGGTTGAGACCAGTCCGATCTCTACGCCAATCTTCGCCGACAGAAAATCAACATACCGACGCGCGTTGGCGGGAAGGGAACTTAGCTCGGTCGTGCCCACGGTCGAGGTTTGCCAGCCGGGCAGCGTCTCATAAATCGGCTCGATGCGGCGCAAGTCCTGCGAGACGGCGGGCAGCGATTCGCACGTTCGCCCGTCCAGTTTGTAGCCGGTACAAACCTTAATCTCTTCCAGCGCGTCCAGCACGTCAAGTTTCGTGAGCGCCACGGAAGAGAAGCCATTGATCTCCGCGGCATAACGCGTGGCAAAAGCGTCGAACCAACCGCAACGCCGCGGCCGACCAGTGGAAGCTCCGTATTCGCGGCCGCGCTCGCGAATCAGTTGGCCCAGTTCAGCTTCGCCCAGCAGCATCTCGGTCGGAAAAGGTCCTTCGCCGACACGCGTCGTGTAAGTGCGCACAATGCCGAGCACGCCGGTCAGTCGATTTGGCGCGAGTCCGGTGCCGACGATCGCGCCGCCGGCAATCGTGCTGGAGGAAGTAACAAACGGATAGGTGCCATGGTCCACATCCAGAAGCGTCGCCTGCGCTCCTTCGAGCAGGATCGACTTTCCTTCGGTGGCCGCCACGTTCAGGTAGTGCGTAGTGTCGCCCACAAAAGCTCCGAGGCGTTCCGTCAGACGCGACATCTCGTTGAAGATTTCTTCAGCGTCCAGCTTCTCGCCGCCGTAGGCCTCGATGATCCGGTTGGCATCTTCGAGGTTGCGTTCAATGCGCGAACGCAAGACCTCGGGGACAAGCGCGTCGGCGGTGCGAATGCCGCGGCGGCCGGCCTTGTCTTCGTAAGCCGGACCGATGCCGCGCAGCGTCGTGCCCACCTTTTCATTGCCGAGCCGCTCTTCACTGGTGTGGTCCAGGGCGCGATGGTAGGGAAGTATCAGATGCGCGCGCGAGCTGATCTTGACGCGTTCGGGTGAAACTTCCACGCCCTGCGCCATCAGGCGATCGGCCTCTTCGAAAAAAGCTTTCGGGTCGATAACCATGCCGTTACCGAGCACGCAGGTCTTGCCGCGATGCACGATTCCGGAAGGCAACAGATGGAGCACAAACGATTGATCGCCCACCTGAACGGAGTGTCCGGCGTTGTGTCCGCCCTGGTAACGCGCCACGATGTCGAAGTGTTCGGCAAGCAAGTCAACGATCTTGCCCTTGCCTTCGTCGCCCCACTGCGCGCCAATGACTACAATTATTTTTGACATTATGAAAAACTAAGGATGGCCTTTGGACTTCCTACTTGGAACTTTGTACTTAGAACTTTGTACTTTGTATTTGGTTCTTTGATTGGTTTCCTCGGAAGAGTCTGAAACCGCTAGGGCAAAGAACAAAGTACAAAGTACAAAGTTCTAAGTACAAAAACCAAAGACCAAAGTCCAAAACGCAGCTTACGCAGTAGCTGCGCCGGCAACGTGCTTGTCGATCATTCTTGAGATGGCTTCTTTGGAAGTGGCGCCGACGACGCGCGCTTCTTCTTTACCATCTTTGAAAAGAATCAAGGTGGGTATGCCCTTGATACCGTATCGTTGCGAGATTGAGGGGTTGTGGTCAACGTCGACCTTTACCACGCGCGCGTTTGCCGCATACTTTTCCGCCACCGCCGCGACCGTCGGTTCAAGCATGCGACAGGGCGCACACCAGGTGGCCCAAAAGTCTACCAACACCGGCCGGTCAGACTGCAATACATCTTTTTCAAAACTGCTGTCACTAACTTCGCTGACGTATTCACTCATCGCGTGGGCTCCTATTCGCTGTTAATTAGTTTGATGGAAGAATCACTAGCCGCTGATTTACGCGGACGAACGCGGATCAGAGGCAACCAGAAAGGGCAGTGGATCTCGCTTACCTCTTCATCGCTTTTTATCTTTGCCGGTTTTCCTGATCCGCGTGTGTCCGCGTAAATCGCGGCGAAAAATCTAACGTCTCATGGCAGCTCGGTTATTTCCTGATAAAGCTGGATGTATTTAAGTGCGGCGGCGTCCCAGGAGTTGTCCCTGGCCATGCCGTTTAATTGTAGCTTCCGCCATTGCTCGGGCTGGCCATAAAAGTAAAGGGCTTCCCGGATTTTTTCAAGCAAAGCGCCGGCACGGTAGTCGTTAAACTTGAACCCTGTCCCGCCGCCGCGAATTGGATCGAATTGTTCGACCGTGTCGTCCAAACCGCCGGTGGCGCGCACGATCGGAACGGTGGCGTAACGCATGCTGTACATTTGATTCAAGCCGCAGGGCTCGTACTTCGACGGCATAAGAAACATGTCTGCCCCGGCCTCGATCTGATGGGCCAGGGGCTCGCCGGCGTAACCTTTGTAAATGCCGACGCGATTGCGCGCGTGATCGTGCCAACTTTGCAGGAAGTCCTCATACTCCCTCGCGCCGGCGCCGAGGGCGATGAAGAATGCACCGGTTTGCAGGATTTGTCCGGCCAGCTCGCGGATCAAGTCGTAGCCCTTCTGGGCCACGAGCCGGGAGATGATGGCGATGATCGGACGTTCCGGTTCTTCCGGCAGACCAAAGCGGCGCAGCAGGTCAAGCTTACAGGCCGCCTTGCCTTGTAAATCCTCAGCAGAAAAATTCGCCGCCAGGGCCGGATCGGTTGCCGGATTCCAAAGTTCGTAGTCGATTCCGTTGGTGATGCCGGCGAAGCGGTCACGACGCGCGCGCAGCAGCCAGTCGAGGCCGGCGCCATGCTCCGCAGTTTGCACCTCTTCGGCGTAACGTGGACTCACGGTGGAAAGAGCGTCAGCGGCTATCAGTCCCGCTTTCAGTGCTGAGGCCGCGCCTTTCAGCATGAAGTCGTCTTTTTCGGGAGATTCGCCGAAGCCGAGCCACCATAGGTCTTTCGGATCAAACGCGCCCTGATAGGCAAGGTTATGAATGGAAAAGAGAGTTTTGACGGGGCGGAAAAATTCGTCGTACCGCCGGCGTGCGCGCAGCTCGATCATCGCAAAGCCACAGGGCCAGTCGTTGCCGTGGACCACATCAGGTTGCCAATCGAGATGCTTGAGCAGCGCGAGAGCGGCACGCGAGAAAAACGCAAAGCGCTCGTGGTCGTTGGAGTAGCCGTAGATAGACGGCTTGGCAAAATATTCCGGAGCCTCAATCAAATACGCCGGCGCCCCGACAGCGTCGCTTTGATAGACACGAACCGGACGAACCTGCCCGCGCCATTGCACCGGCACATCGTCGATCACGTCATCACTCAAAACGCTGCGATCAATCTGCTCATAAAGCGGAAGAATCACGCGCGCATCAACGTCGCGAGCGACCAGGGCCTTGGGTAAAGCGCCGGCGACGTCAGCAAGACCGCCGGTCTTGGCAAAGGGCACAACTTCAGAAGCGAGAATCGCAATGCGCATGTGCTCAGGATGGACGGCGGGGGATCTGGAATTGGACGCTAACCATGAAAGGAAAAGAGACGGAAGGTCGGAATACTCATCCCTCATCCTTCCGCCTTGATCCCTGGGTTAGCTCTGCATTGAGGCTAGAAATTCGGCGTTTGATTTAGCTTTCTCCAAACGCTCAAGCACGACTTCCATCTGCTCAACCGGCGAGAGCGGATTCAACACGCGCCGCATCACCCAAATCCGGTTCAGGTCTTCCTTGCTAAGCAGGAGTTCTTCCTTGCGCGTGCCGGAACGTTGCAGGTCGATGGCCGGGAACAGACGCTTGTCGCTCAAACGACGATCGAGGTGGATTTCAGAGTTGCCGGTGCCTTTGAACTCTTCGA
>Ga0070669_100003966_pt1 | contig 10706 bp, 8 predicted proteins | sample KBSS53metaG_FD_64680 | JGI IMG/M metagenome (GOLD analysis project Ga0070669, IMG submission 64680) | Switchgrass rhizosphere microbial communities from Kellogg Biological Station, Michigan, USA - KBS S5-3 metaG | ecosystem: Host-associated > Plants > Roots > Rhizosphere > Soil ... | reverse complement strand
CGTCGGCGCCGCCGCCGCTTCACCAGGTGGTACCGATCGAGCACGGCGTGGACCGTGAGCAAGCCCAAGCGGCAGCTCCAGTTGCACGATCGCGTGCGCTTCGAGATGTGAGACGGCGATCGCCAGCAGCGAGATCGTCCTCTCGTCACGGTGATGCGCGCTGCGCCGTCGGGAATAGTCTTTTGAGGTTTGCCCAACACTCAGAACGAGCGCAGCATCTCGGTCAGCTCTTCTTGCGAGTGCGTACCCGTCTTCCTGAACATCGACTTCAGATGATTGCGCACGGTGTCGGGGCTGACACGCAACTTCTCTGCGATCGATCGTGGCCGGTACCCTTGCCCGAGTAAAGCGAGAACTTGCCGTTCCCGAGCTGAAAGCAAATGCAGGGGGCTGTCAGTGCGCACATCCTGCGGTGAGCCGCCCGTCTTGCGATAGTTCTCAATCGCGCCGGCGAGCTGCTGGATCCGTTGTTCGAGCTCTAACAGTCCTTCCGCCTGTTGCGTGATCGATGCATCGAACCACTGTTGTTCGTTGCCAAGAGACGTGATTTCTCTCGTAATCAGTGCCGCGCCGACGATGTCTGACGATGAATCTCTGAGCGGAGACACCGTCGTCGAAAGTCGTGCGAGTTGTCGACCTTTTCGTCTCGTCCAGACGTAGGTGAAGCACTCGCCTTTCAGCGCGCGCACGTGGGCCGCTTGGTGCGTTGCGCCAGCCGTCGCGCCAAACAACTCGTGCAATGTTTTGCCGGCCAGGGTCTCGGGTCGGCGCGATGATTCAGCAGACCAATGACCCAAGAGGACGACAACCCGCCCGCGGCGGTCGACGACGGCGATTTCGTCAATGATGCTCGCCAGCAGCTCGAACGGACCGACTCCGAGTCGGCCAAGGATTCGAATCAATTCTTCGTTCTGATCGATTTGCGTCGGCATATCAAAGCGGGAATCCCTGTCACCCAGGACGTCTGTTCGCAGTGCGATGGTTGAAAGCTGGTCAATGGCTCAGCTGGCCTGCCGTTTCTAGCGTCGATCGCACGAGCATCAACAGTTGATCCGGGGTGAATGGCTTTTCCAGCAGTCTCGCGTTCGGCTCGAGCACACCGTGATGAGCGATCGCCTTCTGTCCATATCCCGACATGAATAATGCGCGTACTTGTGGCTTGGTTTGCCGCAGACGAGAGGCGAGCTCCGTTCCGGTGATACCGGGCATGATGACATCTGTGACGAGCAGGTGGATAGAACCGATGTATCTGACGGCGACCTGATATGCTTCTTCCCCGCTCCGGGCTTCCAACACACGATAGCCATTCTCTCGGAGCACGTCGCGCGCAACCGCCCGCACGTTCTCATCATCGTCGACGACGAGAATCGTCTGCTGTGCATTCTCTTCTGACGAAGGGGCACTCTGGTCCTTGTCGACGCGTGAAGCCTCCGGCATCAGCGGGAAGTACAGTTTGAATGTCGTTCCGTGTCCCGCCTCGCTGTATACCCAGATATAGCCGCCACTCTGCTTCACGATCCCGTAAACCGTCGCCAACCCCAAGCCCGTTCCTTCTCCGGCTGTTTTCGTCGTGAAGAAGGGTTCGAACAGGTGCGCCTTGACGTTGTCGTCCATGCCAATGCCGGTATCACTCACAGCCAGCTGGACGTACCAGCCAGCTTCAGGATGCGCCGGCTTGCTCGCAGCGTAGGCGTCGTCGAGGTGAACGACGGTCGTCTCGATCGTCAGCACACCGCCGTGCCGCATCGCGTCCCGCGCATTCGTCGCGAGGTTCACAACCAGCTGTTCCAGGTGCGTGCGGTCGATTCGCACACGCGACTCGCCGCTCTGGAGTGAGGTCTGAACACGCACATTGACGCCAAGCAACTGTTTCAGCATGCCTTCGAGTGGACCGATGACCGTGTCGAAGCTGACGGCCTGCGCCGGTTCGAGCATCGGACTGCGGCTGAAAATCAAGAGTTGCCGGGTCAGCGCCGCGGCGCGTCGGCCGATCTTGAGCACCTCGCGCAGATCATTCTTCAAATCGGGGTATACGGTCTCATCGTCACCGATCTGCTTCAAGGCAAGTTCCGTATAGCCGATGAGCGCGGTCAGAAAGTTGTTGAAATCATGGGTGATGCCACCGGCTAACCGCCCCAGCGCATCCATCTTTTGGGATTGCCGGAGCTGGTCTTCCAGGCGCTTTCGTTCTGTGACGTCGCTGGTCACTCCCAAGACGGCCGGTACTGCGTTGTGGCCATTGGCGGATGTCTCAAACGGCACCATGTGGGAATCAACCCATCGCTCTACTCCGCTGAGACTGACGATTCTGAACTCCCATCGGGCGGGACAACCACTGCTCGCTGCGCGATGCATCTCGAGATATCGACTCCGATCGGCCGGGTGGACCAAGTCGATGACGGGTCGGCCGACAACTTGCGTCAGACTCTCGGCGCCGATCATCTGCAGGCCGGCAGGGTTCATATCCAACAGCAACCCGTCGGGTGACACCAGCTTGACGCACGCAGGCTCTGCATCAACGATTGTCTGTAGTCGGCGCTCGCTTCGACGGACGATTTCCTCGGCTTCCTTCCGTTCCGTAATGTCCTGTGCTGTTCCCATTAAACGCAAAACATTTCCGTGCTCATCCACCACAGCGCGCCCATGCGCGCGAAGCACGCGGACTTCACGATCTGGGCGAACGATGCGGTATACCGATTCGAATGCCTGATGGTTCTGGGATGCTTCTTGAATCCGGCGCGAGAGTTGCTCGCGATCATCCGGGTGCACGATGTCGAAGAATCTCTCAAAGCTCGGGTAAAACGATTGAGGCTCGAAACCACAAATGCGAAATAACTCGTCAGACCAGGTTGCAGTGTTGTCGTGGAGATTCCGTTCCCAACTGCCGATGTTGGCCAGTTGCTGCGCTTCGATGAACCGGATATCGCTGGAACGTAGTCTCTCGAGAGCTGACTGCACCTCCCGTGTTCGGGACTGGACTTCCCATTCCAACTCCGCGTGAGACCGGCGAAGGGCATCCTCGGCCTGGCGTCGACCGGTGACCGCGCCACCAGCAGCGATGCCGACGACGCTCGTGACCGCTATGAACAACTGCAGCTCGAGCAGCGCGGCGTTCGGAGGTTGCGTCGTCGCGAATGAGCCGTGGCCATTAACCGTGGCCCACGTGGCAAGCCCCGATAGCACGCAGGTCAACGTCACCGCCTCGCGCTGACCGAATCGAAACGCAGCCCAGAGACAGACAGGGATCGTCAGAAACCCGACCGGATAATCCCAGACGACAAAGACAACCCAGCCGACACCGATCAACGAAACGAGGACGAGCGAAAGTTCCATCAGTTCTCGGCGCGACCATCTGAGATGCCAATCCTCTGCCCACAGCAAGAGAATCGGCGCGACGACGATGGCGCCGACAGCGTCGCCGAGCCACCACGTCAACCACGTGCGTCCGTATTGGGCCGGCGACGCAAATCCCGCGACCAACAAACTGGTGACACCAACCGTCGCGCTGATGGGAGTGCTCATCAGACCCGCAATCGCGACGAATAGCGCAAGGCTCCGTCCGCGACGAAGCGCTACGCGACCGCCGGCGAATCGGTTGATCGCGTACGCACCGATCAAGGCTTCGAGCGTGTTGCCGACCGCGATGGCGAGTGATGTCCAGAGCGATCCTGCGGTCGTTTGGTTAACGAGGAACGCCCCAAAGAAGATGCCGGGCCACGCGCGCGTTCCCAAAGCGAGGATGGCGGCGAGAGCAATGCCCGTTGGCGCCCAGACCGCCGTGGCATTGGCATGCACAAACGCGAGCGACAGACCGAGTTTTCCGGCCAAGGCGTAGACGCTCGCAAGAAGGAGCCCGGTGGCGAGATCTTGCCAGACGCGCGATGTCCGAGAAGCGGGCAGGTTCGCCGATCGAATGTGCAAACGCTAATGCTCCCTGCGCGACCATCCACTGGTCGATTGATCGCAAACTAAGTCGAACGTTCGCCGTTCAATGACTCATTTTGAGTCACTTGGGCATCCAAACCTGAACCTCTGAGGCTCACCCAAGCAATTCAACGTGCCCTTGAACCGGACGTATTGTCCGGGAATCGAGGCCCTTCTGCAAGAAAAGACGGAATGGAATTGACAGCTTGGACAGTAACCCATTTTGGGCTATAGTCCACGCGGCCTGCGCGATCGAAGTCCACGTCGATCGTGCAAGCAACACTTAATGGCCCGCATGACGTTACGACAACCTTCTGGGCTCGGTCGAGTCTTGTTGTGACGAGGTCAACAAAACAGAGACAACATCGGATTCTCGTCGTGGACGATGAACAGTCGGTCCGGGAGTTCGCTACCAGAGCGCTCACCGGCGACGGCTATGAAGTTATCTCAGTCGCTGACGGTCCCGAAGCCCTTCAGATCGCGGATGACCAAGGCCCGTTCGATCTGTGCGTGGTCGATCTGCGGATGCCGCTGATGAATGGGGACGAAGTGGCTCGTCTGATTCGGCGCGCTGATCCGGATGTGAAGATTCTGTATTTCACTGGATTCAGCGACGGCCTGTTCAAAGAAACGCTTATGCTTTCGGCGAATGAGGCTTTTCTGGACAAGCCGACGGGCGTCGAAGGCTTGTTGGAGGCGGTGTCGCTGCTGCTATTTGGTCGCATCCGCAGGTGACGTCGAACACCGAGCGTCGGCGCCTCGGAGTGGGGGGCGAGGAGCGAAGGAAAACGTTGGCGCTGGATCGTGGCCGTGGCTCACGTGATGACGCGCGAGAAATAATGAGAGCGGACGTGCCCGATTCGCCTACGGGATCCGCGTTTCATCGGCTCCGGTAGGGGTCGCACCTCGAACTCTGCGGACGAATCTCTCTCTGCCCGAGTATCATTTGCGTCCGTCCCCCGAATGAAGACCGATCGCCCGCAATCTGGAGTCACTGGCCGGCCGCACAAGGCAGGTGACGACGTCGAGTCCGGGGCAAGGCGCCTGCCGGACCCGTCACAACGAACCATCACGAACCAGCGAATTTTCGATGGAGTCCGCGACCTTGTCAGCTGCGGGGCGGCGGGCAGGGCGACCGCCTCGTGGCACGGTGGTTGCGCTGAGGCGCCTGGCGGCGGCATGCTGTGGGGACACCGGCATGCGTTCGGCCCCGGTTTTCACGCGATGGGCATGACCGGTTCCCCGGCATGGAGCCGCTCGGCGATTACCCCATCCACATTATCGTGAAGGGCGGCAAGATCACGCTCCTCGGCGTCGTGGATAGCGAGGCCGACAAGACCGTCGCCGGCATGAGAGCGCGTGACGTGCCGGGAGCGTTCGGCGTGCGTTCTGCATTCGCCGGGCTGTAAAAACCCTGCATGACAGAGGAATACGGAGTGTAGACTCTCGTGCCACACCGAGATGGATGCTCGAGACGAGATTGCACGGCGTCGAGCGGACTTTGTAACCGCCTTCAACCGCGAGGATCTCGCATCGCTCGAACAGTTATGCACCGACGATATCGTGATGCTGCCGCCCAACCAGCCGCCCATTTCAGGGATTCGCGATGCTCTGGAATGGTGGTCGGTTGGGTTTCAAGCCGGCCGGACCACCGTCACGATCGTACCCTGCGAACTCTACGTCTCCGAGGGATGGGCGATGGATTGGTTCGATTGGTCCGTGAAGATCGTGCCGGTCACCGGCACGGTACCCATCGTCGATTCTGGAAGTTCGTTCTGGGTGTGGCGCCTTCGAGATCGGGACGGCTGGCGGATTCTTCGCTCGATGTGGAAAAGCAGTAGCGATGAGCCGTCGCTCTGGGCAGGCGGGATTGGGGATTTCATGCTGGATGGTCCTCGGTTGATGTAGACGTCGATCCCGTTACGAGGTCGGAACCGTGAGCTGTTGAGAGGTGGCTCACCGCACTGGACGATTTCCGCAACTGGCTCATTCGTGAGGCCGCCCAGAGGCTGTACCGCGATAGGATGGACTGTCGCGCTCGAACGCGACACTCGCGCCGAGTACCTTACCTCTTGATCGTCGCGGGCCAATTGACCAGCAGCGTCACCGGCTCGGGAGAGCCGCCGACGTCCACGCATAGGGCAGGATCGGAGGCGAACTCGGTTGTCCGAGCGCTTCAGGCCGTGGCGGTGGGACTGCCGAAGTTGAGGCTACGGCGATGCGAATCGGCCGCGCACCCGACGAACGTGTCGGTGTCGAACCGGTGATTCACGGCAAAGTGGGGCACGTACTCGTCCATCGCGTCCGCGAGGCGACGACGGATCCGCGCCGGGTTCCGTGCCGCCGGCTCGCACAGAAATGCGGTTCCATCGACACGATAGACGACCCAGGCGTGCTGACGATCGATCGCCGATGACTCATCACTGACGACGCGGCCGACGATGAACTCGGCATCGATCCCGATCTCGCCGAGCTTGCGCCAGGCCCACAGCGCAAAGTCCTCGCAGTCGCCGCGGCGGCGTCTCTCGAAGCTGGCGGGATGCTGCCACACGTCGCGCTCATGAAACTGTTCGAGATCCGCGACGTACTCGCAGGTCTGCAACCACGCGACGATGTCGTCGATGGACTGCACCGGCACGGAGCTTGGGCCTCGGAAGTACTCAGCGAACGGTCGCGTGGACCCGGGCCCGAAGACGGTCGCTGGTACTCGTATCGCCAAACGGTCCCAAGCCGATTCGCGGCCAATCAGGCGCGCCGCGAGGCGTAGGACCGGTGCCGCAAGCCAGCGAAGCGCTCCGTCAACTGAAGAGCATCGGTTCGAGTGCAGCAGTGGCGGTCCGGCCACCGGCCACCATCCTGGTTCCCCTCGAAGCGTTGTTCGGCCAGTTCTACATCGCGGTCGTGGTGGCGCAACTGGTTGGAGCAAGACTCTCACAGGAGGCGCCATAGTCCATGCGCAATCTGCCTACGTGGCTTCGGCAACAGCGTCCCCGATCGCCCGTGGACGTACGACGAGTTCAAGCGCGGCGCGGTGGCGGTCAAGAACGCCTGGGAAAACATCTACCAGATCGACGTCTCCGCGCTGCGGGAATGATGTGTGGTGCGCGGTCACGGGGCCGGCGGCGGCGGTGACAACGGCGGTGCTGAAACAAGCAGCGACTCCAGGTTTGGCGGGGCCACGATCTGGGGGCCCGGCTGGTCGGCGGATGGCGGAGTGGCGTAGATGAAGACCCGGGTTTTCGGCGGCCCGTCCAACATGTCCTTCAGGACTTTTGGATCGGCCGGCATTTCGACAGCCAGTTCGCTGATCCAATCCTCAAAGGTTGGAGCGAGCAGTTGCATATACTTATCTATCGGCTTGCTATCCAACTGATCGATTGTCAGGGCCAAGGCCGCAACCCGCGGCTGTCCGATCGAACGCAACGAATCGACGAGGCGCGACGTGAGCCGGGCTTTGAGGATGAGGACGGCAGGCCCGCTCGGTTGGCCGATCGCCGGCGGCGGCACTGCGTCGGGCGCCGGCGCCGGTTTGCGGTGCTCGAAAGCCAGATCGTGAATGTTCGGCGCCTGTACCGTACGCCTCGCCATGCTGGTATCGAACCCGCACGCGATGAGTGCATACGGTGCAAACCATGTCGGCACCGTTTCGTCGTTCTCGGGTACGTCTGTGAGACTCGCCGCAAACACCGCGCTCCACTTGGCTGGGGTGTTCGCCAGGACATCTATGGTTTCGTATCGCGCCGGGCCCTGAACCGCCGCTGCGCACACGAACTCCGCCCACTGCGGATCCGCGGGCAACGCGCCGCTGCCCATTGCGTCCAGTCGCAAAGCCAGAGAGATCCACGCCTGCGCGATTATCGCCGGCTTGATCGCGCGATCGGTCCCGATGCGAGCGCGCACCTCGTTGGTTGGAACTTGAATCACGGCGCCGTGTCGATCGATGAGCTGGTTGAATTCGGAAAGTGCGGGCAAAGGTGGCAGCTTGTTCTCGGTTTCAACCTGACGCCACAGATTCTGCACGCTGTCCTGAACTTGCGGCTCGACTTTGCTATGAAGACGTAATCCTCTTGAAAGGATGCTCAGACCCACGACAAGCGGCGGAAAGACCTCGCTCTGAGTCGCGAACGCGTCGATGGCGGTTGCGCATAAGAGCGCCGCCCGCAGCGTGTCCGCGTTCCGGTCCAGCATCGTTGCGTAGTTGACGACCGCCTGTACGTCTTTGTCCCGGTCGCCATACGGAAGGTCCCGGTATCGACCGAGGCGGGAGATCGCCGATTCGACCTGTGGCCATGGGGGATATGACGGCAGCACCTGATGCAGGCTGGTGAGCGCGCCGAGCCCCGTGCCGCCGATCAGCTTCTTGAGCCCGCGATCCAAGGCGTCGATGTCAGCGACGTCCTCGAGGACTCGAGCGCGACGATCAGTCGCACGGAGCGGCGGCCGCAGGGGGTTTCCAGCGAGGTCGTAGCACCACTCGAACACCCAGTCGTCCTTCTTCAACAGCAGCGGCGGATCGAGCAGGGCGAGTCCGAGCCCGTCGAAGATCGAAGCCGGGATCGGCTCGAGGTGTCTCTTCGTCCGGCTCTCGTTGTAAATCTCCCAGCGTGCCTTATAGATTTCAGGATCGGAAAGCAGCCCCGCCAGCTCCCGTACCTGGTCCCGCAGGAGTTTCTTACGCGCATCAGGCACATGCAGAGCCGCTGCGGTGTTCGACTGAGCCGCGGCAGGATCCGTGGCGCCGTGCGTGGGCGCAACCTCGATAGCATCGCTATTGATACGCTGATCCAGGTAGGCATCGAAACCCTGCTCGACACCGGTGCGAAGGTTGAGCGGCTTGGTCATGTCGAGCGCCCACATGCGGGACGGGTAATACAACGCGTCGTAGACGACGCGGTGCCACGCCGAATCCTGCTGGAGCTCGCCGGACAACGTCGAGCCGTCCAGGAGCATCTCGATCGCCAGCTGAATCATCACGTCGAAGCGAAACGATCCGGATCGGACGGCGCCGGGCTCGAGTCCAACCTTCCCGAATTTGTTGCTCAGATGCAGAATCTCGCGCTGGATGTCGATGGGGTGCATCCGCGCCCGATGCAAGACGATATAGGGAAGCGCCTCACGATCGGTTTCTTCGTCCGCCGACAGGAACGGCTGCTGGGGTGCCGGCACATTCGCTCCCGGCGGCGCCTCTTTCGGCGTCGTGTCGCGCGGCTTGCCGAACACGTCGTGAAGCAGATAGTCGTGCAGCTCGGCCGGACGATAGACAACGAAGACCCGGTGGGAGAAGTAGGTGTACTCCGCCGGGAAGGCGATCGTCGTGCTCTGCAGCAGCACGTGCTCGAAATAGCGCCGGTCGGCGAGGAAACAGAAGAAGCCGCTTTCGGCAAAGAACTTCTTCAGGTGCCGCACCATCGGAACCATCCGGACTTCGAGGTCGGACACTTTGTCGAGCTCGTCCATCACGAAGATCGGCGCCAACCCGCAACGCGTGAGAGCCTGGATCAGCACCGGCAGCACGCGATCCAGCGTGGCCACCGACAGGTCGAACAGAAAGGTATCGTCGCGTGTCCGCAGCCGATCCAGCGACCGCGATCCGGACGCTTTCAACGTCAGCGCGGAGGCCAGCGCCGATGCCGCGCCGCCGAGGCTGGCCGACGCCGGCCCGGCGCCCGCCACGGACAAGGCCGTGCCCACGGTCCCGCCGGTCAGCAGCGCGACGAGCGGCCCGAAGAAATCCTTCCCCGCATCGACGGCCACCGACGCGGCGGCCTTCCGACGGTCCGATGACCAGCTCCGTTCGGTCAAGCTCAACGTGCCAGAGATGCGGCGGTAGGCTTCGCTGACGGCCGACAGCGCGACCAGCTCGAGGAACCCTTGATCGGCGCCGCCGCCGCGCAGCACGCCGGCCGGGAGAAATCCTCCGCGCTCCCAGAAATACCGAAGGCGCGACGTCGAGGGCGATTGGTATAACTCGGCCTGTAGCGCCGCCGTCATCTCGACCAGCCGGGCATCGTCGCGTGTCGGCGCGCGCTCCAGGATCCGCTGGCGATACCGCTCGAGGAATTCAATCGCCACGGCGTGGTGCAGTCCGAGGGTGATCTGCACGAGCGCGGCCTGTGTTTCCGGATCGGTTTCATCGAGCGCGCGTTCCTTGGGCGTCTTGGCGCGCTCACCCTTCGACTCGGCGTCCTCGGAATCCTCCTCGTCAGGCTTTTCCGCGTCCGGCGGCGCAGCGGTTTTTTTCGGCGTCGCGGGCGACGCGGTGGCGGTCCGCCGTCTCACGCCAAGGTCGGGAAGGACATCGGGCCCGTGCAGCATGACGAGCAGGGGTCGGAGCAACTTCGCGCCCGGTGTTTGGCTCTGGCGAAGAACGGTTTGGTAGGCGTTGAGCGCCAACGTCGTTTTGCCGGCGCCGCGATGGCCGGCGATGAGGAACGAGCGACCGTTGACATCGCCGGCGCAATACCTGAACAGCTCGTCGCGCAACAGCCGCGACGCGTCGGACTCAATCAGGGCCGTCGTCCCTCCGGCCATGGCGTTCCGACTCAGAGGCTCCGGCCACGTTCTGATATCGATCGCCATACGCGGCTATTTGTCCTTCTGGCCGCCCGCATTCGAGTGCTGCGGCGCCGGCTGCGAGTTCGACGGGGCTTTCGGAAACGAGGCGACGACCAGCAATACCGCGAACAGGATCGCGGCGCCCAGGTACACAATCGAACGCGACACCCGCCAACCGCCCAGGCCACCGCCAAATCCGCCCCACTGCGTTTCGATGCTCGGCGTTT
>Ga0070669_100003965_pt1 | contig 10707 bp, 7 predicted proteins | sample KBSS53metaG_FD_64680 | JGI IMG/M metagenome (GOLD analysis project Ga0070669, IMG submission 64680) | Switchgrass rhizosphere microbial communities from Kellogg Biological Station, Michigan, USA - KBS S5-3 metaG | ecosystem: Host-associated > Plants > Roots > Rhizosphere > Soil ... | reverse complement strand
CCGAATGCCTGGCTCGCGGTGCAGTTGAAGAACGAATTAACGCGCCAGACGATAAAGCAGCCGCTCGACTCGACCGACGCCGAGCTTCTTTACCTCTACGGGCGCGCCTCGCTGCTCACGGGAAACAACGAAGAAGCAGCGAAAGCTTTCGAGGCGGCCATCGCCAAAGCTAACGCCGCGTCGCCGCAGGAAAATGCGACGCTCAGGAAAGAAGCGACGCTGGGACTCGCGGCGATCGCGTTGAAGTCTGACAAAGATCGGCCCGCCGCCCTCGCGCGATTCGATGAAACGATGCGGCCCGCAGCATCGCCCCTGTCTTCCCCGTTTGCATCCCCTTCTGTTTCCCCGTGACATAGGCAGAACCGGGAGCGTCAGCGACCGGCGCGGTAACAATTGGTAGGGGCGGACCTGCGTGTCCGCCCTTGGGCGCACACATAGGTGCGCCCCTACGAAAGAAATTTTTGATCGCGATGGCGGAACTCAAACTACAACAAAGCAGACTCGACGGCCGCTACGACATTATTGAATGCCTCGGCCGCGGCAGTTACGCCGAGATTTATGTCGCGCACGACAATGCTGCGTCCGACGACGCGCCCGAGACTGTAGTCATCAAAGCGCTGAACATGTTTCTGCAGGACGCGCCCGACGAAGCGCTCGAACACACGCTGATCGAGAATTTTCAGAACGAGGCGGTGGCGCTTGATCGAGTGCGACATCCGAACATCATCAACCGGTTGGGCCACGGCACGGCCATCGACCTCGCCGGCACAACCTTCCACTACATCGTGCTCGAGTACTTGTCCGGCGGCGACCTGGCCGCGCTTTCCCGCAGTAAACCGTTGTCGCTCGAGAAGGCGATGTTTTATCTGGAGCAGGTTTGTTCCGGCCTGGCCCACGCGCATGAGTGCGGCGTGATTCACCGCGACATCAAACCGCAGAACCTCCTGCTGACGGCCGATCGTGAAGTAGTAAAAATCGCGGACTTCGGCGTGGCGCGGCTGGAGGCGAATGAGGGAGCGATCACGCGCGTCGGCACAAACATCTACGCCGCCCCGGAGCACAACCCGCTCGTGCAGACCGGCGCGCTCGATCTGGGCGCAATTGCCGCCGGCCGTGAACATCTAACGCCTGCGGCCGATATTTATTCTCTAGCGAAGACGACGTACGCGCTGCTCGCCGGTGAGTCGCCGCGACGTTTCGCCCAACACTCGATCAAGGACATGCCGGCGGCGGTGAACGACGAGTATTGGGCGGCCCCGGTGCTGAGAGTTTTGCAGAAGGCGACGCAAACCCGGCCCGACGCGCGTTACCAGACCGTCCAGGAATTCTGGGACGACCTTGCCGACGCAACGTTGCCGGCGACCCGCCCGCTTCCCGGCGAATTAGCCGCCGCCGAGTTGCGTCATCGACCGAGCTCAGACTTGAGTATCGAGCCCGAAGAGTTTACCGAAGCGCCGCCGCAAGCTCGCTTTCAGCCGGTAAAGGCCTTTACACAGGCGCCACATGCGCCGCTGGATTCCGCGGCGACGGCCCAGCAGTACGACCCGGCTGCTCGTCGTCCGAAGATTGTCGTGCCGGTTGCGGCGGTCCACGCGAAGCATGCTCGATCTTCTGGGGCAGAGGTCGACGACGCGAGGAGTGCGCGCGAGCGGATCGACGCCCTGCCTGATGTGCCGCGCAGCCGGAAAGTTCCAGCGACATCGACCAAGCGACGCGAGGTTGGCCCGCAGGGCCGGCGCAAGGCGCGGCCGTATCTGGTCGCGGCGATCCTGATTCTGGCCTTTGCGGGAATGTTGCTCGCGACGCACAAATATGTTACTTCCCACTGGAATCCGTTTGTTGGTCTACCATTGCTGGCGGACGTTTTTGTAATTGGCCGCGAAGGTGTTACAACAACGGATGTCAGACTGCGACCGGACGCGAGCGTGGCGAACGCGCCGATTGGCCTGGCTGAAGCGGGTTCGCGCGTGAAGATTTTATCGACGGGCGACAACTGGTACGAGGTTCAGGTGTTGCAGCACGGCCGCGCCAAGACAGATCCGTTTACGTCAGACCGCGGCTGGATTAATAAGAAGTTTGTGAAGTTTGATTGAAATGGCCTTGGGACTTTGGCCTTAGGTCTTTGTACTTTGAGCTTTGTGCTTGGTTCTTGTGCTTTGAGCGTTGTTAACTTACGCGGCGCCGAGTCTTCAAAGTACAAAGCACAACATTCTAAGTACAAAGCTCAAAGAACAAAGTACAAAGACCAAAGACCAACAGATCTATTCACGATTCACGATTCACCTCTTATGGGCCTGATCGAATCGATACGACGATGGGTTGACGGCGAGCAGGGTGAAGACCTGCTCGAAGCCGCCGACGAGCACGCGAAGCCGCGCCGCATCTGGGAAGAGTTTCTGGTGAAGATTGCGCGTGAGGTTGAAGCCGTGATGCAGCGCGAGATGTTCACGCCGCCCGGAGGGCTCACCTATATTCCGCGCGAATACGTGGTCTACCTGAGCGCGGAAGACGACAAAGATTGGCAAGGCGACAAACGTCGCGGACTCGAGCAGGGCCTGTTTCATGTGCTTTCCGAACGCGCTCGTGAGTTGAGCGGCTCGAACCAGCTCGCCGCGAAGTCTTTCGCGGTGGAGTTGCGCGTGGACGGCACGCTCGAGAAGGGCCAGTTTCGCGTGCAGGCTGTTTGGGACGAAACCGAGAGCGGGCACACGCAGGTGAATGCGCGTGTCAGCGCGCCAACTGCGAAGCCGGCATCGAGCATTGATCTGAGCGAGACGGTTCGTGAATACGCCGACGGCAGCCGTGGCGACACCGAGTCCGAAGGGCCCGAAGGCGCGAGTGAACAGGGCGAACAGACCGTCGTGCGTCCGCGCATTCAGGAGCTGTATTCGGTTGAGGTTTGGAAAGATGGCGTGCGCGTGTCGGTTGTGCCGATTACAAAACCGGAGATCACGATCGGGCGTGGCTCGCGTTCGATCACAGTCGACCTGCCGCTGAAGGGCGACCCCGAAATCAGCCGCGTACACGCAACTCTCACGCGCGAGAACGACGGCCGCTACTACCTGCTGGCCAAAGGCCGCAACGCCACCATGGTCGGCACGCGCGAACTCCCACCTGGACAGCGCATGGAAGTGATGCCCGACCAGAAAATCGCGATCTGCAATTTCGTGCTCCGCATCCAACCGCGGTAATTACAACACATGGCGACTTCTTCCAAAGAATCTGGATCAACGATTTTCAGGTTTCTTCCGTTGTCAATACGTCTTGAAACGCTAGGTGGAATAGCAACACCTCTCGTACTCCGAGGTACGCCCTTGCCCACGAAACGTGTAGAGACGTTTTCCACCGCGTCGGACAATCAGACACGTGTTGAAGTTAAACTTTTGATTGGTGAGAGTTCCTTAAGTGAGAAGTGTCGCGTGCTCGGCACCTTCTACTTCGGTTCTATACCTCCTGCACCAAAAGCTCAACCCCAAATAAAGCTAGTCTTCGGCGTCGAACGCGACTGTTCGATCCGCGTGAAAGCAAATCTAGAAGGTACAATCATCGAAGCAGAGGCATCTTTCGATCCTCCATCCGAGCTGCTGTCGCCGGAATCTATTGAAGCGTTAAGAGCAGAGGCAGATTCCTCCAGAAAAGAGGATGAGCAGAAAGTTAGCTTGATCGAAGCACGAGCCGCTGGAGAAAACGCGATCAAGAAAGCGGAAGAGAAGCTTCAGGGGAAGTACGAGGGAAAGACAATAGTGTCCGATCCAGATGCCCTGAAACGCGCTATTGCCACGTTAGGGCAGGCGTTAGAAACCGAAGATGCCGGTCAAATACGAGAAGCAACTCAGGGCTTGAACTCACGGGTCGGATCAGGATTTGATTTCGACAGCCTATTTGGCGCCGCAGCTTTTGATGATATTTTTGCCAAGCAGCCATCTCGACTGTCGCAGAAACCACTTGATAAGAAGGTAAACAAGAAATCGCATGCGCCGAAATCATCACCGGCCAAACCAGCGACCGACGTTGCAACGGCAGTTCCAAAGGATTCAAGTCTCGGAAGGATATTTGGTGGAGGCGAGTTCACGCTCGATTCGAATTTATGCTTTATCCTTATGCCCTTTGAGGAAACATTCCAACCGATATATGAAGATCACATTCGACCTACGATTCAAGCACAAGGACTAACTTGCATGCGTGCTGACGACATTCGAGGCACTACTCTAATCACTCGTGACATTTGGGAGAAAATCAATCGAGCGCGGTTTCTCGTCGCAGATCTTTCGGGGCAGAATCCCAATGTGTTTTATGAGGTTGGACTTGCGCACGCATTAGGTAAAGATGTTCTCTTACTTACGCAGACTATGACGGACGTACCCTTCGATCTTAAGGCATTACGCTGCATCGTATACAGTTACACTCCTCGCGGAATGAAAGAGATGGAGGCCGCCTTAAAAGCCACCATCAGCGCCCTCATGAAATCTGGCTAACGCTTCACAAGAGAAACTCTTCCATAGAGATCAATCAATCATCTAAATTAGTCTGCACCTGCGGCGGCGGCTTTGGTGTTCGGATCAAGTTCGGAGAGTAGTTCGATGATGAGGGGTTTGTCGCGTTCCGCTTCCAGGTAGTTCTTGCCGAGCATCTTCAGAAACTTCCGCTCGCGCGTCTCGCCGTTCAATTCCTTCAGCAACGCACGACAGAAAGCACAGACGACAACCGGATCGAACTGTGTGCCGGTGTTGCGTCGCAGGTCGTGAATCACTTCCGCGAACGAGCGTCGCGTCTTGTAAGGTCGATCGGTTGTCATCGCGTCGAAGGAGTCGGCGAGCGTCACCACTTTGGCGCCGATGGGAATTTGCGTGTCGGTGAGCCCGTCGGGATAGCCGCGGCCGTCCATGCGTTCGTGGTGATACTTCGCCATCAAGGGAATATCCGCGAACGGATGATGAATCGGCAACAGAATGTCGTAGCCGGCGCGCGGATGGCGGTTCAGCTCGCTCGACTGTTTCGCGTCAATCTTGTAAGGCGCGTTGATGATGTCGCGCTCGACCACGAGCTTGCCGACGTCGTGCAGGTAACCGGCGATCGCCATTCCCTCGACTTCTTCTTCGCCCCAACCCATCTCGCGCGCAATGATCTCGCTGTATTTACCGACGCGATCGGAGTGGCCCTGCGTGTACTTGTCCTTGATGTCGATGGCCGCGGCGAAGGCGCGCACCGTGTCGCGATAGATCGCGCGCAGGTCGAAATAGAGCCGGCCGTTTTCAATCGCCTGCTGCCGCACTTCGGCCAGCAGCCGGTGCGTGTGAATGCCGACGCCGATGTGCCGCACCATCGCCCGCACCACTTCCAGATCATCCTGGGTGAATGGCTCGCCACTCGCTTTGCCGCCGAGCGCAACCAGTCCGGTTAACTTGCCGCGCACGATCATCGGAACAATCAGCTCGATTTCCTGGGAATAAAGACCAGCGAGCGCTTGATGCAGCGGACCGTCCTTGGCTTCGGTAGTTGCCGGTCCACCTTCGACTCCGGTGGAGCTCAGGATCGTTTCCTTGGTTTCGGAGTCGATAGGAAACTTGACGCCGTAGTCATCACTCAGGCCCCAGGTCGCAAGGCAGTTGGTGGTCTCGAGATGTTCGGGACACTCGAGGATGGCGCCGCGACGGATGGCGAGTGTACCGAGGAGCAGGTGCAGCGAGGTGCGCACCATCTCCATGAAGTCGCCGCTGTCGGCGATTTCCTGCCCGAGATCAGCAAGCGCGCCGAAGGAGTGAATTAGTTTTTGAGTGTTGGATTCCATAAATCAACAGCATTATGCGACAAGGTCCGGCCCTTGGGAAACTGCCGCTTTGAACTTGGATCTTTGTACTTTGCTCTTTGAACTTTGAGCTTTGTTCGTTGTTCCGGGCTGCTAAGGTCCAAGAACAAAGCACAAAGTGCAAAGACCAAAGCTGTTCGTATCTGTTAATGGCCAGTTGACTGTGTTTGGGTGGAAGAAAGACTTGAGAGAGCTTCCTGTTCATTCCTTGCGAGCACCACGTGGCGCGTCAGTCCAAGCATTTCAAACAGTTGTACAGTTTCGCTGTTGACATCTGAGAACACGACCAGGGCGCCGCTTTTCTCGGCGATGTCAATGATGCCGAGCAAAATGGAGATGCCGATGCTGTTGACGAGTTCGGTGTCACTGAAGTCGATGACAAGCGCGCGCGCGCCGGAGTCGAGCTGCTTTTTGCACTCGCGTTCGATTCTCTCGCCGGTCAGCTTGTTCAGATAGTCGCTGGCATAGACCACTGCCGTAGTGCCGACGCAGTGCGAGCGAACGTTTGACGTGATCGACTCTCCCATTTGTTAGCCAGAACAATCTTTGTGCAACCGTTGTGCTCTCTGTGTCTCTGTGGTGAGTTTTTGGCAGCAACTTGCAGCACCACAAAGACACGGAGATCACAAAGGTTGCACAGAGATTTATGTCTTGCGCAAGTACTTCGTCATGCGCAAACTCGTTCCCTCGTCCACGCGTTCAAACTCGACTTCGTCCATCAGTGTGCGAATAAGTTTGATGCCCCAACCGCGTCGCTGATCCTCCGGCTCCGATTCCTCCGGCTTAGCCGGCTCCTCATTTGCAATTATGTTCGCCGGCAAAATTCCGCGACTCGAAATAGTAATCACCAATTTATCATTTTCAACTCGAAACCGCTGATATATTTTTCGCTCGGGACTCAGGCTATGTTCGGAAGCATTGATGCACGCTTCAACCACGGCGGTCTTGATCTGATTGATTGCCTCCGGCGTGAAGTTCAGCCGGCGCGCCACCTGTTCTACCGTCGTGGCAGCCAGCAGTTCGTTGTCGGCGCCCATCGGCAGAATCAAAACAAACTCATCTTCCCCTTGCGACGTCGCCGGTTTACTCTCGCCGTCGGTTAGACCACTCGCCAACAACTCGAACTGCCGGCGGCTGGAACCGAAGGCATTGCGCGCGCGCAATTGTTCGGAGGCTTCCGTCGAGAATCCTTCATTGGCGATAAGCCAGATTTGAATCCTGGTGAAACCCGAGCGGCGCGCCAGGGCCTCAAGCGTGTCAAGCCACTCGTCAACGGTCGCGCGATCCACTTCCAGCTTGCTTTCGATCTTTGCCACCAGCCAGACAATTTCGTTCTGCTCGATGTAGTTCCCGCCTTCGAAGCCGTGCGCCACGGTGGAACTCTCTTCACCAAACTGCCGGAGCGCCGGGTTGAAAGCGGCGCCGCTGGCGGTGTGAAAGATTTGTGGCAAGCGCAGGAGGTCGGTATCTGCTTCAAGAGAAGTTGACGTGGCTTCGGCAGTTTCGCCCTTGTACTTTTCGGAGAACTCGTCGTAGTGAAACAATATTCTCGGCACCAGTTGAGAGTTGAACTTGCTAACCAGCTCACGCAAAGGCAGCGCAGCCGTGCGGCGATAGTGGCGGGCGATTGTTTGCGGCGCGCGCTTCAAAGCATCGGCCATCGCGTCAGCCACCACGAGCGCGCGTGGCTCGCGCAGAGCATCCAGGCGGAAGCGGCTCTTCAAATAATCACGCCAAACGCGCGAACCGCCCTCGATATCGATGACCTCGCCGTCCCAGTTGATCAGCTCGTGGACGTGCAGCAGTCGCAGCAGCTTTTCAACTTCGAGGCTGTCGAGTTGTAACTTGCGACGCCAACTCTCAACCGTCGCCGTCCGCTTGAAGTCCGCGGTTGCTTCAGAGAGCAGACGAATCAAAGACGCGCGCGTTTCCGGTCGCGGCGCGACTTGTTCGAGCACCGCGGAAAAGTGCCGGTTGAGACTTCCGCCCATCAGCTCGTCAACGTACAGCCGTTCACAAGCGAGATATGAATCGAGCGAGAGATGCGCGTCATGCGCCGCCTGCAAGAGTGAAGTGATCAAAAACGGACTGCCCTCGAGCTGTTGGACCAGTAGATTAGTGGTTTCATCGTTGATCGCAACCTGAAGCCGCCGCGCCGCTGAAGTCACCAGTTGGCGAGTTTCAGCCTCGGCGAGAGGCTCGAGTCTCATCAAGTCGACGGCGTCGAAGTTTCCGACCGCGCGCTGAGTTGCGTCCAGCAGTTCGCGTCGCAGTCCGGCCAGGATGAAAGGATTTTTACTCCACCTAAGCGAGCGGATAATTTCCAAATCAAACGGGACTGGAGAATCGACGTAATTAGTTAACTGAACCGCGTCGAACATGACGAAGGGGCGAAGGTCGCGCGGCAGGACACGAGCGGGAGCGGTCAAACAAAAGCGCACCAGTTCCCTGTCGTCATCGCCAAAACGGTGCCGGTTGTAAGCCTTGACCAGATCCTCGATTGCCTCCAGGTCAGCGGCGGGCGCGAGACTAACCAGTTCATGCAAAGTCAGCGAGGCGTTACAGAGCGAAGGATCATCGAGACGAAAGGCGAGGTATTGCAGCAGGAAGTTATTCAGGAATTCGATCGCCGCGCTGACCGCGGTAGTCTCTGCGTGCGGCAAAGAAAAGTAAATCGGGACGGTCTCGCCGCGGCGATTGAAGAGCTCGTCGAATGTCTGGCGCAGCAGCTCGGACACACCGGCCAGCGGCGCGAGGAGGATCAACTTTCCGCGAGCGCCGGACGGCCGAACCGCGTGGGCGATCAGTTGTTCGAGCTCCGCGGCACGGCCAACGAACTCGTCGCGCTTAACTCGTCCGAGAATTTGCCGGGCCTGATGATTGCGATTCTGATTCATTGAGTCTGATTAGCCGCGAATGAACGCGGATCACGCGAATCTGAAAGATGTTCCGATTCGCGTTTGTCCGCGCAAATCCGCGGCTGGTTTTCATCCAAAACTAAACTCGATGCGGTTCTTCCCGTTGACCTTCGCCTTGTAGAGCGCGCGATCCGCTGCCTCGATTATTTTTTCCGCAGTGTCGACGTTAACGGCGTACGTCGATATGCCGATGCTGACGCTGACGGTGCCAAGCGGCTGCAACTTGCCGAGCGGGTTGTCCATCTGCGTCACGCGCTGCCGCATGCGTTCGGCAATTACCCCGGCTTCGGCGAGCGACGTTTGCGGCAGCAGCACACAGAATTCCTCACCGCCATAACGACAGGCGACGTCCGCTGCGCGCAGGGCATCTTTGAGACAACGCGCTGTCAGTCGTAGTGCTTCGTCGCCGGCCAGATGACCGTTGCGATCGTTGTAGAATTTGAAATCGTCGATGTCGATCATCAGGAAACTCATCGCGTGGTTGTAACGCTGCGAGCGGTTCAATTCTTCTACCAGACGCTCTTCGAGGTAGCGCCGATTCAGCAGCCCAGTAAGCGGGTCCGTGATAGACAAACGCTGCAACTGTGCGCGATCGAGCGCGTCTGCGATGGGCCCGCTCAACAGTTCAAGCATGCCCAGGTCGATCGCGTTGAAAGTTCCTTTGTCGGCTTTGTCGGCGACATTCAAAACGCCCAATCGTCTCTCCTTGAGAACGATCGGAAAACTGATGAACGACTCCGTTTGGTATTTCCGCGCAGCGGGCGCCGGACTTAACCCCGCCAGCTCCATTTTTTCGACAACCAGCGGCTTACCGGATTCGAGAACGCTGCCGGCAATGCCTTCACCAAGTCGAACGCCGGCAACTTCGCTTTCCGGAACCGAGATTCCTGCGGCCGCTTTGAGCGTCAGCTCGTTGGCCGCTTCGTCAAAGACCATCAACGAGGCGCGCTCAGCCTTTAGCAGTTCGGTTAAATCACCGAGGATGGTTTTGTAGGTTTTTTCGGGATCACGCAAGTTGATGCGTTGGGCGAATCGTTGCAGCATCGCGGCCAGCCGATCGCGATGTTCCACTTCGAGCGTCAAACGATTGACTTCGTCCTGGAGGTCGGAGTATGCGCGTTCGGAAACAACGGCGCTCGGAGGAACGATGGAACTTGAGACCTTCGAACTTCGATCAGCATCTGCTAATGCCGTTTCCTCGCTGACAACCTCGCTTGAAGGCTTTGATGCGGCGATGGCCTCGCTCAAGTGCGGCTCGCTTGGGGTCTCGGTCGGGAGAGAATAACTGCGCGCGGCTTTTTGCAGACGCTGTCGCAGCTGGTCCAGTCGCCCTGTCTCGGCAAAGATCACGTTTTCAAACGGCGCGCTCGGGAGTAAGTCGTTGAGTTCTCCGTTGCGAAATCTTTCAATCAGCTCGCGGTAATCAGCTGCCGATACAAACGCGCGGCCGCCGATGGCCGCCAGATTCTGTTCGCGGCCGATTTGCACCGGCATGGTGAAGCATTGGAGACCCGCATGGCATTTGTACTCGACGGCTGAGCCGGCGCTGAGCGCGCGCCGGTGCGCGTCGCCGCAATAAGGATCGCAAAGCCGAACGTATTCCATCGAAGACTGAAACGCATGACAGATCGAGTTGTTGTTGGAAGCCACGAGCGCGGGCGGTTGCCGGCCATCGACGAGCAAGAGCGACAAGCCGGTTTTGGCTGCGAGCTTTTCCTGCACCTCGGCCCAGCCTGGCGGCGCGTCTTGTGGATGCTCCTGAACTATTTCCTCCCGAGCTGTTTCAGGAATGGTTGACACGCCTGGCTCTTCGAGAGATGTCGGCGCGGGCTTAGCAGCTTCGCGTCGTGCTGGTTGTTTCCGGCGTGGCATGTTTAGAACTACTTCCTGGCCTGTTGACTCATCGAAGGTAGTATAGATTTTTAAGTCGTCCGAAAGACAGAACGACGTACCCTATTGGTAAACGACCAATAGCCAATGCTT
>Ga0070669_100003955_pt1 | contig 10717 bp, 9 predicted proteins | sample KBSS53metaG_FD_64680 | JGI IMG/M metagenome (GOLD analysis project Ga0070669, IMG submission 64680) | Switchgrass rhizosphere microbial communities from Kellogg Biological Station, Michigan, USA - KBS S5-3 metaG | ecosystem: Host-associated > Plants > Roots > Rhizosphere > Soil ... | reverse complement strand
ATCCTCCTCCTCGTCGCGGTGCGGTTCCGCGAGGCACGCCTCCACGCTCGCGCGCTCCAGCTCGAGCGCGTGGTCGATGAACGCACGGCGACACTGCGCGACCGGGAGCGTGAGCTCGCCGACCGGAACGCTCGGCTCCAATCGCTCGATCACGCGAAGACCCGCTTCTTTGCCAACGTCTCGCACGAGCTCCGCACCCCGCTCACACTCACCATCGGGCCACTCGAGGATCTCCGGGCACAGGCCGCTGGCGACCCGCGCGTCGAGCGCTGGCTCGACATTGCACTGCGCAACGCGCGCCGTCTCCTCCGGCTCGTGAATCAGATCCTCGACGTCGCGAAGCTCGAGGCCGGGGCGATGCACCTCGCTCCCCGCGCGCTCGATCTGAGTCCCTTCACGCGGGGCGTGGTCGCCGCCTTCACGCCCGTGGCCGAACGAAAAGGGATTAGCCTAACGATCGACACCCTGGATGCACTGCCCGGCGGGTTCGACGCCGACGCCGTCGAGAAGATCCTGACCAACCTCCTCTCGAACGCCATCAAGTTCACGCCGAGCGGCGGCACGGTGCACGTCGCGCTCTCGAAGGATGGAGAATCGGCGCGGCTCCTGGTGAGGGATTCCGGCCCAGGCATCCCTCCCGATCAGATCGCCCACGTCTTCGAGCGATTCTACCAGGTGGACGAGTCGACGAGCCGTACCCAGCCGGGCACGGGGATCGGGCTCTCGCTGGTGAAGGAGCTCGTCGAGCTGCACGGCGGAACCATCGCGGTGGAGAGCGCGAGTGCCGGGACCACGTTCACGGCAACGATTCCGTCGCGCGTTCCCGTCGATGGACTGACGGTGGGGGACGCGGTCGTCGCGCCAGACGTCCACTCGCTTGCTACAGCGGTAACGACCGAACACGCGGGCAGCGCAGCCGAGTCCGACGATGACACCCGAAGCGAGGATGTCCCTTCCCTGCTCGTCGTGGACGACAGCGCGGACCTTCGCAGCTACATCCGCGACCACTTTGCCGTGCGGTTCCGCGTGCTCGAGGCCGGGGATGGCGCGGAGGGGATCGCGCTCGCGCGCCGTCACCTCCCGGACGTCGTGCTCTCGGACGTGATGATGCCCGGCACGGATGGTCACGAGCTGGTGCGTGCACTCCGGGGGAGCCCCGAGACGGACTTCCTCTCCATCATCCTGCTCACGGCGCAGGCGGACGACGAGCAGCGGCTCGAGGGGCTCGAGCACGGTGCCGACGAGTACATCGTGAAGCCGTTCGAGATGCGCGAGCTCGACGTGCGCGTGCGCAACCTGATCGCCTCGCGGCGCCGGCTGCGCGAGCGGTTCTCGAGTCCACCTGTGGAGGTGCGCGCCGCACACGCCGGCGTCGCCCCCGCCGACCAGGCCTACGTCGCGCGAGTGCGAGAGGCGATCCAGCGGGGCCTCGCCGATCCTGACTTCGGTGTGGGCGAGCTCGCGGACGCGGTGTCGCAGGACCGTTCGCATCTGTTCCGCCGGGTGAAGCAGCTCTTCGGCGACTCGCCGTCGGACCTCATCCGACGAATGCGGGTGGAGGCAGGCGAGCGGCTCCTCACCGAGGGGACGGCGACGGTGACCGATGTGGCGTACGCAGTGGGATTCAACAGCCTGTCGTACTTCTGCCGCTGCTTCCAGGACGTATACGGCGTGACGCCCGCGGCGTACCGGAACCGAGCGTCCGTCGCGAGCGACTGAGCCACGGCTCACCGCACGCGCCGCGCCGGCGACGACTTGCCCCCCTGCTCGAGCACAAGCGAGACAACGCGGCCTGTAGCGTCCACGTCGAAGCGGACGTGCGCCGCAACGCCGACGACATCGAACGTTCGCGCACCGCGAGCCAACAGCGTTAGGCGATGCTGCCCCGTGGCCTGCACGAACAGCGTGTGGTTCGCGAGCGTCACCACCATGTGAAACGCCGGCGTCAGCTCGTACTCGCCCACGTATGACTTGAGCACGCTGTCCGGCAGCGTGGCGGCCCCCTGCGTGCCCGCGCCGGTGCTGGAGTCTACGCCGTTTCGCAGGAGCCCGAGCCCCACCGCGTCGAGGGCTTCCGCCCCCGCGACGTTCGCCAGGATGACGACCGCCCGGTGACGCGCTCGGTCCACACCGATGAACGACGAATACCCGCCGGTCTCTCCGTCCTTCCACACGAACACCGGCGTGGCCTCGTTGCCGCGCACGAATGTCTGCCAGCCGAGCGCCATGCCCATGTCCGGCAGCGGCGTCCGGCGCCGGCCGACACGGGCCGCCGCGAGCGCGCGACCAGCCGGCTCCTGATCAGTCGTGAGGTTCGCGTTGGCGAATCTCAGCAGGTCCGCGAGGGTGGAGCGGTAGGCACCGGCTCCGGCAAGCGTCGGCAGCTCCCATGCGCTGGCGGGCTTGCCCGTGACGGCGTGTCCCGCCGCGAACCGGGATTTCTGGTTGACGTCGAGCACGATTCGCGTATCGCGCATACCCAGAGGCTCGAGCAGGCGATCGCGCACGAGCGCGTCGTATGACAGGCCCGCGCGCGTCGCCAGCGCGTGGCCGAGCAGACCGAAGCCCACGTTCGAATACTCGAACTCGGCGCCAGGCAATCGCGGGAGACTATACGATGACAGGAACGCGTAGAGCTGATCCACTCGGTAGTCGGCGTATGGATTCGCCGAGTCCGCCGGCGTTAGGTTCGCGGGACTCCGCGGGAGCCCTGAGGTGTGCGTCGCGAGGTCGAGCAGCGTGATGGGCCGCTCGTCCATCATCGGCACGCGCACGGAAGGCGGCAGAAATTTCGTCACGGGATCGTCGATCGCGACTTCGCCGCGCGCCACCATGTCGGCGAGCACGACCGCCGTGAGCACCTTGGTGACCGATCCGATCTCGAACACCGTACTGTCTCCGAGCGGAACCCCGGTTCGTCCCGATGTGCCGTGAGAGATGACGCGCGTGCGGCCGTCGGGCTCGATCAGCCCGATGACCACGCCCGCTCCCGGCATCGCGTCGACCAGCGGCGCGAGCGGCCCGAGCACCGCGGAGTCCGATGGAAATCGTGCGACCGCTGTCTGCCGCCGGGTAACGTCCGCGTTGTACCACCACTCGGCGCGCTCCATCGCCGTCTCCGCCTCGAGCCCCTGCAGCGTCAGCGCGGGGGCCCGTTGCTTTCGCGACGCGAAGACGCCTGCGTATTGCACGGCGGAGTCCGATCCGACAAGCCGCCTCCGCTCGACGCGTACGCCGCACACGCTGAACGTAAGGGCCGGGCATTGAGTCTGCGATCGACCGAACGATGGAACGAACGACAGGATTGCTGCCACGAGAAGGGAACTGCGAGCGATGGTCATTGTTGGGATTCGCGTGAGTGTACGATTTATGAGTGCACGGGGGCCGCGCGTTTCGGCGACACGGAACAAGGTGGCGCGACCCGGTGCGCGCGTCTCCTCTCGGTCGGCCGCCCGGGCTGTCGGCGCGACGAACCGGCCGAACGGCACGTCGAACAGGCTTTCCGGGATCGGCCCGCGACCGCATCGTGTAGCCATGCCAACGGACACCACCGAGCTTCGTCGACGCGAGCGCGTCGACCGCGTTCTCATTCTCGTGGTCGCGTGCGGTGCGGCGGCCGCGGAGATGACCATCAGGCGCAGCGACGCTGGCTCGGCGGACGCGGCGGGGGCCACGCCGCCCGCTGCGGTGCTGCTGGTGACAGTGCTGCTGTGGGTGCTGCTCGCCCTGCCGCAGGCGCGACTCATGCGCCACGTGCTCGACGCGGCGTGGGGCCGCGCGGCCGCCGCCGCAGCGTTAGGCGCCTCCGTCATCGCCACGACCGTGGGGCACGCCGTCAGCGTGGCGATCCTGGCGAGCCTGTGGCCGGCGATGCGGGCCACGTTCGCCGGCACGGCGGGCGACCCGGGGCTCGGCCGGATGATCGTTAGGCACGACTCGCTCGTCGCCATCATCGTCGCGCTGATGGCCTACGCCCTGGAGCACGAGTACGCGTCCCGCGCGCGCCGCCAGCGCGAGGTTTTACTTCGCGACGAGGCCTCGCGCGCCCAGCTGCAGGTGCTCCGCATGCAGCTCGACCCGCACTTCCTCTTCAACAGCCTCAACGCCATCTCGGCGCTCGTCGAGGACGATCCGGCCGCCGCGCAGCGGATGATCGACCAGCTCGGTGGCTTTCTGAGGCAGACCCTCGAGCATGCCGAGCAGGCCGAGGTGCCCTTGCGAGTCGAGACGTCGCTGCTCGAGGCGTACCTCGAGATCGAGCGCGCGCGCTTCGGTGATCGCCTGCGCGTGGACATCGACGTCGCGCCCGAGCTCGCGGACGCACTCGTGCCGATGCTCATGCTTCAGCCGCTCGTGGAGAATTCGGTGCGGCACGGCATCCAGCCGTCGCTCGAAGGCGGAACCGTTCGGATCCACGCCCGCAGCGACGCGGGGCGCCTGCGCGTGGACGTCACCGATGACGGTATCGGTGTGCCGCCGGCCTTCGCAGCTGCCGCCGCGCGAGGACTCGGGCTGCGCAACACCGCGGAGCGGTTGCGACGGTCGTACGGCGTCGCGGCGTCGCTCGAGGTGGCGCCTGGCAGCGCCGGCGGTACGCGCGCGACAGTGGTGCTCCCGCTCCGCTACGCGGTGCGCGACGAAGCGAGCGTCCCGGGATGATGCGTGTGGTCGTCGTCGATGACGAGCCGCTCGCCCGGAAGCGTCTGCGGGCGCTGCTGGGCCGACATGCGGACGTCAGTATCGTTGCCGAATGCACGACGGGTTACGAGGCGGTGGCCGCGGTCGACGCCCACGAACCGGACGTCCTGTTCCTCGATATTCGAATGCCGGGACTCTCCGGCGTCGAGGTTCTCGACGCCCTCGGTCCGCGGGCCGTGCCGGCGGTGGTGTTCGTCACGGCGTACGACGCGCATGCCGTGCGCGCCTTCGAGCAGGAGGCGATCGACTATCTGCTCAAGCCGATAGGCGACGACCGGTTCAACCAGACGATGACCCGCGTCCGGGAGCGGCTGGCGGCGCACGCGGCGTTAGGCTCGGGCGGTCCCATGCCGCGGCCCACGGTCGCCGCGTCGGAGCCCGTGGAGTCGACGCGAGAGTCGCCGTTGATCCGGATCCCCATCAAGTCGACGGGCAAGATCACGTTCGTGGATGTGGCGGACATCGAGTGGGTCGAGGCCGACGGCGACTACCTGCGCCTTCACACGTCGGACAAGTCCATTCTGTATCGATCCACGTTGGCCGCGCTCGAGCGCCGGCTGGATCCCCAGGTATTCGTTCGCGTGCATCGGTCCGCGCTCGTGAGGCAGTCGAGCATCGTCTCGCTCGAGCCGTACTACCACGGCGAATATGTGATCCGGACTCGCCAGGGCGCACGCCTGCGGCTCAGCCGCGGCTACCGCGATCGACTTCCGCTTCTGCTCGGTGAGCGAGGCACCGAGCGCCCGTGACCCACCTGTTCATTCAGCTTCGAAACGACCTCTCCATGATTCGCGACAACACTCCGTCCCGCTCCTCGAGCGTAGTCACGGCCGGGTCACGATCCATGCGCCGCTCGAGTCGGTACCGAGGCTGAGAGTCGTGAGCCCGCTACCGGGCTCACGCGCGTCGCCGCTGCTCACGTACATGCTCCCCCCGGAGATCGAGAGCGTCGCGAGCCCGGTCAGTTGCTGGGTCAGGCTCTCGGACGACACGTCAGAGCTCCGCCGCCGATTTGCCTCCCCTCTCCTCGATCAGCGCCACGATCCGCGCAGCGGCCGCCGTTCGCGCGACGTCGAGCGCGGTGTAGCCGTCGCCCGCGACGATGTTCGGATCGGCGCCGCGATCGAGCAGGAGACGCACCAGCGATTCCCGCTCGGACTCGTCCCATGAGTGCTCGCCGTCCACGTCGTGGATCTTCGTCCACGCCGCCCAGTAGAGCGGCGTCGATTGCAACGTCTCCCAGTTGTCGAGCCGCTTGTTCACCGACGCGGGATCTTCCCGCAAGCGAGCCTCGACATGCTCGCGGAGATTGTGGCCGACCGCCTCGTGCAGATCGATCGCGCAGTTCGCGCGCATCCAGTCGAAGATCGCGCGCTGCTTGTTGTGCTGCGCCCATGAAAGCGGCGTCGAGTTGAACGGGTTGTCGCGATTGCTCATGTCCGCGCCTTTCGCGATGAGACGCTTGACCATCGTGAGATCGCCATCCCACGCCGCGCGATGGAGCACCGTTCCGTTGTTCACGCCGGTCATGTTCCAGTTGCCCTCCTTCTCGAGCAGGAAGTCCACCGCGTCAGGCTTCCCGTTCACGTACGCGAACAACATCGCGAGCCCGATCGCGTCGGCCTCGGTCATGACCTTGGCCCTACGGCGTGGCCGCTCGGCGAGCCGACCGTCCTTCCCGAAAAAACCCCTCAGGAGCTTCATGTCGCCGAGCGCGGCGGCAGCACACACGTCGGGTCTGGCGCCGAGCTCGATGAGCTTCTCGGCGGCTCGCGGCGCGTGATTCGTGAGCGGCCCATCGAGCACGTTTTGATCGCCCCAGTCGGGGAGGATTGGCGACGAGCGTTCGAATCCGACGGTGGCGCCACGCGCGACGAGCAGCTCCATCAACGGACCGGACGCATTCGCGTCGCTCGCCATCTTGCTCGTGACGATCAAGCCCATCGTCGTGCCGCCATTCCTGCCTAACGTGACAGCATCGATGTCCGCTCCGCGATCGAGCAGGAGCCGGGCCAGCTCCACGACGTTCGCGGGCACCGGCGCCGCTCGGCCCGGATTCCAGGCGACGTGGTGCAGCAAGGTAGCCCCGGTGAAGTAGCCATACGGCGGTTCGAGATTCGTTCTCGCGAGCACGAGGTCGGGGTGCGCCGCGAGCAGCGCTCCGAGCTTCGTGACATCGCCGGTGCCAATCGCGTCGACCGCGTCGTTGAACTTCGGGTGCGGCGTGATCGCGGCGACACGAGATTCCGTCTCGACGTGATGCTTGAGCGCCGCCCAGCTCTCGAAGCCGTACTCGCGAGCGATGACCAGCTGCGCGTCGGCGAGCTCGAGTGATGCGTCGAGTACCGAGGCTGTGCTCTTGTTCCGGAAGCGCGGGTGATTCGCGACGATCCGCGCGGCGGCAGGCAGCCGCTTCCGGCGATGCAGACCGTGAAGCTCCGTCGCCTGCAGCTCGAGCTGCGTGAGACTCGGACGCTCTGGTAGCGTCTTGGTAGCCATGCGCGCTCCTCTCGTGTGAGCCCGTCAAACGCACCCGGTCACGCCCATCATCCCCACGTCGAGCCAGTTCGGGTCAGAGTGAGCTCACACCACGTCCTCACTCAACGGTTTCTGGAGACTCCGGCCCAGATACGCCGTCCGCCCCGAACGCGATCGTTCCCACGCCTGTTCCGCCCCCCTCCGGGGGCGTTCCTTCTCCTCTAGAGCGGAAGCTCCAGCACCCCATCGCTCCGCTTGGGACCCGATGGCGGACGGTCGACGGCGCTGTCCCCGTCGAGCCTGAGCTCGATGTTCATCGATGACGGCGAGAGGCGACGGAGGTTCGCCGCCGACAGCACGCGCCATGCGTGCTCGCTGACCGTTCCCACGATGCGAATCGTGAGCACGGCATCTTCGGGAACCTCTGCGATCACGGTCCGGATCGTGGATTCCAGTCCCTCGTCGGTCATACGCTCGATATTCACGTCACGCCGGACGAGCGGCCGCGCCGGGAGCCTGTGGAACCGCCAGTCGACGCGCGGAGCCAGGCCATCGCACGCCACCTCGACGATCATGAACCCCTTGTCCTCGTTCGCCTCGGCGATGGACGTGCGTTCGATCGAACCGGGGAAGAGGACGGGCGCAGCGAGCGGGATTCCGCGAAGGTCGTCCGTCAGTACCTGGTGGCGATGGATGTGCCCCGACAGTATCGCGGCGAAGCCGGACGGAATGTCGATCCCGCGGATCACATCGGACGCCGTCGTGAACGTGAAGTCGCTAGGTCCCACGGTCGCCCCCTCCACGCACTGGTGCACGCAGAGCAGTCGAGCGTCCGACCTCACGGCGCGCCATCCCGTCGCCTCCACCAGGTCGACGAACTTCGCGCGCACGTCGTGCCGCTCGGATGGAAAGCCGGCGATCGCCACGCGCACGCCGCGGATGTCGACGACGAACGTGCGTGGTCGGTCGAAGAGATGTATCCCCGGATGCTGGGCGAACCTGATCTGCGGAATGCGACCGCGCTCATGGTTGCCGGGGACCACGAAGACGGGAACTCCACGCTCGGCGACGCGCGCGAGTGGTTCGAACGCCTGCCACGCCACGCTCGTCGGCACGCGCGAACGGTTGAAGACGTCACCGCCATGCACGACGAGGTCGGCCTGGCCCTCGAGCGCCGGTCGCAACGCCGCGGTGTAGTTCGCGAGGAAATCGTGTCCGCGACGGCGTCGCTGGACGCGCGCACGCGTCGGCAAATCGAAGCCGAGGTGGGTGTCTGCGAGGAGGAGGATCCGGATGCGCCCGTTCACGCCGTCCAACCTGACGCCTCGTGGACGCGCAGGCGCATCGCCCCCGTCCATCGCTGCCAGCAGGTCGGTGATCTCGTCGTGGCCCGTCACGGATACCATTTGCAGAAGCGCCTACCAGGAGCGCGCCGGTCGTCGTTCGAAGTGGAATTCCGCCTACATCATGGCGGACGCCACGCGAGCAAACAAGCGATGGCGAAAGGGCGCGATCATCATCGCTCGGGATTCCGTCCGTCGATTGTGCGACGGAGGCGCACGCGTGCGAGGTTCAGCACCGAAGTACACCGTAAGGCGTACTGAGTCGGCGCGCCGGGTACGCCTAACGTCTGAAGATCTCGGGATCGCGCATCGTCCCGGTCCATGGACGCAGCCACACGGTGCCGTTCCAGGCGTGCGCCAGATACCGGTTGACCGCGTCCATCTCTGCGAGCGTGTACTGGGTGCGATGACACGCGAACTCCTCGCGTCCGGCCACCAGGTCCCGCTCCTCGAACGGCACGCGCACGGTCAGCAGCGCCTCCGCCATGCCGTTCACGGTGGGCTGTGCAGGCGGTGCGGTCGCGAGACGCTCCGTCGGCAATGACGCGTACAGCAGATCCACGTTCGCGAAGTAGCGCGTGTCGCTCTGCACGATCTGCGTCACGACATCGCCTACCAGCCTGTGATCGGGATGCCCGGTCCCTCCTTCCGGACCGAACGTGATGATCGCCGCCGGCCTGAGAGAATCGATGACGCCCAGGATTCCCGACCGCAGCTTGCCCAGCGCATCGAACGATGCGAGGCCGCCGTCCGGAAGCCCGAGCAGGTGAAGCTGTCGCACGCCGAGCCGGTTGGCTGCGCAGCTCGCTTCCTTGGCGCGGGCGGCGGCCAGCTCCGCTCCGGCCGGGATGTTCGCGAAATCGCGAACGCCTTTGGAGCCATCGGTCGCGATCACGAGATGGGTCTCGCGTCGCTCCCTCGCGAGGCGCGACAGCAACGGGCCGATGATGCGCTCGTCGTCGGGGTGAGCGAACACGGCCACGATGGGCCGGCTCACCTGAGCGAGCGCCGGGTGCGAGAGACCCAGGCCCAGCGCCACGGCTACGGCGCGTATTGAGGCATGCATGCCAAACACTGCAGTCTGGACGCCTCACGCGCGAGACCACCCTACCGAACGGGAGGAATCGCTATCGTCCCGACCGAAAGGCCCCTGCTTGCCTCAAGGTGATGACGGTGACGATCGCGATGGTCCGCTTGTGCTGATCCATCCGCAGTGGCACTGTTCTGAGCAGCTCGTTAGGCTTCGCCCTCGGCTTGACTTAGAGCGCGCTCTAACTCGTACCATGGCTCAATCCTCTACTCGGATCGAGCCATGCCAACATCGACCATTCAGCTCATCAATCCCCCGACCCTCCCAACTCCTCCGGGCTATAGCCAGCTTGCCGTGGTCACCGGTGGAAGCTTGATCGTGATCGCCGGCCAGGTCGCCCTGGATGCGCAAGGTGCGGTCGTCGGACCCGGAGACTTCGCGGCCCAAACCACGCAAGTGTTTCGGAATCTGGTCGCTGCCCTCAGTGCGGCTGGCGCCGGCCCACGCAATCTCGTCAAGCTCACCACGTTCGTGACCGACCTCCACCACCTCGCGGTCTTTCGCCAGGTCCGGGATCAGTTCCTCGACGCGGCTCACCCGCCCGCCAGCACGCTGGTGCAAGTGTCGCGGCTCTTTCGGCCGGAATTCCTGATCGAGGTCGAGGCGTTGGCCGTCCGCTGACGTCTGTCTGCCGACGCTGCTCACCCCGTATCCCGAGGGCTAGCTTCAAAGCGTGACCATCTCAGACCTCGCTGACGCCACCGGGGTGTCGAAGCACACCCTGCGTTATTACGAACGGATGGGGCTCGTTCCCTTGGTCGAGCGCGACCCATCGAGCGGCCACCGCCGGTACGCCGCTGGTCACGCGCAGTGGATCACCTTTCTCCGGAGCCTTCGCGCGTGCGGCATGCCGATCCGGGAGATCCGAGTTTACGCGCGCTTGGTGGCCAAGGGCGACAGCACCTGGCCCGCTCGGCAGGCTATGCTGGCGACGCACCGTGAGCGCGTCGTGGCTTCGATCATCACGCTGCAGAAGCACCGGGCGGTGTTGAACAAGAAGCTCCGCGCCGGCTGTGCTCCGAGTGGCCTGACGCCTTGACGGCCCGTCGCTGAATCACGACGGGCACCAGGATGAAGACGTTGCTCTCGCGCTCGGGAGATCCAGGAC
>Ga0070669_100003950_pt1 | contig 10726 bp, 11 predicted proteins | sample KBSS53metaG_FD_64680 | JGI IMG/M metagenome (GOLD analysis project Ga0070669, IMG submission 64680) | Switchgrass rhizosphere microbial communities from Kellogg Biological Station, Michigan, USA - KBS S5-3 metaG | ecosystem: Host-associated > Plants > Roots > Rhizosphere > Soil ... | reverse complement strand
TACTACTCGAGCACCGGCAGCTACATCGAGCTTGCGGCGCCGGGCGGATCGGAGCGCGGTTTCTCGAACTCCGGCTTCATCCGGCAGCAGACGTTCGACTTCGATCGGACGGACACGTTTCTGCTGCCGCCCTCGCGGTACATTCCGCCGCGATTCGATATCTTTGGCTACATCGGCTACATCGGCACGTCGATGTCCACTCCGCACGTCGCCGGCGTCGCGGCGATGATCATGCAGCAGGGTGTGACCGATCCGGCGGCGATTGAGGATCTGCTGGAGCGGACCGCCGTCGATCTGGGCGCGCCCGGCCGCGACGACACGTTCGGGTTCGGACTGGTCGATGCGCGGGCGGCGCTGAGGGGACTGGGGCTCGCGAAGTGAAAGCGGCGACGACCGCAATTCTCCTGGCGCTCGGGTTCGCGTCTCCGGCGGCACAGACACCAACCCGTCCGCCAGCACGTCCGGCGCCGCGACGCGTGCTGCCGCCGCTTCCGGCCGAGCCGCCGATTTCGTTCCGGCCGTACGTGATGGGTTCGGAAAGCGCGTTTGCGGCGGTTGAAACGTTCAAAGCGGTCTTCGGAAAGTCGTACGCCCCGTTTTTCGGGGGTGGCCTCCAGGTGGCCTTTAACGGCAAGTACTACGTCGAGGTCGGCGCGTCGCGCTTCCAGCAGACCGGCGAGCGCGTGTTTCAGGCCAACGGGCAGAACTTCGGTCTCGGCATTCCGCTCACGGCCCGGATTACGCCGCTCGAGATCACGGCCGGCTACCGCTTCAGACCACGCAGCATGCCGCGCCTTCGACCGTACATGGGCGCCGGGTTCACGTCCTACGCGTATGAGGAACGATCGGACTTCGACCAGGCAGGCGAAGGCCTGAAGACCCGTCATTCGGGCCTCGTCGGCGTCGGAGGCGTCGAGTTCCGTGTCCACAAGTATGTGGGCATCAGCGCCGACGGGGCGGTCGCGCACGTCACCGGGATCCTGGGTCAAGGGGGCATCTCAAAGGACATCGGCGAATCGGACCTGGGCGGTATCTCGGCGCGGATCAGGCTCATCGTCGGCCGGTGATATCATCATTTAAGTGACTGGCAGGTCAGGAGATCGTCGGGCGTTCGTCAGCGTAGCGTTCTACGCCCTCTTTCTCTTCACGACGCAGTTCGAGCACCACGACCTTCTCTGTCACCTTCGCACCCCTCAGCACTGTTCCGCCTGCACGTCGAGTGTCGTCGGCGCGGGCGTCGATGTCCCGATGGCCCCCGGTGCCACGCATCTCAACGATGCGGGCAGGGCTTCCGGTTTCGAGCTCCCGAACGGCGGCGTCCTGCTGCCCGTGCGGACCACCGGTCGATCGCCTCCCGTCGCACGGTAACCAATCCTCAAGATGAATCGCGCGGTCCGAGCCGGACCGCCGACGCGGGGCTCAATGCCCCGTGCGACGCCAATCAGTTCTTGGAGGAGCCATGCGGAGTGCGTTTGCATGGGTGGCGGCGGCAGGTCTTCTTGTCGGCAGCGCGTCTTCCGCGTCTGCGCAGGAGGCGGCCGCGTTGCGTCAGGAGATCGATCAGCTTCGCCGCGATTTTGAGACGTTGAAACAGCAGTACGGCGATCGGCTGACCGCGCTGGAGTCGAAGCTGGCGGCGGCGGAAGGCGCCGCGCCGGTACCCGCGGCGCAGCCGCCCGCAACCCCGCCGCCCACGACCCCGCCAGCCGCCGAGGTGCCTGCGGGGGCAGCCGGCGCGGGTGGGCCGACCGGCGCATTGCCGGTCTACGGCGCGGCGGTCGGCGGCGCCAAGGTCTTCAATCCGGACATCGCGGTCATCGGTGATTTCCTCGGGGCCGCGGGGCACAATTCGGTCAATCCCCAGCCGGCGCTCGAGATGCACGAGTCGGAAGCGTCGTTTCAGGCCGTCGTCGATCCGTATGCGCGCGCCGACTTCTTCTTTTCGTTCGGCGAGGAGGGCGTCGGGCTCGAGGAAGGGTACGCCACACTGACGGCGCTGCCGGGTGGTCTGCTGACGAAGGTTGGAAAGATGCGCGCCGCGTTCGGCAAGGTCAACACGATGCACAACCACGTGCTGCCGTGGACCGATCGGCCGCTCGTCACGCTGAACCTGGTCGGCGGCGAAGACGGCATCGACGACGCGGGCATCTCGGTGGCGCGGCTGATTCCGAATCCCTGGCTGTTCCTCGAAGCCACCGGTCAGGTCTATCGAGGCGATTCCGACGAGCTGTTCCATTCGAGCAAGCCCAGCGATCTGGCCTACGTCGGTCACCTGCGCGCGTACCACGACATCACCGAAAACAGCAACATCGACTTCGGCGTCTCAGTGGCGCGCGGTCATAACTTCGCCGGCATCGTCGACGGCACGGACATCGGCAACTTCACCACGACGCTCTACGGCATTGACGGGACGTTCAAATGGAAGCCGTTGTCGCGATCGATCTATCACTCGTTCACCGGGCGCACCGAATGGATCTGGAGCCGGCACCAACAGTTCGGCGGAACCCAGAAGCCGTGGGGCATGTATGTCTCGGGCGACTACCAACTGGCACGGCGCTGGTACGCCGGCGCGCGTCTGGACCGTTCCGGCCAGGCGAACGACGCGTCGCTCGTGGACACCGGCGGAAGCTTCGTCGTGACCTACTGGCCGAGCGAATTCAGTCAGCTGCGCGCACAGTATCAGCGCACCAATTACGCGCTCGGCTCGACGGCCAACCAGCTGTTGTTTCAGTTTCAGTTCTCAATCGGAGCGCACGGTGCGCATCCGTTCTAGGTGAATTATGAAACGCATGACGATTGTGGCGGTCGCTGCCGTGATGATTGCCGCGGCGGTGTCAGCGCAAAGCAAGCTCACGGTCATCACGACCACGGAGGATCTCGCGTCGATCGGGCGTGAGGTCGGCGGCGATCGGATCTCTATCGAAGCGATGGCGCGCGGCTATCAGGATCCGCATTTCGTCGAGGCGAAGCCGAGCTTCATCCTCAAGCTGCAGAAAGCGGATCTGCTGGTGGCGGTCGGACGCGAGCTCGAAATCGGCTGGTTGCCGCCGCTCATCCAGCAGAGCCGCAACACGAAGATCCAGCCGGGCTCGCAGGGTTATCTCGACGCGTCGCTGGGCGCGGCGATACTCGAGATTCCCACCGGCACCATCACCCGGGCGATGGGGGATGTCCACCCGCAGGGCAACCCGCACTACTGGATGGATCCCGAGAACGGCAAGCGCATCGCCAAACAGATCGCCGACAAGCTGTCGGAAATCCGGCCGGCGGATCGCGCGTACTTCCAGCAGCGGCTGGCCGATTTCACCACCCGCCTCGACGCCGCGGAAAAGCGCTGGCTGGCGCAGATGGCGCCGTACAAGGGAACGAAAGTGGTGACCTATCACCGGTCGTTCCCGAACTTCGCCGAGCGCTTCGGCCTCGACATCACCGGCTACGTCGAGCCCAAACCGGGGATTCCGCCGACGCCGCAGCACACGCTCGATCTCATCAACGAGATGAAGCGGCAAAACATCAAGATCATCCTGGTCGAGCCGTATTTCGATCTGAAGACGCCCAACGCCATCGGCCGGGAGACCGGCGCGCAGGTCCTCGTCATGCCGCCGTCGGTCGGCGGCACGAAAGCGGTGACCGACTACTTCCAATTGTTCGACTACGACATCAACCTGCTGGTCGAGGCGATCAAGAAAAGCGGGGCGAAATAGTGCTCGACACCTCGATGCTGTCGTTCCTGCTGCCGTGTTTCGCGGCCAGCCTGATTCTCACCGGCATTCACGCCTACCTCGGCGTCCACGTCGTCGAGCGCGGCGTGATTTTCGTCGACCTGTCGCTGGCGCAAATCGCGGCGCTCGGCGCCACCATCGCGCTGCTGACGCCGTGGTCGAACGGCGATCCCCATGCGCCGATGGTCTACTGGGTCAGCCTCGCGTTCACCTTCATCGGCGCGTTCGTGTTCTCGACCATCCGCAGCAAGCGCGCGCGGATTCCGCAGGAAGCGATCATCGGCATCTGCTACGCGGTGGCGTCGGCGGCGGCGATTCTGGCGATGAGCAAGGCGACCTCGGAGAGCGAGCACCTCAAGGACATGCTGGTGGGCAACATTCTCGCCGTGTCGTGGCATGAAGTCGGGAAGACGGCGGCGCTCTACGGCGTCGTCGGCCTCTTCCACTTCATCTTCCGGCGGCAGTTCCTCGCGATTTCGATGAGCCACCATCACGACACGCATCATCACGACGTCGAGCCGACCGGGTTGTCGGTGCGATTCTGGGACTTCCTGTTTTACGCCTCGTTCGGCTTCGTCGTGACGTCGTCGGTCTCGATCGCCGGCGTCCTCCTCGTGTTCTGCTACCTCATCGTGCCGTCGGTGGCGGCGATGCTGTACGCCGACTCCATCGGCAAACGCCTGGCGATTGGCTGGACGATGGGGACGATCGTGTCGGCGCTCGGTGTCTATCTGTCGCTGCTGCTCGATCTGCCGACCGGCGCGACGATCGTGTGCACGTTCGGCCTGGTTCTGATTATCATGGCGGCAGTGCGTCCGCTGTTCCCGACCGCTCGTCTGTCAGCCGCCGTCAGCCGTCCCGATGCAGTGTCGTAACTGCGGCGCTGAAATCGCCGACAAAGCGCTCATCTGCTACCGATGTGGCACGGCGACGACCGAGGCCCGCTACCAGCCGGCGCCGATCGGGCGCCGCCGGTCGTCGACGATGCTGCGGACCATCGTCCTCGTCGTGGCGATTCTCGCCGCCGTCCTCGCGGTCTACCTGTGGTTGAGCGTGCGATAATCGGGCATATGGCCCGTGTCGCCGTCGTGCTCTGGATCGCGTGGGCCGTGATCGTCTGGAACGTGATCTTCGATCAGACGATCGTCCTCGCCGGCCGTGACTACATCCAGGCCGCGCTGGCGGCTGGTGTCGGGCCGTTCGCGAACGTGGACGACTGGATGCGGCCTGCCGTCACCCGCGGCGCCTGGCTCGCCACGGCCGCCGCCGGAGCCATTCTCGTCACCGGGGTTTCCCTGTGCGCCTTGCGCCGCACCCGCTGATCTACGACTGGAACCACGACGCTGCGGCGCCGCGCGCCGTCGCGATGCTCGACGACGAGACGCTGAGAGACGGCCTCCAGTCCCCGTCGGTCCGCACGCCCACCATCGACGAAAAAATCGAGCTCCTCACGCACATGAATGGCCTGGGGATCGACACCGCCGACATCGGCCTGCCCGGTGCCGGCGCGAGGGTCGCGCGCGATGTCGAACGCCTCGCGCGTGCGATCGCCGACGGCCGGATGCGTATCCGCGCCAACTGCGCCGCGCGGACGATGATTGCCGACATCAAGCCGATTGCGGAGATCCAGCAGCGGACCGGCGTCCCCATCGAATGCGGCGCCTTCATCGGCTCCAGTCCGGTCCGTCAGTACGCGGAAGGCTGGGAGCTCGACTACCTGCGCAAGTGCACCGAAGAAGCCATCACGTTCGCCGTGCAGCAGGGCCTCACGGTGATGTACGTCACCGAAGATACGACCCGGGCCGATCCGGAATCGCTCCGCCTCCTTTTCACCACGGCCATCCGCGCCGGCGCCTCGCGGCTGTGCATCGCGGACACCGTGGGGCACGCCACGCCCAACGGCGCCAGGGCCGTCGTACGGTTCGTGAAGTCGGTGGTCGCGGACCTGGGCGTCGCTGACGTCGGCATCGACTGGCACGGGCATCGCGATCGTGGCTTTGGCGTGGCGTCCAGCATCGCCGCGCTCGAGGCCGGCGCGACACGGCTGCACGGCGCGGCGCTCGGCATCGGCGAGCGGTGCGGCAATACGCCGATCGATCTTCTGCTCGTGAACCTCGTGATGATGGGTTACATCGAGCGCGATTTGAGCGGATTGCCGGCATACGCCGCAGCCGTGGCGAGGGTGTGCGACGTGAGCATCGCGCCGAACTATCCGGTCATCGGCGCCGACGCGTTCCGGACCGCCACCGGCGTCCACGCGGCGGCCGTCGTCAAGGCGTTCCGCAAAGGCGATCGCGCGTTGATGGACGCGGTATACGCAGCCGTGCCGGCCAGCCTGGTCGGCAGGCATCAGGAAATCGAGGTCGGCCCGATGTCGGGCCGCTCGAACGTCGTCTTCTGGCTCGAGAGTCGCGGCTTGCCGGCGACCGACGAGGTCGTCGACCGTATCTTCTCTGCCGCCAAGGCGTCGGAGCGGACGCTGACCCACGAACAGATCGAAAGCCTGATCGGCGGCGCGGTGCCGACAAAGCCTGGCACTCCTCGGCTGCAGCCGGTTCCCCGGCGGCGACGCGGCTTCTGACCCGGGCACCCTCCGCGTGCAATTCCGCGAACCTGCGACGCGGGGTCGAGGCCGGCATCAATCCTGCTAACAAAGAGAGAGAGAGCGTAGAAGGGACGGGCATCAGACGATTTCCCGCCCGGCTCTCGATAGACATAGAATCACTGCAGCCAACCGTGAACGAAGCTCATCAGCACCACGCGGTTCAGTTTTACGACGACGAGAAGACCCTGTACGGGACCGTCGCCGGCTTTCTGGGACAGGGCCTGGTCGACGAACAGCCTGCCATTCTCATCGCGACCGCCGCGCACCGCGGGCCGATTCTCGACGAGCTCAAAGGACGGATGCTCGACGTGGACCACGCCCAGCGGAGTGGCGACCTGATCGTGCTGGACGCGGGGGAGACGCTCGCGCAGTTCATGCGGGACGATGTGCCCAGCGCTGCCGCGTTCGAGTCGACGGTGGGGGATCTGATACGCCGGCTCCTCGTCAAACGATCGGAGCGGACGCTGATTCGAGCTTACGGCGAGATGGTGGACGTGCTGTGGAAGGACGGGAAAGCCGACGCGGCGATCCGTCTCGAGATTCTCTGGAACCAGCTCGCCGATCGGTTCGGGTTCGCGCTGCTGTGCGGCTACTCGATGGGCCACTTCTACAAGCAGGCCGACCGGTTCGAGGACGTGTGCCGCCAGCACGCGCACGTCGTGCCGCCGCGACCACTGCGGCGGCAGCCGCCGAACTACACGTAATCACTTCTTCAGCAGGATGTCCTCGAAGAACTTCGTCGCGCGCGCGTCCTTCGACTGACCCAGCCAGAACATCGCCTGCTTCCGCACTTCGGGATTGCGGTGCGTGCGGGCGATGTCGATGAGCTTCGGCACGCCTTCGTCGGCCGGCAGCTGGCTGAGCGCGAACACCGCTTTCTTCTTCACTTCGATCTCGGGGTCGTTGTCGATCGCGCCGGTGATGGTCGCCGTCGCCTCCTTGCCGGCTTTCTGCGCGAGCCAGAAGAGCGCCTGGCTCCGGACCTTGGTGCTCCGATCGTCGCGCGCGGTCGCGATCAGCGTGGTCAAGGCCGCGGGCACCTTGCTGACCGAGAGTCCGAAGGTCACCTTGTCGCGGACCTTGTCGCTGGGATCCTGGGCGAGCATCCGAGTGAGTAGCCGGACGCCCGCTTCTCCGCGCGTCGACCCAAGCCAGAACGCGGTGTCGCTGCGTAGCCATTCCGGGCGCGCCGGCGTCACGAAGCTCTCGAGCGCGCGATCGGCCGACGGTGCGTTGTGGAGCGCAATGGCGGTCATGGCCGTTTTACCGACGCGATCGTGGCCTTCACCCGTGTCCGGCGCTGCCAGGACGAGCGTCGTCAGCCAGGTGACGCTGTCGTCCGGGGTCACGTTCTGCAGCCACACGACGGGCAGGCCGCCGGAATCGAGGTTGCAGTCCGGCGTGAAGGTGCGGATACGCGAGACGCGCCCCGCCTCGACCCGGGTGAGCACGATGAACTCCGTGGCCGGCTCGAGCATCACGCGCTCGCCGCGCCGCGAGATCGAGTCGCCGGTGTTCATCGACACGCCGCTCCCGCTTTCGAGCCGGCAGCTGCCGCCCGACATCACGGTGCCGTTCGTCACGTTGTCGTAGCAGCACATCTGCCGCGGCCCGGCGACCATCGGCACCCGGTAGCCGACCCACGTCACCGGCGCCGTCGCCGCAGTTCGGATCTTCTGGTCGAGGCCCTGCGCCGCCGCGGTCGTCGCGGTGAGCACCATGGCACCTAGCACCAAGACACCTGGCACCCGAGCACCTAGCACCGTAGCACCTAGCACCCTGGCACCTGAGACCGGCGCGGCGGTCACTTCAGTAACTCCAGCAGATAGTCCGTAACCTCTTTCGATTTCCCCATGACCGACATCTTCGAGACCATTTCCTTCTTCATCGCGGGATCCTTTTCCGCGCGGGCGAGCTCGACGAGGATCCGTCCGTTGTTCTGGAGGAACAGCGCGTTGATCGCCTCCTTCTTGATCTCGGGCGCGGTGTCGGACTGGTAAATCGCCTTGATGGCGTCGCCGGTGCGGCTCGAGCCCATGAGCCCGAGGTTGCGCACGGCGGTGCGCCGGAGTGTCGGGTCCTTCTCGCTCTTCGCGAGCTCCAGCAGCTTGTCGGCGCTGCCGCCGACGAACATGGCCTGAATGATCCGCTTCTTCACGTCCACGGAAGTCTCGGTCGAGTAGAGCTCGGCGAGCTCAGTGTGCGCGCCCAGGACGCCGAGCTGCTGGACCGCCTCGCCGCGCAGCTCCGGGACCGTCTCGCTTTTCGCCAGACCGAGCAACCGCGCGCGGTCGCCCGAGACCATGAAGCTGCGGATGATCGAACGTTTCACCGCCGAGTCGCTCGAGGCCCGGTAGACGTCCGCGAGAATCTGCCGGTTGTCGTTGCCGCCCATGATCCCGAGGTACTTGATCGCGCGGAGCTGCAGGTCCGGATTCGATGCGCCTTTGGCGACGTTGGCGATAATCTCGCGCGCTCGAGACGAATTGCTCTGACTGAGTACGAAGAGTGCGCGGTCTTTCACTTTCGGCGAATTGGGGCCGGCGAGCATCTGCTCGATGATCGGCATCGCCCGCTCGGCGTCGCTGTTCATCAGGCCGCGCAGCGCCATCAACTTCAGCTCCTCGTCGTTCTGCGATCCGGGGTCGACCGCCTGCCCCGACGACTGGCGCACCTCGACCTCGAGCGCTCTGGCGTCCTTCACCCAGCGGCTGTCCTTGAACTTCTGCTGAAGGTCGGCGGTTGCGCTCAGCGCGTCGGCTTTACGACCGAGCTTCGCGAGGCTGTAGGCCTTCCAGTACAGCGCCGCGTCGGTGCGGTTGCTGTTCAGCGCGATGAGGCGGTCGAGGTCGCCGAGCGCGCGCTCGAACTTGCCTTCCTCGATCAAGTCGCGCGCCCGATCGTAGAGATCATCGGCGCGGTCGTCGCGATCGTCGTTCGCGCCGGCGAGCGCGAAACCGCCAACGACGCCTCCGGCGACGCCGCCGCTGATGCCGCCGCTCACGCCGCCAACCAGCGTCGCGAGCTTCGGCTCGATGCGCATCGGATCCGGCTGCGCGCCGGACGATGCCGCGAGGCCGGCGGTGGCGGCCACCGTGAAGAACAGTGTCGAATAGGGCGAGAGTCTCTTGTTCATGAGGTTCAGCTGACCTTCCGTGTTGACGTCCGGGGAGACGACGGCGCCGGTGGCTGTTCCCGCTGCCGGAGCTCGTCGCTCATCACCCGCACCTTGAAGAGGAGCGCCGCCGCATCGATGCGCCGGCGGATTTGTTCGAGATCCGCCGCGCTGATGCGCGACGGGCTGTGCACGATTTCGAGCAGGCTGCGTTCGAGGTCGTCGAGCACCGTGGCCACGGACCGCTCGCCAGCCTCCACCGCGTCCTGACGATACAGACGGCTGGTCGTCAGCAGATCGTCGGCCCAGCCCTGCGCGGTCGAGATGTCGCCGCTATTCGGCGCGTTCATGATGTCGGTCAACACGCGCTCGGATCGATCGAGGTGATCGGCGACAGAGGTCAGGAGGATCCGCTGCCGCGCGTCGCCGGCGTCGCCGTCGGCCACAGTGTTCACCGGGAGTGTCGTGGGCGCCGGCGGTGCCGCCGTGTCGCGTGACGTCCGTCCGGCGAGGAATGCCACCAGGACGAGGGCGGCGGCGGCCGCCGCTACGGACAACCGATCCCACCGGAACCACTGGCCGAGCCACGATCCGTCGCGTTCCGGCAGACGATGCCTGATGCGCTGCCAGACCTCGAGGCCGTACTGATCACCGCGCTCGGGGACGTCGGGCGCGGCAATCATCGCGAGTGTGCCGGCGATCTCGCGATAGACCTTCGCGCACGCTGCGCACTCGTCGAGATGGCGCTCGACGTTCTCGCGGCGGCGTCCTTCGCCGTAGTAATAGAGCGTCAGCTCGTCTTCGCTAAAATGCTTCACGATTCCTGACTCCGTAGCGGCGCGAGGGCCGCCCGCAGCTTCTTGACCGCGCGAAACACGCTGTGCTTCGCCGCGCTCGTCCCCAGACCCAGCGTCCGGCTGATCTCCTCGATCGATCGCCCCTCGTAGTGCCGCAGCGTGAACGCCGCCCGCTCGAGCGGGCTGAGGGCCGCCAGCGCCCCCTGGACGCGCCGCTGAATCTCGGCGCTTTGCGCTTGTCGCTCGGGGTTCGGCAGATCGGTGGCCGGCAGGTCCAGCGCCTCGTCCAGGCTGTCTCCGCGCGATTGATCGTGCCGGGCCTGTTTCGCTCTCATCAGATCCACCGAGCAGTTCGAGACGATGCGATAGAGCCACGTGCCGAAGTTCGCTCGCGATTCAAAGCGCCCCAGCTGTTTGTAGGCGCGTAAGAAACTCTCCTGAACCACGTCCTCGGCATCCTGCTCGTTCCCGGTCATCCGGAACGCCA
>Ga0070669_100003942_pt1 | contig 10736 bp, 10 predicted proteins | sample KBSS53metaG_FD_64680 | JGI IMG/M metagenome (GOLD analysis project Ga0070669, IMG submission 64680) | Switchgrass rhizosphere microbial communities from Kellogg Biological Station, Michigan, USA - KBS S5-3 metaG | ecosystem: Host-associated > Plants > Roots > Rhizosphere > Soil ... | reverse complement strand
ACAATGTTGTAATCGCCGCTATACGCGAAACCCGTCATTAAGGTCGCGAATGAAAACCCTGACTCGTCTTCACCGTCGTGTGCACCGTCGGGGTGTGCCGCGGTGACGAGGCGGGAAACATCAAACAATCCTGTTGGATTGTTGGGTTGCCAGAAGTTATTGAAAAATTGACGTTGTTCCCCACCAAACTTGAAAGCGTGTCGACCCCGCACCCATTGCAATGCGGACGAATACGTCCAGAGAGTATGTGCGAAGTTTGTATCCACGCAGCATTGATCGAAGAGGTTGGAACTGCCGTCGGAGGTAACGATCGTGGGCATGCGGTCAAGGCCATTGCCCCCGAGCAAGCTATCGAATCCAACACTCTCAAGCGTGGGATAGTTGTTTGACTTGCCCGGCGCCACCACACGATCCACACTGAGGCGGTTGGACCATAGGACCGTCGGCGCGATCGTCCAACTGTATTCCAGTCCCGTGTTGTGAACGTCAGTCGTGTAGATCACGCCGTCGCCATCGTTTCCGAAAACAGTGGGGACCGTGAATACATCGTGATGGCGACTGTACCTTCCATTGATCTTGTGGTTGGCGCTGATCTGGTGATCGATTTTCACGTCAAACTGCCAGGTCGGGAAGCTTGCAAGCACAACCTGCCGGAAATTCGGATCGGGAAATGCTGCGTCCGGTATGTTGGCTTCCGGATAGAGGTTCAACACCGCTTGTCCAACAGGATCGCGTTCACCCTCGGGAATGATATTGCCAGCAAAGGGTGTGCGCGTGCATGAACTGGATGTGCACGTATTGGGATCGAAGATCTGGATCGGGGTCTCAAGCCCCAAAAGCTCCGAAAAATCACCGTTCCGCATCAAGTCCGTGGGCACGAAGCCCTCGAGATTCACTGGATCGTTAGTACGGCTTTTCTCGAAATCGAAGAAGAAGAAAGTCTTGTTTTTAATGATGGGGCCGCCAACCGCAAAGCCATACTGATCTCGCACGTGGTCTGGCTTTTCGCCTTGGTTAAAGAAATCTCGTGAATCAAATTGTGATCTCTGTCCATACCACCAGCCGCTGCCGTGGAACTGGTTAGTCCCTTGCTTCAAAACGATATTTACAACGGTTCCGCCGTTGTTCCCGTATTCAGCCGCGAAACTGTTGTTTTGGACTTTGAATTCCTGCACGATTTCTACAGAGGGCTGGTAGTAAACGTTGGAGTTTCCGCCTTCACCCTGCTCGGGAGCGCTGAGCGGGCTGCCGTCCAGCCGCACTTCGGCCGTGGCATTGCGCTGTCCATTTGAGACGAAATTCGTGCCCGCTGGATAGTTGTCGTTGATCCCTGCACCAGTGGTCTCAGTTACGCCGCCAGCCAGAAACACCAGGCCGTAGAAGCTGCGGTTGTAGAGCGGGATGTCCCGCACGTACTCGTTCGTGACGTCAGTGCCGATCGCTGCACTCTCGGTGTCCAACAGCGGAGCAGCAGTCGTTACTTCAACCGTAGTCATCACGCCCAGTGGTTTCACCGTCAGGTTGAGCGTGGCTTGCTGACTCACGGCAAGCACCAGGTTCTTGGTTTCAGTGGCTTGGAAGCCGGGCGCTTCAACTTTCACTGTGTACGAATCGGGACGCAATCCGGTGAGGATATAGGCGCCTGTTGCATCGGTCTTCGCCGAAGACGCTATGTTCGTACCCTCATTGGTGATCGTGACAGTCGCGTTTTGCACCACCGCACCGCTCGCATCCGTGACAACGCCGCGGATTTGAGAGGTATAACTCGACTGAGCTTGTGTGGTGGGTGTGAATGCGGCAACGAGAAGGGCGAAGCTGAGGATTGCCCAAACCATCCTCATGTGGGAAGGACGCATGACGGGCTCCTTACGAAGTCCTAGCGGCTTACGAACGTCCGCGCGGGCTCTTTCGTATTCTTACGATTTGATACTCTTACTTATGTTTGAGATTGTGTCAAGGATTTTGAGCACGTATACCCCGGTTTGTCCATCCAACGTCATTACGGCCAAACAAGCTACAACAAACCCCAGAATTGGCCGACCTGTAGGGCGCCGGCGACGTAGGGCCGCAGACGTAAGTCTTCCGGTGGCCTCGCATGCTTAAGACCTCCTTCAACTAAGTCTTGCGCGATTGCGCCACATTACAACGCAGTCGTATTACTTCCTCTTACCAGCGCGAGCGCGTTGGAGGCCGCGCGATGCCGCGGGCCCAGTCCCCGTCGGCGGTTTCCGGGATCCATCAATCAATTCCTTCAGTGCCGTCGCGTTATTGTGTACTTCATTGCGCGATGCATATAAAAGTGTCACCCCCGTCCGCTTTCTAGCGAGCGCATACAACGTTTCGAGTGCGGCATTCGCTTCCGGTCGAGCGAGTTCTTTCATATAGCGCTTGCGAAACGTCGCCCAGGCCGCGGGGTAAGCATGAAACCAATGCCTGAGTTCATCCGATGGCGCCAAATCGCGTAGCCATTCATCCACCATTGCCGCATCTCTTGAAAGTCCCCGTGGCCACAAGCGGTCCACCAAAATGCGCAGGCCGTCGGCTTTCACCGGCTTGGCATATACGCGTTTGACCTTCACCGCCATACCCTCGTCTATTATGCTACTTCCAAATGCGAATTCCTTTGTCATCGGCCAGTCGACTGATTCTCGAATCGGCGCCGTCCTTTCAAAGCTGTCGTGCCTATCTGCTTTGGGCCGCCGTAGCATTCGTGTTCGTGGCCTGTAAAGTCGAGCGGCGTAAGACCGATGCCGAACTTGGATTGAATCCTCAACAGGCTGCGGGCCGGCGCACTTATGACGCTTATTGCGGCCGCTGCCATGAGCCCTACTCTCCCAGCGGCAAACAAGGCCCGAGTCTGCAAGGAGTGTTCAAGAAACCTTACTTGAGCATCAGCGGCCTTCCCGCCAATGATGAGCGGGTCGGAGACATTGTCAAATTCGGGCGGTCCAAGATGAACGGCTTTGGACAGGTGCTGAATCAGCAGCAGGTCGACGGTCTGCTCGCTTACATGCACACGCTCTGACCCACCTCCGGACAATGTGGGCTTGTCGACGCCCCCCTGACTAGTCCGGGCCCGGCCTGTTATCATTCATCAACCTTTTGCAAGAGGAACCCAAGAGGAACGATTGCCTTCCCAGAAGCAGCTGAAGTGGTCGCAACTGCGTGTCGGGCTCACCGTTTTCTTTGCGAGTGTGATCCTTGCCGTTCTCATTTTCCTGATGAGCGGTACCGGCGGACTTTTCACTCCCAAGATTGTGCTTAAAAGTTACTTCGACAATGCCAGCGGGCTCCGCATAGGTGCCCCTGTTCGACTCTCGGGCGTTGACATCGGGAACGTTACCGGAATTCGCATCGTTCAAGGCAAGCCCCTGACGCCTGTAGAAGTAATGATGAAAGTCAGCAGCAAATATGGGTTCAATATCCGGCGAGATTCCATGACCGTACTCTCGACCGCCGGGGTGCTAGGCGAGACCTATCTCGATATTGATAGCGCGTTGGCAAAGGGTCCCGCAGCCCAATCTGGGGATACGTTGCCCACAAAAGATACGCCTGACTTTCAAGATGTTGTCCGATCCAGCCAGGGGACCTTGCAGAATCTGGATTCGCTGCTGAAGCGAACGGACCGGATCTTGGCCTTTGTCGAAAGCGGCCAGGGTTCAATCGGCAAACTCATTTACGACCCGAGCCTATACGATCGCTTTGCGAGTACAGTGAACGAATTCAAAGGTCTGGTCGATCAGGTTCGAAACGGTAAAGGCTCAATCGGAAAGCTTTTCTCTGATGATGAGGCCTACAACAAGGCCATTGCGGCCGTCGACAAGGTCAATGCGATGATCGACGAGTTACAGCAGGGCAAAGGGACTGCTGGCAAGCTACTGAAAGATCCGGCCCTCTACGACAATGCGAATCAAACCATCGTGAATGTCCGCAAACTTACGGACGACATCAACGCTGGCAAGGGTGCCATCGGCAAGCTCGCCAATGACCAGGCGTTTGCAAATAAGCTTCAGAACGTCATCGACAAGCTCTCGGCCATCAGTGATCAACTCGAAGCTGGCCAGGGTACCGCCGGACTTTTCCTAAAGGATCCCAAGCTTTATAACAACGCGGATCAATTGCTGGTAGAAAGCCGCGGCCTCATTCAGTCAGTTCGTGAAAACCCTAAGAAATATTTGACCTTTCACGTCAAGATCTTCTAACGGCTTTGTTCATTGCTGCGCAAACAACAATCCCCTGCTGACTGTTGACTCCCGGCCGATGCCTACGTCCAATACAATAGATACCCGTGTGCGGGAACTATCTATACAGCGAACTCGTACTTTCTCCCGCGACACCAATCGCTCCCACAAATCTTTCTTGTCTCAGTGAGGAAACATGCGTTCATTGAAAGTTTTTCTGGTTCTGGTAGGCCTTCTGGTTCCCACGGCCTTTTCCCAGACCCCATCCGACGCTTCTAAAAAGCCCTCGGGTAATGTGAGCTTTAGCCCCGACATGCTCGATAAGAGCGTCGACGCTTGCACCGACTTTTACGCTTATGCCTGCTCCAAATGGGAACAGCAGAACCCGATCCCGGCTGATCGTCCGGGTTGGGGTCGCTTCAATGAGTTGCAGGAACGCGGTGAATACATCGTACGTGACATTCTTGAGAAGTCAGGGCCAGGCAAAGCCGGCCGCTCACCCGTTGAGCAAAAAATTGGCGACTACTACGCCGCGTGCATGGACGAGTCCGCCATTGAGAAAGCCGGGACCAAACCCCTCGATAAATATTTCCAGGCCATTGCCGCTGTAAAGACGAAAGAAGATCTCGCGAAAGAAGTTGTCCGCTTACATCGTCAAGGCACGAACGTTCTTTTCGGGTTCGGCTCAGGCGAAGACTTCAAAGACTCCACCCAAGTAATTGGACAAGTCGACCAAGGCGGTCTTGGATTGCCGGATCGCGACTACTATTTCAAAGAAGACGCCAAATCTGTTGAGCTGCGCAAAAAGTACGTCGAACACGTCGCGAAGATGTTCCAGTTGCTCGGCGACTCGCCGGAGAAGTCAGCGGCGCAAGCAAAGGCCGTCATGGTTATCGAGACTGCCTTGGCCAAGAACGCGTTTGATCCCACTACGCGCCGCGATCCGCAAAAGATTTATCACAAGATGACAGCTGCCGAACTCGCAGCGCTTGGGCCGAATTTCGACTGGAACATCTACATGTCGGAAATTGGCGCGCCCTCGGGTTCCGGCCTGAATGTTGCCGAGCCTGAGTTCGTGAAAGGTATGGACAGTCTTCTGAAATCAACATCTCTTGATGATTGGAAGACCTACCTGCGCTGGCAGGCCGTACATGCCAACGCCCCTGTTCTCCCCGCAGCTTTTGTTCAAGAGAATTTCAACTTTTTCAGCAAAGAACTTCAAGGCACGAAGGAGCTGCGTCCGCGCTGGAAACGTTGTGTTCAATACACCAACAATGATCTTGGCGAGGCAGTTGGACAAAAGTACGTCGAGACCACATTCGGAGCGGAAGGCAAAGCGCGAACTCTCAACATGGTGAACGCGCTGGAAAAAGCACTCGGCCAAGACATCGAAGCACTTCCTTGGATGGGCGCCGAGACCAAGAAGCAGGCCGCTGTAAAGTTGGCGGCGATAACCAATCGCATTGGCTATCCGGACAAATGGCGCGACTATTCGAAACTGGAAATCGTGCAGGGAGACGCTCTCGGTAATTCACTCCGTGCGAATGAGTTCGAGTTCCAACGCCAGTTGAACAAGATTGGCAAGCCCGTCGACAAGAGCGATTGGCCCTACCCCCCATCGACTGTCAACGCCAGTTACAACCCGTTGCAGAACAACATCACCTTTCCGGCTGGAATTCTTCAGCCGCCTTTCTACGACAACAAGGCCGATGACGCGATGAATTTCGGAGGTATCGGCGCCGTCATTGGACACGAACTAACGCACGGTTTTGACGACCAAGGGAGCCAGTTCGATGCGACCGGAAACCTGCGTGATTGGTGGACAGCCGACGATAAGAAGAATTTTGAAGAGCGCACCGGTTGCATCAACGACCAGTACGCCGGATACACAGCCGTCGACGACGTCAAGCTAAATGGGAAACTCACGTTGGGCGAAAATACCGCCGACAATGGTGGTCTGCGCATTGCTTACATGGCATTGCTAAACACACTTGCTGGGAAGGAACCTGCGCCTGTCGACGGTATCACGTATCAACAGCGCTTTTTCCTGGGATTCGCAAACGTTTGGTGTAGCCATCGTACGGATGCACTATCGCGAATGCTTGCAACCATCGACCCGCACTCTCCCGGCCGTTGGCGCCTCAACGGAACGCTTTCGAATATGCCTGAGTTCCGTGAGGCGTTTCACTGCAAGCCAGACGCTGCGATGGTTCGCCAGAACGCCTGCAGGGTGTGGTAGTCAAATAACAATGGGGACGCGCGTGACCGCCCGTCCCCCGACTTTCTAGCACCGATTCCTAATGTTCCCCGACTCCGAACAATGACCCAAGCACCAGTATCAGCAGTACGCCTGCAGAAATCGCGCCATATTTCCAATCCTTCTCACGCAGAAACAAGATCATTGCGACTAGTACGCGGGCGACTGGCGTAATTAGCATGATCAGCACGCCAGCGAGTTCAATGCGCGTGGCCGTGTGCCCGTCCACTACCACCGCCGCGAGCACCCCGGCCAGCATCACAAAAAATGCTGCGAACGCTCCAATCCGCAGAACAAGCGCAACGGCACGATCAAAGCCAGGCTCGCGTATCTGACTCATAAATATTTCCCTGCAATGTGGACGAACATATGGAGCGACAGGTACAGCATGATGCCAACTAGAAGGATAGCCACATATTTCGAATGGACACGCATCGCCAATCGTGCGCCGAGCAACGACCCGACGAATACGCCAACGGCCATGGGTGCAGCGATGCCGACCACGACGTCTCCGCGACGATAGTAGACCGCTGCACTCGCAGCTGCTGTAACCCCGATCATGAAATTTGAAGTGGCCGTTGCAACAATCAGGGGAATGCCCATGAAGATGTACATTACGGGAACTTTGATCGGCCCGCCCCCGATGCCGAGCAATCCCGAGAGCCCTCCTGCCACAAGCGAAGCGCCTAACCCCAAGGGCATATTCTTTGGTTCGTAGTCTGGAATCGTAAAACCAGTCCCAGAAGGTTGCGGTACAAACTCATCTTGTTCATCTTCGGTTTTTCCTCCGCGCCGAAGAATCATAACTGCGCCGTACAACAAAAATGTGGCGAAGAGGACCTCGAGCGCCGTGCGATTGATGTATCCGACCAGATATGCGGTAGTCGCCGCGCCCAGAGCGGTCGCCAGTTCCAACGTCATTCCCAGTCGAATGTCCGTGGTGTGTCGCTGAAGGTGAACAGAAGAGCTTGCCGCGGATGTCGTAATTACGGCTATGAGGCTGGTCCCAATCGCTTGCTCGATCGGCACGCCGAAATATAGCGCCAGCATTGGCGTGATGATGATCCCTCCACCGGTCCCTGACAAAGCGCCGACCATCCCCGCAAAGAGCCCCAACACAACGAGGAGGATTGTCATCAGACTCGTCGCCCCTCAGGTGCGGTAACAGGTCGATCGCTGGGTGAGGTTTCCCATTGATCTCCGCGGAACGCTTGGACCCATCGAGTCATGTTTTCGAAAAAATGACGAAGGCTATATCGTCAGCAAAGCGGGAGCTACTGCTTCACAGCTAGATCCGCCTGCTCGTGCGCATGGTAGCTCGACCGCACAAGCGGGCCAGATTCAACGTGACGAAAACCAAGGCGCAAGGCTTCGTCTTTTAAATATTGGAATTCGTCTGGAGTGTAGAAACGTGCAATTGGCAAGTGGTCCTTTGATGGTCGCAGGTATTGCCCAACGGTCAGAATTTCGACCCGGCGTGCAGCGAGATCGTGGAATACTTCGACGAGTTCCTCGATCGTCTCGCCCAGCCCGACCATGACTCCACTCTTAGTCACAGTGCCGGGCACAAACTTCTTGGCGTTTTCAAGAAGCTGCAGAGTGCGTTCATAACGCGCCCCCGAACGCACCACCCGATAGAGACGGGGGACGGATTCGGTATTGTGATTCAAGATATCCGGACCCGCTTCAAGCACGATGCGCAGAGGCTCTTCAAGCCCTTGGAAATCTGGAATAAGAACTTCGATGCGGCAGTCTGGCGTACGCCCGCGGATTTGCCGAATAGTCTCCGCGAAAATCTTCGCCCCACCGACATTGTCGTCGTCCCGGTTTACGCTTGTTACGACTGCGTGTTTCAAACCAAGGGTGGCGACCGCTTCGGCCACGCGAGCTGGTTCTTCCCAGTCGATCGCAAGCGGTTTTCCCTTCGGGACCGCGCAGAAACCACAGCGGCGCGTACAGATATCGCCCAGCAACATGAACGTCGCAGTTTTGTGATTCCAACACTCGCCGATGTTCGGGCACTGCGCCGACTCACACACGGTATGCAGTCCGAGCCCACGCGCTAACTTCTTTAAATTGTGGAAGTTTTCGCCTGCTGGTACCTTAGTCTTCAGCCATTCCGGTTTCGGCTTCCGAAGGATTGGTCCGAGTTCGATCTGAATCAGTTGGGACGATGCAGCCATGCATCCTTGATTCTACATGGAGCCGCCATGATTCTAAAAACCACGCCCTCTCTGACGACGCATTGGAGTTTGCAGCAGACCGGCGCTAAGATTGAGGGCCTTCGGAGATCCCTTGCCCCTCACGCTCAGTTCTCGATCAGTGGGTGACGTTGTTGTAATTCGCTGTAGCGGTCGAATCGTAGGCGGACCGGAAGTGGATAGCCTCCGCAATAGTATTAAGGGTCTCGATAGCGACCTTAAACAAGTTGTCCTGCACCTCGGCGACGTCACTTTTATTGACAGCAGTGGCCTGGGTACCATCGTTCGCCTCCTCGGAGGCTTGCGAGCCCGTGACGGGGACATGCAGTTGTGCGACGTCCCTGAAGTGGTCCGCAAGGTTCTGACTCTGACCAACCTGCTTACGCTCTTCGAGATGCACCCCACAGAAACGGATGCAATCTCCGCCCTTTACCGCAAAGAGAGACTGAGTACAGTCCCGCGATCGAACATCCGGGTTCTCTGTATCGACCCGTCCGCTGACATCCTCGCTTACCTTCGCGAAGTTTTGCGGCGTGCCGGATATCACGCGCTCGCCGCAAATAACGTCTACGACGCCCTCATCTTGTTGCGGGCCGCCCCTCCCAAACTTCTTGTTCTCGGGCCAACCATGCAGATGCACCGGGCTGGATACACACCAAGCACGTTTCGACAGGCGGCTGCCGAGGTGCCAGTAATCGAATTGGGCGTCGACTTCTCCATGCAGGATGCGGGCGAGGCCGCGACCAAACTTCTTGAGAGAGTCCGATCCGTTCATCAACCAGAGGTCTAAATCGTTCCAGCCTGATCGCTGTTGCGTTTCGTCTCGAGATATCACCTGCGCTCACGGCATTGACACCGCTGGGTGGTGTAGTATTCCTCGTTTGTAGGAGGTAACACGGTTCAATGAAACGTATTTTTCTTGCAATTCTGGTGCTGGGTTCGGCATTAGCCACAATCGCACAAGCGCAAGATGGCCAGTGGAAGCAATTGTTCAATGGCAAAGATCTCACGGGGTGGAAACATGTTGGTCCCGGCAACATGATTGTCAGCGACGGCCTGATCGAAACCCAAGGTGGTATGGGGTTACTTTACTGGACCGGTGGCAAGGTCGGAGATTGTGTGATCCGAGTCGTGTACAAGATGCGCGATCACAACAGCAACTCCGGAGTGTTCATTCGGATTCCCATTGAGCCTCGCGAAGAGTGGATGCCCGTCCACTACGGCTACGAGGTCCAGATTGATAACGAACCGGAGAAATCGAACGAAGACGATAAGCACATCACCGGAACGCTCTATTCGCTTTCGACTCCTCTCGCGAAGACGGGCAAGCCCGGTCCTGAGTGGAACACCATGGAAATCACAATTGACGGCCCGCGGACAATCGTGATGCTGAACGGTGCCAAGGTCACAGACTTTAAAGAGGGCGACCCAGTTCCCGAGCGCAAATTCGATTTCGAACCGCAACGTGGACCGCGTCCAATGGAAGGATGGTTCGGCTTGCAGAACCATAGCAAAGACGACATTGTGTTCTTTAAAGAAGTAGCCATCAAAAAGCTGAAGAAGTAGTCGCAGTCAGAACAGGAGCAGCAGCATTGGCTGGGCGTTGGCTCCAGACAAGTGCTTCTCGGAGGCAATCATGACTTCTCGATTCTCGCGGCGCGAATTTCTACAGTCCAGTGCGACGGCAGCTGGAGCACTGGTGGCAAGCAATTCCATATTTCTAGAGCCTGATCCGGCCATGGCATCGATGGCGCCGGTTCCCGCGAGCGATCGTGTGCGCTTTGGCATGATCGGAGTCGGCATGCAAGGCTCAGCCCTCCTCGATACCTCGTATCACCTCCCCGGTGTCGACTGCGCTGCCTCCTGCGACCTTTACGACGGCCGAAATACTCTTGCGCGCGAAATCACGCGTGCGGATTTGCCCGTTACGCGACACTACCAGGATCTGCTCAACAACAAAGAAATCGACTGCATTGTGGCGGCCGTCCCTGATCACTGGCACAAAAGAATCGTCGTTGACGCGGTAAATGCGGGCAAGGATATCTACTGCGAAAAGCCGATGTCCCACACCGCCAAGGAAGGAGTCGAGATGGCCGA
>Ga0070669_100003940_pt1 | contig 10737 bp, 8 predicted proteins | sample KBSS53metaG_FD_64680 | JGI IMG/M metagenome (GOLD analysis project Ga0070669, IMG submission 64680) | Switchgrass rhizosphere microbial communities from Kellogg Biological Station, Michigan, USA - KBS S5-3 metaG | ecosystem: Host-associated > Plants > Roots > Rhizosphere > Soil ... | reverse complement strand
CACCTGGCCGAGCTGGCCCGCCTCGACTTCGTACACGAGCGCAGCGCCGGCGACGATCCGGTCTACGCCTTCAACCACGCGCTCATCCAGGAGGTCGCCTACGAGCAGCTGCTCACCGGCACCCGGGAGGCCTTGCACGAAGCGGCCGCGCGCAGCCTGGAGGCGCAGGACGCCGGACGGGTCGAGCGGGCCAGCGAGCAGCTCGCCTATCACTGGACGCGGACGCCGCGCGCCGGCAAGGCGGTCGAATCGCTGCGTCGGGTGGCGACTAGGGCCATGGCCAACTACGCCAACGCGGAGGCGCTGGCCGCCCTTCGCGAGGCCGACAAGCACGCGGATCGCCTCGAGTCGAATCGCGAGCGGGTCCTGCTGGAGCTGCTGCTCGAGCGCTCGCAGACCCGATTCCTGCTCGGCCAGGTCCCGGCCGGCCTCGAGGAGCTCCGCGCGCACGCCGACTTGGTGGCGCGGGTGGGCGACCCCTCGCTCACGGCCCAGTATCACGTTCGTCTCGCCTCCGCCCTCGGCGTGCTGGGCGACGGTGGCGGCGCGCGGGAGCACGCCGAGCGTGCGCTGGCCGAGGCCGAGACGGCGGCCGACATCGATACCGCGGGCCGGGCGCACTACATCATCGGGCGCGAGTCGTTCTGGTCGGGTGACTTCAGCCGCGGCATCGATCACGGACGCCAGGCCATCGTGCTCCTCGAGCGCGCCGGCGACCGCTGGTGGCTGGCGATGGCGCACTGGTCACGGGCGCTCAACTTCCTGCTGCTCGGGCGCTTCGACGACGCCCTCGACTCCGCCACGTGGGCGTCGACCATTGCCAGCAAGCTCGAGGATCGCCGGCTGGCCAGTCAGGCGGCGTGGACGAGCGGCTACGTGTACGCGACGCTCGGGGACTGGGCGACCGCGATCGAGGCGGGTCAGCGCGCGGTGGCGCTGGCCCCCGACGAGACGAGCCAGGGACTGGCCGAGGGATTCCTCGGGATCAGCTACATCGAGAAGGGGGACGGGGAGGCGGCGTTGCCGCTCCTGACCTCCGCCGCGGGGATCTTCGGCCGGCTGAAGTGGCGTCAGCTCGAGGGCTGGTTCGTGATGCTTCAAGGCCAGGCGCAGCTGATGCGCGGCGATCAGGCCGAGGCGACGGCCCTGCTGGCGCGCGGGACCGAGATCGTGCGCAGCATCACGTTCGCGCCGGCCCGGATCCAGGCCCACACGCTGCAGGCGAAGCTGGCGAAGGCCCGCGGCGATCTCGAGGAGGCCGAGCGCGAGCTCGCCCGCGCGCTGGCCCTTGCCGACGCCAGTCGCGCCGTGTTCGTGGGCGGAACGATCCACCTGGCGATGGCCGAGGCGGCGTACGGCCGCGGCGATCAGAAAACCGCGGCGGGCCACCTCGCGGACGCGCACGCCACGTTCAAGCAGCTGAAGGCGCCCATCTGGGCCGCGCGGGCCGAAGCCCTGGCCCAGCGCGAGGGCCTCGTTCTGGAAGGAGTCGGGGAGCGCTAACGCCCCGAGGCCTGCGGCAGTAGCTCCACGAAGCGCTCCTGGATGCCCCACTTGGAGAGGAAGCGCTGCCAGGCGGCGATCGGGTAGTCGCCCAGCCGGCGACGGAAGAGATCGTTGACGCAGTTGTGCCAGGGGAGCACCAGCATGTCGTACTGCGCGCTGCTGGCGGCGGCGCCGCGCTCGACCTGCGTCAGTGCCGACTCGCAGCCCCGCCCGGGATCCAGCTCGCCATAGCGGCGTCGCAGCACGTTGACGTCACCCGTCTGGTAGAACTCGAGCTTCGTCTCCTCCAGCCACAGGCTGAAGGCGAGCGAGGACTGCAGCCAGGTGACGACCGGATCGAGCTCGGCTGGCGCTCGCATGGCGCGCAGGCTGTCGAGCGTCGCGAGCCCGCGCTTGAGATTGACGCGCGCGTTCCAGAGGAACGTGGGCGAGCGCACCGACCGATCGCGGCAGTCGAGGTATTCGGTCTCGCCCACCACGCAGCGCTCCAGCCGCGGCGTCACCGCGATGCTGTTCCAGCCCGCCAGGTGGGGCGAGAGGATGACGAGTGGCTTGAGATCGGCCTCGCTCACCTTGCGGTTGTCGTAGGTCAGGTGGTATTCGCCCAGCAGCGTGGGCAGCACCATGGTCTGGTGTGCGGCGCTGGCTACCAGCGGCAGCGCGAGCAGCAGGGCTGAGACGACGGACGCGCCGAGCCCGCGCCTCACGGGGTCACCGGCCGTCGCGCGAACATGCCCATTCCGCGCACCGTCATGACGACCTCACCGTGCTGGTTCAGCATCTCCGAGAGGGAGCGGACGATGCCCCGGTCGGGCTTGCTGCGCGAGGGGATCGCTTCCACCACCGTGAAGCGGGCGCGCAGCGTGTCGCCGGGGCGCACTGGCTTGAGCCAGCGGATCTCGTCCACGCCCGGCGAGCCCAGCGAGGCTGCGTCGTGCAGGAACGTGTCGCACATCATGCGCATGAGGATGGCGCCGGTGTGCCAGCCGCTGGCGAGCAGACCCCCGTAGATGCTGCGGGCGGCCGCCGCCTCGTCGAGGTGAAACGGCTGCGGATCGAAATCCTTCGCAAAGGCAATGATCTCGTCACGACTCACCGTCCGGGCCGGCGACTCTCGGACGTCGCCGACCGGAAAATTCTCGAAGTAGAGCGTCATCGACCCCGATCAGTACGAGCGCGGCATCCCCAGCACATGCTCGCCCACGAAGGCGAGCACCAGGTTGTTGTTCACGGGCGCCGTTTTGTACAGCCGGCACTCCCGGAACTTCCGCTCAACATCGTACTCCTCTGCATATCCGTAGCCACCATGACAATCGATGCAGGCGTTGCCCGCCTCCCAGGCGGCGTCGGCGGCCAGGAGCTTGGCCATGTTGGCCTCCCCCCCGCAGGGCTCGCCGGTGTCGAACAGGGCGGCGGCCTTGTCGCGCATGAGCGCGGCGGCCTCCACGTTGGCGTAGGCCCGGGCGATGGGCAGTTGCACCCCCTGGTTGGCGCCAATCGGCTTGCCGAAGATCACCCGCTGGCTGGAGTACGCCACCGCCTTGTCGGTGAACCAGCGCCCGTCTCCGATGGACTCCGAGGCCACCAGGATGCGCTCGGCGTTCATACCCGACAGGATGTACTGAAAACCTTTGCCCTCTTCTCCCACCAGGCTGTCGGCGGGAATTTCCATATCGTCGAAGAACAGGGCGTTGGTCGAGTGGTTCATCATCATCCGCAGGGGGCGGATCTCCAGCCCCTTGATCCCACGGATGTCGACCAGGAAGACGCTCAGGCCGTCGGTCCGGCGCTTGACCTGGTCGGCCGGCGTGGTGCGGGCCAGCAGCAGCATGAGATCGGTCTGGATGGCCCGCGAGATGAACATCTTCCGGCCGTTGACCACGTAGTGGTCGCCCTTGCGCACCGCGGTGGTCTTGAGCTGCGTGGTGTCCGAGCCGGCGTCCGGCTCGGTGACGGCGAAGGCCTGCAGCCGCAGCTCGCCCGTGGCGATCTTGGGCATGTACTGCTGTTTCTGCGCGGCGCTGCCGTGCCGGAGCACGGTGCCCATGATGTACATCTGGGCGTGACACGCCGAGGCGCTGCCGCCGTTGGCGTGGATGGTCTCGAGGATCATCCCGCCGTCGACCATGCCGAGCCCGGCGCCGCCGTATTCCGGCGGAATCAGGCAGGCCAGATAGCCGGCCTGGGTCAGCTCGTTGACGAACTTCTCCGGGTACTCGCGCCGGCTGTCCAGGTCGCGCCAGTACTCGCCGGGGTAGCGCTTGCAGATCTCGGTGACACCGGCCTTCAGGGCCCGCTGCTCGTCCGTGAGCTTCAGATTGATCGTGGCCATGTCAAACCTCGCCCGTCAGCGGCCCTTGTACTGCGGCCGACGCTTTTCGTTGAACGCGCGTACACCTTCTAGCCGATCCTCGGTCACCACCGTCGCATTGTAGGCCTCGATGGCCAGGATCATCGCAGTCTCCAGATCGGTCTCGCTGCCGTAGGCGATGGCCTTCTTGGCCTGGCGCACGGCGATCGGCCCGTTGCGGGCGATCGTCTCGGCGATCTCGCGCGCCTTGGCCCGGGCCTGACCGGCCGGCACCAGGTGGTTCACCAGGCCCGTCGCCCGCGCCTCGTCTGCCTTCATCCGGCGCCCGGTGAAGATCAGCTCCTTGGCCAGAGGCGCGCCCAGGACGCGGGGCAGGATCTGGGTGCCGCCGATGCCCGGGAAGATGCCGAGCGTCGTCTCCGGCACGCCGAAGACAGCCGTGTCGCCGGCCACGATGAAGTCGGACAGGATCGCCAGCTCGCAGCCGCCGGCCAGCGCGAAGCCCTCCACCGCGGCGATGACCGGCACCGGACAGCGCAGCAGCCGCATCGCCGCCTGCTCGAAGATCACGTGCTGCGCGCGCCACGCCTCGTCGGTCATCCCGTTGCGTTCCTTGAGATCGCCGCCGGCGCAGAAGGCGCGATCCCCCCCGCCGGTGAGGATCACCACGCGCACGTCGGGATCGGAGGCGAGCGCCGTGAAGCAGGCGAGCAGATCCTCGCCCATCGCGGTGTTCATCGCGTTGTGCTGCTCGGGGCGATTGAGCGTGACCGTGACGACGTGACGATCGTCGGAGCGCTCGAAGAGCAGGTGGCGATAGTCACGCATTGTTGTAGCGGGGCCCGCTTGCACGGATAGAGGCGTGGGTGGCCTGGCCTAGAAAGTCGTGGCTCCGACTCCGCATCATTCCGCAATCCTCATTGCACCAGTCCTTGGGCTTGCAGCGTTCTCACGTCGTCCAATGTGTAGCCGAGCGTGGTGAGGACGTCGGCGGTGTGCTCGCCCAGGCGCGGCGGCACCCGGCGCACCTCGGGGCGGCGGCCGTTCCACTGCACCGGCAGGCCGATCGAGCGGTAGTCGGGCACGCGGGGGTGCGCGGCGCCGACCAGCATTCCGCTGGCCTCGGTCTGCGGTGACTGCAGCACCTGGTCCATCGAGTGGATGGGCGCGGCGGGCACGCCGGCCGCGCGCAGGCGCTCGAGCAGATCGGTGGTCTTGTGCGCGCGGGTTCGCGCCGACAGCGTCTCTACCAGCTCGACGCGACGGGTCACGCGCGAGGGATTGTCCGCGAAGCGCGGATCGCGCGCGAGCTCGGGGACGCCGAGGGCCTCGGTGAGGCGGACGTACAGCGCGTCCGAGGCGGCGCCGATCATCACGTAGCCGTCGGCGCTGGGAAACGCCTGGTAGGGCGCGATCATCGCGGTGCCCGAGCCCTGCGCCTGCGGGATCTCGCCTGAGCCGAGATAGCCCATCGCGTGGTAGGACACCCACATCAGCGCGGTCTCGAAGAGCGCGGTCGTCACCTCCACCGCGCGGCCGGTGGCGTCGCGCTGGCGCAGCCCACCCATGATGCCGAGCGCGGCCCACATCCCGGTGCCCATGTCTACGATCGACGTCCCGACCCGCGCCGGCTCCTGCCCCGGGTGGCCGTTGACGGACATCAGGCCGGCGTATGCCTGCATCAGCGGGTCGTAGCCCGGCAAGTGCGCGAGCGGGCCGCGCGTGCCGAACGCGGTGATCGAGCAGTACACGAGCCGCGGATTGAGCGCGGTGGCCCGCGCGTAGTCGAGACCCAGCGTGCCGATGGCGCCGGGGTGGAGGCTCTGCACGAACACGTCGGCCCGAGCCACGAGACGGCGCAGCACCTCGAGCCCGCCCTCGCGCTTGAGGTCGAGCGCCAGGCTCCGCTTGTTGCGGTTGAACGCCATGAACGTGGCGCTCTCGGTGCCCCACCACGGAGGCGCCCACGCGCGGGCATCGTCGCCGCGGCCGGGCCGCTCGACCTTGACGACCTCGGCGCCCATGTCACCGAGGGTCTGCGTGCAGAACGGGCCAGCGACGTTCTGCGTGAGATCGACGACGAGGATTCCTTCGAGCGGCAGCGCCACGGGTGGAGTCTACACCGGGGCCGTGGATGTCGTCTTGACGCCGGGCCGGCGATCGGTGAGTCTGCTGCGGTAGATGGCGAGCGCCGGCGTGTCGCTCGACCGAAGCCTCCTCCCGCGCGTCGCCCGCGCGATGAGCACCTCGCTGGGGCTTGGCGACGTGCTGGCCGCCGCCAGCCGGGCCGCGGCCGAGCTGGTGCCGGATAGCCTGGTCCTCATCTGGGTCCAGCAGAACGACCGGCTGGTGCTCCGGGCGGCGGCCGGCACGCTGGAGCACCCCTGGACCGGGCTGCCCACCACCCTGGCGGTGGGCGAGGGGCTGGCGGGCGCCGCCGGGCTGGCGCACGATGTCGTCCTCGTCGAGGAGCCCGGCGCCGATCCGCGTGCCCGCTACCCGAGCCTCCTGCACGCCGAGGGTGTGCGCACTTTCGTAGGCGTGCCGCTCGCCGCCCGCCACGCCCGGGTCGGCGTGCTCGCCGTCTACAGCCGCCGGCCGAGACGGCCCAGCCCCGGAACGCTGGACGCGCTCGGCGTCCTCACCACGCAAGCGGCGCTCGCCGTCGAGAGCGCGCGGCTCTTCGCCGACACCGAGCGGCGGCGGCGCAGCGCGGAGGCGCTGGCCTCGGTGAGCCAGGCCCTGGCACACTCGCTCGACCCACGGCAGGTGGCGCACCTCATCGCCGACAACGTCCTGGCCCTGCTCGGCGCGCGCGACGTGACCCTCTTCGAGGTGCAGCCCCGGACCGGCAACCTGGTGTCGGTGGCGTTTGCCGGCGAGGGAGCGGCCGGGCTGTCCCAGCCGACGGTGTTGCCGCCTGGCGTCGGCGCCTCCGGCCTCGCCGTGGCGACGCGCCGGGAGGTCTTCACGCCCGACATCCTGAACGCGGCCGGCGTCACCCACACCCCGGAGCTGCGGGCGGCGATCATCCGCGCCGGCTACCGTGCGGTCGTCGCGGTGCCGCTGCTGGTCAACGGCGAGCCGATCGGCGCGCTGGCGGTGGCGGCGGCCCGCGGCCGGGGCGTGGACGACGAGTCGCGTCGCCTGCTCGGAGCCTTCGCCGATCAGGCGGCCATCGCGCTGAACAACGCGCGGCTGTTCGCCGCCGAGCGCACGGCGCGCGCCGAAGCCGAGACGGCCGAGCGCTGGGTCCGCGACCTCATGCACGGCGTGGACGCCATCATCACCGAGTACGACATCGCCACGCGGCGCGTGCTCTTCGTGAACGGCCGGGTCGAGAAGCTGCTCGGCTACACGGTCGAGCAGTGGATGACCGAGCCCGACTTCTGGCGCTCCCGCATTCACCCCGACGACCGCGTGCGCGTGTTCGCTTTCATCGAGGGCGAGATCGCCGCCGGCCGCGACTGGTACCACGAGTACCGGATGCGCGCCGCTGACGGACGCGTGGTGTGGTTTCGCGACAGCGTGACCTTCAGCGGAGGACGGCTGCGCAGCCTGAAGGTCGACGTCACCGAGCGCAAGCTGACGGAGGCGCTGCTGGCCGGCGAGAAGCGGGTGCTGGAGATGATCGCCGCCGGTGAGGCGCTCCCGGTCGTCCTCGATGCGCTGTGCCGGACCGTCGAGGCGCAGCGCGAAGGCCTGCACTGCTCCATCCTCGTGGTGGAGGGTGACCAGCTACGTCACGGCGCGGCCCCGAGCCTGCCCGCGGCCTACGTGGCCGTGACGGACGGCATCCTGGACGGAGCGCGCGGCGGCACGTGCGGCCTGGCGAGCGTGCGGTGCGAGCCGATGGTCGTCGAGGACATCGCGACCGACGCCCGCTGGCGTGACGAGCGCGAGCTGGCGCTGGCCCACGGATTGCGCGCCTGCTGGTCGGTGCCGGTGCTCGACTCGGCCGGGACGACGATGGCGGCCTTCGCGTTGTACCATCGCGACGTCCGGCGCCCGACCGATGCCGACCGACAGTTGATCGACCGCGCGGGCCGTGTGGCGGGCGTGGCCATCGGTCACCTGCGCGCCGGGACGGCGCTACGGGCCAGCGAGGGGCGCTACCGGATGCTGGCCACCAACATCCCCGAGGTGGCGTGGCTCGTCGACCGCACGGGACGGACGATCTTCGTCAGTCCGAACATCGCCGCGGTCACGGGCTACACGGCCGACGAGGTCCACGCCGCCGGCGCGGCACACTGGCTGGCGCGCATCCATCCCGACGACCGGCCGCTGGTCGAGCTTCAGATCGAGGCGCTGTTCCGCGACGGTGCGCGCTTCGACGTGGAGTACCGCACCCGGCGCAAGGACGGCCGCTGGATCTGGGTCCACGACCGCGCGGTGACCACGTACGAGGAGCAGGGCGTGGCCTATGCCTATGGCCTGGTCTCGGAGATCAGCGAGCGCAAGCAGGCCGAGGAGATCCGCGCGCTGCTCCTCAATCAGGTCATCACGGTGCAGGAAGAGGAGCGCAGCCGGATCGCCCGCGAGCTGCACGACGAGACCGCGCAGTCGCTCGCCTCGCTGCTGATGGGGCTGGGGGCGCTGCAGGAGGCGAAGACCGTGAAGGCGGCTCGCACCCATGCGCGCGACCTGCAGCAGGTGGCGACGCGCGCGCTGGCCGAGGTGCGGCGGCTGGCCTGGGGCCTGCGCCCGAGCGTGCTGGACGACCTCGGCCTGGCCACCGCGCTCGCGCGCTACGCCGCCGATTTCGGGCGGACGCGCGGCATCGCGGTGCGCGTGGAGACGGTGGGACTGGACGACAGCCGTCTGGCGCCCACCGTGGAGACCGCGCTCTATCGCATCATGCAGGAGGCGCTGTCGAACGTCGCCCGTCACGCCGCCGCCACGACCGTCTCCGTGTGGCTGCGCCGCCGGCAGGGCGCGGTCGCCCTGATCGTGGACGACGACGGCTGCGGATTCGACTCCGAGCAGCCGGGGCCGGCGACCGCCGCGCGTGGCCTGGGCATTCACACGATGCGCGAGCGCGCGGCGGTGCTGAAGGGCACCTTCGCCATCGACGCCGCGCCGGGGCGGGGCACCCGGGTCGAGGTCGAGATCCCACTGGGGAGAGGGGCGACATGAAGAAGATCCGCCTGCTGCTCGCCGATGACCACGCGATCCTCCGGGCCGGGCTGCGCGTGCTCCTGGACGCCCAGCCCGACATGACCGTCGTCGCCGAGGCGGCCGACGGCCACGAGGCGCTCGATCGAGCGCGGGTCAACCGACCCGACGTGGCCGTGGTGGATCTGACGATGCCGGGCATGAGCGGCGTCCAGACCCTGGAGCGCCTGCGCCGAGAGGTGCCGGCCACGCGCCTGCTCGTGCTGACCATGCACGACGACCCGGCCTATGCCGGCCTGACGCTGGCTGCCGGCGCCACGGGGCACGTGGTGAAGGACGCCGAGAGCTCGGAGCTACTGGCGGCGATTCGCGCCGTGCACCACGGCCGGACGTTCGTGCACACGGGCAGCGGCGTGGACAGCGGAACCCAGCTCGAGTCGGCCACCATGGTCGTGCCGCCGCTCAGTCGCCGCGAGCGTCAGGTCCTGGAGCTGCTGGCCCGCGGCCACACCAATCGCGAAGTCGCGCAGCGGCTCACTCTGAGCGTGAAGACGATCGAGACCTACCGCTCTCGCCTCAGCGAGAAGCTCAATCTGCACAGCCGCGCCGACCTCGTCCGCCTGGCGATGGACCTGGGGCTGCTGACCATGCGAGGCGACGAGGGGCTGCCGCCGCCGCCGTCACCTCCGCAGATCGGCTAGCGCTCGCGGCCGGCGCCGCACGGAGCGTGTCAGGCTTTCCCCGCTAGGCGATCGCGACTCCTCGGGCCACAATCGTGCCGCCGCGTGATTGCTATTGCCGCAAGGGGAGGTCCGTGCGACAGGGGACGCTTCTCGTCAAGACGCACGGGCCGCTCGTGCGTGATCGGCTGCACCGCTCTTCGCCCGCCGCACCGTGACGATGCCCGCCAGCGAGGCGACCCGTCCGATCGTGATCGGCGATGCCGAGCCCGAGGCCCGGGCGCACCTCGCGGCCGCGCTGCGCCAGGACGGGTACGAGGTGCTCGAGGCCGAGAACGGTCTGGAAGCCTTGCTCTACGTCAAGCGCGTTCGCCCCGCAGCGGTGATCGTCACCCTCGACCTTCCCCGCGTCGCCGGCCTCGAAGTGCTGCGGCGAGTCCGGCTGTTCGATTCGAGCATCCGGGTGGTGATCGTGGGGGCCGCCGCACGAGCGGCGAGCGCAGAGGCCCTGGCGGCGGGGGCGGTCGCCGTCCTACAGAAGCCCGTTCAGGCGCGCGACGTCCTGGCCGCGCTCAGTGGGCCGCCCCCGGCCCCGCCGTCGGCGCCGTCCGCCGGCGCGGCGAAAGCCCCGGCCGTGCGCGGTCGCATCCTGATCGTCGACGATAACGTCGAGTTCTGCGCGATCCTCGAGGAAGCGCTCACCCCTCTCGGCCACGCCACGCAGGTCGCCGGCGATGCCGCCAGCGCGCTGCGCGTGATCACCCAAGGCCCGCCCGACGTCGTCCTGCTCGACATCGATCTCCCCGGCCTCAGCGGGATCGCGGCCCTCCCCGCGATCCACGCCATCGCCCCCGCCACCCGCGTCATCATGGTCAGCGGTACCAACGACGACGCCCTCGCCCGCCGCGCCCTCGCCCACGGCGCCTTCGACTACGTCGTCAAACCCGTCGACCTCAACCGCATCGTCGAAATCGTCGACCTCGCGCTGCTGTTCTGAGCCGGACATCGCGCGCGTCGTCGTTCGGCGCGGCGTGGACCGAGCGGGCGCGGCGCGTGGGAGCCCCCGGGCGCGCCCGCATGGCTCGCCTGTCGCCGTAAGTCGCTCCGGGCCCGGCTCGCTTCGGG
>Ga0070669_100003931_pt1 | contig 10755 bp, 9 predicted proteins | sample KBSS53metaG_FD_64680 | JGI IMG/M metagenome (GOLD analysis project Ga0070669, IMG submission 64680) | Switchgrass rhizosphere microbial communities from Kellogg Biological Station, Michigan, USA - KBS S5-3 metaG | ecosystem: Host-associated > Plants > Roots > Rhizosphere > Soil ... | reverse complement strand
CCGATATCAGAAAGACTTATCGGTTCTGTCGGACTAAAACGGAATGTAAACCGGTTGAATCCAAACCGGGCATCGTTAACGAGTCTTGGAGTGACAACGCTCGTCAAGCCAATCTTCAGAAATCGATTAGTGCCGGGAGTCGCTCTTGCGAAGGGCAGCGAAGATTGATTATTGAATGGTTGCAAGAGTTCGTTGTCCGCTGAAAACCAGCGACCGGTTATCTTGTTATTGGCTGTAATCTGCTTATCGATGCTGACCACATACTGATCCTCACTAAAGGTTCCCAGGCCGGCTCTCGTGATGGTTGCAAGATTGGGCTGCCCAGCCGTTAAGCCGGCAGTTCCTGGCAACGTCGGAATGCAGTACTGCCCGTCTCCGAATGGACACTGACTCGATGGAAGCGCCAGCCACCTGAGCGCGACCGGATCAAGTTGTGCGTAACCGGGCGGAAGGCCGTTGGGGAAGAACACTCGTGCGAGGTTGGCAGCGGACCTGTCCGCGGGAAGGATCGGCATCTGTGTGGTGAAGTTTGTGTTTGCCGCAGCGCCGGAGGCTGCACGCGTGCCCTGATAGTTAACGAAGAAGAAGAATTCCTTCAGAAGCGGGATGGGGCCTCCAAGACTGCCTCCAAACTGATTCTGCCTGAGCACTGGGCGAGTAACTCCCGCGCGATTGTTGAAAAAATCATTTGCGTTCAGAACGTTGTTTCGGAAAAACTCGAATGCGTCACCATGGTAGTGACTTGTACCCGACTTGAGAGCTACCTGGATATTGCCGCCGCCATTTCTTCCCTGCGACGCATCATATAAAGAAGTCTGCGTCTTGAATTCCTGAACGGTTTGCGGATTCGGCAGCGGTACGTTGTCCAGCACGGGAAGATTTATATCGTTGGCGTTGATACCTTCGAGCTGATAGTTGTTGTTCGATGGTCTCTGGCCGTTAACATTGATTGTCACTGCGCCACGTCCAAGAGCATCGGACTGAAACAGCTCCGTATTCGCGCCCGTCGAGAGCGTTAGCAGCGTCAGGAAGTTTCTGGTTGCGAGAGGAAGCGAGCTGACGGTATCGCTGCCCAAAGACTGACCCGTCGTTGCATTGCTTGATTGAACCGCTGTTGAAGCGTCGCTGATAGTTAATGCCTCAGTTACCGCGCCTACTTTCAGTGCAATCGTCACCGCAGTCGTTTCGGTGACATTGACTTTGATCCCGGTAGCCTCGGCCTTGTTGAACCCGGAAGCCGTAACCGTAACCGTGTACTTTCCTATCGGAAGCAGCGTTGCACTGAAAGCGCCATCTCCGGACGTCGTGACGGTTCGCTCGGTGACGCTCGTCTGTTCATTTTTGATCGCAACAGTTGCTCCGGCTACTGCCGCACCGCTCGGGTCCTTAACCGAACCGGAAATCGCTCCTCGCGCGCTGCTTTGTGCGAGCACGAGCCCGGTCAGGCTCAGGACCAGTGCTGCGACAGAAAACGCACACAGCAACTGCCTGCATTTGTGATACATGTCGTCCTCCTCAATTTGAAACGATTCCAAAATAGTGAAGCTGAAAAACACCCCACTACGCGCAAGTCGTATTCCAGTTAAAGCGGCTCAACGAAAGACGACCCGCAGAGGACGATGTTATCGTCGCGTTATAAGCTATTTACCTTTGGTGTTAGGTGAGCGAGGTATAAATGCTGTCAATCCAGAAATGGCGAGAAAAGTTCAGATTCTCGGATTTTGAAGAAGGCTCGCTGCAGATTTATCAACCATCCATAAAAGCCCGCCATCGTCAGGTCGAATAAGCTGAGACGGAAACTCGTCTGGTTGGAATGGACCCTCTAATACGTGTTGTAGTGCCTCTGCCTTATCCGCTCCTGAGACAAGAAAAGTAACATTCCTTGCTAGATTGATGGCTTTCGCTGTAAGTGTTATCCGATATGCTTGAAACTTATCAACAAAATTGGCGGCTACCATTTCGCCAGTTACTTTAAGTGCAGGAGAGAATGGAAAGAGTGAGGCGGTATGACCATCATCGCCCATTCCGAGAAGGACAAGGTCAAGACGCGGCTCGCTGCCAGAGCGAAGGATTTCCTGCAGTTGTCTGGAATAGTCTCGGGCGGACTCAGCGGGATCAGCATTCTCGGCCCGCATCCTGAAGATGTTCGATTCGCTTACCGGCACTCTTGAGAGAAGGGTTTCTTTCGCCATCCGATAATTGCTGTCCTGATGTTCAGGAGGAACCGCACGCTCGTCTCCCCAGAAGAAATAGATCGATGACCACGGAACTGTATCCTGAAACGGCGCCTTAGCAAGAAAGGCGTACATGGCCTTCGGTGTCGAACCTCCAGAAAGAGCGACCGTAAAACGGCCGCTTCCGAGTACATACTGATCTGCAAGTCGCGCGAAATGACGAGCGCCCTTGAGCGCAAGTTCCTCGGCATTCTCATAGACTCTTAAACCCGACATTGCTATGCCTCAGGGATTCGGTTTGGCAAGAACGTACTTCATCATCGCCAGCGCCCAACCATCTTCATCGTTGGTTGCAGTTACATACTGGGCCTGGCTGCTGACGGAATCCACGGCTTCACCCATGGCGATGCTCATTCCGGAACATTGAAACATTTCAACGTCATTTGGCCCGTCGCCGATTGTAGCGATTTTATCCTTCGAGACTCCGAAGAGCTCAGAGAAGCGTCCAACTACGCTGCCCTTATGCCAACCGTAAGGAGTGATGTCCAGAAAGCGCGGCTTGGATCGCGAGGCTGAAACTGCCTCGCCAAACTCGTCGAGCACCCGCTTTTCTGCGATCGCCACGCGCTCCGGAGGCCCAACCACGGTCAGTTTGTTCAAAGGCGACCCCAGCCGCTCACTGTAACCTTCAAACAGTGCCTTGAACCCTGCCGTATGTTCCTCCCGGTCCACAAAGGCCGTCCGTTCTGAGACCCACCAGTCCCTTTCGTCATATAGCCAAACGTCGAGTTTGAGCCCTGTGGCAATACGCCGGATGGACTCAGTAACTGCCGGGTCAATCGAACTCTCAGCAATAATCGTCGTCGAATTGCCCGATACAATCAGGCTGCCATTGAATGCTCCAAATGGAACATCAAGGTTGAGCGATTCGGCAATCGGTTCAATTGCACGCGGAGGTCGTGAACTGGCAAGCGCGAGTTTGATATTCGCATTGACGAGCTTCCGCGCCGCTTTTTTTGTGCTCGCGCTCAACTCATGATTGGACGTCAGCAAGGTCCCATCGATATCTGAGATCACCAATTCAATCTGACTTACGGTGTTTAGACTATTCATCAGTCGGACTCTCCAAGACCTTCTTCGACCAGAAGCTTGTACAGGTGCTCCTGCCGCCTTCGCGCTTCTCTATAGTGTTCGTAACGTTCCTGCCGTGACTCATAAGTCTTTCCGAGAGGAACATCAAGGGCTTCGAAGGATGAAATCTGACCGCACTCCACAAGAGCGAAAATCGCAGCGCCACGACTCGATGCCTCAGGCGCCAGTGAACCTGTCACGGGAACTCCGATTACATCCGCGAGCAGCTGCGGTATGTAAGATGACCTCAGAATGGCGCCACCAGAGGCCACGATGCACGACTCATCTGAGAGCTCGGGCCGCAACAAATCAAAAATTGCCGCAAAACGGAAAGCGACGGCCTCAAGCATCGCCTGCACTATCTCGAGTGCTGTCGTATTCAAGGTCATGCCAGTAACGGCGGCTCGCGCATGATCAGCCCAACCGGTGCTTCTCTCGCCAGAGAAGAATGGCAGTACGGTTAGTCCATGTGAGTCAGGCTCAAGTTGAGCGAGCTCATCATCGATGTCATCATGCTCAATTCGCAGAGTATCCCGACACCAGGCGTATACGTCCCCGGCATTAGACAAAGCACCTCCAATGACAACATAATCGCGGCTCGCCAGGTACACCCAAAGCCCGGGAAACATGGGAACGTTGTTCGACTTATAACATACTCTCATCGCCCCGGATGTACCGACGTTAATTGCAATCCTACTCGATGTAACACAGCCAGATCCTATGTTACTCGCAGCGCCATCGCCGATTGGTAACGCCCACTTCACCTGACTTAAGAGGGGCCATCGCGCAGCAAAGTCAGGCTTCAATTCAGCTACATACTGTCTACTTTCCGCGACACTGGACAGGAAATCGATGTCGATCTTCAGAACATTCAATACCTCACTATCCCAGTTCCTGAGCCTGGGGTTTAAGAGCCCGGTGCCTGATGCCATCGAAGGACTTATTACCTGTGAACCGAAGATACGTGAGAACAGATACTCTCCAATCGAAATCCATTTTCTGACACGACGAGCGAGCTCGGGATTTGTAGCGCGCAGCCAGCGTATTTTGGCGGGGTAATAGCTCGAATGGGGAAGGCATCCGGTGCGTTCGTGAAGCCAGCTACGGCCGACTTCCGCTTCGAGTTGGACGGCGAAATCACGGCTTCGAGTGTCATTCCAGTTGAAAAGCGGCGTGATTGCTTCACCAGCCTCATCCACGCCTAGCAGGCTATGCCAGAAAGTGCATGTTCCGACTACTGCGACTTGCCCAGCAAGGTCAGTCTTCAATTGTGCGCATTTCTGAAGGAGATCATCAATTACACGATAGACCAGGTCGAGAAGGTGATTGGCATCAATCTCGACGCCTCCATCAGGTGTAGTAGTCATCTGATAAGGGATTTGCGCATACATGCCTTCAACCGTGTTCGCCTCAGCGTCGTAGAGCACAGATCGTGCCGAAGAAGTACCGAGATCTATTGCGACCACAAAGGGTCGTTTCGCTTCGCGAAGTGACACCATAAGCAGTTGAAGTTGCTCCGCATGTATTAGGACGAGCGTGTATGATAGCCATCACATCGAAAGCAATCAACAAACCCCGGAAGGATATGTTTTTGAAAGTACTCTCAGTCTTCGGAACTCGACCCGAAGCCATCAAGATGGCGCCTGTCGTGAGCGCGTTGCTTCGTCACAAAGGCGAAATCGACAGCAAAGTATGCGTTACGGCTCAGCACCGTTCGATGCTGGACCAGGTACTCGCTCTCTTCAAAATTGTTCCGGACCACGATCTCAACATTATGCAGGAGAACCAGACGCTCGCCGTTATAACGTCAAATGCACTTCTGGGAGTCGATAAGATCATTGCGATTGAACAGCCTGACTGGATCCTGACACAGGGAGACACCACAACCGCGATGATCGCTTCGCTTGCCGGATTTTATCGAGGCATTAAGGTAGGCCATGTGGAGGCGGGGCTTCGCACCTGGAACCGGCACCATCCATTCCCCGAAGAAATCAACCGCAAAGTCGCCGACGCTGTCGCCGATCTACACTTCGCGCCGACAGAAGAGGCGCGCGCAAATCTGCTACGAGAAGGCGTTGCCCCCGGTGGTGTATTCGTAACGGGAAATACTGTCATCGATGCTTTGCTCGAGATTGCGGGCATGCCCTGCGACTGGAATTCCGAGCCACTCGCGCGCGTACCACGTGACAAGAGAATCGTTCTTGTTACTGCACACCGCAGAGAGAACTTTGGCAAACCGCTCGACTCGATATGCGATGCTCTGTCGACGATCGCTGACCGTGGCGACGTCACCATTGTCTATCCGGTCCATCTCAATCCGAACGTCACGAACGTAGTAAGACGCAGACTTGGCTCTACTGCCGGGATTGTTCTGATTGAACCAATGGACTACCTGCCGTTCGTACACTTGATGAAGGAAAGCTATCTCGTATTGACGGATTCAGGCGGGATGCAGGAAGAAGCGCCGGGATTGGGCAAGCCAGTCCTCGTGATGCGCGAGACTACTGAGCGGCCGGAAGGAGTCACGGCCGGCACCGTAAAGCTGGTCGGAACCGAAAGCTTGAAGATCGTCGCTGCTGTAAACCTGCTTCTTGATGACCGCAGTGCATATCTCGAAATGGCGCAATCGATCAATCCTTACGGTGATGGCAACGCTAGTACGAGGATCATCGAGCGCCTTCTGACTGAACCGGCCTAATCTCACTCGTAAGCACTCATTTCCATTTGGTCAGGATCTCTTCGCGCTGGAATTTTCGGAGGTTTAGCCGGAACAGGTAAATGTTCACGAGCAGCACAACCAGACAAGCGATCGAGAGTGCCAGGAAATTCAGTGTAATCAGTTTCCCGAAAACGCCCAATACAAGGATAAACACGGGCAAAATCACGATGCCTGCAAATTGATTCGTTGCCTGTGGATCAGTCATTCGCGCGGAGACTCGCATTGTTGCGAGGACCGCGCTGAATGCCACGAGTGGAACCAATAACAAAATGGCTACCAGCCAGAATCGATCAGGCAGGATCGCGGCGCCGTACAATTTGAGAGTGACTATGTCGACAATGGGAACTGCTAAGGCCGCAGTCGCCCAGGTGACAAGGATTGCCGGGACTGATGACGCAAGCATCTTACCCAGCATGAACTTCTCGTCACTGATTGGTGTTGCCAGCAATGGCTCCAGCGTGCGCTGCTGTTTCTCGCCAACGATCGAAAATGCGGCCGAGATGGAAGCGATCCCGAGCGGCATCAAAAGGAAGAATGCAGTCATATTTCGCATCAAAAAACGCGCGAGCGCTTCCTCGACTGACATTCCCGAAAACTCAGGAGTCGATTGGACAAGTGAGATAATTGATTTGGTGATTGGATCTGCTTTTTCCGCTTCAGACGTCAGCGCCGCAGGCATGAAGATGACAAAAATGAGCGGAAGGAACAGACCGAGTGGCGGGAACACGAAGTATACGGGCCAGACTTGTTTGTTGGTCCGAATCTCCCGCAAATCCTTGCGCAGAAAGAGAAGCAGGATATTCATTGGTCAGACCTCCCATGATTCGAATCTGCTGCTCGAATCGCGCTCAGATAAACCTCTTCAAGACTATGTACTCGAGGTGTGACCTGCATTATGTTCGCGCCTCGCGCGGCGAGCTCGCGAACAAGTGCGGGCACATTGACCGCCGCATTTACGACCTCAACATTGAATCTCGATTCGACCTGGTGGGCGCTGTGAACAAACGGCAGTGAGCTTATGAACTCAAGGACGTCCAACTTCGGCTCAATGATCTCAATTTCGACTAAAACAGCTCCTCCAGCAACCGCGCGAAGTTTTTGCAATGTATCGCAAACAATAAGCCGGCGTTTCAGGATCCCAACGATGTCAGCCAGCCGCTCCGCCTCATCAAGGTTGTGGCTACAAACGACGATCGTTCGACCTTCATGCTTGAGCTTGAGGATCATTTCCCGCACGCTAAGCGATGCTTCAGGATCAAGTCCCGCTGTCGGCTCATCCATAAAAATCACTTTAGGTTCGTGAAAAACGGATCGAATAATTGCAAGCTTCTGCTTCATTCCTTTTGAAAAAGTAGCCACTGGCTCATCACGGCGGTCCCAAAGCTCCATAAAACGCAGGTAATGTTCAAGGCGCGCGTTGATCTTCGATTCGGCGATATCGTACAGGCGGCCGAAGAATTGAAGGTTCTCCCACGCCGACATTCGATCATAAAATCCTGGCGTTTCTGTGAGGAGCCCGCACGCGCCCCGGAGCCGGCTTTTCGATCCCGCGTCTCCCGCAAGATCGAATCCTGCGACGCGAGCGTTGCCGGAGGATGGCGCGATCAAGCCCATCAACATGCGAACTGTTGTGGTCTTCCCTGCTCCGTTCGGTCCAAGCAAGGTAAAAAGCTTTCCCTCGGGAATTTCAAAACTGATCGCTTCAACCGCCACCAGACCGTCGAATGACCGTGAAAGGGAGTTCACCGAGATCACAAAGTTACCTCGTTTTTGTTCGACAAGCGGGTCGCCTGATCCTGTCATGTTCGGTTCGATCTGATATGATCACCCACCACACCTCGAGGCGCACGCTGTGCGTCAACAACCAGACCAACAGCATTTATAGAGTAATGAAACGCGACCGTAACGTATGAAACTTACAACACGAATCCAGTTATCGCTGATGATGCTCATCCAGTTTTTCGTATGGGGAGCATGGTTTGTTACAGCACCAAACTATCTCGCAACAATCGGGTTTGGCGCGGAAGATTTCGGCTGGACTTACGCCGTCGGTCCAATTGCCGGTATGATCTCGCCATTTTTCGTGGGAATGATAGCCGACAGATTCTTTCCAGCCCAGCGCGTGCTCGGCGTAATGCACATGCTCGGAGCATTGATCATGTGGGGCGCAACGGCAATGATGCAGTCCCAAACACCCTCGCCTCCCATCATTAACCTCGTCATGTTTGGATATACACTTACATTCTATCCAACGCTCGCGCTGACTAATTCGCTTGCCATGCGGAACATGTCAGACCCGGAAAAGGAATTCCCGGGAATACGCGTCTTCGGCACGATCGGTTGGATCCTTGCAGGTCTCTGCCTCTCCTGGTTCAGCTGGGAGAAAAGCGTGCACATGTTTTATCTGACTGCAGTTGCCGCTCTGATCCTCGGTCTTTATAGCTTTACGCTGCCACACACGCCGCCCGAAGCTACGGGAAAAATAACATTCAGGGAGATTCTGGGCCTCGACGCGCTGGTGCTGCTGAAGAACCGTTCCTACTTTATCTTCATGCTCGCATCGCTACTGATCTGCATTCCGCTCGCATTCTACTATCAGATAACAAGTCGCATTGTTGAAATGGCCGGCCTTCCGATAGGTCAGACAATGTCGTACGGCCAGATGTCGGAAATCTTCTTCATGATTGTCATGCCATTCTTCTTCCTGCGCCTCGGAGTGAAATGGATGCTCGGTGTCGGGATGCTGGCGTGGGTCGTCCGTTATGCTCTATTTGCATTGGGCGCGCCTGCGCAAGTCCGATGGATGATCATTATGGGTATTCTGCTCCACGGGATTTGCTATGACTTCTTTTTCGTAACAGGACAGATCTACACCGACAAGTTTGCGCCGCGTCACATCCGGGCGCAGGCCCAGGGTTTGCTGGTTCTGTTTACGCTTGGCCTCGGAATGGCGATCGGCGCCAAGGTTGCCGGCGCAATTGAAGCCCGCTACACTCCCGAAATCTCGCGTCAGCTGGCGCAACAAGTGGTGAGCACAAACAATGAGATTGAGCTGCTTCGCAGCACTCCAGTATCGAATCGCGCAGAGGTCGAAGCGAAGATCGCAGGCCTGGAATCAACAAAACTGGATCTTCGACGGCGCGAACTCGAGGCAATCGAATGGAAACCTCTCTGGGCGATTCCGGCTATGTTCGCCGCAGCCATTCTCGTGCTTTTCCTGCTGTTTTTCAGAGATGATTCAAGGCGACCTATGGAAGACTCTCAGCCGAATACATCAAATGTTGGAGGTGTTGCGTGAGGAACCGATTGCTTGAGCGAACAGCGTTACTCTGCTGCGCGCCACTACTAATAATAATGTCTTGCAGCTCGAACGATGGCGGTGCAACTCAGAGTCAACGCGCTTCCACCCCCGCTACAAACTCACCATCGCCGGAGCAATCATCGGCTTCAACGATTGCTGTGTCACACGGGTCAGGCGGCGCGCCCGTGCAGACCCAGGCACCCATCACATCATCGGCGTCATCACAGTCTTCGAGCGCAAACAGCGCTGCCGGAATCACATGGACTACACCAAAAAGATGGAGCCTCGGCCCTGAACGTTCAATGCGAGCTGCGACGTATCAAGTGCCATCGGCGGCGGGGGACCCGGAGGGCGGAGAGTGCGCTGTGTTCTATTTCGGACCGGGACAGGGCGGTGGTGTCCAGGCCAACATAGATCGTTGGATCGCTCAGTTCGAACAGCCCGATGGAAAGCCATCGGCAGATCGCGCAAAGCACGGCCGTGAGACAATCGGCGGCCTCTCGGTAACGAAGATAGATTTGAGTGGAACCTTTCTTGGTGGTGGGCCCGCGATGGGCGCGGGAAGTGCGAAAAAACCTGGCTATCGTTTGTTGGGAGCAATTGTCGAGGCTCCGGAAGGGCCAGTGTTTTTTAAGCTGACAGGACCTTCGAACACTGTGCGTTCAGCTGAAAAAGAGTTCGAGGGCATGCTAGCCTCGTTAAAGAAGTAAGATTGTTCAGGCGGAGATGCGACGACGGCGAAGAAGAGCAAAAGGTTTCTTCCTCGCCGTCTTTGTGTCTTCGTGTGACAACGAACTTATTTCTTCTTTGCCGCTTTTGGACCGAAGGACCTTACGTGCTTGACGAGCGCGTTTATCTGCGAGGAAGAGAGCGATTCTTTGAAGCCAGGCATGATTCCCGCACCATTGCCAATCCCGTCACTAAGCTGCTTGTCAGTCTTGGAGGCCTGCCAGGTCGCGTCGGTGAAATTCGGAATGTCCCCGATACTTTGAATTCCCTTCCCATCCGCTCCGTGGCACTTGGCGCATTGAGCCGTATAGACTGTTGCCGCGTCTGACCCCTTTCCTTTTGCCTGAGAAGGGGCTGCTCCAGCCGCAGAAAGATTAAGAATGACCACAGCGAACGCCAGCACGCCCAGCAAAGTAAACGTCTTCAATCTCATTTTTGGACTCCGTTTTATTGAGTTAAAGTGGGTTTCCAATGCTAATCGGAGGTGGTCGGGAAATCAAGGTTTCGCATTGCCTCACCAACAATCTAAACGAACGCGAATCATTGCCTCATTTAGAAATCTAAATGAAATTCCGATCTTCTCGGCGCTATAGACCCGAGACATGGTGGATAGGTGTTCGGGGACATGGTGCACACTCTCTGGCGTCTCCCTTCCCTACGGGTTTGGGGCGCCGTAGGCGCCACGGTCAGTAGGCGGGGGC
>Ga0070669_100003929_pt1 | contig 10757 bp, 10 predicted proteins | sample KBSS53metaG_FD_64680 | JGI IMG/M metagenome (GOLD analysis project Ga0070669, IMG submission 64680) | Switchgrass rhizosphere microbial communities from Kellogg Biological Station, Michigan, USA - KBS S5-3 metaG | ecosystem: Host-associated > Plants > Roots > Rhizosphere > Soil ... | reverse complement strand
AGCTGAAGAATTCGTCCGCCGGCGCGGCCGCGAGCATCGGCTCGGGCTCGGGGTCGGGCTCCGGCGTCGACGCTTCGGTCCCGGTCGCGACGCCGAGCACGATGCGCACCTGCGCCGGCGTGAGCATGCCGTCGAGCGACTGCTGCGCGACGAGCCGGTTCATCGCCCCGTGCAGCTCGCGCACGCTCGTGAAGTCGAGCCGCGCCAGCTCCTCGATCACGCCTGGCGAGAAGCTGACCTCCTTCTCCTCCGCCTTGCAGCGCAGGATCGCGACCTTCGTCTCGAAATCGGGGACGCCGATGTCGACGATCAGCCCGCCGCCCAGTCGGCTCAGCAGCCGCTCGTCGACGTCGGCGATCTCCGACGGCGGGCGGTCGCTCGTCATCACGATCTGCCGACCACTGCTCTGCAGCGCGTTGAGGAGCCGCATCAGCTCACTCTGCGTCTCGCGCCGGCCGGTCAGGAACTGCATGTCGTCGAGCAGCAGCATGTCCACTCGGCCGTAGCGCAGCTTGAACCGCTCCATCTCGCCGACCGCCACCGCCGCGTGGATCTGCTCGATGAAGTCCTCGAGCGGGAGGTACTCGACGCTGAGCCCGGGCGCTCGCGCCACGGCCTCGTTGCCGATCGCGCCGATGAGGTGCGTCTTGCCCAGTCCCGGACCGCCGTAGACGAACAGCGGGTTGTACACACCGCCCGGCGACTCGGCCACCGCACGCGCCGCGGCGACGGCCAGCCGGTTCGCCGAGCCGACGACGTAGTTGTCGAACCGGGAGCGGGCTTCGACCTGCATTCCTACCTGCTGCCCGCGGCAGCCGGTGTCGGGCTGGCCGCGCTGAGCCGGCGCAGCACGATCTCGGAGATGCCGCGCAGCGTCTCGAACACGCCGGGGCCGTGGAGAGCGTCCGCCGAGAACTCCGGAACGTTGCGGAAGTTGATCGCGTCCGACAGGTCCGCGACCGGGAGGATCAGCTCCTTCGGCAGGTCCTGCTTGTTGTACTGCACGACCAGCGGCATCGCGCGCGGATCGATCCCCTGCTCCGAGAGGTTGGCGTGCAGGTCCTGGAAGCTCTCGATGTTCTCGTCCAGCTGGCGCGCCTGGCTGTCGGCCACGAACACCACGCCGTCGGCACCCTGCAGCACGAGCTTGCGGGTCGTCTGGTAGTAGACCTGCCCGGGGACCGTGTAGAGCTGGAACTTGGTCGTGAACCCGGAGATCGTGCCGAGGTCCAGCGGCAGGAAGTCGAAGAAGAGGGTGCGGTCGGTCTGCGTCGCCAGCGACACCATCTTCCCCTTTCTGTCATCGGGGACCTGGCCGTAGATGTAATGCAGGTTCGACGTCTTCCCCGAGCGACCGGGCCCGTAGTAGACGATCTTGCAGGTGATCTCGCGCGTAGCGTAGTTGACGAGAGACACGGATCGGGCGAGGGTCGCGGGGAGGGCTAGGCGCGCCCGAACAGGACGGCGAGGTTGCGATTCAGGTCGCGTTCGAAGTGCTCGGCCAGCGCCGGCCCAGTGATCGCCTCCACAGGAGGAGCAGCGGCGGCCAGACCGTTCACGAGCTCCTCGAAATAGAGACGCACCAACCCCAGGGAGCTCTCCTGACCGAACACGGTCAGGAAGACGAACGCGCCCCGTGGCGACTGTGCCTCCGCTAGAAATATCTGACGAGTACGTCCGGCGTGGTGCAACCCGCGGAAGGGCCGTCCGTCGAGCTGTCGGCCGAGCTCGGATGACGACGCGTGGATCCCCGCGGCGAGCGCGCACGCGCTCATCACGTCCACGGCGCGGGCAAAGCCGTGCTGGGCCAGCACCTGACCGCTCGGATGGAGGAGCAGCGCGAGCTCGGCGCCCGCGTCGACGACGAACCGCTTGAGCGGCCCCTCGATCCACGCCTCCACCACGGTCATCTGCATCAGGCCACCTCCCCACCGACGGCGAGGAGCTCGGCGACGGCGCGCAGCAGCTCGACGCGCACCAGCCCGACGTTCACCGCGGGCTCGGCGACGACCACGAGCACGAGGTCCCCACCGCCGACGGCGCAGATCCGGCCGCCCGGTGCCTCGAGTTGCATGAACGACACGGCGCCCAGACCGGCGGCCCTGGCCGACAATCGCGCCTTGCGGTAGAGGGACGCGGCGAGCGCGGCCACGCGGTCGCCCGACTGGCCGATCTGGAGGTTCGACTCCACGACGATCCCATCGCGCTCGCTCACGACGAGCGCCGCCGTCACCCAGCGCTGCCGGGTGAGGGCGTCGAGGATCGACGAGAACGGGCGTGCGCTCATATCCGGCCTCCCTGCCACCGGCGCGCACGCTCGGCGCACCGGTCGAGCAGCCGGCGGACGAGACCGAGCGGCGTCGCGCGCGAGGTGGCGAGCACGAGGAGACCGTCGCTCGCCGTGGGGGTCATCGCCACGACCGCGACCTCCGTCTCGAAGACGATCGACGACCACTCCCCGAGCGAGAGGTGCCGCGTCGCGCGCCGCGCCGCGTCGGTCACGCCACTCAGCTCCGCGCCGACCTCCTGCCCGACGTCGCGGCCGTCCCAGGCCACGTAGGCGCCGGCCAGCACGAGCCCCTCGCGATCGAGCAGGAGCGCGGTCTGCTCCGCTTCGCTCAGCACGTCGGCGAACAGGAATCGCGGATCGTGTGCGCTGCCGGCGGGCAGCCGGCTCGGGTCGCGCGGCAGCTCCGCCATCTCGCGCCGCGCGGCGCGCACGTGTTCGATCGCGCTCGACACCTGCTCGTCGCCATCGCCCTGCGCCGCCGCGGCCGAGAGATACTCCTCGGCCTGCGCGAGCCTGCCCTGCTGGAAGCAGACGAAGCCCATCCCCTTGAGCGCGCCGAGGTGTCCGGGGGCGAGACGGAGCACCATGTCCCACTCGTCGAACGCCTTCTCCAGATCGCCGCGGTCGACCGAGATGCGCGCGAGGAGGTCGTGGCCGTCGGCGAAGTGCGGATGCCGCTCCAGGCCCCGCAGCGTGACCTTGAGCGCGAGGTCGAGCTGGCCCTGCCGCCGCAACGCCTCGCCCAGCGGCGCGAAGACGCGGCTGCCCGGATCACGGGCCAGCTCGTCGCTCAGGCGGCGAACGTCGTCAGCCATCGGCGTGCGCCTCCAGCAGGTGCATGAGACGGGTCAGCGTCTCGAGCGCGGCGCGCGCGCGCCCGGCGTCGGTCGCCGTGGGGGCGAGGCGCAGATAGTGCTCCCAGCTCGCGTGCGCGCTCGCGAAGTCCGCCACGCGCACGGCGGCGAAGGCGAGATCGAGGTGCACCGCGGGCGTGAGGGGATCGCTCTGTACGGCGCGACGCAACTCGTCCACCGCATCGCCGTAGCGCGCCAGTCGATTGAGCGCGCGCGCCGCGAGCAGCCGCGCCTCGGTGGACGCGGGATCCAATGCGAGCGCGGCGCGCGCGTTCGACAGCGCCTCCTCCGGCCGCCGCCCCGCGAGCGCCGAGCGCGCACGCTCGAGTGCCGGCTCGGCGCCGAGTGCGGCCTCGGCCGATGTGCGCGTGGGCTGGCCCTGCATCAGCTCCGCCACGCCCGTGGAGACGAGTCCGTACGCGATCTTCGCGATCTCGAACTCACTCCGTCCCAGCGCCGCGGCGATGCCGCGCAGATCGCGCGTTGCATCGATCATCATCAGCACCTCCCACTCGTGCGGCAGGAGGTCGAGCACGGACGCGCGGTCGTCTTCCACCGGCGCGAGCATCGGCACGACGCCGAGGTGCGGCACCTTGTCGGCGATGCGCGACCACTCGTCGATGCGCCGCGCGCCTTCCATGAGCAGGGACTCGGTCGAGATGCGGATGCGCGCATCGAGCGGCACGTCGGCGACGGTGCGCTCCTCGAACGAGAAGAAGCCTTCCTGCCACGACAGCAGCTCGAACACCACGCTCTCGATCGCGAGACGAAGCTGCCGCTCGAGCTCGCGCTGCGTGATGACCCCCGCGCGCACGAGGCGGTCGCCGAGGCCCTCGCCCGGAAGCGGCTCCAGCGACGCGGCGAGCGCCATGTCCGGATCGCTCACCTTCCCGGCGTGGCGCAGGATCCGCTCGATCGACGTCGGGTGGCTCCGCACGCTGGCGTGAATCACTCGCCCGCCGTCGAACAGCACCACTCCCTCGTCGTCGCGCAGGTCCGACGTTACGCGCAGCGTCCCCGTCTTCCGGCTCAGGTCGAGGAGCTGGAAGACGTCGTGGATGCCGAGCTCGCGAAGCGGTCCCTCGATCGCCATGCGTCAGACCCCCGCCGCCGCGGTGGCGGCGAAGATCGTGTCGAGATCCATCGCCGTGCGCGCCTCGCGACGCGCGCGGCGAGCGAAGTCGCCCGACGGAGCGAGGTCGATCACCCTGCGCCACCGCTCGATCGCCTCGCGGAAGCGCTTCTGATCGGTGAGCAGGATCCCGTCGTAGTACAGCGCACCGACGTGATCCGGGTCGAATCGGAGGATGCGGCGGATCGCCGTGAGCGCGTCGCGCTTCCGGCCGATCGCGAGCAGCGCCTCGGCGAGCGCCAGCAGCGCGTCGAAGTGATAGGGGTCGCGCTCCAGCAGCGCGATGAGCAGATCGAGCGCCTCGTTCGCGCGGCCCGCGGCGCGCCGCATCGAGCTGAGCTCGAGCGTCGCCTCGGCGTACGTGGGCACGGACTCGAGCGCGCCTTCGAGCTCCTGCTCCGCCTCGCGCAGGTGCCCCTTGGCGCGCAGCAGCTTGGCGAGCTGGTAGCGCACCACGGCGAAGTCCCGGTCCAGCTCCAGCGCATGACGATACGCCGCGATCGCGCCGTCGAAGTCGCCCAGCGAGGCGGCGATGTCGCCCGTGCGCTGGTGCACGTCGGCGCGCACCGGCGCGAGTCGGCGCGCCTGCTCGAGCGCCTGGAGCGCCGCCGCGGGATCTCCCGTGTCGGCGCGCGCCGCCGCGACGAGCATCAGCACCTCGATCTGCGGCGGCCCCGCGGCGAGCATCGCTTCGGCGATCGGGCGGGCCTCGCCGCCGCGGCCCATCGCCAGCAGCGCGGTCGCCTCTCCGATCGCGGGCCGCAGCGTGTGCGTCGCCTCCTGCTTCGCTTCGCGGTACCGCTCGAGCGCCTCGCCGTGCACGCCCTGCCGCGTGTAGATGTCGCCGAGCAGACAGTAGCCGTCGACGCGGTTCGCGCCGCGCAGCAGTGCGCGGCTCACTTCGGCCGCCGCGCGCTCGTACAGCCCCATGGCGAGATACTCCGTCGCCATCGCGTAGGCGTCCTGACCGGCGTCGCCGGCCGACGCGCCGTTCTCTCCGGCCGGCGTGGGCGCGAGCGTCGTGAACAGCGAGTCGAGCACGCCGGCGTCGAACGCGAAGTCCTCGACGTTCTCCTCGGTGCGATGCACCGCGCCGAGATCCGGCTGGATCGAGAGGTCGGGATCCTCGTACTCGAGGTCGATCGCCAGCTCGAACTTCTGCGCGACGTAGTACGGGTCCAGCTCGAGCGCCCGCTTCGTCTCGCGCAGCGCACCCTCGAAGTCGCCGAGGTTCGACAGCGTGAAGCTCAGGTTGTAGTGCGCCTCGGCATAATCGGGACGCGCCTGGATCGCGCGGGCGAACGCGTTGCGCGCGTCCTCGTGCTTGCGCAGCTCCGACAGCACCAGGCCGACGCCGTTCCACGCCGCGGGGTCCTCGTTCGCCGTCTGCAGCACCGCGCGGTACGTCTCGAGCGCCGCCTGGAAGCGCTTCCCCTTGCTCAGCAGCAGGGCGAGGTTGAGCCGCGCCTTGGCGAACCTCGGCTGCGCATCGAGCGCGACGCGGAACGCCGCGATCGCCTCCTCGGTGTTGCCGCGATGGTAGAGCGCCACGCCGAGGTTGTTGTGCGCGAGCGCGTAGCCCAGCTCCGCCTGCACGGCGCGCCGGTACGACTCCTCGGCCTCGGCGAACTTGCCGTCCTGGTGCAGCGCGACTCCGCGCTCGTTCCAGAGCTTCGGGCTGTCGGGCTGCTGCGCGATCAGTTCGTCGTACAACTCGACCGCCGCCTTCGCCTCGCGTCGCAGCAGGTGCACCTCGGCCATCGCCTGCAGCACGAGCGCTCGATCCTCGCCCTTCTCGAGCGCTTTCGCGTACTCGCGCAGCGCTTCGCCGTAGTAGCCCTTCTGGCGGAAGGCGAGACCGAGGTTGAAGTGCGCGAGCTGGCCCTCGGCGTGGACCTCCATCTGCGTCGCGCGCGACTCCGCGCGCGTCGACGCACGTTCGGCGGCTCCGTCGCGACTCGCGTCGATGGCGAGGTTGGCCTGCGCGCGAGACAGCGTCGGATTCAGCTGGATGGCGCGGCGCGTCACCTCGCGAGCCTCCTCGTGCCGGCCCATGTCGCCGAGCACGAAGCCCATCAGATAATAGGCGTCGGGGTTGTGCGGGTTCAGCTCCACGGCGCGGCGCAGCGCGGCGAGCGCGCCCTCGTTCACGCCGCGGTTGTAGAGCACCTCGCCGATGTAGAAGTTGACGACGGAGCTCGACGGATCGAGGGCGAGCGCGCGCTCCAGGTAGCCCAGCGCGCGGTCCAGATCGCCGTTCGTCCGCTCGGCGAGGCCGAGCTGCACGAGCGCCGGGATGTCGGTCGGCTGGTAGCGCAGCAGCTCCGTGAACTCGGATAGCGCGTCCTGCGTCTGGCCGAGCAGCGCATGCGTGCGGCCGAGCTCCCAGCGGGCCTCGCGATCGTCCGGCCGCACGCGGAGCCGCTCGTTCAGCTCGGCGACGCGCTTGTCGTAGTAGCCGGTGTTGAAGTACGCGATCTCGAGGTTGCGCTGCGCGACCTGCATCTTCGGGTCGAGCTCGAGCGCGCGCACGAACGCCGCGACCGCCTCCTCGTACAACCCCTTGTTGTAGTAGAGAACGCCCAGGTTGTTGTGCGCCCCAGCGTCCGACGGGTCGATCCGCCGGGCGAATGACCGGAGGACTTCGCGATCGCGCTCGGAAGTCAGGCTGGGGGACATCGGTCGGTCGGCGTGGCCGGCTCAGGCGACGCGAACGGCGCGCAGGATCGCTTGCAGCGAGGCGGGGTCGGGGAGCAGCAGGAAGAAGCCGCGCAGCTTCTCGTCCACGTCCGTCATGTAGAACTCGCTCTCCACGCAGAACACGTAGTCGCGGTCGGTGCCGAACTGCAGATACGCGGTCGTGAGCACGGCGGTGCTCATGTCGATCGCGAGGCTCGGCGGCGACGGCAGCAGCATCATGCCCATGAAGTCGCTCAGCGCGTTCATGTAGGCGCTGCTGAGGATGTTTCCCGCCTCCTTGATCGCCGACTGCTCCATCTCGCCGAGCTCCTCGGAGCTGCCGGGACGGCGCAGCATCAGCGATGCGAGGCGCGCCGCGGTCGGCTTGGGGAAGACGAGCAGCGTGCGACCCGTGAGGTCGCCCAGCATGTGCATCAGGACGGCCGCGACCGGCTCTTCGGGCGCCGAGATCTGCGGTGGCACCTCCTCGAGCCTCGACACGTTGATCGTCGGAACACTGATCATGATCGTCCCGCCGATCATCTGCGAGAGCGCCGTGGCCGCGTGGCCCGCGCCGATGTTCGCGACTTCTCGAAGAGCGTCGAGCTGCAGCGCCTTCAGAGAACGAATGTCATCCATGGGAGTGCCGTTAAAGGAGACTGCTCACATCTATGATCAGCGCCGGTGCTCCGTCGCCGAGGATCGTGGCCCCACCGAACAGCGTGAGTCCGTTCTGCACGCCGTCGAACTGCTTCACGACGATCTCCTGCTGACCGATCAGCGCATCCACCACCAGCGCCGCGCGCCGTTCCGCCATCTCGACGACGACGACCTGCTCCACGCCACGGGTCGCCTCGCCATCGTAATGCAACAGCTGTCGCAGCCGGAGTACCGGAAGAACGTCCTCGCGGATCATCAACACCTCGCGCCCCTTGAGCGTGTGCAGGATCTGCGGGTGGAGCTCCACCGTCTCGCTCACGTGCGTCATCGGGATCGCGTACGTCTCGTCGCCGATCCGCGCCAGGAGCGAGCGCACGATCGCCAGCGTCAGCGGCAGCCGAAGCGTCACCGTCGTGCCCTTGCCCGGCGCCGTCTTCATGTCGACCGAGCCGCCCAGGGCACGAACGCGGTTGTGCACCGCGTCGATCCCGACACCGCGCCCGGAGAGGTCGGTGACGCGATCGGCGGTCGAGAACCCGGCCTGCGAGATGATCCGGAACAGCTCCTCGTCCGTGAGCTCCGTCTTGCTCGGGTCGATGAGGCCCTGCTCGTGCGCGCGCTTGAGCACCTTGTCGCGGTCGATGCCGCGGCCGTCGTCCGTCACCTTGATCGCGACCGCCGAGCGGTCGCGGCTCGCGCTCAGCGTGAGCCGTCCCGCCTCGGGCTTGCCCTGCGCACGCCGCTCGTCGGGCGTCTCGATGCCGTGGTCGATCGCGTTGCGGAGCAGGTGCACGATCGGGTCGCCCACCTCGTCGAGCATCGAACGATCGAGCTCGACCTCCTTGCCCTCGATCGTGAACTCCACCGGCTTGCCGACGGATCGCGCCGCGTCGCGCACCAGGCGCGGGAAGCGGTCGAAGACCTGCCACACGGGAACCATGCGGCTCGTCATGATCTCATCCTGCAGATCCGCCACGAGGCGCGACGTCTGCGCGACCGTCTCGGCGAGCGCGGCATCGTCGATCGGACCGGTGAGCTGCACGAGTCGACCGCGCGTGATCACCAGCTCGCCGATGAGATTCATCAGGTTGTCCAGCCGTCGCAGGTCGATGCGTACGCTCCGCTGCTGACGCACCGCGCCGCCGTTGGACGCACCATTGCCGCCGTTGCCGTTCGCGACCTTCGGCGCGACGGCGGGCGCCGCTGACGTCGTCGCGACGTCCTCACCGACGCGCACCTCCTCGACGTCACCGGCGCGGCGGAGCGCCGCATCGACCGCGTCCTCCGACAGCCCGGTCGTGAGCCTGAAGGCGAAGTCGTGATCGAACTCGTCGGCCTGGAGTGCTTCCACCGGCGGCGAGACCTCCCCCACTCCGCCCAGCTTCTTCGCCGCCTCGACAGCGAGGAACGCGCGCACGCCCTTGAGCGGCGTGCCCTCGACGATGCGGACTCGCACGAGCATCCCCGGACCCGCCGGCGCGATCGCCGTCCACGCGCCGGCCGCCGGACGCTCGGCCGTGATGGCGATCGCCGGAATCTGCAGCTCTGCCGTCACGCCCATGCCCGGGATCGGAAGCTCCGCGGTCATCGCCATCGCCGAGAACGTCTGGGAGTCGCGCCCGGCCTCGGACTGGAGCTGATGCACCATCGGCAGGACGTCCACGGCGTCGACGCCGTTAACGGCGGATTCGATCGCGCGTTCCAGCAGGTCCGCGGCGCGGAACAGCAGGTCCATGAGCCGCGCGTCCACCGTGCGCTCGCCCTTCCGCACGAGGTCCAGCAGCGTCTCCAGCTCGTGCGACAGCGACGCGACGGCGGTGTAGCCCATCGTCGCGCTCATCCCCTTGATCGTGTGCACGCCGCGGAAGATCGCGCCCACGGGCTCGTCGCCACCCACCCCGCGCTCGAGCTCGAGCAGCGAGTGGTTGATGGCGGAGACGTGCTCGCGGCTCTCCGTGAGAAAGAGCTCGGCGTACTGGGCGCTATCCACGCGCGTCAGTCCAGGGGAGGAGGAAGCGGGCCACGCGCGGCGGCCACGAGGCGGGAGCCCGGCGTGCACCGGCGCGCCGAGGGAGGGGTACGACGGGTAGGACGGGTAGGGCGAGGCGACGCGCGGGGCGTCAGCCCAGAACGCGCTGCACTGCTTCGAGGACCCGGCTGGGCTGGAACGGCTTGACGACGAAATCCTTTGCGCCCGCCTGGATGGCCTCGACGACCAGCGCCTGCTGACCCATGGCGCTGCACATCAGGACCTTGGCGTTCGAATCGAACTTCGTGATCTCCCGGACCGCGTCGATCCCGCCCATGTCCGGCATCACGATGTCCATCGTGACGAGATCGGGACGCAGCTGCTTGTACTTCTCCACCGCCTGGACGCCCGTCTCCGCCTCGCCGACGATCTCGAATCCCGCCTGTTGCAGGATGTCGCCGACCATCGTGCGCATGAAGATCGCGTCGTCGCAGATGAGAACCGTATGACTCACTCGAGTGCCCCCTCTAGAGCAGGACTTGCGTGACCAACGTGTGGATGTCGACGAGAACGACGACGTCGCTCTCCAAATGCCCGAGGCCACGGATCAGCGCGTCGCGCGCGCCGCCGTGTGCCTCGACGTGCTCCTCCGAGATGCCCTGCACGTCCATCACCTCGTCCACCGCCACGCCGACCACACGCGTTCCGTGCGTGGCGAGGATGATCGAGCCGTCGCGGACGGGCGGACGCGCCGGATCGAGGCGCGTGCCCAGATCCAGCATCGTCACGATCGTCCCGCGGAGGTTGATCAACCCCTGGACGAACGGCGGCGCGCCAGGCAAACGCGTCGCTCGCCGATACGGAATGATCTCCCGAACCTCCTCGATGTCGCAGCCGTACACCTTCCCCGCCACGCGAAACAGCAGCGTGCGGGCGGCGGCTCGCGAATCAGGCAGAGTCTCGGAAGAAGCCAAAGTGCTCCAGTGGATCGATGTCGTCGAACGAATGCTCCGCGCCCGCGACGGCGGCGAGCGCCTTCACCAGCTCCGGCGGCAGCGGCGACCGCACCTCAACCGGCGTTCCCGTGGTCGGATGCCGGAAGCGGAGCCACGCCGCGTGCAGGAAATGCCGTTTCGACGGCAGCGGAACCAGACGCCGGCCGCCCCCTCCTCC
>Ga0070669_100003926_pt1 | contig 10765 bp, 10 predicted proteins | sample KBSS53metaG_FD_64680 | JGI IMG/M metagenome (GOLD analysis project Ga0070669, IMG submission 64680) | Switchgrass rhizosphere microbial communities from Kellogg Biological Station, Michigan, USA - KBS S5-3 metaG | ecosystem: Host-associated > Plants > Roots > Rhizosphere > Soil ... | reverse complement strand
GAGGCGGCGCCGCCGTTGTCGGTCGCCAGGCGGCGCGAGAAGAAGTGCTTGAACTCGAACAGGCCGCGCGGCGTCGCCATGTACTTGTTGTTGGTGACGCGGCACACGGTGGACTCGTGCAGGCCGAGCTCGCCGGCGATCAGCTTGAGGGTGAGGGGCTTCATCGCCACCTCGCCGTACTCGAAGAAGCCGCGCTGGCGCGCGACGATCGCGTCGGCCACGCGCTGGATGGTGGCGAAGCGCTGCTCGATCGAGCGCAGCAGCCAGCGTGCTTCCTGCAGGTGGCGCGCGATCGACTGGTTGGCGCCGTTGCGGCTGCCGCAGGCGTCGGCGTAGGCGCGGTTCAGGCGCAGGCGCGGCAGCGACGCCGGGTTGATCAGCGCCACCCAGCGCTCGCGCTGCTTGCGCACGAGGACGTCGGGGATCACGTAACGCGCCTCGGAGGCGCCGAAGCGGTGGCCGGGGCGCGGATCGAGCGTGCGGATCAGCGAGCGCGCCGCGTGCAGCATGGCTTCGTTGCAGCCGACCGCGTGCTGCAGCCGCGCCCATTCGCGGTTGCCGAGCAGGGTAAGGTGACCGTTGGTGATCGCGATCGCGACGTCGCGCGCCCGGGTGTCGGGCGGCAGGGCTTCGAGCTGGATGCGCAGGCATTCCTCGAGCGTGCGCGCGCCGATGCCCGGCGGCTCGAGGCTCTGCACCAGCCTGAGCGCCGCGGCGAACTCCTCGGGCAGCACGTCGTGCTCCTTGGGAAGCAGCGCCGCCAGCTCCTCGAAGGTCGCCTTGAAATAGCCGTCGTCGTCGAGGCTGTCGATCACCATCTCGGCGAGCACGCGGTCGCGGTCGCCGATGCGGGACATGCGCAGCTGCTCGCGCAGGTGCTCCTGCAGGCTGGGCGTGGTATCGGTGGAAGCGCCGCCCCAGTCGTCCTCCTGCTGCTCGCGGTCGGTCGACGAGATGCTCGAGCTCTCCTGCGGGATGATGATTTCCTCGGCGCGCGGAACCTCGGGCGCTTCCGGCGCGGGAGCTTCGGGGTTTTCCTCGAGGAACGGGTTCGCGGTGAGCGCCTGTTCCATTTCCTGGGCAAACTCCAGTGCGGACATCTGGAGCAGCCGTAGCGCTTGCTGGACCTGCGGCGTCAGCGTCAGGTGCTGCCGCAGACGTAGTGCGATTGCCGGACCCATTGATTTCCTTTCCCGAGCCTATCTGCAAAGGCTATGCCAGCGTGCCTGCGCAGGAAGAAGCACGCGCGACGCCGGGATTCGCGGTAATACTTGCGCGCGCCCGGGTAGCAATTACCCAACAGGTCCGGCGCTTGCAGGACCGCGCGCATGACCGATCGCCTGGAGCGCTACCGCGAGATGCGCGATTTTTCGATCACGCCAGAGCCGCGCGGTCGCAAGAAAGCGCGCAGGAAGGAGGCGCTGCACTACTACATCCAACGACACGACGCGACACGATTGCACTACGACTTTCGCCTCGAGCTCGACGGCGTGCTCAAGAGCTGGGCAGTGCCGAAGGGGCCGAGCCTAGACCCGCGCGAGCGGCGCCTTTCCATTCAAACCGAGGACCATCCGCTCGACTATGGCGAGTTCGAGGGCACCATCCCGGCCCACCAGTACGGCGCCGGCGACGTGCTGCTGTGGGACCGCGGCGAATGGATTTCCGAAGACCGGGACCCGCGTGCCGCGTTGCGCAAAGGCACGCTGCATTTCCGCCTCGAAGGCGAGAAGCTGCGCGGCAGCTGGGTTCTCACGCGCCTGCGCGACCGCAAGAACTGGCTTCTCATCAAGCGCAACGACGAGAATGCCAGCACCGATGTGGACGTCGTCGAGGACCGGCCCGAAAGCGTGAAGCGCGCGCCGAAAAAATCGCGCCGCGCGGCCAAGGCCGAGCTGCCGGCGTTCGTCACCCCGCAGCTCGCCACGCTCGTCAGCGAGCCGCCGAAGAGCGGGGACTGGGTGTACGAGGTGAAGCACGACGGCTACCGCATGTTGGCCAGGATTTCAAAAGACGTTCGTCTTTTCACACGCAGCGGCAATGACTGGACTTCAAAGCTGCCGCATCTCGCGAAGGCGGTGGCGAAGCTCGGCCTGAAAGACACCTGGCTCGACGGCGAGATCGTGGTACCGGGAGCCGACGGCCGCGCCAGTTTCCAGGCGCTGCAGAACGCGTTCGACGCCGGCGCCGACACGAAGATCGTCTACTACGTGTTCGACGCGCCGTTCCTAGACGGCAAGGACATGCGCCAGCTGACGTTGCGCGAACGCAAGGCGAAACTGAAAAGGGTTTTTGAGAATACGAAAAACATCCGGTTCAGCGACGACCTGACCGGCAGCGCGCAAGAAGTACTCGACCACGCCTGCAAGCTGAAGCTCGAGGGCCTGATCGGCAAGCAGGCGGACTCGGTCTACGTAGCCGGCCGCACCAAGAGCTGGATCAAGCTGAAGTGCCGCCTGCGGCAGGATTTCGTCATCGTCGGCTACACGCCGCCCAAGGGCTCGCGCCAGGGCTTCGGCGCGCTGCTGGTCGGCGTCTACGACAAGCCGCGCCACCTGGTCTATGCCGGCAAGGTCGGCACCGGCTTCGACGACGAGATGCTTTCGAGCCTGATGAAGAAGTTCGCCGGCGTGAAGACCAGGGAAGCGCCGCTCGCGAACCCGCCGCGCGAGAAAGGCGTGACCTGGCTCAAGCCGAAGCTCGTGGCCGAAGTCGAGTTCGCCGAGCGCACCGACGAGGGCCTGATCCGCCACGGCTCCTTCATGGGACTGCGGCAGGACATCCCTGCAAAACAGGTGGGCGTGGAGCGCGCCCAGGAACCGCCCAAACCGTTCAAGATCACCCATCCCGAGCGGCTGATCTGGCCGTCGCTCAAGATCAGTAAAGGCGATCTCGCCGCCTACTACGCCGAGGTCGCCGACTGGATGCTGCCGCACGTCGCCAACCGCCCGCTCACGCTGGTGCGCTGCCCGGACGGCGCGGAGGCCAAGTGCTTCTACCAGCGCCACCTCGGCATGGGCGCGGGTCCGGGCGAACTGAAGACTTTTTCAAACCGGAAATACCTGTACCTCGAGACCAAGAGCGCGATCCTGAGCGCGGTGCAGAACGGCGCGGTCGAGTTCCACACCTGGGGCGCGTCCGTGCCGGACATCAAGCACCCGGACCGCATCACCATGGACCTCGACCCCGGTCCCGGCATCGAGTGGCAAGACCTGGTGAAGGGCACGCAGCTCACGCGCACGCTGCTCGAGAAGCTGGGGCTGAAGTGCTTCCTCAAGACCACCGGCGGCAAGGGGCTGCACGTGGTCGCGCCGCTCGAGCCGAAGCTCGAGTGGGAGCGGGTCAAGGAATTCACCCGCCTACTGGCGGAGTTTCTGGTCAAGGCCGAGCCCGATCTGTTCGTCGCGAACATGTCGAAGGTCAAGCGCTCGGGCAGGATCTTCGTCGACTACCTGCGCAACTCCGAGACCGCGAGCGCGGTCTCGGCCTACTCGGCGCGCGCGCGCAAGGACGCCGGCGTCTCCACGCCGCTCGACTGGGACGAGCTCGGCGCGAAGGACGTGCGCGATCGCTTCACGGTGCTGACGGTGCCGAAGCGGCTGGCGAAGCTGACATTGGATCCGTGGGCGGAGTACACCTCCGCCAGGCAGTCCATCACCGCTGCCATGTGGAGAGCACTGGGCTCCAAGGAGCAAACCTAATTCGGGGTCAGGGTGCGAATTAGGTCAACAAGTTCGCACCCTGACCCCGAATTACCGCTTGATGACGCTCACTTCGCCGTCGGTTTCCATGCGCGCTTCCTGGACCTCGGCGATGTCGGTAACGCCTTTTTCGCGCAGCTTGGACTTGAGCTCGTCCTCGGTGACGAACTCGTGGCGCAGGTTGCGCCGGATCACGCGGCCGTCGCGAATGAGAAGGAGCGGCGGCGGCTCGAGCCAGTTGCGCAGCGCCGGTACGTGGTAGTTCAGCCAGTCGATGAGGTAGTCCCACGCGACGATGGTCCCGACCAGGATGGCGCCGTCGGTCACCGACTTGTACTCCCCCGACATGCCGTTCTGCGCCGCATCGGCGATGATGACCAGCACCAGGATGTCGGCCATGCCGACCGCGCCGACGCGCCGGCGGATGACGACGCGGAACAGCACGAACAGGAACAGGTACATCGCGCTGCCGCGGACGATGAGCTCGACGGGGGAGACGCTGAGGCCGAACATCGCGCCCCAGTCGGGGCTCATGGGCGCAGTTCGCGCCCGACTTCCCCTTCGTAGCGGAAGATGGTGCCGTTGCTGCTCGCCGGCCGCAGCTTGGCCGGGTCGAGCGGCACCGCGTCCTGCGGCACTCGGCGCCCGCCGTTACGTCGCCAACTGAAGACAAGCAGCGGCCGACCCTGGCTGAAGAAAAGATCGCCCGCCTTCACCTGGGTGTCGGACCCGTTCGCAGAGTAGTAAACGCGCGCGAATTGCATATGGGTTCCGCCGCGGACGCCGGCGTGGGGAGATAAAACGTGGCAACCGCGCCCGGGCGGATGCGCGCTTCTATGCAGGCGCCGTGCCGAGACCTAGTTGACGCCGCGCGGCGACGCTGCGGGACGTTTTCTTGGCTTAACTTGCGCGGCGGTTCGCGACTTCGCGACCGGCACCGCGCCGCCTTCGCCTTCCCACACTTCCAGCTTTTTTTCCTGCAGCGCTTTTTTGTTCTTATGGTTCATGAAGTTGAGAAAGTGGCGGACGCCGGCGTAAAGGCCGGCGAAAGCGGACAGGGCAAGGATAGTTCTCATGGCAGCGAGGCTGGTACGCAAGTTGCGTGCCGTTCTTACAACCTGCCTTGTAACCCTTTCTCAAAGACTTCCAAAAAATGCCCCATCTCCTCCTCGTAGACGACGACCCCGAAGCGCTCGAATGGCTATCCGAGCTCGCCAAAGCCGAAGGGTTCACTGTTTCCCAGGCCGACTCGCTGCGCGCCGCGCGCATCCACATGTCGCGCCTGCAGCCCGACATCCTGCTGACCGACCTCCAGTTGCCCGACGGTAAGGGCGTCGACCTGGTGGCCGACCTCGAGCAGCGCGATTCCACCGAGGTGGTGATGATCACCGGGCACGCGAGCGTGGAGAGCGCGGTCGAGGCGCTGCGCCTCGGCGCCACCGACTACATGGTGAAGCCGGTCGACGTCGAGCGCCTGAAGGCGATCCTGCGGCGCGTGCCGCGTACCGGCGAGCTGCGCCAGGAGATCGGCGAGCTGCGCGACGAGCTGCGCAAGCTCGGCCGCTACGGCCACATCCTGGGCTCGTCCGCGCCGATGCAGAAGCTCTACGACGCGCTCGGCCGCGTCGCGCCGACCTCCGCCACGGTGCTGATCACCGGCGAGAGCGGCACCGGCAAGGAGCTCGCCGCGCAGACGATTCACGACTTGAGCCGAAGGAAGAAATCTCCCTTCCTGCCGCTCAACTGCGGCGCAGTGTCTCCGCAGCTGATCGAAAGCGAGCTGTTCGGCCACGAGAAGGGCTCGTTCACCGGCGCCGACCGCCAGCACAAGGGCTACTTCGAGCGCGCCCACGGCGGCACGCTGTTCCTCGACGAGATCACCGAGATGCCGCAGGAGCTGCAGGTCAAGCTGCTGCGCGTGCTCGAGACCGGCAGCTTCACGCGCGTCGGCACCACCACGCCGATCAGCACCGACGTGCGCGTGCTCGCCGCCACCAACCGCAGCCCCGAGGGCGCGGTGGCCGACGGCAAGCTGCGCGAGGACCTCTATCACCGCATCAACGTGTTCCCGATCGCGATGCCGCCGCTGCGCGACCGCGGCACCGACATCGAGCTGCTGGCGCAGCATTTCCTCGAGGTGCACAACCGGCAGGAGAGCGCGAGCAAGTCGTTCGCGCCCGCCACCATCGCCGCGCTCTACGCGCACAGCTGGCCGGGCAACGTGCGCGAGCTGAAGAACTACGTGCAGCGCGCCTTCATCCTGGCCGACGACGTGATCGACGCCAACCTCGCGCCCGCCGCGGTGGCCGCGCCCGAGTCGGCGCCGCTGCTCTCGGTGCGCGTCGGCACCACGCTCGACGAGGTGAGCCGGCGGCTGATCGAGGCCACGCTCGCCGAGTGCGGCTCGAAGCGCAAGGCGGCCGACATGCTCGGCATCAGCCTGAAGACGCTCTATAACCGCCTCGCGGCCTACAAGTCCGAGTCGGAGGAGGGCGAGGAAGAAGAGCACGACGACACGCGCGAGCGCCGCGCGGCATGAACAAACGGCGCGACGATTTGCGCACGAAGTCCAACTTCCTGCGCCGGCGGCGTATCGCCAAGGCGGCCGAGGATATCGCCAGCGGCCGCAAGGACACCGAGCGCCGCGGTACCCCGAACGACCTGCCCGCGCCGCGGAAAGACCGCAGCCGGGTATAGCAATTGCTTTTTCGAAGTTCACTTAACACCGGAGGATTCATGGCCAGCACGCAGGGCAACACCGACAAGACTCTCGAGCGCGCGAGCAGCACCGCGCATGACGCCATCGACCGCGCGACGCAGACCGCGAGCGCGTATGCCGAGCGTTTCGGCGAGAAGGCAGAAGAATGGCTCGAGCTCAAGGACAGCTGGGTCGAGGGCACGCGCGAGTACGTGCGCGAGCACCCCGTCGCCGCGCTGGGCATCGCCGTCGCCGCAGGCTATGTGCTCAGCATGCTGATGCGCTCCCGCGGCTAGCGCTCGCTCAGTGGCTGAAGGTCAACCCGCCACGCGCAGGCCTCCAAGCCTGGGCGAGGTGATCGGCAGGCTCCTCGGTGACGCGAGGAGCCTGGTCGCCGATTACACCGAGCTCGCGGTCCTCGACGCGCGTCGCGCCGCCATCCGCCTCGCCTGGTTGCTGGGCGCGGTGCTGATCGCCGCGGTGCTCATCGTGACCACCTGGATGGGCCTGGTGGCCGGGGGCGTGGTGTTCATGCTCGGCCAGGGCGCTTCGTGGGTGACCGCGATCCTGGTCGCCGCGTTTCTCAACGTGGTGGGCGCCGCCGCGCTTGGCTGGTGGATGCTCGCGCTCATCAAGGAATTGCCGTTCACCGCGCTGCTGCGCCAGCTGCGCGGCGACGCGCCGCAGAAGCCGCAATGATCCCGCCCGACCAGGAAATCTTCGAAGTCGAAAAGCGCATCGCGCTGCGCCGCGCGCAGCTCAAGCGCCACGCGGGCGACGCCAAGACGCGCGCGACGCGCTCGCTCGCCTCGCCGATCGCCCTGCTCGCGGCCGCCGGCATCGGCTTCGTGCTCGCCAATTCGTTCGCGCGCCGCCAGAAAGAGCCGCCGCACCCGGAGCGGCGCAAGAGCGACCACCTCAAGGCGGCAAAGGCGACCGGCTTCGCCGGTATCCTCAGCACCGGCGCCATGTGGCTGCTCAAGGCGAAGTACGGATCACCGGTGAACGCCGCGCAGATGCTGCTTCAGAAATTCTCCAGTCGAAAAGCACCGACGTCGGCTCGCGGCGACAAGCGCATCGAGACGCGCGGCACTGTGACTCCGCTGAGACAGGTCCGACCGTAGCTGTTCGGGCGATAGTGCGCGCGCCTGCAAGGCGCTAGTCTGGCCGGAGGCATGTCCGGCAAATTTCTATCCCAGCTGACGCGCGTCGCGCACCTGGCGTACGCGCTTGCGGCTGCGCTCGCCGCCATGGCGGTGTGGGGCTGGGCGCTCGACGTGCAATGGCTGCGCGATCTCGGCGCGGACTTCGCGCCGATGTCCGCGCCGGCCGCGTTCGCGTTTCTCCTGCTCGCAGCGGGCTTCAGTTCCGCCGAGCGCGGCCGCCGCTTCACCGCGCTCGTGGCCTCGATCATGGTCGCGCTCATCGCCGGCGCGGCGCTCGCCGAGACGCTGGCGGGGCTGCCCGTCGGCATGGGCATCTCGGTGGTCGCCAGCATCAGCCTGCTGCTGCTTGCGCTGGTCACGCCGCTGCCGCGCAACGCGAGGGCGTTTGGTGTTTCGCTGCAAGGAATCGCGGCTGCGCTGGTAGGGGCGGCGGCGTTCTTCGCGCTCCTCGGCTTGAGCCTGCGGGTGCTGCGCTTCGACATCGCCGCGCCGCTGCTCGGCTTCTCCGGACCCGGCGCGCTCGCTGCGATGCTCGCGGCCATTGCGATCGCCGCGGCGCGGCCGACGCCCTGGCTGCTCGATACGCTGTATGGCCGGCGCACCGCCGCGGTGGTGACGCGCTGGCTGCTGCCCGCGGCTTTCATCGTGCCGCTCGCGGTGGGCTGGACGCGGCTCGCCGCCGAGCGCGAGGGCGTGTTCGGCGAGGCGGTCGGCATGACGCTGTTCACCACGGTGATGATCGTCGCCTTCGGCGCGCTCATCCTGTGGGTGGCGAACACGCTCGAGCACCTCGAGCGCCAGCGCGCGCAGGCCGAGGTGCAGGCAGGGGAGAGCCGCGAGTGGCTGCAGGTCACCCTGGCTGCGATCGGCGACGGCGTGATCGCCACCGACCGCGCCGGGCGCGTGCGCTTCCTCAACGCGGCCGCGCAGCGCCTCACCGGCTGGCGCGCGGCCGAGGCCGCGGGGCTGCCGATCGACGAGCTGCTGCACCTCTACGACGAGCGCAACGGCCAGGCGCTGCCCAATCCGCTCAATACCAGCCTCAAGACCCGCACCTCGGCGAGCGCCATGGGCGAGCCCGCGCTGCGCGCGCGCGACGGCAAGATCCACCCGGTGCACGTGAACGCCGCGCCGATCGTCGACGCGGACGACGAGATCAACGGCGCGGTGCTGGTGCTGCGCGAGGCGGCGGCCCAGCGCCAGGCGGAGCGCGCGATGCGCGAGGCCTACGTCGAGCTCGACGAGCGCGTCGTGCGCCGCACCGCGGCGCTCGAGCGCGCGAGCGCCGCGCTGCGCGAGCGCAACGCGCTGCTCAACGCGATCACCACCAGCACGCCCGACCTGATCTTCGCCAAGGACCGCGACGGCCGCATGCTGATGTCCAACCCGGCGTGGACCAAGGCCGTGGGCACGAGCGTGGGCGAGGCCGCCGGCCTGGACGACAACGAGCGCCTGGTGATGGAAGCCGGCGAGACCATGACGCTGGAGGAAACGCTCAGTGGTCCCGACGGCGATCACACCTACCTGGCGACCAAGTCGCCGCTGCGCGACGAGCAGGGGCGCGTGATCGGCCTGATCGGCGTCGCCACCGACATCACCGAGCGCAAGCAGGCGCAGCGCGAGCTCGAGAAGCTGGTGGTCGCCGAGCAGCGCCTGCGCGCCGAGGCCGAGCGCGCCAACCGCGCCAAGGACGAATTCCTCGCCATCGTCTCGCACGAGCTGCGCAGCCCGCTCAACGCGCTGCGCGGCTGGAGCCACCTGATGGCGACCTCGAAGCCGCTCGAGCCGCAGCTCATCGACCGCGCCGCCAAGGCGATCAAGCGCAACGTCGACCACCAGACGCGCCTGATCGACGACCTGCTCGACACCTCGCGCATCGTCAGCGGCAAGCTCACCATCGAGCGCCGCGCGGTCAACCTGGTGGAGATCGTGCTCACCGCGCTCGACGCCACGCGCCCGGGCGCCGCGGCGAAGGAAATCGACCTGCGCTTCACCCCCGACGACGCCAACATCCTGGTGGTGGGCGACAGCGGGCGCCTGCAGCAGCTCGCCTCCAACCTGCTGTCGAACGCGGTCAAGTTCACCCCCGAGCGCGGCGCGATCTCGGTGCTGCTGCTGAAGAACGCCGACCGCGTGCAGCTCCAGGTGAAGGACAACGGCATCGGCATCGCGCCCGAATTCCTGCCGCACGTGTTCGACCGCTTCACACAGGCCGACACCTCGGCGGCACGCCGCGCCGGCGGCCTCGGCATCGGCCTCGCGCTGGTGCGCCACATCGCGCTGCTGCACGGCGGCCAGGTGCGCGCCGACAGCGCCGGCGTCGGCCGCGGCTCCACCTTCACCATCGAGCTGCCCGCGGCGCCCGCCAACCTCGCGCGCCCGATCGCCGTGCCGGACCGTGTCAGCGCGCAGGAAGGCGCGCTCGGCGGCGTGCGCGTATGGGTGCTGGACGACGACACCGACGCGCACGAAGTCGTCACCCTGACCCTGCGCCAGACCGGCGCCGCGGTCGAAGCCTTCAGCTCCGCCGGCGAGCTCGCCCAGCAGCTCGAGCGCGCGCTGCCCGAGAGCGGGCCCGACGTGTTCCTGGTCGACCTCGCCATGCCGGGCGAGGACGGCTTCGAGGCCCTGCGCCGCATCCGCTCGCTCGAAATGGCGAGCGGCGCCGAGCGCTACATCCCGGCGATCGCGATGACCGCCTTCACCCAGGTCGAGCGCGAAAAGCTTCTCGCCGCCGGATTCTTCGACCGGGTCGACAAGCCGGTCGACGCCGAGAAACTCATCGCCGGCATCCGCCTCGCCCTCGCCGAGAAACGCCGCGGCGCCATGCGCGCAGCGTAATTCGGGGTCAGGGCCGCAATTCGGATTTGCGCTAAGGGGCGTCTACCGAGGCGCGGGGGCCTATGCCAGGGCCGGGGTGCAGCGCGGTGTCGTTATGCCGGTCTAGGGCGAACAAAGAGATGCACACTCGTGGACCCGTCAGCGGCGGGCACTTCCTTCACCTCGAGGTAGGCTTGTTTCCTGACCAGCTCGCCAAGCTTTGGACACCCATAATTTCGAGAGTCAAACGATGGGTTGTTCTTCAGCATCATCGACCCAACGCCGGCGAGCGCGGCCCATCCGTCTTCTCGAGCGGACGCGTCAATCGCGGCGCGAAGCATTGGCTCCAAGGGCGCAATAGATTGACTCTCTTGAGCCGTTTG
>Ga0070669_100003925_pt1 | contig 10768 bp, 6 predicted proteins | sample KBSS53metaG_FD_64680 | JGI IMG/M metagenome (GOLD analysis project Ga0070669, IMG submission 64680) | Switchgrass rhizosphere microbial communities from Kellogg Biological Station, Michigan, USA - KBS S5-3 metaG | ecosystem: Host-associated > Plants > Roots > Rhizosphere > Soil ... | reverse complement strand
ATCAGCGGGATACCCGCAGCTTGAGTATCAAGCAGGTCGGCCACTGCTGAGGTAGAACTAACTAACACGCCTGCAAATTGGTTTGAGGAAACTAGTTCGTCGTTCCAGGAGAACTGGTACGCCTGCGGAATACTTGTCCCGGTTATATCGTCATGAAACTGATGCCAGAGCACGCGCAGCCACGCACTGCGGAGTCGCTCAACTGGATAGGGAAGACCCGATAACCACTCGGCAGTGACTGCTGCGCGCTCAGCAGAATCAGCCAATAGCTCGTTCTTCCGGTTAAACTGCTTCATCGCCGCCTGCGAGGTATAGCAGCCAACGCCGTGGGTCTTCATTGTCAGCTCACCATCGTATTGTGGAAGGGCTGCTATTTCGGCGCTAGTCAGATCACACGCCAGTTGATCTACTGAGGTATTCCGAACTTCAACGTTACCGTTCTTGTTGGCCAACGATTTTTCAAGCCAGTCGACTGACTCATTGTCCGGCGCGCCCCCGATGTCTCCCGTGCCAAAGAGTCGGTAGATAACCTGCCGGCCATTGCCGAGGGACGTTGGATCGTTGGACCATTTGGGATCAACAGAGATGTCGCTGCGGATGCGCGTGACGTAGTCTCGCGGGTTTAAGGCGGCCACCACTTCACTTCCATCGACACCTCTCCAGCGGCCCACCGGGAAGGGAATTCCATACGAGGATCCCCAGGTCAATTTCTGGGTGGTAAATGACGAAAGGCCAGAATGGGCGGCAATCGAAGGAAGCGCGTAGCCAAAACCAAAACAATCGGGCAGGTAAACATCCTTGCCAACCTTGCCAAATTCATGATGAAAGAATCTTTTGGCATACAGTGCCTGCCGCATTAGTGACTCCGGCGATGGCACGTTCACATCTACCGCGTTAATCCAGTTTCCCGCCACGCGCCAACGACCTTCCCTCACATACTTCTGCACCGTGGGCCAATATTCCGGAAAGTATTCCTTGAACCACATGTAGTGGATAGCCCCTTCGTAGCTAAACGTGTAGTTCGGGTACTTCTCGAAGTGTTTGAAGTTTTCAAAGAAGGTCGCTGGTACGAACGAACGGATCGAATCCTGAACGGTCCAGTTCCACTGCGAGTCAAGATGAGAAGTGCCAACTACGTACAGCACTGGCTTTGGTTGTGTCTCTTGACTTTGGACCGGCAAGCTCACCAGCGCGATCATGATCACCGCGGTGAGCCAGTGTTTATGGCGAGTCGTCTTCACAAGGTCCCCAATCAGCGTCTGCGGTCGAGTTTATCCGACGACAGTTAATGTTCTAAATTGTAGGGGCGTCCCTCCGTGGGCGCCCCACTCCGATCGGCGAAACGTAGGAAGATGGGGCGCCCACGGAGGGACGCCCCTACAATTTAGACCCTATCGACAACAATTAACCCCAGAGCGCAGAGGTGCACAGAGAAGAATTCGTCTTAGAAGAGAAGCTTCAGCGTCATTTGAATCTGACGCGGGTAGTTCAGTTGATGAAAACCGATGCATCCAAGCGATCGCAGGAACCGCGACTGCCTGGGAGCGTTCTTGCACACAACCTCTACTTCAAATGCTTTGAGACGAGCTTGGTCATCTCAAACATGTTCACGGTTGATTTTCCGCCAAACACGATCTTCAAAACCGCATCAGCTTTGATCATCCGTTTGTTCTTCGGATCCTGCAGCTTGTTCTTTTTGATATATGCCCATAGCCGCTTGGTGACCTCAGTTCGCGGAATTGGTTTCGAGCCGACGATCGCCGTTAGTGCAGGACCAGGTGTAACTGGTTTCATGAACGCAGCATTGGGTTTACGGGAGGGAGACTTTTTCGAAGTTTTAGCCATTTGGTTCCTTTGAAACCTCTACTCTGTTTTTTAATGTCGACAAACGCCGTAAGCATACCATTCCAACTCCGAGGATCGTCGAAGATTCTCCTAGGTTCTGACGGACGCACCGGGTAAGCCTTGAATAATATTTTGCAAAGTAAGTTAATCGAGCGCGCCTTGTATCTTCAACTGGTGCAGTCTCGCACGGCGCATCGCCTCTTGTAACTCAGTCGGGCAAACGGATCCCTGCTCAACGAACCAGTCGTACGGCGACGTTTGTTCCGTTCCTTCGAGCACACACCCGATGAAGTTCAACAACGGACCAAAATCCTTTGGCGGTGCTTTCAAACTACGAGTAGCGCGAACATTCCAGAACGTCGAATATGCTCCCGAGTGTGCACCGCGATTGCCGGAGCCACCGCTATCAAATGGGCGTGTGCCTGCTCCGCAATCAAGATTACTAAACAGGGTCGAGTAGTTCGCCTCTCGATGATGATCCATGTTCAGATCAACTCCGCGTCCATTCGCAAACACAGTGTGCAATGCATACCACTCGACACTGATGTCATGGACCAAGCGAGTACGCACATCGAAGTTCGTAACGAGATTTTCGGTGCCATGACTAACATCGATTCCATGATGCCCATTGGTTCCGCGAACAGCCGGTGACTCTGCTCTACTCTTGCTGGTTGTTAACACCACATTCCTAACTGTGCAGAAGTTGGTCCCGTTCAAATCGACTCCGAAGTCCGCATTCTGAATTTCGACATCGGTGATCCATGAGTTCGCGACGTCCTGAAGAAACACTGCGTTGTACCCCTTCTCCCTGAAATGCCCCGGATAAGGACTCCAGGGAAAGTGAATCGAGAGGTGTTCGAGTCCAAATTCCTGAATTGATGGCTTGAAGCGATGAATTTCAGGCTTCCAATCTGCCCGCACTTCATATGGCAGAGGTCGCTCGAGTTCCATGCTGTCTGCTGAAGTCGACTTCACTCGTGATAAGAACCGCACGACGTTTTTAGTGCCGAGAAGATCTGAACCCGGCGGCATCAGGTCGCCGTACAGATGATGAATCAACGATCCTGACGAAGGCGTAAGTTTGGGAGGATCGCTTTCCGTCAGCCGGATCCATTCACCTTGTTTGACGGAGATTGAGTTTGAGATATGAAGAACTCTATCGCCTCGTTTTGCAGGTGCAGTTACGGTTGCGAGACGCGTCGTGGTGTCGATCAAATCTTTTGCAGTTACGTTGAATAGTCCCGGCCTGAATGCCCATTGTGACGTTTGATCGCCTGTTGCGTTGTTACCGAACAGCTCGGTAAGTGAGTTGGGAAAAAGCAGAATTGTTTTGTTCGGCCCCGCTCCTCTTATAACCAAATTGCCATGAAAGACATCGATACGTTTCGCAATGACGTAGGTACCCTCGGGAATGAACAGAACACCACTTTTGATCGACTGAATGGCTTTTAGCAGTGCGTCGGAGTCATCGGTTACCCCGTCGGCTTTCGCATGGAAATCACGCTTGAGGTCCCACTTTGCTCGAACATTTGGGATGTTCTTCTCTCCAGCGTGATAGCCTGCATATGAAAAATCGGGAAGCCGCCCGGTCGGTATCCATTTCTCGCCCGCCCTACCCCAGAGAGACGAATACGAACAGGTAGTGACGACGCTACTTCGACCAGCGATGACCACACACGGAAGTAGGATCAAGCAAACGAAAAGTTTTATGGGCATCTCCGACGTCGTTGTTGACTAGTTCGTTGGATAATTGCTGGCCGAGCGAGCCCAGCCTACTCGCAGGCTATGGGTGTAGACAAGCTCTGATCAAGTCGGCGAGCAGCAGCAGCAGCAGCAGCAGTGTCGTCCGCTATTTATCAGTACCGTTCGCGGTAGCGGACGGCCAAGACTCAACTCCCAAATCTTGAGCCCGGCCGAACGGTAGTGAATAGCCATGGAACTATCTCGACCGTTCCCTGGACCACGGCGTCTAATTGATTGACCCGTCACGGTGTCCAACATGGTATATTAACGTTCAACTCGGGTATGAACCCGGTGGCCCCTCCACCGCGACGGTAAGGAATCTCACCTGACAAGTGCAGTTGGTTCTTGGATTTTGCGACGGAGTCCACTCCTATGAATACCAGCATCGCGCCTCTAGCGGCTAAGCGACCCGTAACTTTTGTTGTTCTTCTAGTCATCACGATTTGTAGCCTGGCGGCGACAACCTCCGGGGCTACGAACAAGAAGCCAATCCTCATCAGCCGGTCCGATAGTACCCGCGCGATTGCTCTCGAAACGACCACGTTGAAGGCCGAACCATTCTCGCCTAACCAAATCCTCCCGCTCAGCGCCGACATGCGCACACGCATCTCTGTCTTCGCGATGAATCTCGAACTGCTTTCGGGCGAGGGAATCAGCGCTTTCACTTCTGATGTTCAAGACAGCACTGGCAAGCTCTATTCAATGAAGGTTGAATTCATGGGAGCGGTCCCGGGCTTTCCCGGGATAACCATGTTCGTGCTGCGGCTGCCGGATGATCTGGGTGGTGATGTTGGTGATGTTCTACTTCGTCTTAATCTTCATGGTGTGGCGAGTAACCGCGTTCGAGTCGCAATAGGTCATTCGGGTGGTGGCCCAGCCGATGATCTAGGTGCGCTACCGACACCGGCTCCGGACACTCCGCCGCCAGCAGATGCGCCGCTCGATCCCAACACTTTTATCTCGGCTCCGATAAGCGATGCCGACGCGGTGCGTTTTCTAGAGCAAGTGTCCTGGGGCCCCACTCCGGCTGAAATCGCCCGCGTGAAATCGATGGGCTTCATTGCGTATCTGAATGATCAATTCGGTGCTCCAGTAACAAATCCATTGAAGGGTTCGAACTATCCAGACTTGACGTTTCCGCTCGATGATTCTGCGCAGGCATGTCCGACGAGTAATCCCGCCGATCCGAATTACAACCAGAATGTCTGCCTTCGAGATAACTTCTCGATGTATCCGATTCAGCGGACGTACTTTACCAATTCACTTTATGGTTCGGATCAACTACGGCAGCGTGTCGCGTTCGCACTCCATCAGATTTTCGTTGTTTCAGCGGCGAGTGAAGTGAATCGTCCAAGTTGGATGACGCCGTATCTGCAGGCCCTCGACCGCAACGCATTCGGTAGCTATCGCACGCTTCTTCAAGACATCACTCTCAGTCCCGCGATGGGTGAATATCTCGACATGCGGCTCAGCACTCGAACCAGCCCGAACGAGAATTTCGCCCGCGAGGTTCTTCAGTTGTTCTCAATAGGAACTGACACACTCAATCCTGATGGCACGCCTCAGCGCGATGCGCAAGGTATTCCCATCCCCTCGTACGGCCAGACCCAGGTAAATGAGTTTACGCGGGCATTCACGGGTTGGAACTTCGCAAGCATTATAGGTTCGGGCATCACGAACTACCGAGATCCGATGGTGCCGCGCGGGGGAACGCAACACGACTTTAATTCGAAGACGCTCCTTAATGGCTTCACCACGCCCGCTTGTTCAAGTGGTAGTGGTGCGCCAAACATAGCGTGCGCCCAAGCGGATCTGACCCTGGCGCTTAACAACATCTTCAATCACTCGAATGTTGGTCCGTTCATCAGCAAGCAACTCATTCAACATCTCGTGACGAGTAATCCGAGCCCGGCCTACGTCGAGCGCGTGGCGAGGGTGTTCAATAACGAATGCGACGGCTTGTTCAACCAGGGATGCACGCCAAACGGTCGCGGCAATCTGAAGTTTGTGATCCAGGCAATCCTTTTGGATCCGGAAGCACGTGGTGACGTCAAGACGGATCCCAACTACGGCAAGCTTCGCGAGCCCGCTCAATACGTCAGTGGGTTCCTGCGCGCTTTCAACGTGAAGTCGTTCGACAAGACGCAAACCAGTGATGGAGTACTCGATAGCAGAGGCGGCAACTTTACCGGCACGTTGGATCAGCCGATTTATCAGCCACCGACGGTCTTTAGTTACTACCAGCCCGGCTATGAAGTGCCAGGCACGAAGATCCTTGGTCCAGCGTTTGGCATTCTCTCAACGTCAACAACGTTGCGTCGTGCGAACGACATCAACACGTTGGTCTACTCAGGCGTCACCGCGAATCCAAGCAGTCCCACTCCGTTAAGTCCGGATCGGCCACGGGGAACTTCAATCGACATTGCCAATCTGGAAGCTATGGCGGTGAATCCAGGAGATTTTCAGGTGACTAACGTCCTGAATCAGCTGTTATTCCACGGGACGATGTCCACGCAAGTGCGAGATTCGATCGTAACGGCGATGAATGCAATCAACGATGCGAATCTGACGACTCGTCACCAAAAACGCGCGCGAGTAGCTGTGTATCTCGCCGCAACGTCCTCTCAATACGACATCCAGAGATAACGATCATGGCACCATCACGCAGAGACTTTCTTAAAACAGGCGCGTGCGCACTTGGAAGCATGGCATTAGCTTCGACGATTGAAAACCTTGGAATGATCCATGCGCTGGCCCAAACCGGAACCGACTACAGAGCGCTCGTATGTGTGTTCCTCAACGGCGGGAACGATGGCAATAACATGTTCCTGGATTTGAACCAGTACAACGGCCCAGCAGGGAGCACTACGACAGGCTATTCGAACACGCGTAATGCTGCGGGGCTGGCGATTCCGCAAGCAAGCTTGTTGCCGGTTTCGCCGGCGAGTGGCGGGTCATTCGGTTTTCACCCGAACATGCCTGAGATCCAAGCTCTTTTCAATCAAGGTAAGTGCGCAGTTCTCTGCAACAACGGTCCCCTAGTTGAACCATTAACTCGCACCACTTATCAGAACGGCACGGGCAAAAAGCCGCTTCAACTCTTTTCGCATTCAGATCAGGTCGGATTGTTTCAGACGTCGATCGCCAACGTGGTGAGCCAGACAGGGTGGGCCGGCCGACTTGCCGACAAGACAACGGCGCTGAATCTTGGCGCGACGTTTCCGTCGAACGTCTCGATTGCCGGAGTCAATCTTCTGCTAACGGGTGTTGACACACGCCAATTGGCCGTGGCGGATTCCGGGACTCCTCTGGCTAACGTGCTGATTCTAAGTAATGCGCCGGGCGCCAGTGCCTCGGATATAAGCTCGCGACTTGCATCCTTTAATCAACTGCGAACTTACGATAACGATTTCAAGTTGATAAAGGCAGCCAGTGATATCCGATCGAGCTCGATACAAACTGACATTGCGTTAAGTAGTGTGAACCCGACTCTCGCTACCGTGTTTCCTAACACCGGCATCGCACGTCAGCTTAAACAGGTCGCATTGCTAATGAAGGCATGTACCGATCCTGTTGCCGGTATCAACATGAAGCGGCAAATCTTCTTCACGCAGATAGGCGGCTTCGATACACATTCGGCGCAGGTGAACGGCCAACAGAACCTGTTGACACAAATCAGTCAGGCGATCGGTGCGTTCTATAGCGCTCTTGTAGAACTCAATATGCAGGATAAAGTGACGCTGTTTACGATGTCAGACTTTGGCAGAACCCTTCAACCTGCAGGCTCTGGCGCGGCTATTGTCGGCAGTGATCATGCCTGGGGCAATCATCACTTGATAGTCGGCGGGAAAGTTCTCGGAAATGCGTTGTATGGTACATACCCAACATTAGCGCTGGGTGGTCCTGATGATACGGATGGTGGTTCCAGTCCGCGTGGCCGTTGGATTCCAACAACATCAGTCGAACAATACGCTGCGACCCTGGCGACGTGGTATGGCTTGTCGACTGCAGATCTGTCGGCAGTCTTTCCGCTGATCGGACGTTTCTCGACACCGAATCTCGGATTCCTCACGGCGTGAGTCAGTGTCCAGTGCAAGGATCAGCGCCAACTGACACAGAAAGAACTCAAATATAAATTCAGTGGCGAAGGTGACTTGTCCCGCTCAAGGTCCATAACGCTCAAGTTTCATCGTAGAGTGCAACGTGAAAAACAAGAGCACTGAAGCTTCATCGAAATAACTCAAATGTGTAAATTGCAGGTTGGGAAGGGTGGCTTGCCCCCGCTCAATGTGCCTTCCTTTCAACGTCGAGAGTAAGGCACATTGAGCGGGGGCAAGCCACCCTTCCCAACCTGCGTTTATGGGAGCTTGAATGTTTCAGTGAACTTGCGCACCGGTCTTTTGCACGTTGCTTTGTTCAGCTGGAGTTGGACGTATGTAACTTGAGCGGGAGTCAGCCGAAGCCACTCTTAAGCTGGATAACCAAATCATCTGCGAGCGAATACTCAGCTATTGGCAATGTCCTCAGTTCGCTCTGACAACTACTTCCTTCAACAAAGTGTTTTTCGGATCGACCTCAACCAATCTCGGTTTTTGCGATGAGCGAACGAACTGAACGTAGTTCTTACTCGACGGGGTTAGATTGATAGTGTTCGCTCCGTGACCTGTGGTAATGACAATCGGCACGCCGTCGAGAAACGCCTCACCTGACTGGACCTGATTGACGGAAATCTTCACGCTCTTTAGTCGTGGCAGCCACTTCCAACTGATTTGATACTGCGGATGGCCGCTTCCGTAAACCCATCGAGCGAAGAATGAGCGCAGTTGATTTCCTGACACTTGCTCGAAAGCCTCTCGCAGGTCTTCGGTGTTGGCTATTCCCTCCTTGTGCTTCTCGTAATACGTTCTGATCGCGCGAAAGAAGACCTCATCCCCTAAACGCGAGCGTAACATGTGCAATACCCACGCGCCTTTCTGGTAATTGTTGGGATTAAGAAGGTCAAACAACTTTTCAGTTTGACGGTCATGGATTGGAGTTAACGTTTTCTTTTCGTAATTGAGTGCAGCCTGAGCCGCGTCCTTCATGTATGCATCAAACGCTTGCTTGCCGTCATACTTCTGAATAAACAAACCAGCAAAATAAGTCGCAAATCCCTCGCTCAACCAGAGGTCCGCCCATGTTGATTCCGTCACTGAGTCCCCAAACCATTGATGCGCGATCTCGTGAGCAACAACGCTCTCAATACCCGACGGGATGCCGAACGCGGCACTTAGTTTCGCCTCCGGCTTAATGCTGAACAGAGTCGGAGTAAAAACAATCGCGCTCGAGTTTTCCATGCCGCCGAACCGTGTCGCACCAATGATCAGCGCTAACTTTTCATACGGATACGGCGCGACTGTTTGACTGAACAGCTGTAGTGCCGGCGATGCAGGTGCGAAGCCTTGCAGCGCATATGAACTATCTGAACGGGCGACGTAATAGGTAAGTGGCGTGAGTGTTGGTTGCGGCGCATCGAGTTTTGCAAAATCACCAACGCCAATGATCATGCAGTAGGGAGGAATAGGAACACCTTCGATGTATGTCCACGTCTTAGTGCTGTTCGCATTAGTCGTTGTATTTTCCAACCGACCGTTTGCTACCACCAGATTAGTGCTCGGCGCGGTGATTTGAAATGTAACGCTCGCTTTGGCTGATGGATGATCTAAGCAAGGTATCCAGTAATGCACTCGGTCGGGCCAATTGTCTCCTATCGCTGAGGGCTTTCCGTCTTTGTCGGCCATCAGGATGAGACCGTCACGTGGTTTGCCATGATAGACAACCGATACGGTGAATTTGGTGCCCGCGGAAACATTTTCAGCCAACTTGACGTCTAGTTTGCCGTTTCGATGAGTGAATGAAGCGCTCTTGCCGTTGACGCTAACTGAATCTGTGGTGAGATCACCAAAATCCAGGTCAACGACTGACAACGTTTCCAGGGCAGCAATTTGAATATCGGCACGCGCAGATGTGATTTGTGTCAACCTGTCGTCGAGAGTGATTGAAATGTTGTAGTGCACAGGTCGCCAAGTTTCGATTAGTCGTTCACGACGAAGCGCTACGACTGAGATAGAGCAGAACAGTAAAAACGCTATTTTGAATGAGAGCTGGATGAGTAGACTTTGACGTTTCATCTTATCTGATACCGAGCATCAGGAGTGCAGAGCGATCGTGGACTTGTCGATCAAACTTCAACCAAGTTCGATATTCAAGGAGTTCATCTTCAGTGACGGGACGATTGCCAATGCGTGCGGCAGGCGTTCTCTCGAAAGCGCGATTTGTTAACGCCATGTGAGGTTTCCGCACCGGCAGCTCCTTTGATCTCAGTGCTTCTTCCGCTGTCTCCACGTCAGGAAAGAACTCATCGTAGGCTAGTAGATGCCACACTGTCTCAGGCCCTTCACCCTCAACAGCCAACACACGCAGTAAGCCGAAGCCGCTCTCAAGCTGAAAGACCAAATCATCTCCGGGCGAATAGTCGTGGCTCATTTTGTTAAGTTAGGTTAACACCGAAGAATTGCCAAACGAAAATCCGCCTCCTAGAATCAACAAACCCTTTGGAGTGCGGCGACCTGTCGCCGCTTTAATACCGCTTGCGGCTGGTCGAATACCAAAGCGGCGCCGGGCCGCCGCACTCCAAAAGTTGCCGGTACATGAGCCAGATCGATTCAAGCAAAGACTATTACAACGTCCTCGGCGTTTCGGAGGAGGCGACGCGCGACGAAATCGATCGGCAATACAAAAGGGAAGCGCACAAACATCATCCAGATCGCGGCGGTAGCGAGGAGCGGATGAAGTCGTTGAATGAAGCGTATGCCGTGCTCAAAGACGCTTCGAACAGAGAGACTTATGATCTAAGTCGTCAGAAACAAGTGCGCGAACAACCGTTCGTTCCGGTTTCAACTCCGACAGCCCGGGACGTCGGAGTCTTCGGACACGTTCTGAGCGCCGGCATTTGTTTGCTTGCAGGGGTCTTTCTCCTGATGCTCGTGCGTTTTCAATGGATGTGGTTTTTGTGGCCGCTGGCTATCCTCGCCGTGTTTGTTACCGGTTTTGGGATTCTGATGGCACGCAGCGCAATGGTGGCCGTGAACGCCTCGCTGCCGATGACGAACAGGTTTCGCCGGCACACAAAGTTCCAGGA